>Ga0164243_10013705_pt1 | contig 11378 bp, 11 predicted proteins | sample OricompcompostOP_FD_108781 | JGI IMG/M metagenome (GOLD analysis project Ga0164243, IMG submission 108781) | Organic Plus compost microbial communities from Emeryville, California, USA - Original compost - Organic plus compost (OP) | ecosystem: Engineered > Solid waste > Mixed feedstock >... | reverse complement strand
CGCGCTCTGGATCGCCGATGAGCTCGCCGGCACGGCGCCCGCGGAGGAGGCGGCGCCCGGGGTCGTCATCGACCTCAACAACCGGCCAAACTGTCTAAACATGACATAAGGTAACTTATCGGCACGGCGTCTGCGCTGGTCAGAAGGGGTTTCGGGCGCTCATCCCCGGTGGTCGAGCTCGTCCTCGATGACCGCCTCGAGTTCGGCGGCGGAAGGCAGCACGCCGCGGGCGTCCTCGGGCAGGCCTTGGTAGTCCGCGACGGCGATCGGCACTCGAGTGCCGGCCAGCGCGTACCGCACGGTCGGGCCGGTCTTGCCGGTGCACAGCAGGATCCCGATCGTCGGGGCGTGGATCTCGGGCCGGCGGAACTGGTCGTCGACGATCGCGACGTACGTGCCGAGCTGGCCGACGTGGGCCGGCTCGAACGGCCCGATCTTGAGCTCGACCACGACGTACCGCAGCTGCTCGACATGGAAGAAGAGTAGGTCGACGTAGAACTCGTCCACCCGGTCGCTCGCGTCGTCCGGGACGGTCAGGCGCACCTGGCGCCCGACGAACGCCATCCCCCGCCCGAGCTCGAGCATCGTGTCCCGCAGCCGGTCCATCAAGGCCTGCTCGACGTCCCGCTCGGCCACCCGTTCGACCATCGCGAGGTGCTCGAACACGTACGGGTCCTTGACCAGCTGCTGCGCCAGCTCAGAGTCCGGGGTCTCGAGCGCATCGGTGAAGTTGGTCGGCGCCGCCCCGACGGCGCGGCGCAGGTCGGCCCTGATCTGGTGCTCGAGCACCGCGCGCGACCAGCCGTACTCGGCGGCACTCGCGGCGTACCAGTCCCGCTCCTCGCGGGTCTTGAGCCGATCGAGCAGCGTCGCGACGTGCCCCCACGGCAATCGTCCAACGGGTCGTTGGACGAACTCGTCCTCGGTCGGCCATGCCTCAGCGGCGCGACGCATGTAGAGCAGGTTCGAGCGCGACCAGCCGCGCTGGTCGGGGAACTCGCGCTGCAGGTCTGCGGCCAGCGACGTGACGACCTTGCTGCCCCAGCCCGACTCGCGCTGCCGGTCGAGGATGTCGCGACCCACTGACCAGTACAGCCGTAGTACCTCGGTGTTTGCCGCGCGCGCCGCGCGGAACTGCGTCGCGCGTACCCGCGCCTTCAGTTCGGCCAGGAGCTCGGCGTACCCGGCTGGTTCCAACTCGCTCCCCGAGGTCATGCGCGACATCCTGCCCCATCTCTCGAGACGCCGGGCCCGCGCAAGCGTGGCACTGTGCGTACGCCGGCCGCGGGACTTAGGGCGCCTCGAGAGAAATCTGAGCGATCGAGCCCGTAGGGCAGGGCGAGCGCGGATTCACCTCTTCCCACTCGATGCCCGTCATCCGTTCAAAGAGGACGGTGCCGTCGGGCGACTCCACCGTCACAGTCGCTCTGCTGGGTTCCTCGACGAAGAAGTCGAACGTGCGTGACGTGACACCGTCCTCGGTGACGGTCTCCCCACCGGACGAGCACGACCGTCCCTCACACTCCAAGCCGATCGTCGGTTCAGGGCCCAGATCGCCCGTGACGGTCACCGTCAGGATGCTCCCGGGATCGTTGTCGGGGCAGCCGCCGGACCGTGCACACCCCACGACCGCCGTGACGAGAACGAGCAATCCGACGACAGGCTGAGCGACTACGCGATGCCCCCACATGGCGCGGGACGCTAGCACGGGCCCGAGACGCGGACATGCGATTCGCGCTCTCACCCCGGGCGTTGTCCCGCGACGTCGGTGACGACACGCCGTCCGCACGTGTCAACACTCGCCATAGCGACCCTTATCGGCGGCGTCGCGCAGTCAGAAGCGGTTGCGCAGCCGCCGTAGTCAGCCGCCGACGAATTGTCCGGCCGCCTCGAGGAGACCTGTGGCCGCCACGTTGGCAAGAACGTTTCCGGCTAGGGACACCGCGCCTGACCGCACGCGGGTGACGAAGTTTTGGGTGCTTTCGCCGACCGTCCCGTTGTCGGCGATCACAGCGTCGCGGAACTGGATGGCGTCGTCGGCGCTCAAGCCTAGGGCGCGGGCGGCCTGCAGGAGGGCTTCGGCGTCGCCCTTCCTCACCTTCACTCGCTGCCGCGCGTTGTCACCCGTGGCGATGTTGTTACCGTCCCCGTTCACGGTGATGTGGAAGTTCTGCGTGACGCGCTCGACCCGGCTGTCCGCGACCGTGGGGCCGTTGGGCTCGCCAGCGTCTGGCGCGACACCTTCCAGCGCGAGGGCGAGGTCAAGGACGCGCGTGCGGATCGAGTCGAGAATCCCGCGTAGCGTGTTGCGGGGAATCATGAGACGCGCGTCGACAAGCGACATCATTCGCATGCGGGCGCCGCCTTCCCCACTGCTCGCCCGGCGGTTGTACTCGACGACCGCCCACGGGTCCCAACGAAGGACCGGATCGTGCGTCCCGCTGCTGAGTAGCTCCAGATCGGCGACCGGCTGGCGAAGCGACGTGGAGAACCAGCCGATGAAGTCGTCCGTGATCCCGACCGACGAAATCTCAGCGTTGGTGATCCGCGACCCGGCCGGTCCTGACCAGTCACCCTGGACCGGGAAGCCACGCTCCGCGCGGTAGGGCGGCAGCTCGTCATCTGGGCCGTAGCCGTTCAGCTCATCGCTTGCCCACTTCGCGAGTTCTCGATCGCCGATCCGGGACGCGACGATCTTCACCTGGCGTAGGACATCCGACAGCGGACGTGTGCTGTCCGCGGCCTGGTCGATGAGGGCGGCGAGACGGGACAATGGCTCCTCCGAACACGTGGTGGATTACCGGACATACTCACACGCCGAGGCGCGGCGAGCTTGGGAAGCCATCGGCACGGCACCCTGGTCGTCTCGAGTAGGCGCCCAGGATCACGCCGTACAGCGACGCACGACTGGTATCACGCGGCGTCAACCTCGACCTCATCGTCGTCAAGGCGGTAGTCGATGATGTCGTCGACGTGGAACTTGATGGTCTCATCCGGCCTCAGGTGGACGAACACCGGCCAGTTGTCCAGCCTACCGACGAGCTGGTCGCCCTTGCGGTGCGTGATCTCGACCCACATCCTCTCTCCGGCGGCGGCATAGTGCTTCACGGACCACATCAGCTTCACGCTGTCACCAGGTCGCAGCTCGGCCTTCTCCTCGGCGTCGGGCACCCAGAAGGAGTCGGGATGCTGCCTGTGACGTTCAAGACCAGAGTCGATCTTGCAGCGATGCCACACCCACCGCCCCCAGTACCAGGACACCTCCGGGAAAACGCCGACCCTGATCGCCACCTCGAGTTGTTGGGCTACCCAAAACGGCCGATCCCAACGCGGGACCGTGTACAGCTCAGCCTGGAGCTCCTGGCGACGGTCAGGGTCGGGAATGAGGCGGACGATCGCAGCGAGCGCGATGCCCGGCGCGAACCCAAAGATCAGCAGCGCCAGGCCGAATGCCCCCAGGGCTCCCGAGGCCCCCAGCAGGTCCCCGATCATGCGTGGGCCCACTTGACACCGGCGAACCGCTGTTCGCTCTCGGCCCGGCGGGCGACTCCGCCGAGGTTGGTTCGCCCTCTATCAGTGAGCGTGTAGTACCGGCGCGGCGGTCGCTTCTTACCTTCGGCGCGCTCCTCCCAATGGTCCTCGAGCCAGCCCTCGCCCATCATGCGATCGAGCTGCGGATAAAGAACGCCTGAGCGGACACCCGACTTCTTCGACAACGCGTAGCCCCAGATGCGGCCGTCATCTTCACGGTCCATCTCAAGGATGGCGATCGCGACGAGCACGAGCGAGTGCGTAACCTTCATAGATCTAACTCTATCTAGGTAGGGTCGAGAGGATCAAGCGTCGCTGAAGACGAGCGGTCGCACAGCCGAACGAGCGCGGTCTCCTCACGGTTCTCCCGGTTCCGCACGGCGGCGAGTGTGCCGCCACGACACGCCCGAGGCGGCGGTCGATCTCGCGGACGTCAGTCCACACCGCTCCTGCCACAACTTCACCCGCTCGGTGAGCGGTGGGCGTGCCACACTCCGATCCATGGCTCCGACGTTTCGCAAGCCCGCCGTGTCTGCACCGGTCGCCGAGTCGCCGGAACGTCTCTTCGACGACCTGCCCCGCACACGCTCTGGCGGACCCGCCCAGCTCTGGTCGCACCAAGCGGACATCTTGCGCGACTACTTGCGCGTGCAGAACCAGTCGGACATCGCCCTTGAGCTTCCCACCGGCGCGGGCAAGACCCTCCCGGGCCTCCTCATCGCTGAGTGGCGTAGACGCGCAAAGGGGCAGCGGGTGCTCTTCGCGGCACCGACCGTGCAGCTCGCGCGTCAGACCGCGTCCGCAGCAGCTCGAGTCGGAATCGATGTCGTCACACTGACCGGCGGGCACCGCAAGTGGCCGTCCTCCCACAAGCTCGCGTACGAGCGTGCGAAGTCGATCGGTGTGACGACCTACTCCACCGTTTTCAACACGGTCCCGGCGCTCGAGCCCGCCCAGACCCTGTTGTTCGACGACGCGCACGCAGCCGAGCAGTACGTCGCGGGTTCCTGGAGCGTCGACATCAGCAGATTCGAGAACGAAGACCTCTACACCACCGTTCTGGCTGAGCTGCGCGAGGCGATATCTGGGCTGCGCTACCAGCAGCTCATCGAGGGAGAGGACCCGGCCAGGCGCCGTGTCCAGCTCGTCGGAGTAGCAGAGATGCGGCACCTTGCGCCTCGGCTTGCCCCGATCTTCCGCGCCCTCGACAAGAACAGCAGCATCTACTGGGCGCACGAGAACATCGCAGACCGTCTCGACCGTTGCCTTGCCTTCGTGTCGTGGGACGGGATCTTGATCCGCCCGGTGATCCCACCCACTGACACCCACCGGCACTTCACGGAGGCCGCACAGCGGATCTACCTCTCAGCGACTCTCGGCGACGGCGGCGAGCTCGAGCGGGCGTTCGGCCGTGCACGCATCACGCGGCTGCCCGTCCCGGAGGGATGGACCTCGCGAGGTGCTGGGCGCAGGTTCTTCCTGTTTCCCGAGCTCCAGTCCGTCCGTCCGTCGCGGGAGGTCGCACGCGACCTTGTTGGCGCGGCGGGCAAGGCGCTCGTCCTCACCCCATCGAACGCCTCCGCCGCGCGCGCCGCCGATCTGAAGCCGAGCGCAGCTGAGCTGCTTGGGCCCGGCGGCACTACCGAAGATCTGCTCGACAGGTTTCGCGCCTCGCCGTCGGCGGTGCTCGTTCTCGCGAACCGATATGACGGCCTTGATCTTCCTGACTCGCAATCGCGCGTCACCGTCCTCGACGGCATGCCAAGGGGCGCTCATCTCCAGGAACGATTCATCTCGGAGACGCTTGCGGCGGGGCGGGTGCTGCGTGAGCGCGTGCGAACACGCGTGGTACAGGGTGCCGGACGGTGCACCCGGGGGCTGGACGACTACAGCATGGTCGTGGTCCTCGGAGACGATGTCACCAGGTTCCTCGGCCTGCCCGAGGTGTTGCGTGCGCTTCGTCCTGAGCTGCAGGCCGAGGTCGACTTCGGCTTCGAGAACAGCGAAGACCCGGCCGAAATGGTCGAGTTCGCGCGGTCCTTCCTCGCCCAGGACGACGCCTGGCGTACACAGGCGGAGCCTGCCCTGATCGAGGCCCGCAACGCGGCCCAGAAGATCGTGCCCGCCGAGGCCGCGGAGCTCGCAGTCGCGGCACACCACGAGGTGACCGCTACCGCCGCGTTGTGGAACGGAGACTGGGCGCGCGCCAGCCAAGAGGCGCTGTCTGCGGCCCAAGCGATCAAGGAGCGGACGCTCAGCGGCTATCGCGCGTTCTGGCTCTACCTCGCCTCCGCATGGCTCGGCGAGGAAGCAAACGCGAAGGGTGACGCCGGGCTTCAGACGACAGCATCGGACTATCTTCGGCAAGCTCACGCCGCGAGCCGCAACACGTCTTGGTTGCGGGAGGTCAAGGCACTCTCAGCAGATGATGTCGTACTCGACGAGGCCGACGAAGCGGCTGTCACGGCTGCGATCGCCAACGGCCCCCGATCGCTAGATGCCGCGAGATGGGCCGCGCTCTGGACAGGCATCATCACTGGGCTGTCACAGATCGAGGCCGACGCCTACGAGGGCGCGCTTGCCGGGCTGGGTGGACTCCTGGGCGCCGATGCGTACAAGCCTTCGGGGCCTGCCCGCACTGATAGCGCGTGGATCTGGAACCACTGGTGGATCGCGGTCGAGGCGAAGACCGAAGAGAAATCCGACGCCCCGGTCTCGGTGGCCACCGTCCGGCAGGCCAACGACCAGCTCAAGACGCTCGCGCACGACCGTGGTGTTGGCGCGCCCCAGGACAGCGCGGTGCTACTCGTAGAGCCTCGTGAGCTTGTCGATCCGACTGCGGCCGTGATCGCCGAACCCTTCGTGTACCTGACCGGACCTGACCAAGTACTCGCCCTTGCCCAAGACGCTGTCGAGGCCTGGAAGCAGATCCGCGCTCAGGCGAAGGGGATGTCCGAGCCGGAGACGCTCGCTCTTGCCCGAAGACTGATGTCGACGCACCGGATCCTGCCCTCCGACGTACGCGCGAGGCTGCTCACCGAACCGGTCCACGGGTGAAGCGAGGAACACCGTCACGCTCGACGGTGGGACTACTGGCGCCGAGTACCAGTATTCATGGTCCGCCCGCGTGCCCATGAACTCGCACCTCACGAGCACGCACCTCTGCTGGTTCGTTTGTGCTGGTCAGAATGCGTTCTAGCGATCAGCTTGATGGTCGAGCTCATCCTCGATGACTGCCTCGAGCCCGGCGGCGGATGGCAGCACGCCGCGGGCATCCTTGGGCAGGCCCTGGTAGTCCGCCACGGCGATCGATACCGGGGTGCCAGCGAGCGCGTACCGCACCGTCGGGCCGGTGCGTGATCTCGACACACATCCTCTGACGTGCGTGCCAGGCTGTTACCTGACCCGGTCCACGGCTGAAGCAATGCATCCGAAATCGGAGCCCTTGTCGCGTCGCGACAGCGACCCATCAACCGCGCTTCTTGCCCTTGCCAGAACGACCAAACGAGCGAAGCGCTACAGGAATCTCGCCGGGAAACTGAGCGCCATCGATAGATCCGCCATCCGCAAAGTTCGCAGACTCAAAGTGGGGCGACACCTCAAAATGCGCCGAGTCGAAAAGACCCTTTGACAAGAATGTGGCACCATCGAATGACGCCTCGCCGCTAAAGCGTGCATCCCTGAAGTGCGCGTCACCATTATGGACCGCACTAGTCTGCTGTCCATCAGCCCCCCGCGCGAATACGCAATTGTCGAACCACGCACTGGAGAACTTCGCTCCCGAGAACACCGCACCATTCGGGAATCTGCTCTTCGAAAATATCGCCCCTCGCTTAAACTCGGTAGAACTTGCCTGTAATCCCCCGGCGAAAGTTGCATCAATTGCATTTACCGGACCAGCAAAGGAGGCACCATTCAGTAGCACCGTGTCGGAGAACGTGCCATAAAACAACATCCATTCCCGGTTGAACTGAGCATTGCTCAGGATCAAAGGTCCACGAAACCTGCTCACTACAAACTGAACCTCGTGTTCGAATCTGGCGCCCTCGAAGTTTACTCGTCCATCGAACTTGCAGCCGCTCCAACTGAGGCGGTCGCTTATCACGACGCCATGCAGATCGAGGTCATACGTGCTCCATGAACTACTGTCGCTAGTCGCCGCTGTGCGACTCGCGATAGCTTCCAAAATAGTCTGCTGCACCGGCCCATCGTCACCGCGGTTTAGACGCAGATATGCACAGAGAAGCTGCACAACCGCGGACCGCAGCCGATCCGACTCATCAGCCAGGGCTGTCGCGGCATATACGCCGGCGAGGCGGATCGCACCGTCGTCGCTACCTAGCTGCTGAGCCGCCGCGTCGAACCTAACACTATCCCGCCGAACTTCTTGCTCTCTTTGCTTGCGATATGCAACAGTCAGTGCGACAATCCCGCCCAAACCAGCCACTAAAGTCGCAGCCAATTTGAGGACTTCAATAGAACCTGGACTCTCCGATGTGGGCTCCGGAAGCCACCTCCACTCACCCGTCGTATACCATCGGACGAGTGGCACTAGCAGCGCTAGTATCACGACCGCACCTAAGACCACGCGGGTGACAGCCGTAAACAGCGAAGTCTCTGAGCCTCGCTGACGTCGAAGTCGGTCTCGAACGCCAGGCGTCGCAACTTTGACGCGCCGCGCGCCTTGTTTCACCCAGTTCAAGAAGGAAGGCCTCCTTCGCAGTCTTGGTTCATTTGCGCTCATAGGCATCTTGCCACCTTCATGCCGGAAAGGCTGGATTTGCTTGATACCGAATCTCGGAGAATTACGGAGCTTTCAGCCCTTCCGGCCTAGACCAATAGAATCCACCACAATTCTGTTTCGGGGCTAGCCTCCCAGGAGCGTCACCCCGGGGCACTACGCGACGTCGCCCGCGGCGATGGTGCGACTACTCGAGTCCCCGCGCCGGCGGGCGACTCAAACGAGGAGGAGCTCGCCGAGTCCGTGGGCTGAAGCTCGCAGTCGTCCGGTCGCGAGCATGGATGAGGCTGTAGTCGACGAGTTCTCCTCTGCGCTGAAAGCGTCCCATGTCGGTCTCGACTCGCATGGGCGCATCGGCCGCGCGGGTCCAGAAGCGTCGGTAGCGCAGCACTGCTGGGCAGGTGGTGGCGAGCACCGCGGCAGACTCTTGGGAGCGTGAGCGCCCGTCTGGTCCGTCGAAGACGTCGCGCGCATACACGCTGGGGACCCAGCGGCCTCCGAGCCCCTCCCCGGTGACGACGGCGCCCTGGTAGGACTCGCGCCAGCGTTGGGCGATGCGTGCCTGGGAGAGCTCGTAGGGGACCTCGACGTCGACGACCTCGACCTCGTAGCCGGCGGCCGCGAGCTGGTTGCCGAGCGCGACGGCCGCCCGGGGGTTGGACAGCACCGAGTCGATGACGACGTTGGTGCCCTCACGCAGCGCCTCGTCGCGGAGCAGGCGCGCGAGGTGGGAGGACTCCTCGTGGACGAGGGCGGCGAGCTCGAGGGGGAAGAACGGCTCTCCTGCGGCTTCGCGCTCTCGCACGGCGTCGGGCTTGAGAAAGGTCTCGTAGCTGCCGTCGTTCATGGCTTCGCGCAGCAGCTTGTCCTTGAACTTGTCGGCGTCGACGACGAGCCAGGCGTCCTTGTCGAGCCCGAGGACGTTGCCCTGGACGTGTCCCTTCCCGGCCCCGGGCGGGCCGGCGAGGACGATCGCCTTGCCGTCCTGGCGCGCACCTGGAGCCTCGGCGCGGGCCTCGTCGCGCAGACGGCGCCACAGGGCGCGCCGTCGGGCGGTGGGCTGGTCGACCTTCCCGTCGATGAACCACGCGGGGTTGTTCAGCGTGGAGTGCGGCCCGTCCTTGTCCAGTGGTCCCCCCGCGCGGGAGAACTCGCGGACGGTCTCGCGGTGGGCCGCGTGCCGGTCGTGGTCGTCGCTCACGCAGGTGAGTAAATCGGTCAGCCCGCGGAGCGTCCACTCTTCGCGGCGAGCACCGCGTCGTAGGTGTCGGCGTCGAGCAGGCCGTCGTCCAGCGCGCGCCCGACCTCCTCGAACGTGCCGGGCGCGTCCTCGACGAGCCAGTCCACGCCGTCGGTCTTCGGGGTGCCCGCGTACGGCCACCGCGCGAGCTCGTCGACGACGCGGGCGCGGTCGATCTGGCCGGCGGCGTAGCGCTCGGCAATCTCGTACGGGCTCGCGCCGCTGAACCCATCGGCCACCTCGGGCACGCGCTCAGCAGCCTTGAGGGCCTTGTGCACCGCGGGCTGGCTGATCGCGAGCAACCTCGCGATCTCGCTCTGGGACATCTGGGCCGCGAGCTTGCGCACCAGGCGCAGCTCGTCCAGCCGGTCGACGACCTGCCGGTGCCGCAGTCGCACCACGGTCTCGACGTCCACGCTCGGCGCTGTCGTCACTGGAACCACCTCCATCTATAACCAAGGATATATCGCTCGGTGCTGACGAGCATGGGGCACGTCACGTGTCCCGGGTCTCCACGACGTCGCTGGCGGCGACGCCGGCCAGGGCTCCGGCTGGTACCTCGAGCAGCGCGGTCGCCGGGCCCGGTGCCGTCGACCGTGGGCAGGTCGTCTGCTCGACCTCGGTGCACGGGTCGAGCGTCGCGACGCCGATCACGCGATCGCCGTCGATCCAGGCGACGTCGATCGGGACTTGCATGCCGGCCATCCACATCTGGTGCTCGGCGCGCTCGCCGAACGTGAACAGCATCCCGGTGCCGGCAGAAATTTCCTCGCGCCCGGCCAGACCTTCCTTCTGCTCGCTGGCGGTGTCCGCGAGCTCCACGGCGAACGCCTCTCCCGCGACCTCGACCGTGACCTCGGGCCGCGGCGAGCTACACGCGGCGGCGGCCAGGACGACGGCGGCGGCCAGGACGGCGAGGCCGCGGCGAGGGCTCATCTGCCGTAATCCCTGCCGGGTGCGCCCGGTGCGGGACGGCTGACGCGCGCGACGGCCGACGCGTTGGCGGGCCGCGGGGCGGTGGACGGAGGTCGGGAGGCGGCGACCAGGCGCAGGGCGTCGTTCACGTGGTCGTCGATCACGCCGGCCTTGGTGGTGATGCGCGCGAACATGGCGCGCAGCGGGCCGCGGTCTCCCGCGCGGGCCAGGCGAGAGGCCTGGTCGTTCTCGGACTCGTACCCGGGCCTGCCGAGCGTCGCCCTGGTCCAGTCCAGGCGGTGGCCGGACTCGCGGGCCAGGGCGGTGATGAACTCGCGCTGGACGCGCCCGTTGCCCTCCCGGAAGGGGTGGGTCTGGTTGACGACGTCGTAGACGCTGGCGAGCGCGCCCGGCACGGCGCTTGGGTCGAGGGTGCGCAGGTTGTCGGTGTCGCGCAGGTAGGTCGCGACGGTGGCCATCGCGTCCTCGATCCGGTCCAGCGGCGCGAACCAGCCGTCTCGGCTCTTGCGGATCGACACCGTGCGCACGTCCCCGGCCCAGTCGTACACGTCCTGGAACAGGTGCCGGTGGATCGCCCGCAGCCCGGCAAGGTCGTAGGCCGCGGGCAGCCCGTGCTCGCGCAGGGTCAGCGCCCGGGCCTCGACGCGCCGGTCCTCGCGCTCGCGCAGCATCTCGGGTGTGGTGGCGCCGACGCGGTTGCGCAGGGTTCGCCCGTCGGCGAGTAGGTACCCGTCCCAGCGGGCGTGCTCGTCGCCGCTCTCCCAGGGGCGTTCGGTCAAGGGCTGGCTCCGTCCTGGTCGCTGTCGAGCGCGATCGTCTGTCGCATGAGTTCCTCGGCGTCGATCTCGCCGCGGACGTACTTGTCCTGGATCGCGCGGGCGGCGTCGCTGGTGCGTCCGCCCTCGAGCTGGGTGCTGTGTCGGATGCGCT
>Ga0164243_10013704_pt1 | contig 11378 bp, 13 predicted proteins | sample OricompcompostOP_FD_108781 | JGI IMG/M metagenome (GOLD analysis project Ga0164243, IMG submission 108781) | Organic Plus compost microbial communities from Emeryville, California, USA - Original compost - Organic plus compost (OP) | ecosystem: Engineered > Solid waste > Mixed feedstock >... | reverse complement strand
TGCCGGTCTCTCGGGCTTCGCTCTCTGGTTGAGGAGGACGGCATGAGCCGGAACAGCCTCTTTCAATCGGCGACGGGCTTGGGGACCCCAAGTACCTCCCGAAAGAAGGATTTCGCGGTCGCAACGCCGACAGCACAAGCTGACGAACGCTACGACCATTTCGTGGTGAGGAACGGGGTGAAATGCGCCGGCGCGCATCTCATCATCGATCTCTACGACGCACAGAAGCTGGACGATATCGATCATATCGAGGCGGCTTTGCGCGCCTGCGTGTCTGCGGCCGGGGCGACCTTGCTGCACATCCATCTGCATCACTTCGAGCCCAATGGCGGCGTTTCCGGTGTCGCCGTGCTGGCCGAGAGCCATATCTCGATCCATTCCTGGCCCGAGAACGGCTATGCGGCGCTTGATGTGTTCATGTGCGGCGATGCCAAACCGGAAGCTTGCGTGCCGGTGCTGCGCGACGCGTTCAAGCCGGGCCGCATCGCGGTGAGCGAATTGCTGCGCGGGCAGGGCGTTTGATAACGCGTGCATTGTGACGTCGTCATGCCCGCGCTCGCAGTCAAGCATGCGCAGACTGCGTATACTTGACTGCGCGGGCATCCACGTCTTTTAGACCCTCACTTTCCAAGACGTGGATGGCCGGATCAGGTCCGGCCATGACTCATAAGGTACAGTGCCATGAGCAACGACCCCTGGATTTCCGAAACGCTGTTCGACGACCTCGGCTTCCGCGTGTCGTACAAGGTCGAGCGTGTCCTGTACGAGATGAAGACGGAGCATCAGGATCTCGTGCTGTTCGAGAATCCGTATTTCGGCAAGATGCTGATGCTGGATGGCGCAACGCAGGTCACGACCGCCGACGAGTTCGTCTATCACGAGATGATGACGCATGTGCCGATCCTCGCACATGGCCGTGCGCAGGAGGTGCTGATCGTCGGCGGCGGCGATTGCGGCATCGCCGAGGAAGTCTTGAAGCACAAGTCGGTCGTAAGGCTCACGCAGGTCGAGATCGATGCGTCGGTGGTCGAGTTTTCGAAGGAGCATTTCCCGGAATTCACCGGGCCGGTGCTGTCCGACACGCGTTTCGATCTGGTCATCGACGACGGCATGAAATTTGTCGCCGAGACTGACCGGCGCTTCGATGTCGTCATTATCGACTCCACTGACCCGCAGGGGCCGGGCGCTGTGCTGTTCACCGAGGAATTCTATGCCGGCGTGAAGCGCTGCCTGAAACCAGGCGGCGTGATGGTGACGCAGAATGGCGTGCCGTTCTTCCAGCCGGATGAGCTGACGAGTTCGGTGTCGAAATTCCGCAAGCTGTTTGCCGACGGTGGTTGCTATATCGCAGCGATTCCGACTTATGTCGGCGGTCATCTGGCGATGGGATGGGCGACGGACGACAAGGCTCTTCGCGATGTGAGCGTCGAAACGCTGACACAGCGCTACGAAGCGGCCGGGCGTTTCTCCACCAAATACTGGACGCCCGACGTGCATCGCGCCGCCTTCGCATTGCCGCGCTTCATTGCCGACCGGGTCGCCGCGGTGTCGTCATCCTAGCGCCAGAAGGGTTTTCGAGCCTCGCAAGCGGCGTCGTATGAACGGATACCGATATCGCGCAGCATCCGTTCGTCAAGCTGGCCAAGAGCAATACGCTGGCGCCGGCGCTCGTTGATCGCGCGCCACCATGCCATCATCGCTAATATTCGTCTGAACAGCATCATTGTCGGCCATTTGGATCATGGATCCCGTGGTTACGATGCTTGTTCGATCCGTTGTTTCGGCCGTCTCCGAAGTGTCGCCCCTTGTACGGGCAGCGCTGCCGGTCCAGATTCATCCACATGAGCGCCAATAACAAACTCGCGATAGTGGCGGCCTGCGCCGGAGACCCGGCGCGCGCCAGCATGTTGTCCGTACTGGCCGACGGCCGCGCCTTCACAGCGGGCGAGTTATCAGCGGTCGCGCGCGTCACGCCGCAGACTGCAAGCGGACATCTGTCACGCATGGTCGATGCCGGATTGCTGACGGTGGCAAGCCAGGGACGGCATCGTTATTACCGGCTGGCGACAGCGCAGGTCGCGCTCATGCTGGAAAGCATGATGGTCGTGGCCGAGGTGCCGCGTCAGGTTGGCCGGATCGGTCCTGCCGATGAAAAGTTGCGTTTCGCGCGAACATGCTACGATCATCTCGCCGGCCGTTTGGCCGTCGGTATTGCCGACAGCCTGGTCGACGCTGGCCACCTTTCATTGTCCGATGAGGGCGGCGCATTGACTGAAAGCGGTCAGCTCTTTTTCGAGCGGCTCGGCATCGATCTCGTTGCAAGGAAGGGAAGGCCGTTCTGCCGTCCCTGTCTCGATTGGAGCGAACGCCGTTACCACATTGCCGGCACGCTCGGCACGCAAATCAAGGATCACTGCCTTGAAGCCGGCTGGATCAAGCGTGATCGTGCGAACAGGGCTGTTGAGATCACATCGCTCGGTGCGCGCAAGTTTCGTGAAGTCTTCGGGCTGCAATTCTGATCAAGGCGTCTTGGAAAGCGTCTTGGATTATTCACGATTGCACGCCTACAATCGCACATGAGCTTTTTTCCAGGACAAGACCCGGCCGCCGGCGACGGGCTCGCTTGCGATGCCATCGAGCGTGTGATCGTACCGCGGACCACCGATCTCGGCGGCTTTGAAATCCGCAGAGCCTTGCCGTCGGCCCAGCGCCGCATGGTCGGCCCCTTTGTTTTCCTCGACCATATGGGACCCGCGGAATTTCGTGCCGGGTCCGGTCTCGATGTGCGGCCGCATCCGCATATCGGCCTGGCAACGGTCACCTATCTGTTCGATGGTGAAATCCAGCACCGCGACAGTCTCGGTACCTTCGCGGCCATCCGGCCGGGCGAAGTCAACTGGATGACAGCCGGACGCGGCATCGTGCATTCGGAGCGGACAGCGGCCGAGCGCCGCATCGCCGGCGATAAATTACACGGTCTGCAATGCTGGGTGGCGCTGCCCGCCGACAAGGAAGAGATCGATCCGGCCTTCTTTCACCGCGATGCTGTCGATCTGCCGCTGGCCACAGACAACGGTTTCACGGCGCGGGTGATCGCCGGATCGGCGTTCGGCAAGAGTTCGCCGGTGGTCACGGCGTCGGAGACAATCTTTGTCGATGTGATGCTGGAGGCCGGTACGACAATTCCGCTCGATGCGGATTACGAAGAGCGCGCAATCTACATCGTCGACGGCGAGATCGAGATCGCCGGCGATCGTTTCTCGGCGCCCAAGCTGCTGGTTTTCCGTCCCGGCGATCGCATTACGGTCCGCGCGACGCAAAAAGCGCACATCGCCGTTCTCGGCGGCGCTTCACTGGATGGGCCGCGGCATATCTGGTGGAATTTCGTGTCGTCGCGCAAAGATCGGATCGAGCAGGCCAAGGAAGATTGGAAGGCTGCGCGGTTCGATATCGTGCCCGGTGACGAAATCGAATTCATCCCGCTGCCGAATAGCTGATCAAAGACCACCGCTTTCCCGTACGGCTTGGGTACACGATTAAGGTTCCTCTAACCATGTTCTGGCTCGTCCGGGACGCCGCCATCTTTTTGAGGTAAGGCCGCCGCGCGCTTAAACCTGCTTTTTACGCCCGAGCAGCCAATTTGGCCGCCTAGTGTGTTCAGGGGCGTCTTCTTGACTCCGAGCTATAAAAAACTGATCGCGGCAGCGGTCGGAGTCCTGTTGGCGAGCATTCCGATTTTCGCGCTCGATGGCTGGATCGGACGGCTGATTGCCCGGCAGAGTGCGATGGATTTCGAAACCTTCGCACGGCGCTCGGTCATTCTTGCCGAAACCCGGCTGGACGCGTCTTTGGCTGCTCTCGACGATCTGGCGCGGCGGGGAATTGATGGTTGTCGCCCCGAACAAATCGATGCGTTGAATGCCGCGTCGCTTTCGGTTTCCTGGGTCAAGCAAATGTCGATCGTGGGGCCGGCGGGGCAGCCCCTCTGTACCGATTCAAGCGTCACGGTCGGCCCTGTCAAAGTGCTTGGCTCGCGGCCGGTCAAGGGTAGCAGCGCCATGATCGAGGTCGTCCAGATCGGCGACCGTCCTGCTCGCATGGTGCGTCTCAGGCGTCCTACCGGTTTCGGCGCCAACAGCGCGGCCGCATTGATCCCGACCAATGTGTTGTCCGCGCAAATGGGCCTGGATGTCGATAAGAACGGTTATGCTGAAGTCGCCTTGATGGACGGGACCATCATCGATGAGTTCGGTAACCGGCCGTCCGACAGCGACACGCTCGCTGCGATCAACAACAATGCGCGCACATCGGATCGTTTCGCCTTGCGGGTCGCCACATCCTATCCGCAGACTGACAGCAACGTGTCGCTCGCCGGTGCCCGTGAAGTTATATTTTTCGTTGCATCTGCCTTCATGCTGTTGCTGATCATCCTTGCCTTGTTGCTGCGCCAGCGCCAGCGGGACAACCCCGTCGCCGAACTGGAGCGTGCGCTCAAGGCGGGAGAGTTCATCCCGTATTATCAGCCGATCGTCGATATCACGAACGGTAAGCTGCAGGGTGCGGAAGTGCTGATGCGGTGGAGAAAGAAGGATGGCACGATCGTTCCGCCTGCGGCTTTCATTCCGCTGGCTGAATCGACCGGGCTGATCATCGACATGACCCGCAGCATGATGCGGACGGTCGTCGCCGAAATGGGAGAGGCTTGTGCGAGCCGGCCCAAGGTGAAGATCGGCTTCAACATGACCGCGCAGCATTTCGAACGCGAAACGATCGTGCGGGACTTGCGCACGATCTTCGAGCGTTCGCCGATCCGTTATTCGCAGATCATTCTGGAAGTCACCGAGCGGCAGCCGCTGGAGAATCTGAGCCGTACGCGGCGTGTGGTGGCGACATTGCAAGATCTCGGCGTCCGCGTCGCCATCGATGACGTCGGGACGGGCCATGGCGGCCTGTCTTATATGCTCAAGCTCGGCGCCGACATCATCAAGATCGACAAGATGTTTGTCGATGCGCTGGCGACCGAAAGTCATTCCTCGACGATTATCGAAACGCTGGTTGATCTCGCCGACAGCATGCGGATGGATATCATCGCAGAGGGGGTCGAGACTTTCGAGCAGGTGATCGCCTTGCGCGAGCGCGGTATTCGGTCGGCGCAGGGGTATGTCTTTGCTCCGCCATTGCCGGCGTCGTCTTTCCTGCAGCTCATGGAAGCCATTGATCCGAGGCCGCGCGACCAGGAGCTGGAATTGAAACCGGGACCATTGCGGCAGATCTCGAGCCGGAAATCGGCCTACGCTGCCTGATCGGCTCAACCGGGCTCTTTGAAGCCGTTGATTCCACAGCCATCATCCGGGACGGGGAACAGACGGTCCATCACACCGTTTTGTGCATGTGTTCACTTGTCCCGCCGCGAGAACCACCTCACGATCGCTATTGCCGATGCGTCCCGCGCACGGCCCTTACAACTTTGCCAGCCATACGGATTCCATGAAAAGTACTCTTCTTGCCATGGCGCTGACGATCCTGCCGGCGTCGATCGCTTTTGCCCAAAATCAGCCCGGTCGCACGCTGCTGGAGAACGAGCAGATCAAGGTGCGCGAATTGCGCCTTGCACCGGGAGCCAAGCAGCCCGCTGAAACGCGTCCCAACACATTTCTTTACGCCCTGACCGATGGCTCCCTTGTGTTCGCGCCACCCGGGCGAACGGCCTATGAGCTCACATTCAAAGCGGGCGAAGCGTTATGGGTCCCCTCGCAGGAGACCGCTACCGCCAATGAAGGGGACAAGGAGGTGAGGGCATTGATGGTCGAGATCAAGGCACGGCCAGCCGCTGCGCCCAAGAAAGGGCGTCCTGCCAAAGCCGGCAAGAAATCATCAAAGAAGGGCGGCACTACGAAAAATTGAAGCGGACGGAGGCCGGTCATGGCATTGTGCCGTCCTTGATATTGTCTCTTTTCCCAAGCCTGTCTCGTCGCGCACGCTTCGCCTGTGATCGTCACGGCCGCACCTTGCCGCAGCCGGCCTTATGGAGATCTTGCGATGAATATTCTTTTCGTTCTGGGACGGATCGCCTTTGTGTTGATTTTTATTCTGTCGGGCGCGCAGAAGCTGATCGACATTCCGGGGACCGCAACAGCGATCAGCTCCAAAGTCGTGCTGCCAGACTTTGTGGCGCCCTATACGCCGCAACTGGAGGCGGCGACCGGCATGACCACACCGACGATGCTGGCGCTGCTGACGGGTATCGTCGAAGCCGGTGCGGCCCTGATGATTGCCGCCAATATCGGGACGCGGATAGGTGCCGTGCTTCTGATTCTGTTTACGATTGCTACGATCTACTACTTCCATCCGTTCTGGACGATGACCGGAGCGGAGCGCGAGGCCAACATGGTCAATGCGCTCAAGAATGTGTCGTTGATCGGTGGCTTGCTGGTGTTTTTCGTTCTTGGTTCGTGGCGGCCTTCGGCCTATCGCTATGACGACCCTGCGGCGGAACGTCTGTAACGGTGAAGGAGCTTTGAGAATGTCACGGTGTCTTGTTCGCGGGCTGATGCTCGCCGGTGTGTTTGTCGCTGCGATGACGGCCGGTGCCGTGACGGAAGCACAGGCACAGCGCGGCCCGGCACCGAAATATTGTGTCCGAACCTATGACGGGCAGATGGAGTGTGCGTTCTTCACCTTGCAGCAATGCCTGGCGGCAGTGTCAGCAACGGGCGGCGATTGCGCCATCAATCCGCGTTTCGCCGGCTATCCGCCGGCCGGACCGTCTCAGCCGCGGCGGTATTACCGCTGACGTGCGCATGCGAAGACCGATGGCTTGAATGAAGAGGGCGGCCGATTGAGCCGCCCCAAGTTTGATACGCCACGCGGGAGGAACTTTTGTGCGGGATCGGCCCCCAGCAATCGCCGGTCCCGCGTGACCGTTCAGAGAGCAATTCGAATTTCCCGATGAGGATCGCCTGATTCTTGGGCAACGTCACCCTTATCGTGCTACCGCACGTTGCCAGCCAGAAAATGTCAATTGGACTGACCCCGCCGCCAAGGCACGACCTGAATATTGCGGTTCTGGTCAAGAGTTTGGGGCAAACCGGGTATCAGACCTGCGGCTTTCAGCAAGGCTTCCGGCGTTTGCGAGGGCACATCCGGAAAGACCGGGCGGCCGTCCGGCAGAGCGACGTCCGGCGCGCGCGTGAGGTGAAAGAGATCATAGTGCGGCAGGAAGAGTCCGAAGATGTCTGTGCCGCCAATAATGGCGATATCGCCATCGTCGATCCCGAGCTGGATCAAGGCGTCTTCGACAGACGCGCCTTCTGGATTCCACAACAAGGCATTGGGTTGATCGGTGATCGTCGCGGTTGCTTCGATGTGCCGTGTTGCAATCAGCCGCCGTCGGCGAGGAGAGGTGGGCTGCTCTGCGGAATTGCGTCCATGCACGAGCGCGGCCGCGGCATCGAGCCCACGCATGAAAAACTCCTGATCGGCTTTCACCACCATTGAAGGCGGGATGACGCCGGTGGCATCGGCCAGCATTCCGTCTTCCGATACGATGGCGTAGCCGATGAAACGATAAGACATGCGCAGGACATCCACTCTTGTCATGAGTCAGTCATTGTGACGCCGCAGCGACAAAAAGAAAATCGCCGGGCAGGCCCGGCGATTGATCGATTCGAACGATGGGGGCGATGATCAGTCGACCGTGCGCACGACGCTGGCGGTCGGACGCTGGCTCACAGTCGGAAGCCTGGCTTCCTTTTTGACCGCCTCGTCGTACTCGGCAATCGTCTTCACGGTATCCTTCGCCCGCATATGAACGATCTTGTAGCCGTTCGCCTTGAGCTGGTTGAGCAGCTCGGGAAGGGCTTCCGCGGTGACATGCTGGAAGTCGTGCATCAGCACGATGCCTTTGCCGAACTTTTTCAGCTTCGACATGATCGTGTTGATCACTTGCTCCGGCTTGCGCGCCTTGAAATCGAACGAGTCGAGATCGGTGGAGAACATCGCGACGTTGCGTTCGCCGAGATAGGTCACGAGCTCCGGCGGATGTTGCAAGGCCGGGAAACGAAAGAAGGGGGCAGCCGGCGCGCCGAGCGAAGCGCTGACGGCGCTGATGCCTTTTTCGATCTCCGCCTTGGCCTGTTCCGGCGTCATCGTCTTGCGATTGAGATTCTGATGCGACCAGGTGTGCGAGCCGACGGTGTGGCCAGCGTCATAAACCTGCTTCAGGATCTCGGGGTGGTAGGTGGCGTGCTTGCCGACGATGAAGAAGGTGGCCTTGGTACAATGATCCGCCAGCGCCTTCAGCACGGCCGGCGTGTTTCCGGGCCACGGACCGTCATCAAAGGTCAGCAGCACTTCATTGGCGCGCAGGAAGTCATGCTGCTTGAAATGCTCGAAGCCGAAGCCCGGGCCGCCGGTGGTATCGATTTCGACCAGCCGCGAAACGCCGAGCGCGTTAGGATTGTCGCATTTGGTGGCAGTCTGGGCGATGGCCGGCGCACTCAGGAGCGATGCGGACACAAAAAGAACACATGCGAAAGAGGCGCGCATGGTGGAACCCCCTCAAGAAGTGGCGGAGCTTGTGCTCCTTACCCACTGATTTTCAATGGAAAGCGCTTTGAGAGGCTGGAGTCAACGAATCAGCCCAATCCCGCCATGATTGTTAATGAAATATGGTTAGTTGTGATGGGATAGACACGATTTGTTCCACAGAAAATCCCATCTTGGGCAAATCGCTGGACCGGCGCTACGCGAAGCCAAGTTCCTTTTCAATCGCAATGATGATGCGGGTGTCCGTTGGTTCCACCGCTGACGGGAAGGCGGCTGCGAGGGTCCCATCGCGTCCAACAAGGTATTTGTGGAAATTCCAGCGCGGTAATTCGGTAGGGCGTTGTAAGGCAGCCCAGCGATAGAAGGGATGGGCCTCGCTGCCTTTGACTGAAACCTTTTCGGTCAGAGGAAATGTCGCACCATGTTGATGCGCCGCTGCATGGATGTCTGATGCCGCACCGGGCTCCTGTCCGCCAAAGTCGTTAGACGGAACACCAAGCACCAGCAGGCCGCGGTTGCGATAGCGCGCCCATAGCGTCTCAAGACCAGCATATTGCGGCGTATATCCGCAAAGCGAAGCCGTATTCACGATCAGGATCGGGCTGCCGCTATAATCGGCGAGTTTGATGTCGCCACCGTCGAGCGCCTTGAACGAGAAACCGAAAGCCGTGGCTCGGCTGATGCCCTGCGCTCTGACGCGGCCCGAATAAGGCATCGCAGCCGACGCCATCAGTCCTGTCACAAGGCGGCGTCGATTCATCGGCATCGATATCCTTTGTGCTTCCCTATCAATGCTTTCAAAACCATCGAACGCAAATCGGCGTGATCGTCGCCCGTCCGAATGCAACGGCGCGGAACGGCAGGCTGACGACGGAGTTTATCACCGGGACGCTGCGGGGCTGAAGGGGACAGGAGTCATGTCAGCTTTCAGTATATTCCAGGCGTCGTTCGATGGCGCGTTGCGGCCGCAGCACCGTCGAAAGGCGCGATGGGCGGCTTACGCGCTGACCAGTGCGGCCGTTGCCTTGGTCGGCGGAAGCCTTCTGACAGTCCTGCATCTGAGCTCCACCCAGCTATCTGATCTAGCAAATGCGGGCACGCCCCGCGATATCCGCTTGGTGGCAGAAGAGACTGCACGACAAAAGCCCTGCGCGGGGCAAAGCTGGCCCTTCATGGAAGGCCGCTGTCTGATCGACACCACATCTCTCAGACGAGCCGAACGCAGTTTGCCGAGACGGGCGCTTGCGAAACAGAAATCCGGTTCGCAGGAGGCTGCGCTTGTTGCTCGCAAGAAGAGAGCCCGGGCGAAGACTCCAGATAGCGGCACGCTCATTGCGACGCGCTCCCGAACAACACAAACAGCACTCAATACGACCGGCGTGGCGCCGCGAAACGAAACCACAAAACAGGAGCCAAAGGTGCCAGACGTCGCGACAGCGGCCTCTTCGTCGTCATCTGTCACGACAAATCCGCAAAATTCCACGCCACAGAACACGTCACAAAAGAAGCCCAACGCGGTGGTTGCGCGGCATGTGCCGGTGCAGCCGCGGCGCGAAGCGCGGCACAAGGAGCTGACGCGTGAGCAGCGCGAGGCGCGGGCGGAGGCACGATCGCGTCGGAATGAGATCCGCAGCGCCAGCCGGTGGAATGATGGCGGTTACTATGGCGGCGGTGGTTTCCAGCAGCGCGGTTTCTTCGACGGATTCTTCTCGACGATCCGCTGATCTAAAAACAATTCGCCGGCCTGATTGCCAAGGCCGGCGAGGCATCAATCCAGATCGATCTTAGTGACAGTGCGGTGAGCGGTGACCATAACCGCCGGCGTAACCGTAAGCCTTGCGTGCCGGCTTCTCGATGAATTTCGGTTCGGCGACTTTCGGTGCAGGAACGGTCCTGGGCTCGGCTTTCGGCGCAATCTCCGGAGCGGGCGCAGGCGCTGGGGCCGCCTCTGCCGCCGGCGCCTCGGCCCGCGGAGCGGCTTCAGCCTGTGCCGGCTCGTCCGCAGCTTGTGGTTGCTGAAGTTGGGCTTGCTGGCCTGGCGCGGGAAGAACCTGAATTTGCCGGCTCGGACCCTGCTGGGCATGAGCTGACACAGCCATCACGGCCAGAATTGCGGCGGCGAAGGCGAATTTCGTCACAAGTTTCATGGCCTGATTGCCCCTAAATGCGGATGCGATGGCCATTGGTCGATGGCTTTGCCGAACCGGTTCAAAGCAGCAGGAACGAATTCGGAGAATTTGTGCCCGGCTCGCCGCAGGGTGATCAGACGGCAACCGGTTTTCCGCGATCCCATTGAGGCCCGGGGTAACCAGCCGCGTCATTACAATCCGGCCGGGCGTGAACGTTGCCCGTTCTTCAAGAGCTAACAGGAGATCCTCGAACGCTTCGGGTCCAGCCATGCACATTGTCCACCGATTGCTGTGTGTAATCGCTTTAATATTGGCTGTGAGCGGGAGCGTTGCGCTCTATGTCTATGGACGGGATGCCGCTCGTATGGAGCGTGTGCGGGCTTCGTTGATGGCATGGCAGCGCGCATGTGTTTGCCAGGGAACATCGCCCGGTCAGGCGGGGTTTTTAACCAGGCAATGTCCTGTTCGGGGAGGATTGATATGAAAACATTATCGTTGGTCGCACTGGGTTTCGGATTGTGGCTGGCCGGCAGCAACACAGCGTCGGCCGAGGTCGAGTACCCATGGTGCATCGTCACAGGGGGGACGAGTGAAGGCGCCTATAGCTGTGGCTATGTCAGTTTCGAGCAATGTCAGGCGACGCGGCTGGGGACGGATATGTGTGTGATCAATCCCCGCTACCAGCCTTCCGCGGCTCCGGCT
>Ga0164243_10013702_pt1 | contig 11379 bp, 8 predicted proteins | sample OricompcompostOP_FD_108781 | JGI IMG/M metagenome (GOLD analysis project Ga0164243, IMG submission 108781) | Organic Plus compost microbial communities from Emeryville, California, USA - Original compost - Organic plus compost (OP) | ecosystem: Engineered > Solid waste > Mixed feedstock >... | reverse complement strand
GCGAGCAAGATCGAGGCTGCCGACCGCAAGGCGCAACAGGACCGAGCACGGGCCACCTGGGAGGCGGAACGCGAGGCGCGGCGGGCGACGACCTACCTGCCGCCGTCCGGCGAAGCCAGGCCCGCGGCACTCCGCACGCCGGGCCGCTTCCGGCTGCCGCGTCACCAAGACACCAGCGCGACGCTGGCCGGGGCGTATCCGTTCCTCGCAGAAGGCGGGCTGGGCTCCGCCGGGGTGTTCGTCGGGCAGGATCTGTACAGCGGCGCGTCGTTTGTTTACGACCCGTGGGTGCTCTACGCGCAGGGCATGATCACCGCACCGAACATCGTCCTGGCAGGGATTGTCGGCTCCGGGAAGTCGTCGCTCGCCAAGAGTCTCTACACGCGATCTATCCCGTTCGGTCGGCGGGTCTACGTCCCCGGCGACCCGAAGGGCGAGCACACCGCCGTCGCCGAAGCGGTCGGCGGGCGGGCGATCATGCTGGGGCATGGCATGTCCACGCGGCTGAACCCGCTCGACGAGGGGCACCGGCCCTCCGGCCTCAGCGACGCTGAGTGGCACAGCCAGGTGACCTCCCGACGGCGCGACCTGATCGGCGCGCTCGCCGAGACCGTCCTCGACCGTGGCCTCACTCCGCTGGAGCACACCGCCGTCGACATCGCACTCGCAGATGCGGTGCGCTCCGCCGAGGTGCCGATCCTCCCGATGGTGGTCGACCGCATCCTCGCGCCGCACGCCGAGGACGACGACGGCAGGCTCGCCGAGGACGGCCGACTCGTAGGCCACGCGCTGCGCAGGCTCGTGGCCGGTGACCTCCAAGGACTTTTCGACGGCCCGAGCACCGTGCGCTTCGATCCGTCGCTGCCGATGGTGTCGCTCGACCTGTCGCGGGTCGCGGAGAACTCGACGCTCATCTCCGTGCTCATGACGTGTTCCTCCGCGTGGATGGAATCGGCGCTGCTCGACCCCGCGGGTGGCCAGAGATGGGTCGTGTACGACGAAGCGTGGCGGCTCATGTCGCACCCGGCGCTGCTACGCCGGATGGACGCACAGTGGCGGCTCGCCCGGCACTACGGCATCGCCAACCTGCTCATCTTCCACAAGCTCAGCGACCTCGACAACGTGGGCGACCAGGGCTCGGCGATGCGTGCGCTCGCATCGTCGCTGCTCGCCAACGCCGAGACGCGGGTGATCTACCGGCAGGAGAGCGATCAGCTCGGAGCGACCGCGCAGGCACTCGGGCTCACCGGCACCGAGCAGGGCTTGCTGTCCGGGCTGGGCACCGGGCAAGGGCTCTGGAGGATCAAGAATCGTTCGTTCGTCGTGCAGCATCAGCTCCATCCCGCCGAGCTGTCGGTATTCGACACGACGGGTCGAATGACCGACGATTCCCGCAAGTTCACGAATCCTGACGCCTGAGCGGCTCGTAGATGCGGATGTGGTTGCTTCGCTGAAGGCGATCGGGTGCATCTTCGTCGAAGGTGCACGTCCGCCTCTTGCCTGGCGTGGGAGCGCCACATAATATCTAAGCATGCGTGAAGGTAAGAAGAAGTGCACATTCAATCCGGAGAGCCAGTACGCGGACTTCGCGGCGGAGGTGTTCTCGCTGCTCTCGGACGCGACCAGGGTGCGGATCATCCTGGCCTTGCGCGAGGGTGAGCAGGCGGTGGGTGAGCTGGCCGAGCAGGTGGGCAAGTCCCCGACGGTGGTCTCCCAGCATCTGGCGAAGCTGCGCTGGGGCAAGATCGTTCAGGCCCGGCAGGAGGGCACCCGCGTGTTCTACAGCCTGATCGACGATCATGCCCGCCAACTCGTCACGCACGCGGTGTTCCAGGCCGAGCACGTCGTGGACGGAGTCCCGGCCCACCATCTGGGTGCCGATGGGCTGCCTGTGGCCGCCGCCGACGTCGCGGAGGGTGCGGACTCGTGAGCGTGGCCAGCGATACCGGAACGAGCCCGGTCCAGACGGACCGCGCTGCGAGCCTGCGGTCGAGGATCGACCGCGGCGATCTGGCCCGGACGCTGTTCGTGGCCGCGTGCGCGGTCGCGGTCGGCCTCGGGTTGACCTGGCCCTGGCCGCAGGTGCCCGTGCTCGCGGTAGTCGGACTGGTCGTGGGGTGCTGGCCGATCCTCATCGAGGCGCTGCACGACGCCCGGGCGAGGCGGATGAGCATGGAAGCGTCCATGCTCATCGCGATCGTCGCCGCCGCCGCGATCGGCGAGTGGACCACAGCACTGGTGATCACCGCCTTCGTGCTCGCCGCGGAGATCCTCGAAGACCTCTCGATGGACCGCGGTCGAGACGCGCTGACCGATCTCATGGCGTTCCTGCCCGAGACTGTTCAGGTCCGCAACGGTGGCGACGTGATCACGATCCCGTTGGCAGAGGTCGCGCCGGGCCAGATCGTCATCGTCGGACCGGGCGGCCGCGTCCCGGTCGACGGCACAGTGGTGAGCGGGCAGTCGACCGCGGACCAGTCGCGGATCACGGGCGAGTCACTGCCGGTGGATATCGCAACAGGTTCGGAGGTGTTCGCTGGATCGATCAACCAGACGGGCGCGGTCGAAATCCGTGCCGAGAAGGTCGGTGCGGAGTCCTCCTACGGTCGGATCGTCGAGGCGGTACAACAGGCACAGGCCTCCGAGCCTCCGGTGCAGCGGCTGGCCGACCGGCTCGCGGCCTGGCTGATCTACCTCGCCATCATCGGGGCGGCGATCACCTACCTCGTCACCCGCGATCTGACATCGACCATCGCCGTCGTGGTCGTCGCCGGTGCCTGCGGCATCGCCGCGGGAACCCCGCTGGCGGCGCTGGCCGCGATCGCTCGGATCGCCCGCACCGGTGCGTTCGTCAAGCACGGAGCCCACCTGGAAGCCCTCTCCGAGGTGGACACGGTCGTGTTCGACAAGACCGGCACCTTGACGATCGGCACCCCCGCCGTCGTGGACATCCGCACCGCCGATGGCACGACGGCGGACGGGCTGCTTGTCCTCGCCGCTGCGGCCGAGTCCTACTCTGAGCACCCGCTGGGGCAGGCCATCGTCGCCTGTGTGCGCGACCGGGGGCTGCCGATCGGACCCTGTGAGGACTTCATCTATCAGCCCGGCCTGGGGGTCACCGCGACCGTCGCCGGAAAGTCCGTGACTGCCGGGAACCCTGCGCTCGTGCCCGACGCCCCGGAACGCCTCGACGGTCAGGGCATCGCCACCGCCGTGCATGTCGGCGTCGACGGCGCCTACGCGGGCACGATCCTGCTGGCCGACACCCTGCGCGACTCCGCCAAGGCCGCAGTCGCCGAGCTGCACCGCCGGGGTCTTCGGACGCTTATGATCACCGGCGACACCGAACCCACCGCCCGCGCGGTGGCCGCCGAGCTCGGCATCGACGACGTCCGCGCCGGGCTGCTCCCCGACAAGAAGCTGAGCGCGATTGACGCCGAACGCGCCGCTGGGCACAAGCTCGTCATGGTCGGCGACGGCGTCAACGACGCCCCCGCCCTCGCCCGTGCCGACGTCGGGATCGCGATGGGTTCGGGCACCGACATCGCTCGCGAGAGCGCCGATGTCATCCTCATTAGCTCCGACCTGGACGACCTAGTCCGCACCATCCACACCGCCCGGCGCGCACGCCGGATCGTGATGTTCAACTTCGCCGGCACCATCGCCATCGACCTCATCGGCATCGCCCTGGCTGCCTTCGGCTACCTCAGCCCGATCCTGGCAGCGTTCATTCACGTCGGCTCCGAGACAGCATTCATCCTCAACTCGGCCCGCCTCATCCCCACACACCGCAGCCGACGCTGAACCGCCGCTCACCCTCACTCGCCGTCGGCCCCGTAGCAGCTCTGCACGCTGATTCCGCTCGTCGGGGCGCTCTCGATGCCTCCCGCGCACCTACTGTTCAAGCCTCAGCTCAGGTTGAGCTGGGGCCCAGGAGATCTCGCATGAATATCATCCTGACGAGGCGACGTCGCCAACGGACCGAAAAGAACACGAACACGGAAATGGCGGACGTTCCGCCCGTGCTGCCGGTCGTGACGATCACGGTGCAGGCGGACGCAACGCTGCGCGTTGTCGTCGACGGAGAGCTGTTCGGCGCGCCGACGTTCGCCCCGCCCTGGCAGCGGCACTCCCTCGCGCAGATCATCAGCGAGATCGTGGAGCAGCGCCACTCGCCCGTGCGCGTCGTGGTGCATGAACTCGACGGCACCGTCTACACGGACATAGTGACGGCTCCGCTTCATGCGGCGTCACGCGACCCGTCCGTGCCCGAGCAAGCGCCGACCCGGTTGGAGGGTGCAACCCCCGTGCCATACGCATCCGAGCCGTCGCATCTGCTCTCGCTCCAAGACGACGAGGGCTTCGTACCCGGTGAGGAGGTCGCCGTCGCGGTCATCGTCCGGCACACCGGAGCTGGCCACGAAGGCACAGCGCGGGCGCTGATCGAGCCGAGCCTGCTCCACCTGAGTCCGACGCAGGAGGTTATCCTGCTCGGCCGCGTCTCGGGCACCTGCGTCGTCGGGCATCCGTCATGACCACCTCACAGCGGGCTGGAGCGTTCGGCGACGAGCTGACCAACCTCGCGCTCGGCGCGCTCATCGGGGCGATGCTGCTGGCCGGTGCGCTCCGCATCGCCGGAAGCATCGCCGCCTTCGTTACGGGCGCGCCCCAGCCCACCGCAGGTCTCGAAGCCGGAGTGGGCGCGATCTTCCGCGCCGACGACCCTGGCGCGGCACTCGGCTCCCCCGCGCTCAGTCCAGTCGCCTACTGGATCACAGTCGGCCTGCTCCTCACCGCCGCCGGCGCAGCGGTGTGGTTCATCTGGCGGTGGGCGCGAGAGCTCGGCAAGCGCACGAAGGCCGACCCGAACCGGATCGAGGGCATCGCTGAGGCTCGCGACGTGCAACGCGCTGCATCCGAGCGCGACCTTCTGCGCCGCGCGAAGACGCTGCGCCCCTCGCTCATCGACCCGAAACCCGAGCAGGTCGGCTACCTCCTCGGCACCTCGCGCGGCAAGCGCGTGTGGACATCCGTTGAGGACTCGATCCTGCTCATCGGCCCGCCAAGATCCGGCAAGGGCGCGAACATCGTGATCAACACCATCCTCGACGCCCCCGGTGCGGTCATCACGACCTCGACCCGGCCGGACAACCTCACTGCGACAATCCGCGCCCGCCAAGCACGCGGCGGCCCGGTTTCCGTATTCGACCCTCAGCACCTCGCCGAGGGCGTGCCGGCAGGCCTGCGATGGTCGCCGATCCGCGGCTGCGATGTGCCGCTGACGGCGATGATCCGCGGCACAGGGCTCGCCGCGGGAACCGGACTCTCCGGCCCCTCCGTGGAGAACGGCGGCTTCTGGGAGGGCAAGACCCGCACCGCACTCCAGGCGCTCCTGCACGCCGCCGCCCTCGACCACCGGCAACCCGCCGAACTGTTCCGCTGGACGCTCGACCCTGCCGCCGCGGCGGATGCCGTCTCCATCCTCGCGTCGCATCCACAGGCCGCGACCGGGTGGGCGGAGTCGCTCGACGGGATGCTGCAATCCGACCCGCGCACCCGCGACTCGATCTGGCAGGGCGTCTCGCTCTCGTTGGCTTCCCTCGCCGATCCGCGAGTGCTGGAGGCCGTCAGCCCCCGCGACGACGAGCAGTTCGACCCCGAAGCCTTCCTGCGCGACTCCGGCACGCTCTACCTGCTAGCGACAGGAGCTGGAGCCGGCGCGTCCTCGTCTCTCGTCGCGGCATTCATCGAAGACCTTGTGGAGACGGCTCGGCGAATCGCCGCACGATCGCCGGGCGCGCGACTCGATCCACCTGTGCTGCTCGCGCTCGACGAGATCGGGAACCTTGCGCCCCTCCCCTCGCTCCCCGTGCTCATGGCCGAGGGCGGCGGCACGGGGCTGACGGTGATGCCGGTCTTCCAGTCGCTCGCCCAGGCACGAGGTCGCTGGGGTGACGACGCCGCCACCGCGATGTGGGACGCGAGCATCACCAAGATCGTGCTCGGCGGCGGAACCGACACCCGGCACCTCCAGGACATCTCCACGCTGATCGGAGAGCGCGATGAAGAGACCGACGCCGTGACCATTGGCGAGCGCGGCCTGCGCTCGAATCAACGCTCGATTCGCCGTGTGCCGATCATGAAGGTCGAAGACATCCGCACCCTGCCCCAGGGCACCTCGCTCGTGCTGCTGCGTTCCGCACCGCCGATCATCACGACCATGCGCTACTGGCTCGACCGACCTGACGCCGAAACGCTGCTCGCCCAGCGTGCGCAGGTCGAGGCTGTCATGCAACCGGGCACCGCCCGAAGCCGCGAGCCCGCGACCGCCGTTGAGCAGGGCGACTAGCCGGTGGCGGGCCGGAGAGCCTTCTCCGTGTAGTAGTTCACCTCGCCGTTAGTGTCCTCGACGCCGAATACCCACTGGCCCGAGGGGGTCGGCCTGACGTCGATGATCGTGCCACGTACCCGCGAAGTGAAGACGTCGTCCCCTGGCTTGAAAGCTGCGTCCGTCATGCGTCCGACTCTAGGTGTGCGTCGGCCATGCCTTCCCTCGTGCCGGCCACGACCACGTTCGCGGACGGTCGCTCTTGCGCACCTATCGGGTAGCAATCCTCACCCGGCAGGAGCAGTAAGGAGCACCCCGATGCGAACCAAAGAGTCCCTGTGGGGTTTCTTCGCCAGCGACCCTCAGTTGTCCTTCAACGAGGATGGCGAGGCGCGGCTGTTCGCCTGGATCGGTCAGGAGCAGTTCGAGCGCAACCCAGACGGCTCGTTCACCCAGGGCGAGACGAAGTTCTACCCGCTCAAGATTTTCAGGAAGACCGCGGAACACGCCCACGAGAAGTTCGCGCGCGGCGACACCTTCGTCGCCAGTGGGCACGTCCAGACGTACAGCTACGAGAAGGACGGCAAGACGATCAGCGGCGAGGAGTTCATCGCCACGCACATCGGTCCCGATGCCGCCCGCACGAGCTACGCCGTCGACCGCGGCCGCTCCCGCGCGCAGCAGGTCGAGAGCGCGCCCATTGAAGCGCCCGACCCGACGATCCCGCAGCAGCCGTCGCCCCGTCCGATGACGCTGTGAGGCCGCGTCATGACCACCGACGAGACGCTGTTCCCGCCCGATGACCCAGACTTCGACGTGCCGCCGCTCGAGGAACCGGAGCCTGATCCGGTGACGCCTTCGCCGAGGCCGGCCAAGGAGCAGGGGGCCGAGGCGACGGACACACCGGAGCCGCCGCGCCCGGTGAACTGGAACATCCTGACCGCGGCCGAGGCGCAGTTGGAGTGGCTCGAGCTGAATGCCTTCGTGAACTGGCTGCGCCACGAGTTCGGGCTGAGCGTGAACGTCGTGCCGCCGTTCTGGCACCGGCACCCTGAGCTGGTGTGGCCGCTGTCGGCGCTGCGGCAGCACTACCTGAATGCCTACGACAAGAAGCAGCACGGCTCGGCACCCTTCGGCTGGTGGCGCGACTTCTGGGCGTTCGTGCCGCAGCTTCGGGACGCGGTGACCGCCTGCGGCACGAAGCTCAACACCGATCGCCCGACGCGGCAGGCCGTGTGGCCGGGCGAGGACGAGCGGCCCGCCCCCGTGGAAACGGTGATCCCTGACCGAGATGCCGACTTCACGCAGTTCGTGAAGGAGGACGTGGCGCGCAGGCAGGCCATCGAGGACGAGTTCTACGCCCATCTCGCGGCGGAGCAGTAGGGCGCGGGCGGTGACGGCGAGTGGCGCGGCAGCGATCCCGGAAGCCCTGGCCGGGGCAACTGGAGTTCGATCTCTGGGGGCTCGACGAGCCCGCGGCCGACGCCGCGCTCGCCGCCGCTCCGGAGGCCGGGGCAGGCGATGAACAAGTACGGGCAGATGGCGCTGGCGCACTGGCAGGCGACGTCTCCGAGCCGGATGGCGGAGCTGAGCGATCCGGCGGCGTTCTTCGAGGCGATGGGCCTGGAGATGCAGGCGCAGGTGACCAACCTCGCGTCAATGCTGGCGGGCAGCGACCGGCAGGGGGAGACTTTCTTGCAGAAGGTCGCCCGGCTGACAGCGGCCCGGAGGCAGGCGGAGGAGGTCGTGATGTCGCAACTGGCGTGGATCACCGACCCGAGCCTGCCGCTGGATCAGGCTCGGGAGGAATGGGAGCAGACCCGTCCCTCCGACGAGAACCTGATCCTCTGGGCCGAGCGGATGCAGGACTGCCCGGATTCGATGCCCTCCTCCGTGGAGCTGGAGGGGATGGCGAAGACGTGGGCGCTTTCCGTCGAGTTCCTGCTGGAGCTCGTGGCGACGGAGCCCCCGCGGGAGTACATGCGGGCGAACCAGGCGACGCTCGCCGAGGCGGCGACGATCCGCTTCTTCCGCGAGCTGCGGTAGCGCCTCGCTTCATTCCCGCCTCGCAGGAGGACCTCGGCCCTTCGGGCGCGAAGGCCCGCTACCGGGCGAACGTTGAGGCGATCCACCTCATCCACGATCTGAACTCGACGGGTCGCCCCGCGTCGCCAGAGGGTCAGCGCGTACTCGCCCGCTGGTCGAGCTGGGGCGCGATCCCCGAAGTCTTCGACGACTTGAAGCCCGAGTGGGATGCCGAGCGCGCCGAGCTGCGCGAGCTGCTGAGCGACGATGAGTGGGATGCCGCCGCGCGGACGACGATCAACGCCCACTACACCGACCCGATGATCGCCCGGCAGGTGTGGCGGCTGCTGGACGGGTTGGGATTCCGCGGCGGCGCGGTCCTGGAGCCCGGCTCGGGGTCAGGCACGTTCATCGGCCTTGCGCCAGAGTCGGCACAGATGACCGGTGTGGAACTCGACCCGCTGACCGCGGCGATCTGCGCCGAGCTGTATCCGCACGCGACCGTCCGTGCCGAGTCTTTCGCCGACACGCGCCTGCCCGAAGGTCACTTCGACGCCGCCATCGGCAACGTGCCCTTCAGCAGCGTCACCCTGCACGATCCGCTGCACAACGCGACCCGTCAGTCGATGCACAACCACTTCATCATCAAATCGCTGCGACTGACCCGGCCCGGCGGCCTCGTCGCGGTGCTGACTTCGCACTACACGATGGACGCACAGAACCCAGGTGCGCGGCGCGAGATGAACGAGCTGGCCGACCTCGTGGGCGCGATCCGCCTGCCGACCGGGGCGCACCGCCGCGCCGCAGGGACCGAGGTCGTGACGGACCTGCTCGTGTTCCGGCGGCGACCGGACGGCGAGCAGATGCGCGACGACGCCTGGGAGACGGTCGCGCAGGTGCCCATCGACGGCGTGCCGATGCGGATCAATCGCTACTTCGATGAGCACCCGGAGCAGATGCTCGGGGAGGTCGGCGTCGGGCACGGGATGTACGACGCGAGCACCCTCACCATCACGACCGACCTGTCCGAGCTGGAGACGGATCTCGCCGTCGCCGTCGACCAACTCGTGTTCGCGGCCCGTCGCGCGGGGCTGACGATGACGGAGCGCACCGGCGAGCAGCAGGCGCGCCGGGCCGCGTTCATCCCGTCGGCGCCGGAGCTGTGGGACGGCAGCATCGTGGCGAGCGAGCGCGGCGACTTCCACGCCGTCGTGTCGGGAGCGCTGGAGCCGCTTGCGGTGCCGAAGTCCGCCGCGCGCGAGCTGCGTGCGCTGCTGCGTCTGCGCGACGAGGCATCCCGTCTGCTGACCGCGGAGGCAGCGAGCGTGGACGACACCCCCGACATCGTGCTTACCCGCACGACGCTGCGCCGCGACTACCTGAAGTACGTCAGCACGTACGGGGCGCTGAACCGCTACACGCTGCGCCCCACCGGGCGCACGAACGAAGACGGCGAGGAGACCTTCGCCCGCATCGTGCCGACCGCGATCCGGCTGCTGCGCGCCGACCCGTTCGGGCCCCTGGTGCTCGCGCTGGAGCAGTTCGACGACGAGGATCAGTCCGCCTCCCCTGCGGCGATCATGAGCCACCGCGTGGTGGTGCCGCGCGCCGAGGTCCAGGGCGTGGACAGCCCAGCCGACGCCATCGCTGTCAGCCTCGACCGCACCGGAGGTATCGACCTACCCCTCGTCGCCGACTTGCTCGGCATGAATGACCACGATGCTCGCGATGCGTTAGGGACGCTCGTGTTCACCGATCCGGTCACAGACCAGCTCATCCACGCCCCCGAATACCTGTCCGGCGATGTGCGGGTCAAGCTCGAGGCCGCTCGCCTGCGGGCGGAGCAGGACTCGGAGTTTCAGGTGAACGTGGATGCGCTGGCAGACGTGCTGCCGCAACCACTCGGCATCCAGGACATCCACGCGAAGCTCGGCGCGGTGTGGATCAGCGCCGACGTGCATGAACGGTTCCTGCGAAGCATCCTTCGCGCCGACGACGTGCGCGTGGAGAATCCACTGCCGGGCATGTGGGAGATTCGCGGGGGTCGACAAGGCCTGCCCTCTACATCGGAATGGGGCACGCCGCGCCGCCCCGCACCGGACATCGCCCAGGCGGTGATGGAGCAGCGGACGATGCTCGTCTACGACGAGGAGAAGGATATCGACGGCAAGATTCGCCGCGTACTGAACCCCGTCGAGACCGCCGCTGCGCAGGAGAAGGCCGACGCGCTCCAGGAGCGGTTCAGCGAGTGGGTGTGGGAAGACCCGGCCCGTGCGCAGGCGCTCGTGGACGAGTACAACCGGCGCTTCAACTCCATCGTGCTCCGGGACTACACCGATGCCGGGGCGTACCTATCGCTGCCCGGCCTGGCGTCGAACTTCGAGCCGCGCACGCACCAGCGTGCGGCTGTCGCGCGAATGGTGTCCGAGCCTGCGGCGGGCCTGTTCCACGAGGTCGGCGCGGGCAAGACGGCGGAAATGATCATGGGCGCGATGGAGATGCGCCGCATGGGGCTCATCAGCAAGCCCGTCATAGTCGTGCCGAACCACATGCTGGAGCAGTTCGGACGCGAGTGGCTCCAGATCTACCCGCGCGCCCGCGTGCTCGCGGCATCCAGCCTCGACCTCACCGCCGACAAGCGGCGGCTGTTCGTCGCCCGTGCCGCCGCGAACGAGTGGGACGCGATCATCGTCACGCAGGGCGCGTTCGCCAAGATCCCACTACGCGCCGAGACGCAGGCGCAGTACATCCGCGGCCAGGTGGAGGACGTGCGGCGCGTGCTGGACGACGCGACCGGGGAACAGCGGATGAGCGTAAAGCGCATCCAGCGGAAGCTCCTGGCGATGGAGAACAAGCTCAAGGATCGCCTCGACTCCGACCGCGACCGCGGCGTCTGCTTCGAGGACACCGGCATCGACTACGTCATCGTCGATGAGATGCACATGTACAAGAACCTCGCCACGGAGTCGAACATCCGCGACGCCGCTATCGAGGGCTCGGATCGCGCCAGCGACCTGCACATGAAG
>Ga0164243_10013700_pt1 | contig 11380 bp, 11 predicted proteins | sample OricompcompostOP_FD_108781 | JGI IMG/M metagenome (GOLD analysis project Ga0164243, IMG submission 108781) | Organic Plus compost microbial communities from Emeryville, California, USA - Original compost - Organic plus compost (OP) | ecosystem: Engineered > Solid waste > Mixed feedstock >... | reverse complement strand
TGGGCCGCTACATCCTCGGCGGCATCCTCGCTCGGCTGCACAAGCGCGGGGTGGTGTTCCGTCAGCTCGAGGAAGCGCGAGCGATCACGCGTGACTCGGTCGAGGTGCGCAACGTCTACTCCTTCCGCACCGAGCACCTGACCGGCTTCGACTCGGTGGTGCTTGCCTGCGGCGCCGACAGCGACGACGGCCTCTTCCAGGCGCTGCGTGGCCGGGTGCCGGAGCTGCATGTGCTCGGTGATGCGTACGCGCCGCGCCGGCTCTCCCATGTGACACGTCAGGCCTACGCGTTGGCCGAGTTGTTGGTCGGCTGAGGTGGCGGTGCGGGACTCCTGGGCCGGCCGCTGGCGCCCGCAGACGCCGCCGGGGCCGGCCTATGACCTGCGGGCGGTCGATCTGCTCGCCGCTCGGTCCGTGCCCGACGTCGCGCCGGAGGAGTGTGCGAAGGGCACCTTGCGCGAAGTCGCGCGTGACGCGATCGTCTACGGGCTTCCCGCCGCACTGCAGTACGCGCACCTGCACCGGAACGTCCTGGCGTCGGACGCGCCGCGCGGCTTCACGCAGTGGCATCACGACCGAGAGCTTGCTGGTCCCGGCTACGGCGGGTTCCGCACGCCCAAGGTCGACACCCTCTACTCCACCGCGTGGCTGGATCTCAGTCAGGGACCGGTGGAGCTGGTGGTGCCCGCGATGGGCGAGCGCTACTACACCGTGAACCTGCTGGACTCCCACAGCAACGCGGTCAACCTCAGCACCCGCACGTTGGGGCCGGAGGGCGGCCGTGTCTGGTTGACCGGTCCCGGGTGGACCGGTGAGCTGCCCGACGACGTGCGTCGGCTCCGGGTCGCGACCGCCCATGTGTGGGTGCTGATGCGGATCTTCGTGCGCTCCCGTGCCGATCTTCCGCGTGTGCGCGCCCTCCAGGACCGGGTGATCCTGCGGCCGGTCGCCGCCGCTGCCCCCGGCCCCTCGCGCCTCTGCGGCCGGTGGCCCTGGCCTGCGATGCCCGTCGACGATGACGACCTCGACGCGGCGGCGATCCTCCAAGCACTCGACGCGGTGCTGCGGCACAACGGATATCCCGTGCAGGAGGAGGCCCTTCTCGCGCCGTACCGCCGCCTCGGGATCGGCGGCCCGGCGCCGCTCGATCCGACGGCGTGGTCGGCGGCGGAGCGCGACGCGGTCGATGAGGGCCACCGCGACGCGCGAGCGCTGATCGCCGCGGCGGTGACGGCGCGCGGGGCACCGGCCGGGGACTCCGGCTGGCGGACCCTCAGCTCCGGCGCCTACGGCTACAACTACCTGCACCGGGCGGCCACCAACTTCGTCGGCCTCGGCGGCACCACCCGCGAGGAGAGCGGACCCTACACGGCGCTGGTCGATGCCGCGGGGGCGCCGCTGGACGGGCGGAGCGGTCCGTACCGACTCCGGTTCACGCCGCCGCCGGTCGACGCGTTCTGGTCGGTGACGGTCTACGACCGGGTGACCCGCGGCCTGGTGGAGAACCCGATCCGTCGGCACGCCGTCAATACCCTCACCGACGGCCTGCAGCCGGGCCCCGACGGATCGCTGCTGCTCCACCTCCACGACGAGCCGGGCCCGGACGGCACCACCTGGCTGCCCGTCCCGCAGGCGCCGTTCTACCTGGTCCTGCGTGCCTATCTCGGGCACGCCGAGGTCGTCGACGGCACGTGGGTGCCGGCGGCTGTGGAGCGGCTGTCGTGAAGGGCGCGCTCGTCGTAGGAGGGGCAGGGGCGATCGGCGCCGCGGCCGCGGAGGCGCTGGTGGCTGCCGGTTGGTCGGTCGTCGTCGCCGATCTCGACCTGGTCGCTGCGGAGGAGGTGGCCGGGCGCATCGGAGCGGTTCGCGGGATAGAGGTCGATGTGACCTCGACCGCCAGCGTGGAAAGCGCCACGGAGGAGGCCGCCGTACTGACGGGCGGTCTCGGCGCGGCGGTGAACCTTGCGGCGATCGGGGGCCCGGCGACGCGCCTGCACGAGTACGACGACGGGCAGTGGGGCCGTGTCGTGGACGTGAACCTCAACGGCACCTTCCGTTGCCTGCGCGCGCAGGTGAGGGCCCTGCTGCCCGAGGGCGGGAGCATCGTGGTGGTCTCGTCGGTGGGCGGTGCGGTCGGGTTCGCCGGTGCCGCCGCCTATGCGACCACCAAGCATGCGCTCACCGGGCTGGTTCGATCCGCGGCGCTGGAGTACGCCGCCGACGCTGTCCGCGTCAACGCCGTAGCGCCGGGCTTCGTCGACACCGAGTTCCTCCGGTCGCGTCGCACCGCGGCCCAGATCGCCCGTCTCGAGGCGGCGCACCCGGTCGGGAGGCTGGCGCGGCCCGACGAGGTGGCGGCGACGGTGGCTCATCTCGTCTCGCCGGCCGCGGCGTTCGTGACCGGGTCGGTCTACGACGTGGACGGCGGCCTGTTGGCCGGGCATCCGGGGCTGCTCGACGGCTCCAATCAGTAGACCGCCACCAGGCGGCCGGTGACACCGCCGGCGTGCAGCCGCTCGAGCGCTGCCGGGATGTCGTCGAAGCTGATCTGCTCCAGGGCCGGCGTGAGCTGTCCGGAGGCGAACATCTCGTAGACAGCCGCGATGTCTGCCACCGTCCCCGAGCGCGAGCCCAACAGGGTCACCTGCTTGAGGATCAGGGCGTTGGTCGAGATGGTCGCCTGCAGCCGACCCATGCCCACCTGCACCACCCGACCGAATTCGCGCACCGCTTCGATCGCGCCCGCGGTGGTTGTGCCGAAGCCGGCGAAGTCGACCACGAGGTCGAGGTTGGAGAAGGCGGTCACGTCCGCGGCCACCTCGCGCACGCCGAGCTCACGCGCCATCGGCCACAGCTCCTGCTTGGGCTCGGCCGCGTAGACCTCGGCGCCGCGCAGTACCGCGATCCGGGCGCCGACCTGGCCGAGACCGCCCAGGCCGATGATCCCCACCCGCTCGCCCGGCTGCACCTGACCGCGTACGACGACGGCCCGGTAGGGCGCCCGCCCGGCGTCCGTGCCGGCCGCCGCGAGCGGGAAGTCGAGCCCGGCGGGAATCCGGACCAGGTCCTCGGGCAGCGCGGTGCACCAGGCTGCGTAGCCGCCGCCGCGACCGAAGCCCGGCCTGGTCCGGCCGGCAGGGTTGACGGCGACGCGATCGCCGACCTTCCAGTCCGCGACCCGTGCGCCGACGGCGTGCACCACGCCGGCGATCTCGTGTCCCAGGGTGAGCGGGAGCGGGCCTACCCGCTCCAGCCACTCGGGGTCGTGCAGGATGCCCACGTCGGTGTGGCACAGCCCGGCAGCGCGTGTCTCGATGAGCACCTCGTCGGGCCCGGCCTCCGGCACGGGCACGTCCGCGAGCAGCAACGGCTCCCCAGGTGCGGTCAGCTGCCAGGCACGCATCATCTCTCCTTCAGCATCCGGTGGCCGAGCCTGTCGAGCCCGGTGGTCGAGCTTGTCGAGACCGAGCCCGTGCCCCGGTGGTCGAGCTTGTCGAGACCGTGCCCGTGCCCGGTGGTCGAGCTTGTCGAGACCTGGTGGTTGATCTCGACAGGCTCGATCAACGGTGAAGCCTCGGTGGTCATGCCGTGCCCGGTGGTCGAGCTTGTCGAGACCGACGTGAGGGCCGGCTCAGCGACCGGTCCACTGCGGCGTCCGCTTCTCCACGAAGGCGGCCGCGCCCTCCTTCGCGTCGGCGGACTCCCGCACCGGGTTCACGAACTCCTCCTGGCGGTCGAACTGCTCGGCGAGGCTCCAGTCGGCCGACTGGACCAGGACCTGCTTGGAGGCAGCGAGCGCCAGGGGAGCGTTGGCCGCGACCTCGTCCGCCAGCGCCAGCGCCGTGTCGAGTGCGGTGCCGGGCTCGGCGAGCCGGTTGACCAGGTGTACGTCGGCAGCCTCCTCGGCGGGCCACATGCGGCCGGTGAGCACCAGGTCCATCGCCAGGTGGTAGGGGATCCGGGTCTGCAGGCGCAGCAGGCCTCCCGCGGCGGCGGTGAGGCCGCGCTTCACCTCGGGGAGGCCGAACTTGGCCTCACGCGAGGCGACGACGAGATCGCAGGAGAGGACGATCTCGAAGCCGCCCGCGAGTGCGTAGCCCTCCACCGCGGCGATGAGCGGCTTGCGCGGAGGGGACTTGACCAGGCCGGCGAAGCCGCGGCCCTCCACCACGGGGCGTTCCCCGCGGGCGAAGCCCTTGAGGTCCATTCCGGCGCAGAACGTGCCGCCCGCTCCGGTGATCACCCCGACGCTCAGGTCGTCGCGGGAGTCGAGCAGGTCCAGCGCGTCGGCGATCTGGTGGGCCATCGCCATCGACATCGCGTTGCGGGATTCGGGGCGGTCCATGGTGAGCACGAGCACGCGACCGCGCTCCTCCACCACGAGGTCGGGCTGATCGGACACGGAAGGCTCCTTCGGCAGGGTGTCGGGGGTGGGCGAAGCGGTCGGCGTGCTCATCGGGGGCTCATCCGGATGGCACCGTCGAGGCGGATGGTCTCGCCGTTGAGATAGGGGTTCTCGACGATCTGGAGGGCGAGCATCGCGAACTCGTCGGGTTGACCGAGCCGGGCCGGGTTGGGCACCTGGGCGCCCAGGCCGTCGCGGATCTCCTGGGAGAACCGGGAGAGGATCGGGGTGTCGAAGACACCTGGCGCGATCGAGTTGACCCGGATCGACTTGGTGGCCAGGTCGCGGGCGGCGACGAGCGTCATGCCGACGACTCCCGCCTTCGCGGAGGCGTAGGGGATCTGGCCGACCTGGCCCTCCCAGGCGGCTACCGACGCGGTGAGCACGCAGACGCCGCGTTCACCCTCGACCGGCTCGTTCGCGGCCATGCGGGCGGCGGCCAGGCGGAGTGTGTTGAAGGTGCCCACGAGGTTGATGTTGATCAGCTGCTGATACAGCTCGAGGTCGCCGGGCGAGCCGTCGCGGTTGACCAGCCGCACGGTGCCGCCCTTGCCGGCGCAGTGCACGAGCGCGCGCAGCGGGGCGTGCTGCTCGGCGACGCCCAGAGCCGCATCGACAGCTGCGGGCTCGGTGACGTCTCCCGCCGAGAACGATCCGCCGATCTCGGCAGCGAATGCGCGTCCCAGCTCCTCGTTGAGGTCGAGCACCACGACATGGGCGCCGGCGGCGGCGAGGCGCCGCGACGTGGCTGCGCCGAGTCCGGACGCGCCGCCCGTGACGAGGGCCGAGGCTCCGTTGAGGTTCACAGTTACTCCCTTGGGTCGACGAGCCGCGTCAGAGCCGCTCGATGATGGTGGCGTTGGCCATGCCGCCCGCCTCGCACATCAGCTGGAGGCCAAACTGCTGGTCGTTGTCCTCCAGCGCGTGCAGCATGGTGGTCATCAGGCGCGTGCCCGACGCGCCGAGCGGATGGCCCAGGGCGACGGCGCCGCCGCGCGGGTTCAGCCGCTCAGGTGCCGCGTCGAACTCGGCCTGCCACGCGAGCGGGACCGAAGCGAAAGCCTCGTTGAGCTCGACGTGGTCGATGTCCGCCAGCGTCAGACCCGAGCGCTCGAGCACCTTGTGCGTGGCGGGAATCGGGCCGGTGAGCATGAGGAGCGGGTCGTCGCCGACGACGGCCATGGTGTGAATACGGGCCCGAGGCGTCAGCCCCAGCTCGTTGCAGCGCCGGCGCGACATCAGCAGGAGGGAGCTGGCGCCGTCGGTGATCTGCGAGGAGTTCCCCGCCGTCACCGACCAGGCGACCTCCGGGAAGCGGGCGCTCAGCTCCTCGGTCTCGAAGACGGGCTTGAGGCCGGCGAGCTTCTCGGTGGTGGTGCCTCGCCGGATGGTCTCGTCGACCGTCACGACACCACCGGGCGTCTCGACGGCGATGATCTCGCGGGCGAAGGCGCCGGAATCGGCGGCGGCGGCCGCCAGCTCGTGCGAGCGGGCCGAGTACTCGTCCAGTTCGGTGCGGGAGAGCTTCCACTTCGCCGCGACCAGCTCGGCCGCCACTCCCTGGGAGACCAGACCGGGTGCGAAGCGCTCGGCCACGCGTGCGCCGTACGGATCGGCGCCCATGCGGGCGGAGCCCATCACCACGCGACTCATCGACTCGACGCCACCGGCCACGACGACGTCGTACTCACCGGAGCGGATTCCCTGGGCCGCGAAGTGCACGGCCTGCTGGCTCGACCCGCACTTGCGGTCGATCGTGGTCGCCGGCACGTGCGGCGGGAGACCGGCGCCGAGCCAGGCGAGCCGCCCCGGCGTCGCCGACTGCTCGCCGACCTGCGAGACGCAGCCGATGATCACGTCGTCCACCGTCGCCGGATCGAGCTCCGGCGACCGCTCGAGCAACGTCTGGATCGTCTGCGACAGCAGGTCCACGGGATGGAGTTCGGCCAGTGCGCCGCCCGCCTTGCCGCGCCCGCTGGGCGTGCGCACGGCGTCAACGATCACGACTTCGGTGTCTGCGGTAGTCACCCCTAATGCTTATCATGATATGCATCAAGTGTCACGGGTTGTGATCGAACCACTTGACAGGCACCCGCCTCCGGAATCTAGGATAATGATTACAACTAAGGAGGTGGATTGATGGCCGACGAGTTCGCCGAGATCCGGAAGCTGGCTGCGCGCGTAGCCAATGACGTCTACGGTCCGATCGCTGAGTCCATGGACGTCAACCGCACGCCCGTCTCCCGCGAGCAGCGGATGCAGCTGGGCGAGCTGGGCTTTCTCGGGATCGCGCACCCTGAGGAGTACGGCGGATCGGGCGCCCCCCTCGCCCAGGCACTGGCGGTGATCGAGGAGTTCGCGAAGGTCTGCCGTCCCGCGGCGTTCCAGATCTTCGAGTCCAACACGGGCCCGGCGCAGGTCGTGCGACACCTGGGCACTCCCGAGCAGAAGCGTCGCTGGCTGCCGGCCATCATCTCCGGCGAGAAGACGATGGCGGTCGGCATCTCCGAGCCGGACGCCGGCTCCGCCGCCACCGACATGCGCACCACCGCCAAGGTCAACAACGGCACTGTGGTCGTCAACGGCAACAAGCGGTGGATCTCCAACGGCGGCGAGGCCGACCAATACGTCGTCTACTGTCGTCTCTCCGACGCGCCGGGCGCGAAGGGCATCGGCGCCGTCGTCGTCGACAAGGGCACGCCCGGGTTCAGCTTCGGCGCCAGCGAGCGGCTCATGGGCTTCCGTGGCATCCCCTCCGCCGACCTCTACTTCGACAACGTCGAGGTGCCCGAGGAGAACATCATTGTGCCGGCCGGCGGGTTCGGGAAGCTCTTCGGGATCTTCTCGATCGAGCGTCTCGGCAACACGACGATGAGCCTGGCCATCGGCCAGGCGGCGCTGGAGAAGACGCTGCGGTACGTCGAGGAGCGGGAGCAGTTCGGCAAGCAGCTCATCGAGTTCCAGAGCATCCAGGTGATGGTGGCCGACATGGTGCTTGCCGTGGAGGCCGCCCGTCTTCTGCGCGACCAGGCGGTCGCCTCCATCGGCCCCGACGGGCTGCCCGACGCACTCAAGGTCTCCCTGGCCAAGTGCACCGCCAACGAGATGGCCAAGCGGGTCACCGACCTGGCCATGCAGATCCATGGCGGCAACGGCTACACCGAGGAGTATGGTATCGAGCGGCTGCATCGGGACTCCCATGGTTGGGCGATCGCCGGTGGCACTCCGACGATGCAGCGCACGCGCATCGTGTCCGAGGTCCTGGGCCGCAAGTTCGACCAGCGTCGCTGACGACTGCCTGAGAGAGGATTGAGGTCATGTTCGACCTGAGCGCTGAGCACCAGGAGATCCGGGCCCGGGCCCAAGAGCTCGCGCGTGCCGTGGAGCCCTTCGCCGACGAGGCCGACGAATACGTCGAGGTGCATCCCAAGGTCCGCGAGCTGCTTGCCGAGAGCGGTCTGGCGCGCCACGTCGTGCCCGCGGCGTACGGCGGCGCCTCCGAGGTGCTCGACCCGCTGACGATCGCCGTGGTGCGGGAGGCGCTGATGTACTCCTCGGCGCACCTCGACTCCATGTTCGGCATGCAGGGCGTGGGCAGCTACTCGCTCTCCGTGGGTGGCTCGGAGGAGCTCAAGCGGGAGTGGCTGCCGAAGGTCGCCGCACTGGAGGCGATCGCCGGGCTCGCGCTCACCGAGCCCGATGTGGGCTCCGACCTGCGGGCGGTCACCACGACGATGGTCGCCGAGGGCGACGAGCTCGTGATCAACGGACGCAAGTCCTTCATCACCAACGGCGGTGCCGCCGCGTTCTACTGCACGCTGGTGCGCGAGGGCGACGGATGGTCGATGGTGTTGATTCCGGCAGACACGCCTGGAGTGGAGATCGAGCGCGGCGCCGACCTGATCGCGCCGCACATCCTCGGCGAGCTCACGTTCACCGACGTCCGGGTGCCGGCCGGCAACCGCCTCGGCGTGCCGGGCAAGGCCTTCTCGCTCATGCTCCAGACGCTTGCCGTCTTCCGCGTCACCGTCGCCGCCTCGGGAGTCGGCCTGGCGCAGGCGGCTCTCGACGAGGCGCGCGACCACGCGCTCACGCGGGAACAGTTCGGCAAGCCGCTGATCGAGCTCGGCGCGGTGTCGCAGAAGCTGGCGCAGTCGTGGACCGACGTGGAGGCGGCCCGGGCATTCGTCTACCGAGCGGCGGCCCTCGCCAAGGACGACCCGCTAGCCAACCTCGACCTCTCGTCGATGGCCAAGGTGCATGCGACCGAGGCCGCAGCTGCTGTGGTCGACCGTTCCCTGCAGACCATGGGGCGGTTCGGCCTGGTCCGAGGTGCCAAGATCGAGCGCCTCTACCGCAACGCCCGACCGCTCCGCGTCTACGAGGGCGCCACCGAGGTGCTGCTCGACTCGCTCGCGCGTCGCCTGGCGAAGGGAGCGCGGTGATGGACCTCGGGCTGCAAGACAGCGTCGTCCTGGTCACCGGTGCCAGTCGTGGCCTCGGAGCCGCCATGGCGCTCGAACTGGCCGCCGAAGGCGCTCATGTCGTGGCCGCGGCCCGCTCGAAGGACGCGCTGGCCGAGGTCGCCGAGCAGGGCAAGGGCCGCATCACCGCCCTCGAGGCCGACATGCGCGACGAGGACTCGGTGCGTGCCGTCGTACCGGAGGTGCTGGCGCGGCACGGCCGCATCGACGGGCTGATCAACAACGCGGGCATTGCCCCGGCCGGCAAGTTCGCCACCCAGGACCCTGCCATCTGGAAGGATGCGATGGCGGTCAACGTGATCGCGCCGATGCTGCTCGCGCAGGCTGCCGGCGTACAGATGATCGAGCAGGGCGGCGGCCGGATCGTCAACATCGCCTCGACCACCGGCGTGCGTGGGAAGCCCTATCTGGTGCCCTATTCCACCTCCAAGGGAGCGGTGGTGCGCTTCACCGAGGCGTTGGCCGCGGAGTGGGCCGCCAAGAACGTGCAGGTCAACTGCATCGCGCCGGGTGCCTTCGTGACCGAGGCGCAGAAGGCGGTCACCGAGTCGGCGGAGCTGCATGCCAAGCGCATCGCGAAGATCCCGGCCGGGCGCATGGCCGACCCGGCCGAGCTGGTGCCGCTTGCCTGCCTCCTCGTCTCTCCGCTCTCCTCGTTCACCACCGGTGCGATCTTCGTGGTCGACGGTGGCGAGTCGGGCAAGCTGTGACCCTCCCAGGAAGGACCGCCTCGTGATCATCGACGCCCACACCCATGTCTGGCCGGACCGGATCGCCGAGATCGCGCTCTCCTCCAGCGTCGACAGGCTCGACAACCTGGCCGCGCGCGGCAACGGGACCGTCGGCGGCCTGATGTCCGACATGGAGTCCAGCGGCGTCGACATGAGCTGCTGCCTCGGCATCGCCAACGAGGCGCGCCATGTCGACTCGGTGAACCGCTTCGTCGCCGGACTGACCTCCGATGTCCGGTTCGGCTTCGGCACAGTGCACGTCGAGCTGCCGGTGGAGGACAACATCGCCAGCCTGAAGCGGCACGGCATCCGCGGCGTCAAGATCCATCCGCTCTATCAGGGCTTCGCCTTGGACGACCCGCGCCTGTGGGAGATCTTCGAGGCATTCGGTGACGACTTCGCCGTGATCACCCACGTCGGTGCCGGTGGTACGCCGGAGGCCAACCGGCTCTCCAACCCGAAGATGATCCAGGACATCGCGCGCCAGTTCCCGCAGCTGCGCCTGATGGCCTGCCACTTCGGCGGCTACAAGATCCTCGACGACGCCGAGGAGATGCTTGCCGGCGCCGACGTGGTGCTTGAGACCAGCTGGCCGCCCAGCCTCAAGACGCTGCGCCCCGAGCGGGTGCGCGACCTCATCCGCAAGCACGGCGCCGAGCGGATCGTCTTCGGCTCCGACTGGCCGATGACGAGCCCGGCGGAGGAGATCGCCGCCATCGAGGCCCTCGGCCTCTCCGACACCGAGACCAAGCGCGTCCTCGGCGGCACTCTCGCCGAGGTGCTCCGCCTCGACTCCCCCTGGTCCTGACCTCCACCCCCGTGGTCGAGCCTGTCGAGACCGCCCCCGGTGGTCGAGCCTGTCGAGACCTGGTGACCTGGCCCCGGACGCCCACCCGGTGGTCGAGCTTGTCGAGACCCCTGACCTGAGCCCGGACGCCCACCCGGTGGTCGAGCTTGTCGAGACCTGGTGACCTGAGCCCGGACGCCCACCCGGTGGTCGAGCTTGTCGAGACCTCAGCCTCCGCCTCCGAACCGATCGGCATAGTTCTGCGCCAGGCGAGGCAGGTCGGCGGTCCGTCCTTCGATCAACGCCTTCCGCTTGCTGCGTCCCCAGTTTTGGATCTGCTTCTCGCGGGCGTATGCCGCGTCTATGCGCTCGTACCAGACCAGTCGAACGGGTCTACGGCGACGCGTGTAGCCGGCTCCCAAGCCTTCCTGATGCTCCGAGAGTCGGCGTGCGAGGTCGACCGTGCTGCCGACGTAATAGGACCCATCCGCGCATTCGAGGATGTAGCAGTAGGCGTTCATATGCTCACCGTCGGCCGTTGACACGTGCCTGTCGAGTGGGCCACGACGCGCTGTGGATGACGGGTCCGGTCTCGACAGGCTCGACCACCGGCGACGGACACCGGGTCTCGACAAGCTCGACCAGCGGGGGTCTCGACAGGCTCGACCACCGGCGACGGACACCGGGTCTCGGCAGGCTCGACCAGCGGGGGTCTCGGCAGGCTCGACCAACGGGGTCGAGCGGGGCGGTGTCAGCCGGAGACGCCCCAGACGATGGGGGCGGCGAGGACGTCGGGGAACTTCTTCTCGGCGTACTTGAGGTACTGGGCGATGTGGTCCTCCATGGCCGCCGCGGACTGCGCGGGGTCGTTGGCGGCGATCGCCTCGTAGATGTCGAGATGGGCCTTGTGCACCGCGACGCGGCGCACCTCGGGGTAGTCGATGCCGATGGCGGAGCCGTCGAGGATGCCCAG
>Ga0164243_10013699_pt1 | contig 11381 bp, 9 predicted proteins | sample OricompcompostOP_FD_108781 | JGI IMG/M metagenome (GOLD analysis project Ga0164243, IMG submission 108781) | Organic Plus compost microbial communities from Emeryville, California, USA - Original compost - Organic plus compost (OP) | ecosystem: Engineered > Solid waste > Mixed feedstock >... | reverse complement strand
GCTCTGCTCTGCTCTGCTCTGCTCTGCCCTGTCCTGCCCTGTCCTGCTCCGTTCTGTGCTGTCTCTGCCACGCCGCCCCCAACCCACGCGCCTCGTGAGCCTGGCCAGACTGCATCGGCTACCGTCTCCTCCCTGCGCTGCGCATTCTGCACCGCGTAGTCGTTTCTGAGAGGGGCTGCTGTTTCTGCACTGCGTAGTCGTTTATGGGTTGGGCTGCTGTTTCTGCACTGCGCGGGTGTATTTTCAGCCGCGTGGTGCAGAAGCGGCAGCGCCGGCTGACTGGGCGTGCTGCGCAGGGGCGTCCAGCATAGGGGGAGGGACCTCGCGAGGGATGGCGCCGGATCCGACTGGGAGGGTGCGTAGCCGCTTCTGCGCCGACCTGTCGTTTCTGCGAAGCTGTCGTCTCTGCGCAGCTGTCGTTTCTGTAGAGCGCTGTCGTTACTGCGCAGTGCTGTTGTGTCTGAGTGGGGCTGCACGTCCTGCACTGCGTAGTCGTTTCTGGGTTGGGCTGCTGTTTCTGCGCTGCGCGGGTGTATTTTCAGCCGCGTGGTGCAGAAACGGCAGCGCCGGATGCCTGACGGTGCGCAGGGTGCCGGACCGTGCGCCGGGTGCTGCGCAGGGTGCCGGCCGGTGCGCCGGGTGCCGGCCGGTCCGCAGCGCGGTGCGCCGGTGCGCCGGCGCACCGATGCCGGACGCAGAAACCGCAGCGGAGGATGCCGTGACGGTGCGGAGGAAGCCGCCTACGGCAGGTAGTCCACGAGTTGGTCGGCGAGGCCGGTGTAGGTCGCTGGGGTGAGCTCCAGCAGACGGCGCTTCGCCGACTCCCCGATGTCGAGGCGCTCGACGAAGGCGACGAGATCGTCGCGACCGATCCGCTTGCCCCTCGTGAGCTCCTTGAGCATCGCGTAGGGGTCCGTGATGTGCGAGCGGCCCGCGACCACCTCGGCGCGTATCACCGTCTGGATCGCCTCGCCGAGCACCTCCCAGTTGGCATCGAGGTCGGCGGCGAGCGCCGCACGGTCGAGGTCGATCTCGCCCAGGCCGCGGGTCAGGTTGTCGAGTGCGAGCAGTGAGTGACCGAAGCCCACACCGATGTTGCGCTGCGTGGTCGAGTCGGTGAGGTCCCGCTGCAGCCGCGACGTCACTAGCGTGGCGGCGAGAGAGTCCAGCAGCGCCGACGAGAGCTCGAGGTTCGCCTCGGCGTTCTCGAACCGGATCGGGTTGATCTTGTGCGGCATCGTCGACGAACCTGTTGCGCCCTCCTGCGGAATCTGCCGGAAGTAGCCGAGCGAGATGTAGGTCCACACGTCGGTCGCGAGGTTGTGCAGCACGCGATTCGCGTGCGAGATGCGGCCGTAGAGCTCGGCCTGCCAGTCGTGCGATTCGATCTGCGTCGTGAGCGGGTTCCAGTCGAGACCGAGCGACTCGACGAACTCACGGGAGATCGCCGGCCAGTCGGCACCCGGAGCGGCTTCGACGTGCGCGGCGAAAGTGCCGGTCGCCCCCGAGAACTTGCCGAGGAACTCACTCTCGTTGACCTGCTTCGCGATGCGCTCGAGCCGCCAGGCGATCACCGCCAGCTCCCGGCCCATGGTGGTCGGGGTAGCCGGCTGACCGTGCGTTCGCGACAGCATGGCATCCGAGCGGTACTCGTGCGCGAGCGAGCGGAGCGCGTCGATCACGCGCCGGAAGGCAGGCAGCCACACCTCGTGCACGGCGGCCGAGACGGTCAGGGCATACGCGAGGTTGTTGATGTCCTCGCTCGTGCACGCGAAGTGCGTGAGCTCGGCGATGCGCTCGAGCCCCAGAGCGGCGAGCCGGTCGCGGACCAGGTACTCCACGGCCTTGACATCGTGTCTGGTCACCGCCTCCTTCCCCGCCAGCCAATCGATCTCGGACTGGCCGAACTCGGTGTAGAGCCGTCGCAGCTCGTGCTGCTCCTCGTCGCTCAGGCGCGCGGCGCCGAACATCCCGCGATCGGTCAGGTAGATGAGCCACTCCACCTCCACCTGCACGCGCGCCCGGTTGAGGCCGGCCTCGCTGAGGTACTCGCCGAGCCCCTCCACGGCGGCCCTGTAGCGGCCGTCGAGCGGGCTGAGCGGTTGAGGGGGAAGTGAGGTCATCGGGATGCTCCCTGTTTGATAGCGGGTTCGAGCTGGCGGAACAGCTGCCTGCTCGCCCTCTCAATCATGCCCAATACATGGTCGAACATCGCATCGTCGGCGTAGTAGGGGTCCGGGACATCACCCGTCGTGCCCGATCGCGGGTCGAAGCTGAGGAGCAGCTGCACCTTGCTGCGGTCGGTCTCGCTCGGCGCCCACGCCTTGAGGATGCGGTCGTGACTGCGATCGAGGGCGACGACGAGGTCGAGAGCCGGGAACCACGCGGGATCGAACTGCTTCGCACGATGCCCGCTCCCGTCGTATCCGCGGCGCTCAAGGGCGCGGATGGTGCGGTGGTCCGCCTGCTCGCCGACATGCCAATCGCCGGTTCCGGCCGACGTCGTCACCACATAGCGGCTGAGGCCCGCCTGCGAGACGAGGTGCTGGAAGACGATCTCCGCCATGGGCGAACGGCAGATGTTCCCCGCGCAGACGAAGCAGAGGCGGAACGGCACCGCTTCAAGACTGGATGGGACGCCGTCCCTGTGCCTCCCAGCGTCCGCCGAGTCCGCCTCGGGGTCGGGGGAGGTCGGCGCAGACATGCGTCTATTCTGGCGCTCCGGTGGACTGAACGCATCCCCTCGTCGGCCTGAGGGGTGGACCGGACGGGCACCTTCCTCCACAGAGGGGTCCGTGGGGTGCGCTCTCCACCGATTTCCCCCTCCTCGGGTTCGTGCGGCGTCCGCACGGCACCCTGGATGCCGGGGCTTTCGACACGGGAAGGGAGGGCACATGGCAGGAGGCGGACCGCTGGGGCCGGCAGAGGCGCGTGGCATTCTCGACGCGCTCACGGATCAGCGACGACGGATCGCGGATCTTCAGGATGCCGTCCTGCTCGCGCGGGCAGGAGCCGTCTCCGCTACGACGCCGGTGGTCTGGAACGGGCGCAGTAACGTCGAGTTCGTCACGCGGCTCGGCGAGCTCGTCCACGAACTCGACCGGGCCGGCCGCCTGGTTGCTGAATCGCTCGACGGCTGCGATCGCGCGATGAGGGCGGCCGAGCTTCAGGTCGCGCCGCGCCCACAGCTTGGCGAGGAGCAGACCGGATGACCGCGGACGACGGACTCGTCGTCTCGCACGGCGCCGCGATCTCGGTCGAGACGGACACACTCTTCGCGCTCGCCGCTGCGATGGCGAGGCTGCAGGCGGACTGCGATCTTCTCGCCGGACGCGCCTCCGTCGCTGCGCGCGTGGTCAGCGGGACACCGCTCGCGGCGCCGTTCGACGTCGCAGCGGGTCCACTGGTCAGGGCGGGGTGCGCATTGCGAGAGGCGGGTCAGCACGCCGGTCGTCTGTCCCGTGGGGTTGCTGCAGCCGCGGAGGGTTACGAGGCGGCCGAACGCCGGGCAGGCGCCTTCGACCGTGCCGCCGGCGCGCTCATCGGGTTCGCCGCGGGTGTCTGGACTCGGCACGCTCTCCTCGGCCTGCTGCCGATCGCGGGCTGGGTCGTGCCGCTCGCGCTGGCCATGCAGCATCCCGCCGTGCGACGTGCCGTCGCCGTGCTCGGTGATCGGATCGCCGGTCCGCTCGTCCTCGACCCGGCCCTTCTGGGCAACCCGGCCGTCGTCGGTCTAATCCGAGCGCTCGTGTCGTCGGTGGACGACGCCGCCATGGGGGTCGCCGGGGTTCCCTTGCCGCTCGCGGCCCTGCTCGGCGAGAGCGGGACGGGACTGGTGGGCCTCGGAACGGCGGCGAGCGCGGCGAGCGCGGCGATGGCGCTCGGCGCAGGGCAGGCGCTGGCAGAGACGCCCATCACCGTGAAAGCCGTTGGCGCGAGCCCCGTCCGTCCTCCGTCGACCCTCGCGGAGGCCGCACGTCGCATCCCTCCGGCCGAGGCGGGCGAACCGCAGGTGCGGGTCGAGCGCTATGAGGACGACGAGGGCGCCACCCGTTACGCGGTGTATGTGGCGGGCACGGCCGACTTCCACGCGGTGCCCGGCGACGAGCCGTTCGACATGACGAGCAATATCGCAGGCGTGGCAGGCTCGGATGCCGCCGCGCAGCGGGCCGTCGAGGAGGCCATGCGACGAGCCGGCGTCACCGACGACGACCCGGTTACGATCTTCGGACACTCACAGGGCGGGCTCGTCGCCGCGCGGATCGCTGCGTCGGAATCGTTCCAGGTGGACGCGATCGTGACGTTCGGTGCTCCGGCCGGTCAGATCGACGTTCCATCGTCGGTCACCCAGCTGGCTGTCGAGCACACGGACGACCTCGTCCCGGCGCTCGGCGGCATCCCGTTGACCGATGCTTCCGGCTCCGACCGGGTGGTGGTCTCGCGGCGGGCATTCCCCACCGGTCCCGACCCGGAGGCAGGGGTCTTGCCGGCTCACGCCATGGTGGTCTACCAGGAGACCGCGGAGGCCATCGATGCGACTGACGACCCGAGGATCGGTGGTCTTCTCGCCTCGATCCCCGTCATCGGTCTGGGAGCAGTGGCCGGGCGATCGGTCCTCTACCGTGCGGAGCGCACGCGATGACGCCCGGCCGAGCATGCCCGAGGGGACCTCCCCGCAGAATCAGCGGCGCTTGCGCGAGCGGAAGATCGTGCCGAGGATCCAGTTGAGGATGGCGATCACCAGGGCCCCGAGGACGCCCCACCAGAAACCGTCGATCTGAAGGCCCCAGCCGAAGAAGGACATGATCCACGCCACGAGCAGCAGGAGGAGGCCGTTCACGATGAACGAGATCAGTCCGAGGGTGAGGATGTAGAGCGGAAAGGCCACGATCCGCACGAGCGTGCCGACGACACTGTTGACGATCGCGAAGATCAACGCCACGACGAGGTAGGTGAGAATCCACGCCCAGGTGTCGCCTGTCCCGAAGGGCACCACGTTCACGCCAGCCACGATGAGCGTGGTGAGCCAGATCGCCACAGCGTTCAGGATGATGCTGAGCAGAAATCTCATGCTTTCACTATGGCACCTCTCGGCCGGAAAGGAACCGGGCTGGCCGGTCGTTCGACTTACCGGAGGATTGCCAGTGACGCGCAGGCGAGGAGGCGAGGCTGGCGGCAAGTGGAGCACGGCCAGGCGGGCTCACGGCTCGTGTGGCGTGTGGCGTGGGGAAGGAGGGCTGGCGGCGCGTGTGGCACGGCCAGGTGGGCTGAGTGCTCGTGTGGCGTGGGGAAGGGTCTGGCGGCACGTGAGGCACGAGCGCGGCCGGCTGACGCCACGGGCACGGCCGGCTGAAGCACGGTCAAGGCCGGCTGATGGCACGTGAGGCACGGTCAAGGCGGGCTGACGCCACGTAAGATACGGTCGACGGACGCCTGTGTCGTCGCCGTCGGCATGCCCTGTGCGGCATGGACGATCTGTCTAGACTCGACGAGTGACCTCCGACGCACAGTCCCTCGGCTCCGTCAGCGCCGAGGCTCCGGTGAGACTCCGCCCAGAGATCCTCGCGACGCCCCCGTACCGGCAGGGCAAGCCGGCCGGTGACGACGCGTTCAAGCTCTCGAGCAACGAGAACCCGTACCCGCCGCTCCCCGGCGTGATCGATGTCGTGGCCGAGGCGAGCCGGTCGATGAACCGCTATCCAGACGCCGCCGCGACGAGACTGCGTGAGGTGCTGGCCGCCCGCCACGGCGTCGATCCGGCAGAGGTGCACGTCGGCTCCGGCTCCGTCGCGCTGCTCAGTCAGTTCATCGCCGCGGCTGCCGGCCCGGGCGACGAGGTCGTATACGCGTGGCGGTCGTTCGAGGCGTATCCGGGCCTCGTCACGGTCTCAGGGGCGACGAGCGTCCAGGTCCCCAATCGGGCGGATGGCAGCCACGACCTCGATGCCATGGCTGACGCGGTGACCGATCGGACGCGCGTGGTGATCGTCTGCTCGCCCAACAACCCGACCGGCACCGTTGTCACCGCTGAGCATTTCGCGCTCTTCATGAGCCGCCTGCCCGCGGACGTCCTGGTCCTGCTCGACGAAGCGTATGCGGAGTTCGTCACGGCTGAGGGGGCCGTGGACGGGCTCTCCCTCCTCGGGCGTCATCCCAACCTCGTCGTCCTGCGCACCTTCTCCAAGGCGTACGGCCTCGCCGGCCTGCGCGTCGGCTGGGCCGTGGGCCACTCGCGCATCCTCGACGGTGCGCGGGCGTCCGCGATCCCGCTCTCCGTCACCGGCCCGGCACAGGAGGCAGCGATCGCGTCGCTCGCGGCGGAGGACGACCTGCTCGCGAGAGTGAGTGAGATCGCCCGCCGACGAGACGCTCTCGTGGGCGAACTGCTGGACCAGGGCTGGAACATCCCGGACTCGCAGGCCAACTTCGTCTGGCTGGCGACGGGGGCCGAGACGGAGGCGGCCGACGAGGTGCTGCGCACCCACGGGATCGTGGCTCGCGCCTTCGCTGGCAGCGGCATCCGCGTCACCGTGGGCGAGGCGGAATCTGTGGAGAAGATACTGCAAGCGACGGCGGAGATTGTGCGAGACCTACCAGAGAACCACCCGGCGAAGCGGATAGCTTAAGACGATGACTGACGCAGCGATCACCGTGGGGACGTCGGCGCCCGTGCAGTTCCTCACCGCCGACGGGCGGTTCGAGCCTTCCGCCACCGCCGAACCGTACGCATCAGCCCTCGAGCGCCTGAGCGAGGACGACCACCGCCGGTTCTATCGCGACATGGTCGTCATCCGGGCCTTCGACCGGGAGGCGGAGATCCTGCAGCGCCAAGGGCAGCTCGCCCTCTGGCCGCCGAGCATGGGCCAGGAGGCCGCTCAGGTCGGGTCCGCGCATGCGGCGAGACCGCAGGATCACGTGTTCCCCTCGTACCGGGAGCACGTCGTCGGCATGATCCGCGGCATCGACATCATGAGGATCATCGAGATGATGCGCGGACTCAGCCACGGCGGATGGGACCCGGCGGACCCGCGAAACGGGAACTTCCACCTCTACACCCTGGTGATCGGCTCGCAGACCCTGCACGCGACGGGATACGCGATGGGGCTCACCCTCGATGGCTCGACCGGGACGGGCGACCCCGAGCGCGACCAGGCCGTCATGGTCTACTTCGGCGACGGTGCGACGAGCCAGGGGGATGTCAACGAGGCGTTCATCTTCGCCGCGAGCTATCAGACGCCGCAGGTGTTCTTCCTGCAGAACAACCAGTGGGCGATCAGCGTCCCCGTTGCCAGGCAGTCGCGCACGCCGCTGGTGAACCGCGGAACGGGATTCGGCATCCCGAGCGTGCAGGTCGACGGCAACGACGTCCTGGCGAGCTACGCGGTCACCGCCACGCACCTCGACGATGCACGCGCCGGCGGCGGCCCGCAGTTCATCGAGGCGCTCACCTACCGGGTGGGCGCGCACACCACGAGCGACGACCCGACGAAGTACCGCACGAACGCCGAGCTCGAGTCGTGGGTCGCCCGCGATCCGATCGCGCGGTTCAAGGCCTGGCTCCAGGCGGAGGGTGCGCCGGAGTCCTTCTTCGAGGGCGTGGAGGAGGAGGCGAAGGATGTCGCCGCCGACACCCGCCGTCGCACACTGGCCCTCGAGTCTCCGCCGCCGGACAAGCTGTTCGACTCGGTCTACTCTGAGGCGCATCCCGTCATGGTCGCTCAGAGCGAGTGGCTCGCCCAGTACGAGGAGCAGATGCAGGAGGGGGACGGCGCATGACCGACCACAGCCCCAGCCAGCGAACGGTCGACGAGACCACGGATGCCGCGACACCGGTGGCGACCGCGACGACATCCACCGGCCGTCCCACCGGCATCCAGACCCTGCCGATGTCGCGGGCCATCAACGCGGGTCTCGCGCAAGCGATGCGCGACGACGACCGGGTGCTGTTGATGGGTGAGGACATCGGCCGGCTCGGCGGTGTCTTCCGCGTCACCGAAGGACTGCAGGCGGAGTTCGGCGAGAACCGCGTGCTCGACACGCCGCTCGCGGAATCGGGAATCGTGGGCACGGCCATCGGTCTCGCGATGCGCGGCTTCCGGCCGGTGTGCGAGATCCAGTTCGACGGCTTCATCTTCCCGGCGTTCGACCAGATCACCACGCAGCTCGCGAAGCTCACCGCCCGCCACGAGGGTTCCCTGTCCCTTCCCGTCGTCATCCGTGTCCCGTACGGGGGGCACATCGGGGCCATCGAGCATCATCAGGAGAGCCCGGAGGCGTACTTCGCTCACACACCGGGGCTCCGCGTGGTGAGTCCGGCCTCACCGAACGATGCGTACTGGATGATGCAGGAGGCCATCGCATCCAACGACCCAGTGCTGTTCTTCGAGCCGAAGAGCCGCTACTGGGCGAAGGGTGAGGTCGACTTCGGCGCGTCCGCCGTGCCGCTCCACGCGAGTCGCGTCGTGCGGACCGGAACGGATGTGACGGTGCTCGCCCACGGGGCGATGGTCACCGTGCTGCTCCAGGCCGCCGAGCTCTCCCAAGCGGAGGGCATCTCTCTCGAGGTGGTGGACCTCCGTTCGCTCTCTCCCATCGACTACGGTCCGATCCTGGAATCCGTGCGCAAGACCGGGCGGCTCATCGTCGCTCAGGAGGCACCCGGGTTCGTGTCGGTCGGCTCCGAGGTCGCGGCGACGGTCGCCGAGCAGGCCTTCTACTCGCTCGAGGCGCCCGTGCTGCGGGTGTCGGGCTTCGACATCCCCTTCCCGCCGGCCAAGTTCGAGCACGTGTACCTGCCCGACGCCGACCGCATTCTCGAGGCGGTCGACCGTGCGCTCGCCTATTGACCGCGTCCCGACATCTGAACGAGGAACCCATGAGCCAGTCACAGTTCAACCTGCCGGACGTCGGCGAAGGACTCACCGAGGCCGAGATCGTGTCATGGAAGGTCGCACCGGGCGACCAGGTCGAGCTCAACCAGGTGCTCGTCGAGATCGAGACGGCCAAGTCGCTCGTGGAGCTGCCGTCGCCGTTCGCGGGAACCGTAGGTGAGCTCCTCGTCACCGAGGGACAGACGGTCGAGGTCGGCACTCCGATCATCACGGTGACGACGGATGCCCCGGGCGCGTCGCCCGCTCAGGCGTCGGCGGAGAACGTTCCCGTGATCGTCGCGGAAGTGGCGGAGGAGGTCGCGGATGCACAGTCGACCATCGCCGCGGAGCCACCGGAGTCGGGGTCGGTGCTGGTCGGTTACGGCACCGGCGGTCACGTGACATCCCGCCGCCGCGGCCGCACGCGTCCGCCCGCCGGTCACGTGCACGCCCAGCCACCGGCATCCGTGCCCGCGGCATCCGCCAACCCGATCATCGCGAAGCCTCCGATCCGCAAGCTCGCCAAAGACCTCGACGTCGACCTCAGCACGGTTCAAGGCACCGGACTCGCGGGGGAGATCACGCGCGACGACGTCGTCCGGCATGCCAGCCAGGCGAGCGTCTTCCGCAACATCCAGACGCCCGAATGGGGCGCCGAGCGCGAGGAGCGGATCCCCGTCAAGGGAGTGCGCAAGCAGATCGCGAAGGCGATGGTGCAGAGCGCGTTCCAGGCCCCGCACGTGAGCGTGTTCGTCGACGTAGACGCCACGCGCACGATGGAGTTCGTCAAGCGGCTTAAGGCATCCACCGACTTCGCCGGTGTGAAGGTGTCGCCCCTGCTCATCATGGCGAAGGCGATCATCTGGGCGGTCAGGCGCAACCCGACCGTCAACGCGACCTGGACGGACGACGAGATCATCGTCCGGCACTACGTGAACCTCGGCATAGCCGCGGCGACGCCGCGCGGGCTTCTCGTCCCGAACGTCAAGGAGGCGCAGTCGATGAGCCTGCTCGAGCTTGCGAAAGCCCTCGAGCAGCTGACCATCACCGCGCGCGACGGCAAGACGCCGCCCTCCGATCTCGCCGGAGGCACGATCACCGTGACGAACATCGGCGTCTTCGGCATGGACACCGGCACCCCGATCCTCAACCCGGGGGAGGTGGGCATCATCGCCCTCGGAACAATCAAACAGAAGCCGTGGGTCGTCGACGGCGAGGTCCGTCCCCGCTACGTCACGACGATCGGAGGATCGTTCGACCACAGGGTCGTGGACGGCGACGTCGTCTCGCGTTTCGTCGCCGACGTCGCGTCGATCATCGAGGAGCCCGCGCTCCTCCTCGACTGAGCGTTCGCCGACCTCTCTCCGACGGGGCCCGTTGCACGCCCGGGGAGGCCGGAGATCCGGGCTTCCTCGGCAGCCTATGAGCACCCTCGGCGGCGCCGGCTCGTCTTGCGCCGTCTCGTTCGGCGCCTGTCGAGGCGCAGAGATAACGAAACGGCAACGATGTTTAGGCCAGGTCAGGCGGTAGAACTGCGCGCTGCGGCCCCTCGAGTCGCCGGGTGGGACTTTGCTTGCGGGGAAGCAACTTTGTTAGCGTCGTACGCGGCCATGAAGGCCGAAGCCCAGCCCGCGCTCGAGTCGTCGCCCGATGGCACGAGCGTATGGTCACCGTCGCCGGTTCGGTCCAGATGACCGCTCCAGCAGCGAAGCCGATCGTCCTGGTCGAGCGCCGAACCCGTTGCGCCGCCAGTGCGAGGTCGCCCTGCTGCACGTCGACGCTGACCCGGTCGTGAGAAGCACCTGCATCCGTCACCCGTACGGATGCGTGAGGAACCCGTGACCCAGACGCTGCAGACAACCACCCGAACCGTGCAGGACTCCGCCGTCGAGGCATCCGGTCTCTACAAGGTCTTCGGCCGCCGGGCGAAGGAGGCGGTGGCGCGACTGAAGCGCGGCCAGACACGAGACGAGGTCGCGGACCTCGGCACCCCAGCCGTCATCGACGCCGACTTCACCGTGGGCCAGGGCGAGATCTTCGTGGTCATGGGGCTCAGCGGATCCGGCAAGTCGACGCTCATCCGGATGCTCAACGGCCTGCTCCCGCCGACCGCCGGGTCGGTGAGGATCCTCGGGACCGAGATCGCGGGCGTCCCGGATGCCCGGCTGCGCGAGGTCCGCCAGAAGAACATCTCCATGGTCTTCCAGCACTTCGCGCTTCTGCCTCATCGCACGGTGCTCGACAACGCCGCGTACGGACTCGAGGTGCAGGGGGTGCCGGCCGTCGAACGCCGTGCACGCGCGTCCGCGGTTCTCGACCGGGTCGGCCTCACGGGGTGGGAGGACAGGCTGCCGAACGAGCTCTCCGGCGGGATGCAGCAGAGGGTCGGTCTGGCCCGGGCGCTCGCCGCGGACACGGACATCCTCTTGATGGACGAGGCGTTCTCCGCCCTGGACCCCCTGATCCGGCGCGAGATGCAGGAGCAGCTCGTCGAGCTGCAGCAGGAGCTGG
>Ga0164243_10013698_pt1 | contig 11381 bp, 10 predicted proteins | sample OricompcompostOP_FD_108781 | JGI IMG/M metagenome (GOLD analysis project Ga0164243, IMG submission 108781) | Organic Plus compost microbial communities from Emeryville, California, USA - Original compost - Organic plus compost (OP) | ecosystem: Engineered > Solid waste > Mixed feedstock >... | reverse complement strand
GGGTGGGGGGACGCGGCGGCCAAAAAAAAAGCCGCCCGGGCGGCGGGCGGGTCGCGTGCGGCGTGCCGTCGTCGTGCCGGTCCCGGCCCCCGGGTTGGGAACGAAAAGGGAGGGGGCCGTTTCCCGTTTGATACGCGATCGCCGGCGCGCCGTCAAGGTCGGTCAAAGCCCCCCGCCCCCCCGTCGCCCCTTGCGGACCGGCGGGCCGGCGGGCATCATGAGGCCCCGGCGCGGCCGGCCCGCGCGACACCCCGAACCGAGGACCCACCCGTGACGACGCCCCTGCTCCGCCTGACCGTCCCCGCCCTGGCCGCGGGCCTGATGCTCGTTTCCGCCTTCGCGTCGACCCGGTCCGCCGGCGCGGCCGAGACGAAGGACGGCCCGAAGCTCGCCCACAGCGTCTTTTTCACGCTGAAGGACCGCTCGGCCTCGGCGCGCGAGAAGTTCGTCGCCTCGTGCCACAAGTACCTTTCGGGCCACCCGGGGGTCGTCTCCTTCGAGGTCGGCACGATCGCCGAAGACGTCGTCGAGCCGGGCGTCAGCGTCCGCGACTTCGACGTCTCCCTCCTCCTCGTCTTCGACGACAAGGCGGCCGAGGCCAAATATCTGAAAGACCCCCGCCACGTGAAGTTCGTCGACGAGAACAAGGCCCTCTTCGAAAAGGTCCGCGTGTTCGACACCTACCTGACGAAGAAGCCCTGAACTCATCCCACCTTTGCCCGCCCGGGAGCCGGCCGTGAACCGCGTCAGACTCGCCCTCGCCCTCGCCGTCGCCGTTTCGCTTTCGGTCCCGGCGACGGCCGGGGCGGGCGACGTCCGGTTGAACCAGATCCAGGTCGTCGGGTCGCACAACTCGTATCACGTCGCCCCCGCGCCGGGGGTGTTGGCGTTGATCGCGGGGGTTTCGCCGAAGCAGGCGGCGGGGCTCGCGTACTCGCACCGGCCGTTGGCCGAGCAGTTCTCAAAACTGGGCATCCGCCAGATCGAACTCGACGTCTTCGCCGACCCCGACGGCGGCCGGTTCGCCACGCCCAAAGCCTGGGCGACCCTGAAGGCCCTCGGCAAAGACGCCGGTCCCGACCCCGACCCGACCGGCGCCCTGCGCAAGCCGGGCATGAAAGTGCTCCACGTCCCCGACGTCGACTACCGGACCACCGCCCCGACCCTCGTCGACGCCCTCCGGCAGGTCCGCGACTGGTCGAAGGGGCACCCGAACCACGTCCCCTTGTTCGTCCTCGTCGAGCTGAAGGACCACAAGGGAGTCGGGTTCGACCGCCCGGCGCTCGACGCCCTCGACGCCGAGATCCGCTCGGTTTTCGGCCCGGCCGAGATGATCACCCCCGACGACGTCCGCGGCGGCTTCGTCTCCCTGCCGTCCGCCCTCCAGGCCCGCGGCTGGCCGACCCTCGACGCGGCCCGCGGCAAGGTGATGTTCGCCCTCGACAACGAGGACGCCGTCCGCGACCGCTACCTCGACGGCCACACCGCCCTCGCCGGCCGGGTCATGTTCGTCAGCGTCGCCGAAGGCCACCCCGCCGCCGGCTGGATGAAGGTCAACGACGTCTTCCGCGACTTCGACCGGATCCAACACCTCGTCAAACGCGGCTTCCTCGTCCGGACCCGGGCCGACGCCGACACCGCCGAGGCGCGGGCGAACGACCCGACGCGTCGCGATAAGGCCCTGGCCAGCGGCGCCCAGTTCGTCAGCACCGACTACGCCGAACCCGACCCCGCCCTCTCGACTTACCAGGTCCGCCTCCCCGGCGGCGTCGTGGCCCGGCCGAACCCGGTTTCCGGGCCGTCGGACCCGTCGGCGGGCCCCGACCTCGAAAACCCGGCGCGTTGAGCGAAACCGGCGGGCCGCGCCCGGGGTATCTTGCGCCAAGGTCGGGGTCTGGATTCTCACCCGGGAGGGGCCGCGCGATGCGTCGAAGGATGCTGCTGGGACTGGGGTGTTTCCTCGCCTTCGGGCACGCCGAGGGCTTCGCCGCCGCGCCCGAGACCCCCACGTTTCATAAAGACGTCTCCCGGATCCTCCAAAAGAACTGTCAGGAGTGCCACCGGCCCGGCCAGGTCGCGCCGTTCGCGCTGATGACGTACGACCAGGCGCGGAAGCGGTCGGCCGACCTCGCGCACGTGACGGCGGAGAAGCGGATGCCCCCCTGGCCGGCGGCGCCCGGCTACGGCGGCCCCTTCCGCGACGAGCGGGTCCTCTCCGACGCCGAGATCGCCACGATCCGGGCCTGGGCCGAGGCCGGCGCCCCCGAGGGGGACCCGAACGACGCCCCGCCCCCCCGCACGTTCGCCTCCGACTGGCCCCTCGGACCCCCCGACCTGGTCCTGACGATGCCCGAGCCGTACGAGGTGGGCGCCTCGGGCGACGACGAGTTCCGCGTCTTCGTCCTGCCGACGAACCTCCCCGAAGACCGCTGGATCAAGGCCGTCGACTTCAAGCCGGGGAACCGCAAGGTCGTCCACCACGTCATCGCGGCCGTCGACGACTCGGGGACCGCCCGCGAGCGCGACGCCAAGGACCCCAAGCCGGGCTACGTCGCCGTCGGCGGGTTCGGCCAGGGGGTGCCGGTCCGCGCCTTCCTGCCGATCTGGACCCCCGGCGCCAAGCCCCGGACCGCCCCCGAAGGGGCCGGCTACTTCCTCCCCAAAGGGGCCGACGTCCTCATCCAACTCCACTACCACAAGAGCGGTAAGCCCGAACTCGACGCCACCTCGATCGGCCTCTACCTCTCGGACAAGCCCCTCCCCAAGCGGATCAACACCCGGTTCGTCTTCCCGACCATCCCCCCGCTGAAGGTGATCACGCTCACCCAGAAGTTCCGCGAGGCCCAAAAGAAAGGGGGGCGCCGGCCCGACCTGACCGAGATGATGCGCGACGTCCTGGTGATCCCCCCCGGCGAGGCGAACTACGAGGTCAAAGGGTCGACCGGAGGCTCGTTCAACGGCAGCCCCCTCCAGCACGACACCTACGTGACGGCCGTCATGCCCCACATGCACTGGCTCGGCAAAGACTTCACCTTCTGGGCCGTCCTCCCCGACGGCAAGAAGACCGAGGTCCCCCTCATCAAGATCGACCGCTGGAACTTCAACTGGCAGGGGACTTACGCCTTCGAGAAGCCCGTCTTCCTTCCCAAAGGCTCCTGGTTCGAAATGCGGGCCCACTTCGACAACTCGGCCGAGAACCCCCAGAACCCCCGCAAGCCCCCCCGGCTCGTGACCTGGGGCGACCAGACCGACGACGAAATGTGCCTCGGCATCCTGGAGTGCGTCAACGCCTCCGACGACCCCCCGCCGCGCAAGCCGGACGCCGACGGGAAGGCCCCGGAGCCGGCGAAGGACGGGGCGAAGCCGAAGTCGTGACGGCCGCCCCGGGCGCTTTTCCAAATTTCCTTGATCCAAGCATGGTTGCACGCTAGGATTCCGGTCAGACCCCTCAGATCCACTCGTGTACGGGGGAGGCTGACCATGCGGATCGGCGTTTGGCTCGTCGGTGCGGCCTTGCTGTCGGGCGTCTCGGCGACGGCCGGGGCGGCGGAACCCTCGCAGGCGGACGCCTTAAAGGCGTACGAGGCGGAGCGGGCGAAGGTGGGCCGGGACGCCGACGCCCACGTCCGCCTGGCGCTCTGGTGCGAGGCGAACGGCCTCCAGGCCGAGCGGCTCCGTCACCTGGCCCTGGCCGTCTTGCACGACCCGACGCACCCGATGGCGCGGGGCCTGATGGGGTTGGTCGCCTACCGGGGCCGCTGGCAGCGCCCCGAGGCCGTGACCGAGGCGGCGCGGGCCGACCCCGCCCGCGCCGCGGCCGTCGCCGAGTACCTCGACCGCCGCGCGAAGGCCGACGACACGGCCGACGCCCAGGGGAAGCTCGCCCTCTGGTGCGAGCAGAACGGGCTGAAGGAGCAGTCGGTCGCCCACTGGCGCGCGGTCGTCCGGCTCGACCCGTCGCGCGAGGCGGCCTGGAAGCGCCTGGGGTATCGGAAACAGGGCGGGCGCTGGGTGAGCGACGCGCAACTCGCGGCGCAAAAAGAGGACGCGAACCTCCAGCGGCGCGCCGACCGCCAGTGGCGGGGCGTCCTTGAGCGGCACCGCGAGGCCCTCGAAGGGAAGAACGCGAACCGGCGCGAGGCCGCCGAGGCGGCGCTCGCGGCCGTGTCCGACCCCCGGGCCGTGCCGAGCGTCTGGGCCGTCTTCGCCGCCAAGCCCGACGCGGCCCGCCAGACGGTCGCGGTCCAACTGCTCGGCCAGATCGACGCCGCGTCCGCGTCGCGGTCGCTGGCGCTGCTGGCGGTCTCGGGGCGTACGGCCGAGGTCCGCCGGGCCGCCGCCGAGACGCTCACCCGCCGCGACGTCCGCGAGTTCGCCGACCTGCTCATCGCCTTCGTCCGCGAGCCGATCAAATACGAGGTGAAGGAGGCCGGCGGCCCGGGGACCTCGGGCGAACTGTCGGTCTCCGGCGCGAAGACCGACGTGAAGCGGCTTTACACGCCGCCGCCGGTCCCGTTGCCCACGATCCTCCCCACCGACCGGGTGACGTTCGACGCCCAGGGGTTGCCGGTGATCCTCCGGCCGTTCGCCGCCCGCGACGAGATCATTGCGGCCACGCCCGGTTCGACCGAGGGCTTTTCCGGCGTCGCTTCGTCATTGATGTCGCAGATCACGCCGTCGTCCGAGTTCTCGGCCCGGTTCCCGGGGTTCGTCGCCCGGCACGCGGGCGCCCAGGCGGGCCTGGCGGCCCAAAACGCGGTTCGAAACGCCGCGACGGCCGTACCGCCCGGGTTGGTGCCCGCCATCACCTCCAGCGGGCCCATGCTCCTACCGGCCGGCAGCCCCCCCATGTGGCGCTACTTCCGGGACGCGACCGGGGTCCTCCAGATCCCGCTGGGCCGGATGGCGATCGAGGCGCAGAACGCCAAGGACGCCGCCAACCGGAGGATGGAACAAGACGTCGAGTCCATCGAGTCGTACAACGACGGGGTCCGGCGGTCCAACGACCGGGTCCTCCCCGTCCTCGCCCTGGTTTCCGGCCGGCCCTTCGGGCCCGACCGGGCGGCCTGGAACACGTGGTGGGTCGACCAGGTCGGCATGGCGGTCCTGCCGCAGAAGTCGCAGGAAAAGACGACGGTGATCGAGCAGGTGCCGATCGACTACCAGCCCAGGCCGATCTCCCCGACCGTCGTCGCCCAGGATGTTTTCATCCGCCGGTCGACGAGCTGCTTCGCCGCCGGGACGCCGGTGAAGACGATCGACGGCCCCCGGCCGATCGAGTCCCTGGAGCCGGGCGACCTCGTGCTGACCCAGAACACGACGACCGGCGCGCTCGGCTATCATGCGGTGCTCAAAGTCCACCGGAACCCGCCGAGCACGACCTTCCGGGTCTCCGCGGGGGGCGACGCGGTCGTCAGCAGCGCGTTTCACCGCTTCTGGGTCGCCGGCCGGGGGTGGGTGATGGCCCGGGAGCTGAAGGCGGGCGACACGCTGCGGACCCTCGGCGGGCTCGCCAAGGTCGACGCGATCAGCGACGAGCGGGTCCAGCCCGTGTTCAACCTCGACGTGGCCGAGGACGCCGACTTCTTCGTCGGCCGCGCCGGGGCGCTCGTCCACGACAACTCGCTCCCCGACCTGCGGGTCACCCCGTTCGACGCCCCGGCGGTCGCGGACGCGGGGCGCAAGGAGTGAGCCGGGGCCGGCCCCGTGCTCAGCCCGCGTAGCGGGGGAGGCGGTCGCGGGGGATGTCGCGGAGGCGGCGCCCCTCGCGGTCCTTGGGGGAGAGGGTGGGGTCGGCCACGGGCCAGGGGATGCCGAGGTCGGGGTCGTCCCAGGCGACGGTCAACTCGTCGGCCGGGGTGTAAGGCGCGTCGACCTTGTAGCAGACGGTCGCCGGCCCCTCGGTGACGACGAAGCCGTGGGCGAACCCGCCGGGGATGAAGAGTTGCCGGTGGTCGGCGGCCGAGAGGGTGACGCCCACCCACTGGCCGAACGTCGGCGAGCCGACCCGGACGTCGACCGCGACGTCGTAGACCGACCCGGCGGTGACGGCGATGAGCTTGGCCTGGGCCGTCGGCCATTGCAGGTGGAGCCCGCGGAGCACGCCGGCGGCCGACGACGAGAGGTTGTCCTGGAGGAACGCGGCCGGCAGCCCGGCCTCGGCGTAGCGGGCCTGGTTCCACGTCTCAAGGAAGTAGCCGCGCGGGTCGCGGAAGATCCGGGGCTCGATCAAGACGAGGCCCGGCAGACGGGTCGGGGTTACGTTCATGGCGGCTTTGGCCCTCGGGATCGTGAAGCGTCGTCGTATCATCCCCGACCGCCGCCGCGCCGGAAAGGCCGTTTTCCCGGGCACAATAAACCTTGTCCACCGTTGGACTTCCACCCCGGACCGCGTCCGCGGTACAATGCGCCCCGGGCCCGCCAAGGATTGGGACCGTGCCCCCTCGACGGGTCGGGAATCCAGGGAGAACGACGGAATGCTCGGAGCGACCCTCGGCGCGAAGGACTACCTCGAACGCGTCTGCCAGGAGGTCCGCAAGGTCGACCCGGCCCAGGTCGAAAACCTCAGCCGCTTGATCGAGGAACGGTACCACTCCGGCCGGTTCGTCTTCATCATCGGCAACGGCGGCTCGGGCGCGAACGCCTCGCACCTCTGCGAAGACCTCGCCAAGTGCACCCTCCGCGACTTCGAATCCCAGAAGCGCCTGAGGGTCTTGAGCCTGACCGACAACACCCCCTGGGTGACGGCGATCGCCAACGACATCAACTACGAGTCGGTCTTCCTCGAACAGCTCAAAAACCTGGGCTCCCCCGGCGACCTGCTGGTGGCGATCTCGGGCTCGGGCAACAGCCCGAACATCCTCCGGGCGGTCGAGTGGGCCGGGGCGAACGGGATCACGACGCTGGGCGTGACCGGCTTCGGCGGCGGCCGCTTGAAGGAGCTGGCGGGCCACAACCTCCACGTCCCCGTCGACGACATGGGGATCGCCGAGTCGGTCCACCTGACCGTTTTCCACTGGGTGATCGACGACCTGTACCGGCGCTTTTCCGCCGCGGCGGCGTCCGCGCCCGGCCCGGCGCGCTGATTGCGCCGAGATCCCCTCTTGACCTGCCGCGTCCTTGAGGGTCAGATTGGCAACACGTTGGCCTGGGTCGGCGGTGCATGGATGGTGGCCGCCGGGACGGGACTCGACCGGGCCCGTTGAGGACATGGAATGTTCACCACTGCGAAGCACGAGACGCGTCAACACCTGGAACGGACGCCCCACGGAAGACACGCCGTCATGTCCGTTAACGACGTCGAGACCCCGACCGGGACGGCAGCGCCGCGGCTGCTCGTCACGCTGGCCACCTACAACGAGGCCGGGAACCTCCGGCCCCTCGTCGAGGCGATCCGCACGTACGCGCCGTCGGCGTCCGTGCTGATCATCGACGACAACTCGCCCGACGGCACCGGGGCGCTCGCCGACGAACTGAGCGCGACCCTGCCCGACGTCCACGTCATCCACCGGGCCGGCAAGCTCGGCCTCGGCACGGCGATCATCGAGGGGATGGAGTACGCCATCGCCAACGGGTTCGACTACGTGCTGAACCTCGACGCCGACTTCAGCCACCCCCCGCGCTACATCCCCGCGATCCTCGCCGGGATGGCCGACCACGACGTGATGATCGGCTCGCGCTACATCCCCGGGGGCGGGTTCGAGGGGGAGCAGTTCGACCTGAAGCGCAAGTTCATGAGCACGGGCATCAACATGTACGCCCGCCTCTTCCTCGGGCTCCCCTCGAAGGACAACAGCGGCTCGTACCGCTGCTACCGGGTCTCCAAGCTCGCCGCGATCGGCCTCCGGGACAACGTCCGCTCGCGCGGGTATTCGTTCATGGAGGAGATCCTCTTCTGGTGCCGCCAGGTCGGCTGCCGGATCGGCGAGACCCCGATCGTCTTCGAGAACCGCCGCGCGGGGGTCTCGAAGATCAACAAGCACGAGGCCTACATGGCCCTGCGGATCATCTTCGAGCTGGGCGTCGCCCGCGCCCTCGGCCGCGCCCGCCCGCGCTGAGGCCGGCGGTTCAGACCGGGTCGCCACGGGCCGAACCGCCGCGGTTCGGCCCGCGCCGCGCCCCCCTTACGGCGCGCCGGCCCCGGCGCGTCCGTTCGGCGCGCCGGCGGCCGCGCGGAAGAAGGTCTCCATGAAGTCGTCGCGCGCCCCGGGGCGCGTCAGGTCCTGCCCCGCCTGCGTCAGGGCGAGGAAGAGGATGAGCATGTCGTCGGTCGTCGCCTCCCCCCAGCGCACCCCGCGCGGCGGGCGCGAGGGGTTGCGGGGGTTCCCCTCCGAGTTGTCGAACCGCCCCTCGATGCGGACCACCGAGCCTTTCGGGAGCAGGAGGGGCTCGCGGAGGTAGTACGTCTCCTGCCGGTTGAAGTCCCAGTCGTCGATCAGGATGAGCGGCTTCGTCCGCCCGTCCGGGTACTCGACGGAGGCCGCAAACATCCGGCCGAGCAGGTGCATGTGGGGCGTCAGCGCGTGCAGCTCGACGTCGACCGGGACGGTCAGGCGGGTCCGGACCAATACGCCCGGGTCGCCGGCCGGCAGGTCGAAGTCGTCCGGGTCGGCGCAGGCGGAGATCCACTGGAGCGACTGGCGGACCGGGCGCCGGGCGAAGTGGAAGCCGAGGCGCGTCCGGTCTTTCTCGGGCTTGCCGCTCGGGTGGTAGTGGACCTGCACCACGACGTCGGCCCCGCGCGGGAGGGTGAGCCCGACCCCCTCGCCGAACGGGTGGGGCTCGTTCCCCGGCGCCCAGCCGCCGAGGGCGCCGAAAATCCGGTCGCCGCTGAACCCGGAGAAGCACGAATAGCCCGGCCCCGGGTCGTCGCGGTCGCGCGACCGCCCGAGCCCTCGTACGTCGATGTAAGCGAACGTGTGGTGGACGACGCGCGGGTTCCCCGGCCGCACCTCGATCGCCGTCACCGCCCGGTCTTCGGGGAGGTTCGTCGGCAGGACGAAGCAGCGGTAGATGTCCCCCCCCTCCGCCGGCACGTTGAAGTCTTCGGCCATCTCCAGCACGAGGTCGGGCGTCCCCAGCGCCCAGCCCTCGGGGTCGGCCGGCGCCGGTGCGGACGGGGGAGGGGTTGCGGCGGCGTCGCCCCCTTCGGGGCAGCCGGCGTCGACCCAGGCGCGGAGCGTCGCGACCTCCGAGGCGAGCAGCGTCCGGTCGTGCAGGAGCGGCGGGCCTTCCCCGGGCGTCGGCTTCCAGGGGGGCATGAGCCGGCGCTCGACCACGTCCACGAGGTCGCGCGCCCGCTTCCGCGCCTGGCCGTACGTCAGCAGCGGGAACGGCCCCGACTGCCCCGGCCGGTGGCACGCGACGCAACTGCGCCGCAGGATCGGCGCCACGTCGGCCGCGAACGTCGGGGGGGCCTCCGCCTTCGATCCCGGGGACGCGTCCGCGACCTTCCGCCCGACCGGCGCCCGGTCCGCGCCCGGCACCGGCGCCCCGGCCAGGACGGCGGCCGCCGCGTCGCGCAGGCCGCCGACGCCCCCCCGGTAGCAGAGCCGGCCGTCGCCGACGAGCACGAACGCCTCGGGGCCGACCCCCACCCGGAACCGCTTGGCGAGCGCCCCGCGCGGGTCGCGCGCGACCGGAAAGGTCAGGCCGAGCCCGCGCGCGTGGCGCGCGACCGACTCGTCCGTGGCGTCCGGGTCGACGCAGACGCCGACGGGCAAAAGCGACCGCGCGGGGAACTCGCGGGCGAGCCCGGCGGCGGCCTTCAGCGCGGCGTCGCCGGCCGGGTCCGCCGCCCCGTAAAAGACGACGACGAGCGCCCCGCCGTCCGGCGCCCGGACGTCGAGCTTCTCCCCCGTCACCGCCCGAGCCTCGACCCTCCCGTCGAGGAAGGGGACCCCCGCCGTGGGCGCGACCCGCCGGGCCGGTTCGGGCGCGGGGGCGACCCCACCCGGCCGGCACGACGCGAGCCCGAGCAGCGCCGCGGCCGAGACGGCGGCGGCGAACCGACGGGGCCGGCTCATCGCCGCCGGGCCCGGCCCCGCTTCGGGTTCGGGGCGTTCTCGGCCTTCCAGGGGTCTTTCCACTGGTCGCCCATGTGCTCGCGGACTTCGGGGAGGCTCTGCTCCTCCGGGCTCAGTTGGGCGAACTCTTCGGGGGTCATCTTTTTGTAAACGATCGAGGGGTCGCGCGGCTGGCCGCAGCCGGTCGCGAGGAGGGCGAACGGGGCGAGCGCGAGGGCGAGCAGGCCGAGCCGGGTCGTGCGGCGGGTCATCGGTTCAGGCTCCCGGGTGTGGGTTCGAAACGGGCCGGGCCGCGCGGGGGGGCGAGCCCCCGGCGCGGCCGACCGGGCCGGTTCGGGTCGGGTCAGTAGCTGTCGGACGAGATCACTTCGCCGCCGGCGCGGGAGCCGAGGGCGCGGTAGACGGGCTTGCTGACCGTCGTCTTCACGAAGCGGACGGAGCCGTCGGCGAAGGCGAAGCTGGCGCCGCCGGGGTGCAGGCTGCGGAAGGCGTAGGCGCCGTTCTCCTCGCTCTCGGCGGGGGTCTCGACGGTGTGCTTGTTGAAGGTCGCCCAGGTGGAGAAGTTGCCGTTCCTCGGGTAGCCGTGCGCCCAGACCCCCTGGCCGCCGCGGAACTGGCCGGCGCGCTTGTTGGTGGACGGGAAGAAGTCGTTCTTGAGGCCGTAGTCCTGCTCGCCGACGACCACGGTCTGCGTCGAGCCGTCGGTGATCGCGGCGATGTTGATGGGCGGGTTGGGGAGCGTCTGGAGGGGCTCGGTGTCGCCGTTGTTCGTGGTCGCCTCGGCCATGATCACGCCGCGCGGGAGGCCGTAGATGTGGCGGCGGGAGTACAACTCGGCGTAGGCGTCGCCGCTACAGGTCGCGTAGCTGGCCGGGGCCTGGAAGTCTTCGAAGGCCGGGTCGGGCTTCCGGTACGGCAGCGACATCGACGGGCAGAGGTACGACGCCAGGGGGGTCGACAGGGTCGTCGTGTTCGCCGCGTCCTTCGTCTTGAGGTCGAAGTTGTACGCGTTGAACAGCGGCGTCTGCTCCATGTGGGGCAGCAGCGCCGTGAAGCACGAGAACATCGAGTGGTTCGTCGTGATGTAGGCGGGGGGGAAGCAGTTGTTCACGCCGTGGTAGTTGTGCAAGGCCAGGCCGATCTGCTTCAGGTTGTTCGTGCACTGCGCCCGCCGGGCCGCCTCGCGCGCCGACTGCACGGCCGGCAGCAGCAGGCCGATCAGGACGGCGATGATCGCGATGACGACGAGCAGTTCGATCAAGGTGAAGCCGCGTCTCTGGGGGGAACGCATCGAAACGTCACTCCTCGGATTCTCGGGGGGAACGTGAGCCGTGTCGGGTTGGCACGGAAGGGTGT
>Ga0164243_10013697_pt1 | contig 11382 bp, 10 predicted proteins | sample OricompcompostOP_FD_108781 | JGI IMG/M metagenome (GOLD analysis project Ga0164243, IMG submission 108781) | Organic Plus compost microbial communities from Emeryville, California, USA - Original compost - Organic plus compost (OP) | ecosystem: Engineered > Solid waste > Mixed feedstock >... | reverse complement strand
CCGACGCGCTGGTGCTGGACTACGTGCGGACCGCCCGGGGCAAGGGCTCGCCACGCGGCTCGCTGCACGAGGTGAGCCCGGTCGAGCTGGTCGTCCGGCTGCAGGAGGCGCTGGTCGAACGCATCGGGCTCGACCCGTCCCGGGTGCAGGACGTGATCGTCGGCTCGGCCTCGCAGGTGGACGAGCAGGGGGCCGACCTCGCCCGCACCGCCACGCTGCTGGCGGGCTGGGCGACGGCGTGCCGGGCGTCACGCTCAACCGGTTCTGCGCCTCCGGCATCGACGCGGTCGCGCAGACCGCGGCCCGCATCCGGGCCGGCGACCTCGGGCTCGCGGTGGCCGGGGGCGTGGAGAGCGTCTCCCGGGTGCCCATGTTCAGCGACCGGGGCCCGCTGTGGACCGACCCGGAGACGATCCGGCGGGTCGGCTCGGTGCACATGGGCATCGCCGCCGACCTGAACGCCACCCTCGACGGCCGCACCCGCGAGGAGCTGGACGCCTACGGCCTGGAGACCCAGGTCAAGGCGGCCCGGGCACAGGAGGCGGGCGTGCACGCGGGCTCGGTCGTGCCGATCAAGCTGCCCGACGGCTCGCTGTTCGCCCGGGACGAGCTGATCCGTCCCGGCACCACCCTGGAGGGCCTGGCCGCGCTGCCCCCGGCCTTCGCCGCGCTCGGCGAAGGCGGGCAGGACGCGATCGCGCTGGCCGCGCACCCCGAGGCGGGCCGGATCGAACACCTGCACACCGTGGGCACCTCGCCCGCGCTCGCCGACGGCGCGGCGCTGCTGCTGCTCGGCGACGATGAGAGCGCGAAGGCCGCGGGGCTGCGCCCCCGTGCGCGCATCCTCGGCTCCGCCGCGGTCGCCACCGACCCGGTGATCATGCTGACGGCCGGGCAGCAGGCGATCGAGAAGGTGATCGCCAAGGCGGGTCTGGCCCCGGCCGACATCGACGTGTTCGAGTTCGCCGAGGCGTTCGCGGCGCTGTGCCTCCGGCTGCGTCAGGATCTTGACGTGGGCCCCGACCGGCTCAACCCCAACGGGGGCACGATCGCCATGGGGCACGCCTTCGGGGCCACCGGCGCGATCATGGTGGGCGGGTGCGTCGAGGAGCTGGAACGCCGCGAGGGCCGGTACGGCGTGGCCGCCGTCAGCGGCGCCGCCGGGCTCGGCGTCGCCGTCCTGATCGAGCGGCTGCCCGCCTGAACTCCGTTCGCGCCCGGGACCCGATGATCATGTCGTCAGCGGGTGGCCGTCTCCGGCCGGGGCGACTCCTCGTGGGTTCGCCCGGATTGCGCAGGCGGTGTGGGGCAAGCGCGCCGTACCAGAGCATGACGGGCAGGTGGAGGGCCCGGCCTCGGTGGGAGCGGCCGGGTGCCGGTGCCGATCGGGTGGCGCCGCATCGCGGCCGTGCTCGGCGCGCCTTTCCCGCCGGAAGGTTCGGGCCGTGCCGCGCGTACGGGCCACGGCCGATGCGCCTGGTCAGCTCGGGGAGGCGGTGGGCTCCGGGGTGGGAGCCGAGACGCCGGTGCGCTGCCGGCACACCGTGTCCCACTCCGGGACGCGCAGCAGCGCCGGGTTGGCCACGGCGTCCTCGCCGCGACGGCCGCTTGAGGTGGCGGCGAAGGCCAGGCCCTCGACGCAGATGCGGGCCACGTTGGGGAAGTTGTCCGCGTTGCGGAAGACCTCGACGTAGTCGACGTCGCTGATCTTGTCCACGGGCGCGTTCTCCTTGCCGCCGCGATCGCCGAGCTGCGGGCTTTCCGAGCAACCGGTCAGCAGCAGAAGAGCGGTGAGGGGCGCTGCCGCCCAGATCGTCCGACGTGCCATCGGTCGCTCCTTGGAGGAATGCCGTCGCGGGTGGGCGGCGCTGGCCGCCGTGTGGCGATCGACGCCGGGTGTCGCCGCCGTGCCGGGCGCTTTCGCCGCGTAAACCACCCCATACCGTTAGGAAAGGGGAGGATTCGTAGGCCAGGCGTCCCGCTCGCCGTAATCTACAACTGGGTCGAATCTTGGACAAATCAACCCAGGCGGGACTTCGGCCGCGTCGGCACCCTCGGGAGGAGCGTCACTCCTCGCCGGAGAAGCGTTCCCATGCGGACTGGCGGGTGATGCCGAGCGACTCGCCGATCCTGGCCCAGGTGACGCCGCGCCGGCGCAGCTCCCGCACCCAGCCGCGCAGGTCCGCCTCGGCCCGCTCGATGTGCGCGGCGACGCGCGGGATGTGGCTCAGCATCTCGTCGTCGGACAACGCCGTCCACATCGGCGTCCGCGGCCCCTGGCCGCGCCCCGGATTGTCCTCGATGATCTTCGCGGCGAGGCCCACGCACTCGTCGCAGATGTGGACACCGGCGCCCGCGACCAGTTTGGCGACCTCGGTCTCCGGCTTGCCGCAGAAGGAACAGTGCGCGAGCTCGGTGAGCGGCTCGGCTGCCGTCATGGCGAGGCTCCCATCGTTGTCAGGGTGTGCCTGACAAGATAAGACGTCAGGGAAGTCCTGACAAGCTGTGCGTCGAGCCTCGGTATACAGGCGGCCGCCCGGCCGGCGGGATGGTCAGTGCAGGCCGAGGCGGGCGCGGCCGGCCGCCGCGAACTTGGTGCTGCTCAGGCCGCCGTGCTGGAGGGCGCCGAGGCCGTCTCGGACGACCTGTTCAAGGCGGCTTCCGGCGTACAGCGCCGACGAACCCGCCAAGGCGTGATGAGGTCCTTCGGCGCCCTGCGGTGCTCCTCCATCTCGGCCCGCGCGGCCTCGATGGCCGGGCGCAGCTCGTCGGGGATCGTCAGCGGGTCGCGGTCGATGGGCGTGGGATACGTGCCGGTGGCTGTCATGACGAGCTCCTTGATCAGGGCATCCCGTGTTCGTGTCCGGGAACCTGGCCCACGGACAGGATGCGAGGGCCGCTTGGAAAGTTCGCCCGGGCGGACGTGACCGCGGTCATACGGTGATCACAGGGTCAGCGTGCAGATCGCGCCGCCGTCCGGGGCGTCGGCGAACTCCAGCCGGGCGCCGATCACCTCGGCCTGGCCGAGCGCGATGGTCAGCCCGAGGCCGTGGCCGCGGCCACGCTCCGGCGTCCCGGTACGGAACCGGCGCGGCCCCTCCGCGAGCAGCTCGGCGGGAAACCCCGGCCCGTGGTCGCGGACCGTGATCACCGTGTCCCGCACGTGGACCTCGACCGGAGGGCGGCCGTGGCGATGCGCGTTGGCGATCAGGTTGGCGATGATCCGGTCGAGCCGCCTGGGGTCCGTCTCGGCGGCCGGCTCGCCCGTCACGGTCACCTCGGCCGCCAGTCCGGTGCGCCGTACGGACTCGACGACGACCTCGCCGAGGGGGACGGCGGCTGGCTCGGCGTGTTCGACGCCCGCGTCCAGCCGGGAGATCTCCAGCAGGTCCTCGACCAGGTCGCGCAGGACGCGCGCCCCCGCAGCAGCGTGGACCGGGCCAGCACGACCCCCGGATTCGCGGCGAACTCCAGCAGCAGCCGCAGCTCGGTCGGGGTGAGCGCCACGGGCCTCCCGGCGCGGGTGACCTCCATGGCGTCCACGTCGACGCGCACGTCGCCGAACGTCAGCGCCTTCGCGGCCCCGGCGCCCGCCGACGCCCGGCGGAGCAGCGCCCGGATCCTCGCCACCAGCACGGACATGTCCACCGGTTTGACCACGTAGTCGTCCGCGCCCGCCTCCAGCCCGGCCACCACGTCCAGCGAGTCGCCGCGCGCGGACATCATCAGGATGGGCACCTGGTCGGTCTCCCGGACCCGGCGGCACAGGCCGATGCCGTCCAGCATCGGCAGCATCACGTCGAGCACCAGCAGATCGAAGCCGTCGTCCCGGAGCAGCTCCAGCGCGGCCAGCCCGTCCTCGGCCACATCGACCTCGTAGCCGTACCGCCGCAGGGCCAACGCCACCGTGGTGCGGATCGTCTCGTCGTCCTCCACCAGAAGCAGACGTGTCATCCCGCATCCCACGATCGGCGAAATCCTCTCCAGGACCATCAGATCAGACGTCGCGCACCCGTGCGGCCGGTCACGACGACGCGGCCGCGGGCTTCCAGTCGGGGTGGCCGGGCATCGGGGGCGTGGTCCTGCCATAGATCCAGCCTTCGATGTAGCGGGTGAGGTCCCGGCCGGAGACCTCGTTGGCGACCCGGATGTAGTCCCGGGTGGTGGCCGAGCGGTGCCGGAAACGTGCGAAGAAGGTCCGTTCGATCTCGCGGAACGTGCGTTCGCCGACCATGCGGTTGAGGCCGTACAGCATGAGCGAGCCCCCGGCGTTCGAGCCGACCAGCACGTCGAGCGGGCTCTTCACCCGTCCCGGCGGGCCCGACTCGACGCGCTTCTCGCCGTCGAAGGCGTACAGGGCACGCATGCGCTCGGCGAGGCTCGGAAACCTCAGGTAGCCCTTCTCGGCGGAGTAGAGGGTCTGGTAGTAGTCCGCGTGGCCCTCGCTGATCCACATGTCGTCCCAGGTCCGCACGGCGACCGCGTTCCCGAAGTACTGGTGGACGAGCTCGTGCATCGCCACCGGCGCGGCCTCCCGCAGCGGCCCGCCGAACGCCTGCGCGCTGTACGTCGACAGCGTGGCGGTCTCCAGCGCGACCCCGCCGTAGTCGCCGTCCACGCCCAGCACCCCGTAGCCCTCGTACGGGAAGCGGCTGCCGAGCCGCTCGCTCAGCCAGGCGAGCTGGGCGGGGATCTCGTTCAGCAGGGGCTCGGCCCGCCGGTACGCGGACGGCGCGACGTAGCTGCGCACCGGCAGCCCGCCGGGCCCGGTCCGCCGATGCTCCCGGAACCGCCCGACGGCGGCCTGCACCACGTGGGTGGGGATGGGGTCGCGGGTCGCGTACGTGTAGGTGACGCGGTCGCCCGAGACGGTGCGGGAGCGCAGGGAGCCGTTCGCCACGGCCCGCAGCCCCTTCGGCACCGTGACGCGGAAGGTGACCCGCGCCTTGTCGCTCGGGTGGTCGTTCATCGGGAAGAACAGGTGGGCCCGGTCCGGCTGGCCGAGCAGCGCGAAGCCGTCCTTCTTGCCGACCCACGCGGGCCGGTGCGGCGGCTCCTTCGGGGTGGCGGGCGACGGCGGGTTGGCGCGCCGGTCGGCGGTATAGGAGATCGTCACGGTGAACGCCCGATTAGCGCGAAGCGGCCGGCGCGGCGTGATGATCAGCTTCTCGCCGCTGAGCCGGTACGCCGCGCGCTCGCCGTCCACCAGCACCGAGCCGATGCGCTGCCCGGCCGAGTCGAGGCTGAAGCCGGTGAGGTCGCGGGTCGCCACGGCGGCGATCCGCACGGACGACCGCATGGTCATGACGCCCGGCCGGTAGTCGAACCGGACGTCGTAGGACCGGACGTCGTACCCCTCGTTGCCGAGGTGACGGAAGACGCGGTCCCCGGCGCTCGGCCGGCCCGGCTCGGCGTGGGCGGCGGGCGCGAGCAGGGTCGCGACGGACAACGCGGCGGTCAGCGCCGCCAGAGGTTTTCTCATGGGCCGAACCCTGACCCGGGCGGGTGTGCGCCGGGTCTCCACGGCTTGTGGATCGTGTATCAGGCGTGTATCGGCGGATGGGAACGCCGCCGACGGGGGCGACCGCGACGTATAGGCGGGGCATGCCGAACTCTTCTCCGTACGGCAGGCCCGTCAGGCCACGGCGGGCCGGAACTCGCCCGGCTCGTCGAGTTCGGTGTTGACGATCGCCTCCACCAGCACCTCGCCGACCGGCGTCAGCTCGACCCGCCCGGCCCGCTCGTCGAGGCGCAGCAGGCCGCGCGCCGCCAGCGACTCGAACCGCGTCCGCCACGGCTCGGCGAACAGCGAACCGCCGGGGAACCGCCGCCGGTGCACCTCGTCGTCGAGCGGCCGCAGCGTGGACAACGCCATCTTGATCGCCCGAGCCTCCCGCGCCGGGCCGGAGAAGCCGGTCGCCGAGCCGAGCGGGATCACCCCGGCCTCGACCTTCTCGGCGTACCGTTTCGCGTTCACGTCGGTGATCGCCTCGGACTCCCGGCAGCTTGAGCTGCCGCCGAGCCCGATCGCCACCTCGGCCTCCTGCCGATCCTGGTCCACCATGATCGACTTCCACTTCTCCGGGCCGAGGCCGTCCCGGGCGAAGTACATCGTCGGGTGCTCGGTGTAGCCGCCCGCCCGCAGCCCCTCGGTGAGGATCTCCCGCATCTGGTACTGCTCGCCGAGCGGCGGCCAGCGGTGCCCGGCGCGCACCAGCCGATCCCGGTAGTCGGGCAGCTGCCAGGCGGCGGGCTGCACGCCGGAGACGCCCGTCCGGGTGTCGGAGTAGGACTTCAGGTGCAGTTTCGTGCACACCACCGCGGTGGGCCGCTCGGCCAGCACGATCTCCAGGTCGCGGCGCACGCTGTCCAGGGTCTGGTCGAGCAGGCCGTACATGAGGTCGACGCTGACCCACTCGAACCCGGCCGCGAACGCGTCGCGGATGAACTCCACGCAGCGCTCGCCGGTGTGCTCCCGCCCCGACTGCCGCAGCACCTCGTCGTCGAAGGACTGCACCCCGGCGGACAGCTTGGTGCAGCCGAGCTCGGCGAGCAGCTCCAGCTTGTCCGGCGTGAACGTGGTCGGGTCGCCCTCGAACCGGATCGTGGTGTCCGGGCCGAAGCCGAAGTTCTCCCTATAGAAGGAGAGCAGCCGGCGGATGGCGTCCGGCGGCAGCAGCGACGGCGTGCCGCCGAACACGTTGAACTCGCCGACCGGCGCGGTGGCGAGCGACGGCACCCGGTCCAGCCAGAGCCGCGCCTCCCGGATGTTCCAGTCCACCCACCGGTTCGCCTTCGCCTCGGTCGCCTCCGGCGCGCCCTTGACCAGCACCACCGGGTACTGGCAGAACCGGCAGCGGTAGGCGCAGGTGGGGATGTACGACCACAGGTGGTACGGCGCGGTGCCGGCGAGCTGGGCCTCCAGGTCGTCGAGGAAACGCTCGACCGGGTAGGCGGACTCGTTGCCGGGGAAGACGTGCAGGCCGAACGGGTCCTCCACGACGTACTCCAGCAGGTGGCGGTTCTCCGGCGCGGCGAGCGCGTCGGCGACCGCGGGCGGCGGCGCGGACGGGTCGGCCCGGCGCAGCGACGCCAGCGCCTCCCGGTAGGTCATCGACATCTAGAAGACGCCTCCGTTGCCGAAGTAGTTGTGTGCCTCGCCGGACTCGCGGTCCTCGCAGTAGTACCGGACGAACTCGGCGAACCGGTCCGGCGGCACGTCCCACAGGCAGTCCGGCAGCGGCGGCGGATACCCGATGTCCTCGCCGACGGTGGCGCGCAGCCGGGCGAAGATCTCGTCGGCGAACTCGAAGTACAGCCGGTACGACGGGGTCTTGTACGAATGGATCGGCGTGAAGTCGACCATGCGCATCTCGTCCTTGATCTCCGCGATGCGCCGGCCGAGCCGCTCGGCGAGGTCCGCGCCGAAGAACTCGATGACCGCGTCGTCCTGCAGCAGCGACGGGGTGAGCAGCACCGGCAGGATCGTGTTCTTCGGGGTGAAGTCCTTGATGGAGAACTCCCACGCCTGCAGCGCCTCCGCCTCGGTGAGGTCGCCGTCGCGGGCCGGGCGGGGGTCGTCCACCCGGATGTCCCGCATCACGATGATGCCGTCCGACCCGTACGCCCGCCCGGTGATCACCTCGTCGATGGCGTGGTCCACCCGCCGCGGGTTGATCTCCACCCGGGAGCGCGGCACGTACCGGATCTCCTCGCCGGATCCGCGCACCTTGATGCCGAAGTCCCAGTCGTCGGAGAGGTGGTTGACGAAGCGGCCGTCCTTGAGCTGGTAGAAGATCTCGATGCCGCCGACCCTGTCGTACACGTCCCGGTCCACCGCGAAGCCCTTGCCGTCCGGGAAGCCGCCGAACAGCGCGAACGTCACCGCCCGGCAGCGCAGCGTGCGCGAGATCGCGTCCCACAGCCGGGGCCGCCCGGCGAAGTGCTCGGGGTTGTAGTAGTAGTCGCACACGCCGATGGCCGCCTTGCCGGACTCCATCGCCTCGCACAGCTCGTACAGCCAGTCCGGGTCCACCCGGCAGTCGGCGTCCGCCGACACCAGCAGAAAGCGCTGTCCCGCGCCGGACGCGCGGCTCTTGCTGCGCGCGCTGGCGAAGTCCATGCCCGCCTTGCGCGCGCACGCGACGCCCTGCTCCGGCTCGTGCACCACGTGCAGCGCGAGCTCGGGATGTTCGGCGGCGAACCGGCGCGCGATCGCGACCGTGTCGTCGGTGGAGTTGTTGTCCACCAGCACGATCTCGTACTCGGCGTGGTCCATGCCGCGCTGCCGGTACAGCGAGTCGAGCACCGCGGGCAGGTTCGCCGCCTCGTTGTAGACGGGCAGCACCACGCTCGCCCGGACCCGCTCGCCCATCGGCGCGAGGAAGTGCCGCTCAAGCAGCCGCTCGGCCCGTCCCTCGCGGAAGTGCCGCAGCCCCAGCGCGTAGTTGTGCTCCGCCATCCTCACCCGTTTCGTCTCGTCGGTCAGCAGTTCGGCGACCTCGGCCACGAAGGCCGGGGTCGGCAGGTCCGCGGCGCGGACGTCCAGCACGGGCGCGCGGAAGCCCTTCGCGCCGTAGATCGTGTCGTAGAGCTCGTATCCGCTGGTCAGGTACGGCACGCCGGCCGCGATCGCCTCCCCGATCGGGTTGCCGTAGCTCTCGTAGTCGTAGGAGGTGAGGAAGGACGCCACGGTGGCGTGGGCGAGCAGGTCGCGCACGCCGTAGCCGGGCCCGTCCGGGGCCGCGTCGTACGGCCGCAGCCGCCCGCCGAACACCACCCGGTCGGCGACGCCGAGCTCGGCGGCGAGCGCGGTGAGCCGGGCGAACTCGGCCGGGTCCTCGGCGGGGTCGCCGGCGACGAACAGGTGGGCGCCGGGGAGCGCGGCGATCAGGTGGAGGTCGCGGTCGATTCGTTTCGGTCTGATGATCCGGGTGAACCTGGCGATCAGCGGCGCATGCTCGGGAATGCCGTGGTCGGCGCGGAAGCGGGCGTTGCGCGGGGTGATCTCGGCCCGTTCGTGCCGGAACGTGTTCGGCAGCACGGCGAGCTCGCGCAGGTGCGGCGCCCACTCCAGGGTGCGCCGCCGGGCCTCCTCGTGCAGCGCGACGTAGAGGATGTGCGGGCTGTTCACCGGCATCGGCGTGTGCGGGTACGGGTGGCGGCCGTACCTGCCGGTGCTCGGCTCGCTCTGCCACATGAGGTCGTGGTCCCGCCAGAACACGAAGCGGCCGAGGCGGCGGCGGGCGCCGTACGCGGAGATGGCCTGGTAGAGCGCGGTCGTGTAGACGACGTTCTCGGGCAGCGTGCCGTTCTCGACGACGACGAAGGCGACGTCGTGCCGCTCCCAGGCGTCGAGGATGCGGTCGCGCAGGGCGGCGGCGATCCGGTCCATCGCGGGGCGCAGCCGGGTGTCGTCGCCGCGGCCGATCACCTCGGCGAGCACGTCCGAAACCAGCTCCGGGGTGTATCCGTCGATGCGCTCGATGTCATCGATCCTGGTTAACGTCACCCATTCAGGCAGTAACTCGGATTCGTTGCTGTATGGCCGAAAAAATGCATTCTTGTCGGCCTTGATGTCGTAGCCCAGGTCGAGGTGGACCCGGTAACCGCGCGAGTGGAATACTCGCGCGATCTTGATGAACTCGACGATGACCCCCGAGATCGGCGTGCCGTCGAAGGAGGTCCCCCAGACAGATGGCATGAAAAGCCCCACACTCCAACAAGCGCCGCTAACTTCGTGTTAACGAACGGAGTTAATGTTACGGTTTCGTGTCCGAGTTGCACAATGGAGGATCTTTTGCCGTCGTCGCGGGTTGCGGTCACCACGTCGTTCGTCGTCAACGGCGCCCTCTACGGGTCCTGGGCCGCCCGGGTGCCCGCGCTCGCCGACCAGGTCGGCGCGTCCCTGGAGGGGGTCGGGCTGGCGTTGCTCGGGCCCGCGGTGGCGATGATCTTCACGGCGGGCCCGGCGGGCCGCGCGTGCGCCCGGTGGGGCGCGCGGCCGGTGCTCGCCGGCTGCCTGGCCTCGGCCTGCCTGCTGCTGCCGGTGGTCGGGCTGACCAATTCGGTCTGGGCGCTCGGGCTCGCGCTCGCCGCGCTCGGCGGGCTGATGGGCGCGGTGGACGTGTCGATGAACATCGCGGCGGTGGCCGTGATCCGGCGGCTGAACCGGCCGCTGATGCCGGTGTTCCACGCGGGCTTCAGCTTCGGCGGGCTCGCCGGGTCGGCCGGGGCGGCGGGCGCGGCGGCGCTCGGGCTGTCGCCGCTGGCGCAGTTCGCCGTGGTGGGCGCGGCCGGGCTGGCGGCGGTCGCGGGCACGGCGGCGGCGGTTCCCGGTGAGCGCTCGACGCCGGAGGGGCGGCCCTCCGGCGGGTACCGGCAGGTGGTGCGCCGGGGGCGGCTGTGGCTGCTGGCGGGCGTGGCGTTGTGCGCGGCCGTCGCGGAGGGCGCGTGCGCGGAGTGGTCGGCGCTGTTCCTCGTGGCGGAGCGCGGGGCCGGGGAGGCCGCGGCGGCGGCGGGCTACTCGGTGTTCGCGGTGGCGCTCGCGGTCACCCGGCTCGCCGGGGAGCGGGCGCAGCGGCGGTTCGGGGCGTACCGGCTGCTGGTGGCGAGCGGGGCGCTGGCGGCGGCCGGGGTGGTGTTCGCGGCGGTCGTGCCGTACGGGTGGGCCGGGTACGCCGGGTTCGCGGTCGCCGGGGTCGGACTGGCGTTCTGCTTCCCGCTGGCGATGGACCTCGCCGGGGCGGCGGGCCGGGAGCCCGGCGGCACCGGCGGCGACCGCGAGCTCGGCTTCGTCACCACCGTCGCGTACGCCGGGCTGCTCGGCGGGCCGCCGCTGATCGGGGGCGTGGCCGCGGCCACCAGCCTCGCCGTCGCGGTGGGCCTCGCCGGGCTGATCGCCCTGCTCATCGTGCCCGCCGCGGCCGCCTCCCGGCCGAGGGGCGCCGGGAGGCCCGCGTCGCCGGTCGCCGCCAGGACGCCGTGACCCGCGGATCCGCCGGTCAGCGGTAGTAGCGGTAGGTCACGTTGGTCCTGGTCCGGTAGTTGAAGTCGATCTCGCCGTCGAGGTATCGGTCCCACAGGCGGGCCAGCTTCGCCGAGCGCACCGTGCACCCGCCCGACCGCACGCCCTTCGGGCGGATCGCGCCGATGTAGCTGTTGCAGGACCCGACCTTCTTGCCGTTCACCCAGAGCCGGGCGTTGAGCCTGACGTCGAAGAGCCGCTTGCGCGAGATGTTCGTGATCCGCACCTTGATCCGGCAGGTGTCCTTGCACCGGCCGAATTGGATCTTGTACCTGATCAGCTGCGGCGCGGCCGTGACGGCCTTCGCGCTCAGCCCCGTCGTGGCGGCGGAGATCGTGGACGCCGTGGACGTACTG
>Ga0164243_10013696_pt1 | contig 11382 bp, 4 predicted proteins | sample OricompcompostOP_FD_108781 | JGI IMG/M metagenome (GOLD analysis project Ga0164243, IMG submission 108781) | Organic Plus compost microbial communities from Emeryville, California, USA - Original compost - Organic plus compost (OP) | ecosystem: Engineered > Solid waste > Mixed feedstock >... | reverse complement strand
GCCAACGAGCTGGGCATCCGCAGCGTCGCGCTCTACGCGCCGGAGGACCGCGACTCCGTCCACCGCCTGAAGGCCGACGAGGCGTACGAGGTCGGCACGCCGGGTCATCCGGTCAGCACCTACCTCGACCCCCACGTAGCCGTGGCGCTCGCTCGCAGAGTGGGCGCCGACGCGATCTACCCCGGCTACGGCTTCATGTCCGAGAACCCGGAGCTGGCGCGCGCCTGCGCCGCCGCCGGGATCGTCTTCGTCGGCCCGCCGCCGGAGGTGCTCGGCCTCGCCGGCAACAAGACCCGCGCGCGCGACGCCGCGCTCGCGGCTGGCGTGCCGGTGCTGTCGGCCTCCGAGCCGGTCGCCGACGGCGAGCAGGCGATGAAGGCGGCCGAGTCGATCGGCTTCCCGGTCTTCGTGAAGGCCTCGCACGGCGGCGGCGGGCGCGGCATGCGGCTCGTGACCGACCCGTCGAAGCTGGCGGCCGCCGTCGAGGAGGCGCGCAACGAGGCCGAGGCCGCCTTCGGCGACGGCACCGTCTACCTCGAGCAGGCGCTGATCCGCCCGCGCCACATCGAGGTCCAGCTGCTCGCCGACGCGACCGGCGACGTCGTCCACCTCTACGAGCGCGACTGCTCGCTCCAGCGCCGCCACCAGAAGGTGATCGAGATCACTCCGGCGCCGAACCTCGATCCCGCGCTGCGCGACCGCATCTGCGCCGACGCGGTGACGTTCGCCCGCCACGTCGGCTACGTCAACGCCGGCACGGTCGAGTTCCTGCTCGACCCGGCCAACGGCCGCTACGCCTTCATCGAGATGAACCCGCGCATCCAGGTCGAGCACACGGTCACCGAGGAGACGACCGACCTCGACCTCGTGCGCGCGCAGCTGCGGATCGCCGGCGGCGCGACGCTCGCGGAGCTGGGCGTCGCGCAGGAGGGGATCAGACAGCGCGGCGTCGCGCTCCAGTGCCGCGTCACGACCGAGGACCCGGCCAACGGCTTCCGCCCCGACGCCGGCCGCATCACCGCCTACCGCTCGCCCGGCGGCGCCGGCGTCCGCCTCGACGAGGGCTCGGCCTTCGTCGGCGCCGAGGTCTCGCCTTTCTTCGACCCGCTGCTGGTGAAGATCTCCGCCCGCGGGCGCGACCTCAACTCCGCCGTCTCGCGCGCGCGGCGCGCCGTCGCCGAGCTGCGCGTGCGCGGCGTCAAGACCAACCAGGGCTTCCTGCTGGCGCTGCTCAACGATCCCGACGTGCTCGCCGGCAGAACGCACACGACCTTCGTCGACGAGCGGCCCGACCTCTCCGCCGCCGGCCCCGGGCAGGACCGCGCCAGCCGCCTGCTCTCCCGCCTGGCCGAGGTGACCGTCAACCACGAGCCGGCGACCGCCGGCCTCAGCGGCGACCCGCGCGCGAAGCTGCCGGCCGCGCCGCAGGGCGAGCCGCCGGCCGGCTCGCGCCAGCGGCTGCTCGCCGACGGACCGCGCGCCTTCGCGCAGGCGCTGCGCGCGCAGCAGGCGGTCGCCGTCACCGACACGACCCTGCGCGACGCCCACCAGTCGCTGTTCGCGACGCGCCTGCGCACGCACGACATGCTCGCGGTCGCGCCCCACCTCGCGCACGAGCTGCCGCAGCTGCTGTCGATGGAGGTGTGGGGCGGCGCGACCTTCGACGTCGCGCTGCGCTTCCTGCACGAGGACCCCTGGGAGCGGCTCGCGCGCCTGCGCGAGCTGGTGCCGAACGTCTGCCTGCAGATGCTGCTGCGCGGCCAGAACCTGCTCGCCTACTCGCGTTTCCCCGAGCCGGTCGTGCGCGCCTTCGTCGCCGAGGCGGCCGCCGCCGGGATCGACGTCTTCCGCATCTTCGACGCGCTCAACGACGTCGAGGGGATGCGCGCCGCGATCGAGGCGACGCTCGAGACGCACGCGATCGCCGAGGGGACGCTCTGCTACACCGGCGACCTCTCCGACCCGCGCGAGACGCTCTACACGCTCGACTACTACCTGCGGCTCGCCGAGCAGCTCGTCGAGGCCGGCGTCCACGTGCTCGCGATCAAGGACATGGCCGGCCTGCTGCGGGCGCCCGCGGCGCGCACGCTCGTCAGCGCGCTGCGCAGGGAGTTCGAGCTGCCGGTCCACCTCCACACGCACGACACCGCCGGCGGCCAGCTGGCGACCTACCTGGCCGCGATCGACGCCGGCGTCGACGCGGTCGACGGCGCCGCCGCGCCGATGGCGGGGATGACCTCGCAGCCGTCGCTGGCGGCGATCGTCGCCGCGACCGCGACGACCGAGCGCGACACCGGCCTCTCGCTCGACGCGCTGCTCGCGCTCGAGCCCTACTGGGAGGCGGTGCGCGGCATGTACGGCGCCTTCGAGACCGGGCTGAAGGCGCCGACCGGCCGCGTCTACCGCCACGAGATGCCGGGCGGCCAGATCTCCAACCTGCGCCAGCAGGCCGACGCCGTCGGCCTCGCCGGGCGCTTCGAGGAGGTCGAGGCGGCCTACGAGCGGGCGAACGCGCTGCTCGGCAACATCGTCAAGGTGACGCCGTCGAGCAAGGTCGTCGGCGACCTGGCGCTGTTCGCCGTCTCGGCCGGGATCGACTTCGACGAGCTGGAGCGCAGACCGGGCTCGTTCGACCTGCCCGACTCGGTGATCGACTTCCTGCGCGGCGGGATCGGCACGCCGCCGGCCGGCTTCCCGCAGCCGTTCACCGAGCTGGCGCTCGCCGGCCGCGGCCCGGCGCCGGCGCCGCTCGCGATCGAGGGCGAGCTGGCGAGACGGCTGGAGGCGCCCGGCGACGACCGCCGCGCCGCGCTCGCCGAGCTGCTCTTCCCCGGCCCGGCGAGGGAGTTCGCCGAGGCGCGCGAGCAGTGGGGCGACGTCTCGCTGATCCCGACGCCGGAGTTCTTCCGCGGCCTGCGCGAGGAGGAGGAGCTGGCGATCGAGCTCGGCCCCGGCGTCACGCTGCTGTTCGAGCTGGAGGCGATCGGCGAGGCCGACCACCGCGGCATGCGCACGGTGCTCGTGCGCGTCAACGGCCAGCTGCGGCCGGTCGAGGTGCGCGACCGCTCGGTCGAGGCGGCCGGGGCGCAGATAGAGCGCGCCGACCCCAGCGATCCGGCCCAGGTGCCGGCGCCCGTGACCGGGATCGTGACGCTGCTGGTCGCCGCCGGCGACGACGTCGCCGAGGGCGACCCGGTCGCGACGCTGGAGGCGATGAAGATGGAGTCGACGATCACCGCGCCGCTGTCGGGCACCGTCCAGCGGCTCGCCGCCGCCTCGGGCAGACGGCTGGAGCAGGGCGACCTGCTGCTGGTGCTGAGCCCGGCCGCCTGAGCCGCGAACGCAGCGCGCCCGCCGTCCCGACCGCGAAGGGCCGGGGCGACGGGCGTGGATGCGGGGAACGCGGAAGCTGGCTAGAGCTGCGCCATCTTCGCCGTGACGCCGCGCTTCTTGAGGCCGCCCATGATGCGCGCGACCCACATCTGACGCGCGTGCGCGTCAGCGGTGCGGACGTTCTTGACGGTCAGCGTCACCGTCGTCTTCGTCACCTTGTAGCTGACCCGCTTGCGCAGCGACTTGCTCAGCTTCGCGGCCTTGACCGCGGCTCTGAGCTTGCCGCCCTGCTTGCGGGCGACGCGGATGATCACGTGCTTGTCGGGCGCCGCGACCTTCTTCGCCGGACGGGACGCGACCGCCGGCAGCTTCTTCGCCGCCAGCGGCGTCGACAGCGGCTTGACCTCGGTCGCCGCCGGCTGCGCCGTCGAGCGCGTCGCGGCCGCGGCCGGCAGCTCCGCGCCGAGCGGGTAGAGGACCGCGTTCAGCACCAGCCGCTCGTCCTGCTCCTTCCAGGAGCGGAAGAACGGGTTGAAGCCGAAGAAGATCGCGCGGCCCGCGCCGAACGGCTGGTCGACGACCGCCGGGCGACCGGTCAGCTGACCGGCGCCGAGCGCGTTGACCGAGTAGCCGTAGCTGCGCATCGCCGGCTGGCCTCTCGCGTCGGTCGAGTTCAGCGGACCGAACGAGACCGCGGCCGTCGCGCTGCCGAGCGTGCTTCTGTCGAACACCGGGTTCCCGGTCGAGTCGCGGTAGATCCAGCCGCCCTCGTCGAAGCCCCACGCGACCGGGTTGGTCGTGTCGAAGGTCGCGTCGAAGGTCGAGCCGGGGGTGTTGAGGCCCGCGATCGCCGCCGTGTTGAGCGACGTGGCGCCGGCGTTGCGGGCCGACGTCAGGCCGGCGGTGTTGACGCCGAGGTAGATGCCGCCCTCGTTGATCCACTCCTGCAGTCTCGTCGACTCGGCCCCGGCAGCGGTCGCGAACGAGCCGTTGACGAAGGCGGTGAAGCCGCCGCTTCTGAGCACGCCCGCCGCGAGGTCGGCCGGGGTGACCGGAACGAACAGCGAGGCCGGCAGTCTGTCCTTCTGGGTCAGCACGAACATCGCCTCGCAGAAGGCGCCGCCGCTCGGGCCGCCTCTGTACTCGGCGCCGGTCTGGCACTGGCCGTCGTTGGCGGGACCGCTCGTCGAGTGCGTCGCGGTGCCGTTGTTGACGGCGGCGACGTCGACGTTGAGCGGGTTGGTCGGCACGTAGCTGGTGCCGGTGAAGACGCCGATCTTCGGGACCGTCAGCTGCTTGCGCGCGACCGGGTAGCCGCTCAGGCCGGTGACGGGGATGCTGCGTCTCGTCGCGAGCGCCGCGAGGTCCGCGCCGCTGCTGGCCAGCGAGGCGCCGTCGACGAGCGCCGCGCCCGAGTCGAAGTGGACGCCGTCGGCGTCGAAGGCGCTCGTCGCGCGGTAGACGTTGACGCCCTTGTCGAGCAGCTCGACGGTCAGCGCCAGCGCCTCCATCGAGTCGGTGTCGAAGGCGTAGACGGCCGCGCTGCTCGGGACCGAGCCGAAGTTGACCGAGTCGACCTCGGTCATCGGCGTGCCGCTCGGCAGCGGCACCGTCAGGTGGCCGTCGCCGGCGAGGCCGCGCTGCATGCCGAACGACCAGGTGACGACGTCGTAGTAGTAGTTGTACGGGATGAACGGGTCCTCGCCGAGGATCGCCTGCAGCCAGTGCTTCTGCGGCTGGCTCATCGGGATCCACAGCGTGCCCTTCGGCAGCACGCCCTGTCTGCCCTCGCCGACCGGCATGCCATAGGTGTGGATGCCGCCGGTGGCGGTGTCCTGGTCGAGCCGGTAGACGTGCACGCCGACCTCGCGCAGCGCTCTCATCAGCCGCGCGACGTCGCCCTCGTGCAGGTCGGGCCGGTAGAAGTAGCCGCAGACCTGGCCGTGCGGCTGCTGGAGGATCGTCTCGTGCAGCGGTGAGACGAGCTTGTTCTCCTGCAGCGAGCAGGCCTCGCCCTGCTGTCTGGCCTCCTCCCACTGCTCGACCCACTTGCGCGTCAGGTTGACCTTGCCGTTGGAGGTCAGGTTGATCGTCGTGTCGATCGCGAGGTAGTGGTCGTAGACCTGCTTGCCGTAGTTCTCGTCGGAGCCCTTCTCGTAGGTCATGCCGGCCGCGCCCATCAGCAGCGACGGGACGGTGTCGCCGTACTCCGGCGTGAACAGGTCGTACGAGTTGTAGTTCTGGTACTGGGACGACTGGTCGTTGAACGTCTGCTGGAGCTTCGGCCCGATTCTGTTCTGGATGAAGTCGAGCGCGAAGTTCGAGATCTCGTGATGGACCGGGTCCTCGTTGGGCGGGAAGAAGTAGCCCGCGCCCTGCTGGTGGGCGTCGATGAAGAAGAGGCCCGGGTATCGCGCGATGTACGGCAGGAAGCTGCCGTTCTCGACGTAGTTGCGCACGCCGAAGTCGCGGTTGGGGTCGAAGCCCCACGACGTCGTGCGGACGTTGTTGTCGCGCCCGTCCGGATTGCGGACCGGGTCGAGCACGATGTCGAGGTTCTGCAGCCGTCTGAGGTTGGCGCAGTCGGTCCGCGCGACCAGCTCGTACAGCTGCCGCGTGATCGCCTCGCCGGCCGCCGGCTCGTTGCCGTGCGGCGTCGCCGTCACCCAGCCGATCGCCGGGCGCGTGCGGATCGCAGCGAGGCCCTCGGCCTCGCTCCGTCTGCCGTCGCGGACGTCGGCCCAGAAGGCGCCGTCGGCCTCGAAGTTGGCGATGTTCTGCGGCGTCGAGACGACCCAGAAGCCGAGGTCGCGCCCGTTGACGCCTCTGTTGCCGAGCTCGGACTTGCCGAACATCACCTCCTTGATCGCGACCCGTCTGCTCATCTCCGGATCGCTGTTGACCTGTCTGGTGACCGCCTGGAAGTAGCGGTCGATGTTGGCGGTCGTGTTCTTGCCGGTCGAGCGGCCGGGGCCGCCGGCGGCGAACGGCACGATCGCGTCGCTGTATCTGGGGTTGGCTCTGAAGAAGCCGTCCCAGGTCAGCACGTCGGGGTCGTAGGAGATCCCGTTGGTCGTGCACTGCTCGGCGGCCAGGGCGGCGGCTGGGAGCGCGAGCGCTCCGAGCGCGCCGGCGGCCGCGACGGCGAGCGCCCTGCGGAACAGCGGACGGGGCGGCATCAGTTGAACCTCCGGCTCGTGCTGGCCGAGCGCATCACGGCGTTGCCGCTGTACTTCGCGCTCAGTCTGAAGGCGCCGCCGCGGCGCGGGGCCGTGACGGAGCGGGTGAACGTGCAGGAGCCGGTCAGACGGACCTGCTTGTTGATGACGGCGCGCTCGCCGCGCTTGACGACGAACGTCACGTGCGCGCCGGTGCAGGCCTGCTTGGCGGTGACGCCCTTCGGCCGCACGACGGTCGTGCGGATCGTGCGCTTGACCTTGCCGCCCTTCACCTTTCTGCTGGTGACCTTCGTCGTCACTCTGGCGGCGAACTTCGGGACGGTGACGGTGACGGCGGCCTGCGCCGTCGAGCCCTTCGCGTCGGTCACGACCGCGCGCAGCGACTGTCTGCCGACGTCTGCGCCCGTGGGCGTGACGGTGCAGCTGTACGGCGCCTTCGTGATCGTGCAGACGGTGCGGCTGCCGAGCAGCACCTGCGCCGTGGCGAAGCCGGCCGGAGCGCTGATCGCGAGGGTGAGCTTCGTCGCCTTCGCGATCGTTCTCGGCGCCTTCACGAACGCGACCGTCGGCGGCGCCGGCGGCGGGTTCTCGCCGCCTCTTCTGTCGTCGGGGCAGGTGACGGCGACCGTGACGGGGGCGCTCGTCGTCGGCTGGTCGAGCGAGTCGGTCGCGACCGCCGTGTAGCTGCGCGTGCTGCCGCAGACGGCGTCGGCCGGGAGCGTCACGGAGGCGGAGTACGGCGGCGTGCTGACGGTCGCGACCTTCGTCGCGCCGTCGAACAGCTCGACCGATCTGACGCCGATGTCGTCGGCGGCGTTGGCCGTCAACGTGACGGCGGTGCCGCGCTGGCCGCTGGCGGGCGCGCTGAGCGTCACCGTCGGGAAGGCGTCCTCGATCTGCTGCGGGGCGTCGAGGATCGCGAACTGGCCGTTGAAGCCGTCGCCCTGCATGCCGTTGCGGAACGGGTAGAAGTCGACCGCGTCGGAGGTGAAGCCGCTGCCGTCGGCAGTTCTGACGCCGTTGACCGGGTTCTCCGGGAACGGCGGGTTGACCGTCGGCGCGATCTCCGGGCCGTTGTTGGCGGCGCGGTAGTAGCCCAGCCCCCACCAGTTGTTCTCGGCGCGGAAGAGGTTGTCGAGTCTCGTCGTCGAGGTCGGTCTGCCGACCTGGTCGGTCGTGCCGTCGGCGGCGAGGTTGAGGACGCCGTACGCGTTGTCGGTGATGTTCGAGCGGGTCGCCGACGAGTAGATCGTCTGGCCGTTGCCGGTCGAGTAGGCGGTCAGCGAGGCGCCCGCGAGGCGGATGCCCGCGGCCAGCCGCAGGTTCGCGTTGCCGGCCGTGCCGTCGACGTAGACGCCGTTTCTGCTGTCCCACGTCGTCCGGGCCGGCGCGCCGGCGCCGTTGACGAGGTTCTGCGAGATCAGCGAGTCGGTCACCTCGACGCGGCTGTTGTTGGTGACGCGGATGCCGTCCTGGCCGAACAGCGGACCGGTCGTCAGCAGGCCGACGTTGGAGCAGTTGCCGTCGGCGCCGAAGTTCGCGCACTCGACGCGGCCGACGACCTGCGAGCCTCTGACGATGCCCTTGTTGGTGACGCCGGAGGCCGCGAACGGGGCGCCGTCGTTGGAGGCGCCGTCGATCAGGATGCCGACGCGGTTGTAGCTGTCGACGCGGGTGTTGTCGATCGCCAGCCGGCGCTCGCCGGGGATGCCGACGAGCGTCGCGCTCGTCTGCACGATGCCGTAGCCGGGCAGCGCGCCGCGCCAGCCGCCGACGCGGTTGTACGCCTCGGCGCCCTCGGAGGTGACGACGTTGGTGACGCGGCTGCGCTCGATCGAGCCCTTCGCGTCGAGGTAGACGATGCCGGCGAGCGAGGCGACGGCGCGGCCGGTGGCGGCGTCCTGGCCGTCGACGGTGACGCCGGAGATCGCGACGTCGAGCGGGGCCGCCGGCGTGCCGATCGCGGCGACGATGCTGCCGAGGCCGGTGCGGACGTCGGTCGTCGTGCCGGCGATCGAGGAGCCCGCGAGGGCGGTCGCGCGCGGCGTGATCGTGACGAGGTCGGCGCCGGCGCCCTTGAGCGTCAGCGACTTCCCGATCGTCAGCGCGTTCGTGTTCGGCGCGCCCGTGCCCTCGACGTAGCCGCCGGGGCAGATCGTGATCGTGTCACCGCTGGAGGCGGCGTCGACCGCCGCCTGGATCGACGTGTAGCCCGCCGCGGGGCACTCTGCGCGGTCGTCGTCGACCGTCAACGTCGCCGCTTGCGCGGCGCTCGCGCCTGCCAACGGCAGGGCGGCGATCGCCGCGAACGCGGCCAACCTTCGCTGGAGCAAGACCATCTCCCAGGGAATGCGGATGTACCCGGCTTGGGGAGAGCCGGGCTGGGACGCGATGATCCTCTCAGGTGCGTCAATTGCACATCCAGTCCGTCAGGAGCGTGAATTTCCGGTTGCATTTGGACACCTGGATCGTGCGCCCCGGCAGCCTGCTCCCCTTCGTCGTACGCACCTGATTCCGCTCCGCCGAAGCGGCGCACAGAGGCCCGAAAATTCACCGTCAGCATGCGGCTGGGCCGATAACTGCACCGCGATCTCCCGAACGCGGAATCGCGCGCTGCACGCGGGCTGTGCGGCGGCTGTGCGCGGTCGGCCGGCCGGCGGTCGCCGGACGCGTCCCGTTACGATCCTGGTAACGGTTCCAGTCGTCGAGAGGAGAGACCCGATGGAGCGCTGCTGCTTCACCTTCACGTTGCGGCCCGGGATGGAGGCGGAGTATCGCCGTCGCCATGACGAGATCTGGCCCGAGATGGTCGCCGAGCTGAAGGCGTCGGGGATCTCCAACTACACGCTCTTCCGCCGCGGGCGCGAGGTCTACGCCTACTGCGAGTGCGAGCCCGACGCCGCGACCGCCTTCGGCCGCATCGGCGCGACCGAGGTCAACCGGCGCTGGAGCGAGTGGTTCGAGGACGTGATCGAGGCGCTCGCCGACGAGGCCGGCGAGCTGCGCTGGGCCGAGCAGGTCTGGCATCTCGATTGAGCGCGGTCTCGGTCGGCTCGGGGGCGTCGGACGCGCTGATCAGCGGCTGGCTCGGACCGATTGACAACGGGATACGTTTGTGGAAACGTTTCCAAACGAGTTCGGGGAGCCCCGTGCCCGTCGCCGTTTCTTCGAGGAGGAGAGAGCCAGTGAACGAACTGATTGACCGCGCTCGTGCGCTCGGCCGCGCCGCGGTCGCGCTCGGCGCCTGCGCCGCGCTCGCCGTCGGCGTCGCCGCCTGCGGCAGCAGCGATGACGACGGCGGCTCGAGCGCCGCCGACACCTCGGCCGCCGCCGCGCCGGCCGACACCACCGCTGGCGACAGCACCGCCGGCGAGACGACTGCGGCCGAGACGCCGGCCGTCTCGAGAGAGGGCATCGTCGACTTCGAGGTCCCCAGAGCCGGCAGCGGCAGAGGGCTCAAGCTCGGCTTCATCGCGCTCGGCGACTCGGTCCCCTTCTCCAAGCTCGTCACCGACGGAATGAAGAGAAACGCCGCCGCCGCCGGTGCCGAGCTGGTCGTCTGCGACTCCCAGCTCGACGGCCAGAAGGCGCTCGACTGCGCGAAGTCGTTCAAGACGCAGGGGGTCCAGGGCTACCTCAACTTCCAGGTCGACCAGAAGCTCGCGGGCGCGATCTGCGCCGCCGGCCCCGACGGCCCGGTGATCGCCGTCGACATCGTCCAGAGACCGTGCCAGGTCGCCTTCATGGGCGCCGCGAACGAGTACGCCGGCTTCATCGCGGGCGAGGCGATGGGCAGATTCGCGAAGGAGAGATGGGACTGCGACTACGACGCCTACGTCTCGCTCGAGTCGACCGCCTCCCCTGACGCCTCCGCCCAGCGGATGGGCGGCTACCGCAAGGGCTTCCAGTCGGTCTGCCCCGGCGAGCTGAAGAACGAGAAGGTGCTCGACGCCGACCGCACCGACACCGCCCGCACGAAGGTGACCGACACGCTCACCACGCTGCCGGGGCAGAAGAAGATCATCGTCGTCGCGCTCAACGACGACGGCGTGCTGGGCGCGCTGGCGGCGGCCAAGACGGCCGGCCGCGAGAGCGACATCTACGTCTCCGGCCAGGGCGCCGACCCGTCGTCGTGGTGCGAGATCAAGTCGAACCCGAACTGGGTCGCCGACACCGGCTACTTCCCCGAGCGCTACGGCGAGATCGGCATCCCGTACCTGATCAAGGCGGTCAAGGGCGAGAGAATCCAGGACGAGCTGCTCGTCCCGCACGAGCTGGTGACGGCCGAGAACGTCGACCAGCTGTACAGCCCGGACTGCTGAGCGCGATGACCCACGCTCCCTTCCTGCTCCAGGCACGCGGGATCCGGAAGGCGTTCGGCGGCGTCGAGGTTCTCCACGGCGTGGACCTCGACGCGCCCGGCGGCTCGGTCCTCGCCCTCCTGGGCGAGAACGGAGCCGGCAAGTCGACGCTCGTCAAGATCATCGCCGGCGACTACCAGCCCGATCAGGGCGAGGTGGTCGTCGGCGGCGAGCGCCACGCCGCGCTGACGCCGCTGAGCGCGCGCGAGCACGGCATCCGCATGATCTTCCAGGAGCTCGCCGACGCCCCGACGCTGACCGTCGCCGAGAACATCTCGCTCGGCCGCTGGCCGAAGCGCGGCCCGTTCGTCCGCTGGGACGAGATCCGCCGTCGCGCGCGCGAGGTGCTCGACCAGCTCGGCGTCGAGCTCGACGTCGACGCCCACGTCGGCTCGCTGCCGGTCGGCGAGCGCCAGATCGTCGAGATCGCCCGCGCCCTCTCCGACAGAGCGCGCTGCCTGATCCTCGACGAGCCGACCGCCGCCCTCTCCGCGCAGGAGACCGAGCGG
>Ga0164243_10013695_pt1 | contig 11383 bp, 10 predicted proteins | sample OricompcompostOP_FD_108781 | JGI IMG/M metagenome (GOLD analysis project Ga0164243, IMG submission 108781) | Organic Plus compost microbial communities from Emeryville, California, USA - Original compost - Organic plus compost (OP) | ecosystem: Engineered > Solid waste > Mixed feedstock >... | reverse complement strand
CCCTGGCGTGGGCCGAGGCGGCCGTCGACGCGGGAGCGGACGGCGTGGTGATCACCCAGGGCACCGACACCCTGGAGGAGTCGGCGTACCTGCTCGACCTCTTCTGGGACCGGCCCGAGCCGCTCGTCGTCACCGGCGCGATGCGCTCCGCGCAGGCCGCCGGAGCCGACGGCCCGGCCAACCTGCTGGCGTCGGTGCGGTGCGCCGTGGCCGCCGAGTCGCGCGAGCGCGGAGTGCTCGTCGCGTTCGACGACGAGATCCACCAGGCGCGGTGGGTGGCCAAGACCGACTCCATGTCGACCGGCGCCTTCCGCTCGCCGGTGTTCGGGCCGATCGGGCGCTGCGTGGAGGGGGAGATCGCCTACGGCGTGCCCGCCGACCGGGTGCGGCCCCTGCGGCGGGCTCCGGGCAGCGAGGGCGCCGACCCGCGGGTCCCGCTGGTGGCCACCTATCTCGGCGACGACGGCTACCTCCTCGACGCGATCCGGACGGACGCGGACAAAGGAGCCGCCGGCGTCGACGGGGTGGTGATCGCCGGCTTCGGCGCCGGGCACGTGTCGGCCCGTACGGCCGAGGCGGTGGGCCGGTTGGCCGGCCGGGTGCCGGTCGTCTTCGCCTCGCGCACCGGCTCGGGACCCACCGGTCGGGCGATGTACGGCTATCCCGGCTCGGAGATCGACCTGGTCGCACGCGGCGCCGTCGGCGCCGGCTGGCTGCCTCCGGTCAAGGCGCGGCTGCTGCTGTGGGCGCTGGCGGCGTGCGGCCCGGTGTCGCGGGAGCTCGTGGCGGCCGAGTTCGCGACCCGCGGCCGGCCCTGATCGCTCACACCAGGCCTGACGGCGTGTCCGGTGGCCGGTGGGGGAGCACGTTCGCGACGTAGTCGCGTGCGGACTCGAAGATGTCGACCTCGTGGCCGGCGGCGGCCGACAGCGCCCAGCGGTGCTCCATGACCTCGTGGAAGAACTCCGGCGCCGAGATGGCCCGCCGCTGGTCGGCCGGGATCATCGCGACGATCGGCGTGTAGACGGTGGTCAGCCAGCGCCGGGCCACCACCTCGCGGTCCTCGCTCTCGTAGCCGCCGTGCGCGGTGAAGGCCGCCAGGTCGTTGAGCAGCTTGCGGGCCTGGCTGTCCTCGGCGACCAGCCCGGTCAGCGCGCGCAGCTCGCGCCGGTGGTGACCGGCCTCCACGACCTTCGGCTGGATCCGCACCCGTTCGGAGTCGGTCTGGACGTCGAGCTCGTCGACGTCGAAGCCGAGGTCGTTGAGCCGCGCGATCCGCTGCTCGACGCGGTACCACTCGTCGCTGCCGAACTCCTCCGCCGCGGTGAGCTCGTCCCACAGCACGTGGTAGCGCTCCGCGAGCTGGTCCACGATCGCGAAGGCGTCGACCTCGATGTCGGTGTCGCCGCTGGCCTGCAGGTCCATCAGCTCGGCGAAGATGTTCTCCACACCCACGGTGACGTCCTGCTCCCGCATCGCGTCCGAGACGCTGTCGCGCAGCTCGCCGGTCTCCGCGTCGACGAGGAAGGCGGCGAATCCCCCGGCGCTGCGGCGGAAGAGCGCGTTGGACAACGACACGTCGCCCCAGAAGAAGCCCGCCAGGTGCAGGCGCACCAGCAGCACGACGAGGGCGTCGACGAGCGCGGGCACCTGCTCGGCGCGCAGGCCGTGCTGGAAGACCGTGCGATAGGGCAGCGAATAGTGCAGGTGCTCGGTCAGCAGCGCCGCCGGCAGCGGCTCGCCGCCCGCACCCACGCGGCCGGTCACCACGCCGCGCGGTACGACGGCGGGCTGGTCGAGCCGCTGGAGGTCGCGCAGCAGGTGGTACTCGCGCAGCGCGATCGCCTCGTCGGTCTCCTTCACCGCCAGGAACTGTCCGGCGACCTGGACGACGCGCACGACGTGACGGGACAGGCCGAGCGGCAGCGGCACGACGTACCAGTCCTCCCAGTCCGCCAGCGGCCGCGACCACGGCAGCCGGAACAGCGCGGGGTCGGTGCGAGCGGCGACGACGTGGAGCGCCATGCCCCGAACCTATGCCGTCTGGAATGCGACGTCACGGGCACCTGAGCAGTGCCGGGTCGTGGACAAAGACGCGGCATCGGGGTAGGACTGACGTGACAAACGCCACACTCTCGGGAGGGGTGATCGAGGCGATGAGACCGACGAGCCACGTGCGAGGACGCGGCTCCCGCAGACGGCGCCGGCTCGCGCTCGCGGTGACTGCCGTCCTCGCGACGGGAAGCCTGGCCGCGTGCGGTGGCTCCGGGAAGCCGGTGCTCAACTGGTACGTCAACCCCGACGGGGTCGACACCTTCGAGAAGTACGCGAAGGAGTGCAGCACCGACGACTACCGCATCGCCGTCCAGCAGCTGCCCAACTCCGCGACGGACCAGCGCACCCAGCTCGCCCGCCGGCTCGCCGCCAAGGACTCCTCGACCGACCTGATGAACCTCGACCCGGTCTTCGTCGCCGAGTTCGCCAACGCCGGCTGGCTCGAGGAGGTGACCGGCGACCTCGCCGACACGATCACCGCGAGCGCGGAGGGCGAGGGCGACTACCTCTCCGGCGCGGCCGAGACGGTGATCTGGGACGACAAGGCCTACGCGATCCCGCTGTGGGCCAACACCCAGGTGCTCTGGTACCGCAAGTCCCTCGCCCAGGCCGCCGGTCTCGACATGACCCAGCCGGTCACCTGGGACCAGGTGATCCAGGCCGCCGCGGACCAGGGCGGCACCGTCGGGGTGCAGGCCAACAAGTACGAGGCCTACGTCGTGTGGATCAACGCGCTCGTGCAGGGCGCCGGCGGTGAGATCGTCTCCGACACCGAGGCGGGTCGCGACGCCAAGGTCGCCATCGACTCCGACGCCGGCCGCAAGGCCGCCGCCGTGATCCAGAAGCTCGCCGACTCCGCCGCCGCGCAGCCGGACCTGTCGGTGTCCAACGAGGGCACCAGCCTCGGGCAGATGTTCCCCGACGACGGGCCCGGCGAGTTCATGGTCAACTGGACCTTCGTCTACAAGAACTACCAGCCGGACCCCGAGGCCAACACGTTCACCGACGAGCAGTTCGCCGACCTCGGCTGGGCCCGCTACCCGGCGACCGTGGAGGGCGAGCCGTCCAAGCCGCCGGTCGGCGGCATCGACATCGGCGTCGGCGCCTACAGCGAGCACCCCGACTTCGCCATGGAGGCCGCGCGCTGCGTCACCTCCGTGCAGGCGCAGGTCGACCTCGCGCTCGACAACGGCCTGATGCCCTCGACCAACGCCGCCTACGACCAGGTCGCGGCCAGTGGCGACTATCCGGCCGACCTCATCGAGCTCTTCCGCACGAGCGTCGACGAGGGCGGTCCCCGGCCCAAGAGCGCCTTCTACGCCATGATCTCGGGCGCGATCCAGGCGACGTGGCACTCGCCGAAGTCGGTCGACCCCGACCGCACCCCCGAGGAGTCCGCCACCTACCTGCAGGACGTGCTCGAAGGGAAGGCGCTGCTATGAGCACCGTGACCGCGCCCGCGACGAGCAGGACCGTCGCCAGCGACCGCGCCCGCGCCGAGACCCGGCTCGGCCAGAAGCTGGTGGCGCCGGCCATCGTGCTGATGCTGCTGGTGACGGCCTTCCCGATGCTGCGCGCGCTCTACCTGTCCACCTTCGACTACGCGCTCACCGCGCCCGACGAGCGCGACTTCGTCGGACTCAGCAACTACCTCACCGCGCTGACCGACCCGCTCTTTTGGCAGACCACCGGCGTGACTGTGCTCTACATGGTCGTCACGGTCGCGATCGAGCTGGTCATCGGCTTCGCGTTCGCCCTCGTGATGCACCGCGTGATCTTCGCCCGCGGCGTGATCCGCACCTCGATCCTCATCCCCTACGGCATCATCACCGTCGTCTCGGGATTCGCCTGGCAGTTCGCCTTCTCGTTCCAGAACGGCTTCGTCAACGGCTGGCTGCCGTTCGTCGGCGACGACTTCAACTGGTTCGGCCAGACCGGCTCGGCGATCAGCGCGATCATGGTCTCGGAGATCTGGAAGACCACGCCGTTCATGTCGCTGCTCCTGCTGGCCGGCCTGGCCCAGGTGAGCGAGGACATGATCGAGGCGGCCAAGGTCGACGGCGCCACCTGGTGGCAGCGGCTGTTCAAGGTGATCCTGCCGAACATGCGGGCGGCCATCATGGTCGCCGTCCTGTTCCGGGCCCTCGACGCCTACCGGATCTTCGACAACATCTTCGTGATGACCGCCGGCGCGGAGAAGACCGAGTCGATCAGCTTCCTCACCTACCGCCAGACCATCGAGCAGTTCCAGCTCGGCCTCGGCTCGGCGCTGTCGGTGCTGCTGTTCCTGTCCGTGCTCGTGGTGGCCTTCGCGATCGTCAAGCTCTTCCGCGTCGACCTGGCCCAGGCCCGTCAGGAGGCATGACATGAAGAACCGCATCGGCCTCGTCGTCGGCTGTCTGCTCATCATGGTCTGGTGCCTGCTGCCCGTGGCCTGGATCATCTCGCTGTCCTTCAAGTCCGAAGCGGCGATCACCAACGGCAGCCCCGGTTTCTTCCCCTCCGACGGCGGGGGAGCGGGCTGGGCGAACTACCAGGCGGTGTGGGAGAACGACCAGTTCCGCCGGGCGATCCTCAACTCGATCGGCATCAGCCTGATCGCGACGCTGCTGTCGGTCATCGTGGCCACGCTGGCGGCGTACGCCATCGCGCGGCTGGAGTTCCGCGGCAAGAAGGCCGTCCTCACCATCGCGCTCGCGATCGCGATGTTCCCCGTCGTCTCGCTCGTCGGCCCGCTGTTCGACATGTGGCGCGCGGTCGGTCTCTACGACACCTGGCCGGGCCTGATCATCCCGTACATGTCGTTCACCCTGCCGCTCGCGATCTGGACCCTGTCGGCCTTCTTCCGCGAGATCCCCTGGGAGATGGAGCAGGCGGCACAGGTCGACGGGGCGACGTCGTGGCAGGCGTTCCGCAAGGTGATCGTGCCGCTGGCGGCGCCCGGCGTCTTCACCGCAGCGATCTTGACCTTCTTCTTCGCGTGGAACGACTTCGTCTTCGGCATCTCGCTGACCTCCACCGAGAACGCCCGGCCCATCCCGGCGTCACTGTCGTTCTTCGTCGGGTCCGACCCGTTCAACCGGCCGGCCTCCCTGCTCGCCGCGGGAGCGGTCATCGCGACCATCCCGATCATCGTCATCGTCCTGATTTTCCAGCGCAAGATCGTCGCCGGCCTCACCTCCGGCGCGGTGAAGGGTTAGGAGTCCCGTCCCATGGCCGCCATCACGATGAAGAACATCGTCAAGAAGTACGGCGACGGCTTCCCGGCCGTCAACGACGTCTCGATCGACATCGCGGACGGCGAGTTCATGATCCTCGTCGGTCCGTCCGGGTGCGGGAAGTCCACGCTCCTGCGGATGATCGTGGGGTTGGAGGACATCACCTCCGGGGACATGATCATCGGCGACCGCCGCGTCAACGACCTCGCGCCGCGCGAGCGCAACCTGGCCATGGTCTTCCAGAACTACGCGCTCTACCCGCACCTGACGGTCTACGAGAACATCGCCTTCCCGCTGCGCCTGGCCAAGAAGCCCGACGCCGAGGTCGACAAGCTCGTCCGGGAGGCGGCGGAGACCCTGGAGCTGGGCGAGCACCTCGAGCGCAAGCCCGGCAACCTCTCCGGCGGTCAGCGTCAGCGGGTGGCGATGGGCCGCGCGATCGTCCGCCAGGCCGACGCCTTCCTCTTCGACGAGCCGCTGTCCAACCTCGACGCCAAGCTGCGCGGCCAGATGCGCACCGAGATCGCCCGCCTGCAGAAGCGGCTGGGCATCACGACCGTCTACGTCACCCACGACCAGACCGAGGCGATGACCCTCGGCGACCGGGTCGCCGTCCTCAAGCGCGGGGTCCTCCAGCAGCTCGCGACGCCCCGCGAGCTCTACGAGAACCCCGGCAACCTCTTCGTCGCGGGCTTCATCGGCTCCCCGCCGATGAACTTCCTCCCCGCGACCGTCGAGGGCGGCCAGGTGCGCCTGCCGTTCGGCAGCGTCGAGATCCCGGCCGACAAGGCCGAGCGCGCCGCCGGCCGGGGGCTGCTCATCGCCGGCATCCGTCCCGAGCACTTCGAGGACGCCTCGCTCGCCGCGGCCGAGGGTCGCACCGGGTCGACCTTCCGGGCCAAGGTCGAGGTGGTCGAGTGGCTGGGCAACGAGACCTACGCCTACATCCCGTTCGAGTCGCCCGACGAGGTCAAGGCTCAGCTGCAGCAGCTGGAGAAGGACCTCGACGGCGAGGCGATGCGCACCCAGCTCGTCGTCTCCCTCGACGGTGCGAGCCGGATCACCGAGGGCCAGGAGGCCGAGATCTGGGTCGACGGCCGGCGGATCCACCTCTTCGACCCGGCGACCGGCGAGAACCTCACCGTCGACCACGCCCACGCCGGGCGGATCCCGGGCGCGGAGGTCCCCGCCTCCTGAACCGGGTCTAGGGCCGAGGGTCCGTGCGGCGCTCCCGCGCGTCGGTGCGGTCGGCGTTGGTGCGGTCGGCGTTGGTGCGGATGGCGCGGACGAAGGTGGGGAACAGCGGCACCGGCAGGTCGTGTCCCCAGCCGGGGACGAGCGTGAGCCGGGCCCCCGGGATCGCCGCCGCCGTGGCGCGGCCACCCGAGGAGTGGACCATCCGGTCGGCCAGCCCGTGCATCACGTGCGTGGGCACGGACAGCCCGCGCAGCGCACGGGTGCGATCGGGCTGGGTCAGCACCGCCATCATCTGGCGCAGGACACCGGCCTCGTCGATCCCGCGCTCCCACGTCTCACCGGCCCGCTGGCGCAGCTCCGCCTCCTCCTGCGGGAAGCCGGGAGAACCGATGATGCGCCACACGCGCAGCGAACGCCGGATGTAGGCCTCCTTGCCGGGGCCCCGGGGCGTGGCGAGGGTCGGGAGCAGGGCCGGGCTCTGCCAGCCGACCGCCCGGCGTCCGGTCGTCGACATGATGCTGGTCAGCGAGCGCACCCGCGCGGGCTCGGCAAGCGCCATGGTCTGGGCGATCATGCCGCCCATGGAGATGCCGGCGACATGGGCGGAGGACCAGCCCAGGTGGTCCATCAGTCCGAAGGCGTCACCGGCCAGGTCCCCCATCGAGTACGGCGCCGTGGTCGGCATCCCCAGGAAGGCCCGTGCCAGGCGCGCCGTCGTGACCCGGCCCGCCATCCGCGAGGACCGCCCGGTGTCGCGGTTGTCGTAGCGCACGACGTGGAACCCGGCCTCGGCCAGCAGCACGCACAGCTCGCGCGGCCACCAGGTCATCGGGCCGCCGAGGCCCATGACGAGCAGCAGCGGGTCGCCCTCCGGGTCGCCGAAGGTCTGGTAGCACAGCTCGACCTCGGGCGAGACGGGGGCGAGGAGCTCGTCGGAGACGGCCACCTCGGGTCGGGGTGAGGGAGGGTGCGACGCGCCGGACATGCACCCAGTTTGCCCAAAGACGGGTAGTTGCCCTTTCAACTGGGTACGGTCTGTGACGTGAGCAACACGATGGCACCCTGGCTCCTGCCGGACGGCTTCGGCCCGCCGGCACTGGCCGCGGTGCTGCGTGAGGGCAGCGTGGTGACGGAGGCGGGCCGCTGGGCGGCCCGCCGCGGCGCGGTCCGCGGGCTGCTGCGGCGTACGCCGATCGCGCTGCGCTCGCCCGTCCGGCGGCCCGAGCCGGTGCTGCTCGTCCCCGGCTTCCTCGCCGGCGACTGGACCCTCACCGCGATGGCCGCCGAGCTCCGCGCGCAGGGCTGGCGCACCTATCGCTCCCACATCCACGCCAACGTCGGCTGCACGCTCGGCTCCGCGCTCGGCCTGGAGACCCGGCTCGAGCAGCTCGCCGAGCGCCGGGGCGCGCGCGTGCAGATCGTGGGCCACAGCCTCGGCGGGATGATCGCGCGCGGACTGGCCGCCCGACGCCCCGACCTGGTCGCCGGGATCGTCACCCTGGGCAGCCCGATGCGCGCACCGGCCGCCCACCACGCCCTGCTGACCCGCGGAGTCCGGATCCTCAACCGCCTCGCCGACGCCGGGATCCCCGGCCTGATGGGCGCCGACTGTGTCGCCGGTGAGTGCGCGCATCTCAGCTTCACCGAGTCCCAGGAGCCGCTGAGGGGCGACGTCGCGATGACCAACGTCTACTCCCGGCGCGACGGGATCGTCGACTGGCGGGCGTGCATCGACCCGCAGGGCACCGCCGTCGAGGTCCGCAGCTCCCACGTCGGCATGGCGGTCGACCCGCGGGTGATCGACGTCGTGACGGCCGCGCTGGTCGCCCACGGCACGGTCGGCGCCGCCGGCGCTGCGCTGGCGGCCGTCGAGACCGCCTGAGCGGGTCCGCCGGGCGGGGAATCCCCGTGCGGTGCCGTGCTGCCGCGCCCGCCCGCCCGCTCGCACGCCGCGCCACCAGGCGCGGTGCTCTCAGTCGAAGTTGATCGCGGAGAAGCCGCGCAGCTTGGAGAGCTGGTGCTCGGAGGTGATGGTGCGGATGGTGCCGCTGCGCGAGCGCATCACGAGGGACTGGGTGACCGCGCCGCCGGCCCGGTAGCGCACGCCGCGGACCAGCTCGCCGTCGGTGATCCCGGTGGCGACGAAGAAGCAGTCGTCGCCGGTCACCAGGGTGTCGGTGGTGAGGATGTGGTCGGGGTCGAGGTCGTGGCCCGCGTCGATCGCCCGCTGGCGCTCCTCGTCGTCGGTGGGCCAGAGCCGGCCCTGGATGACGCCGCCCATCGCCTTGAGCGCGCAGGCGGCGATGATGCCCTCCGGGGTGCCGCCGATGCCCATGAGCAGGTCGATGCCGGTGTCGGGGCGGGCGGCCATGATGGCGCCGGCGACGTCGCCGTCGGTGATGAACTTGATCCGAGCGCCGGTCGCACGGATCTCCTCGACGAGCTGCGCGTGGCGCGGCCGGTCGAGCAGCACCACGGTGACGTCGGAGGGATTGGATCCCTTCGCCTTGGCCACCTGGTGGATGTTCTCGGCCACGGGATAGCGGATGTCGACGGCGTCCGCGGCCTCCGGGCCGGTGACGAGCTTCTCCATGTAGAACACCGCGGACGGGTCGTACATCGTCCCTCGCGGAGCGACGGCGAGCACGGCGACCGCATTGGCCATGCCCTTCGCCGTCAGCGTGGTGCCGTCGATCGGGTCCACCGCGACGTCGCACTCCGGACCGGTCCCGTCGCCTACCTGCTCGCCGTTGTAGAGCATCGGGGCGTTGTCCTTCTCGCCCTCGCCGATGACGACGGTGCCGTTCATGCTGACGGTCGAGATCATCACCCGCATCGCCTGGACGGCGACCCCGTCGGCGCCGTTCTTGTCACCGCGCCCGACCCAGCGCCCGGCCGCCATCGCTGCCGCCTCCGTGACCCGGACCAGCTCCAGGGCCAGGTTGCGGTCGGGGGCGGGCGGCTCCACGGCGAGGGCATCGTTCATGGTCGAACCCTATCGTTTCGCGGGCCTCCTACCGCGGGTAGAGGTCGACCTCGGTCGCCTTGACCACGAACGTGACCGGGGTGCCCGGGGCGAGCGCCAGCTCGGCCACGGAGGTCACGGTCACGTCGGCGGCCAGCTCGCCGGCACGCACCCGCACGAGGTCGCCGAGCGGCTCGAGCTCGGTCACCTCGACGCGCAGCACGTTGCGCGGGCTGCCGCCGGGCGGCTCCCGGTGCACCGCCACCGCCGAGGGGCGGAAGACCGCGACCGCCGGCGCGCCCGGCGTCAGTGCCCCGCCGGCGGCGGTGCCGTGCACCATCACCCCGTCGGCTCGTCGTACGCCGTCGGCGGTCGCGTTCCCCGCGACGAGGTTCAGCCCCGAGAAGCGTGCGGCGAAGGCGCTGCGGGGCCGGGAGAGCACCTCGCCGGTCGGGCCCTGCTCGCTCACCCGGCCGCCCTCGAGCACGACGACGCGGTCGGCGAGCAGCAGCGCGTCGAGCACATGGTGGGTGACGATGACGGCGCTGCGCCCGGCGAGCACCCGGCGCAGCAGCGCGCGCAGGGCCGGTGCGACCGCGACGTCGAGCGCGGCCATCGGCTCGTCGAGCAGCAGCAGCCGCGGGTCGGCCGCGAGCGCGCGCGCCACCGCCACCCGTTGGGCCTGACCGCCGGAGAGCTCGGCCGGCCGGCGGTCGGCGAGCTCGGCGGCATCCACCTCGGCCAGCCAGTGTCGCGCCGTGGCTCGCGCCGCGCGCCGTCCGGCGCCCGTGCTGCGAGGGCCGAAGGCGACGTTCTCCAGGACCGACAGGTGGGGGAAGAGCAGCGGCTCCTGGGCGAGCAGCGCCGTGCGCCGGGCGTACGGCGCCACCCAGCGTCCGTCGCCGGTCAGCTCCTCCCCGTCCAGGACGACGCGGCCGGCGTCCGGCCGGAGCAGGCCCCCGAGGACGGCGAGGGTCGTGGACTTGCCCGCGCCGTTCGGCCCGACCAGCGCCACCGTCTCCCCGTCGGCGACGTCGAGCGCGATGTCGACGTCCCGCTCGCCGACGCGGAACTCTGCCAGCACGCTCATGACGCCCTCACAGCGCACCGCGCGGGCGGACCAGGCCGATCACCAGCACCGCGACGGCGACCAGCAGCAGCGACATGGCGACCGCCGCGTCGGCGTCGGTGACCCGGAGGTTGTAGATGAGCAGCGGCAGCGTGCGGGTGGTGCCCTCCAGGCTGCCGGCGAAGGTGATCGTGGCGCCGAACTCGCCCAGCGAGCGCGCGAAGGCCAGCACGGCCCCGGAGGCCAGGCCCGGCAGCACGAGCGGGAGGGTCACCCGGCGCAGCACGGTGGTCGGCCGGGCCCCGAGCGAGGCGGCCACCACGTCGTAGCGCTCACCGGCGGTGCGCAGGGCGCCCTCCAGGCTGACGACGAGGAAGGGCAGCGACACGAAGGTCTGGGCGAGCACGACGGCCACGGTGCTGAACGCGATCCGGATGCCGAGCGCGTCGAGCTCCTCGCCGAGCAGGCCCTGCCGGCCGAAGGCGGCCAGTAGCGCGATCCCGCCCACGACCGGAGGGAGGACGAGGGGGAGCAGCACCAGCGAGCGGAGCACGCCGAGCCAGCGGGCCTCGCTGCGGGCGAGGACCGTCGCCAGCGGGACACCCAGGGCCACGCAGAGCAGGGTGCTGGCCGCCGAGGTGCGCAGGCTGAGCCACAGCGCCGAGCGTGCGGCCTCGGAGGCGACGAGGGTGGGGAAGTCCGCCCACGCGATCCGCGTCGTCATGGCCACGACGGGCAGCACCACCAGCACCGTGGCGAGCGCGGCGGGTCCCAGGAGCCAGCGGGGTACGCCGACGTGGCGGGTGCGGGTCACGGCGACGGCGGTCCGAACCCGGCCTCGCGCAGCACGGTCTGGCCCTCGCCCACGACGAGGTCGAT
>Ga0164243_10013694_pt1 | contig 11383 bp, 6 predicted proteins | sample OricompcompostOP_FD_108781 | JGI IMG/M metagenome (GOLD analysis project Ga0164243, IMG submission 108781) | Organic Plus compost microbial communities from Emeryville, California, USA - Original compost - Organic plus compost (OP) | ecosystem: Engineered > Solid waste > Mixed feedstock >... | reverse complement strand
ATTGTAAGAGCTTAGTTCCGTACCACCTGATAAGCTAACGTTCTGATCGGTTACCATGCCGGTTTTGTAGAACAGGTCCTGCCAGTCGGTATTCACATCGTCAGACTCATCCGGACCGTTGGTGTACTGCCCCCTGGCGGCGCGCAGTTTGGCAAATTCAGGTCCGTTCATCATCGGGTATTTGGCAAACACGGTCTGTGCGCCAACATAACCGCTGTACTTCACGCGCGCCTTTCCGTTCCTGGAGCCTTTATCGGTAGTGACCAATATAACGCCATTGGCTCCACGAGAACCGTAAATGGCCGTGGCCGATGCGTCTTTCAATACTTCAATGCTTTTGATATCGTTGGGATTGATATCGGCAAGCGAGCCGATATAGGGTATGCCATCCAGCACAATCAGTGGATTGTTATCGGCAGTGAGTGAGCGGGTACCCCGGATACGGATCTGCATGGTAGCGCCGGGACGCGTAGAGGTCTGCGACATTTCCATACCGGCCACGCGGCCCTGCAAAGCCTGCGAGATGTTCGCCGAAGGAATCTCACGCATTTTGTCGCCGCTTACCGATACCACAGAACCGGTCACTGCTTCCTTGCGTTGGGTACCGTAACCTACCACCACTACTTCGCTGAATTCTTCTGCGCGGGCATCGAGCGTAATAGTGATGTTATCCGCATCTCCCACGGTAACTTCTTTGGTAGTAAAACCAATATTCGAAATCACCAGTACATCGCCTTTTGCAGCCCTGATCGTAAACTGGCCATCTGTATTGGTCATGGTGCCGCCGGTTGCTCCCTTCACATTGACAGAAGCGCCGGCCACCGGCATTCCGGTGGACGCAATGACGGTACCACGAACGGTCCTTTCCTGTGCCCACGCAGGAAGCGTACCGGCCAGTAAACCGACAGCGATCAGACCAACAACCATCAGCCGGCTCAGTAGTCCGGACAACATGCCTGCAGGTCGCTTTTGTTTTGCAGTCTTTTTCATAAACAAGAATTGGTTAGTGTTTTTAGCAAATACGTATATCGGGATTAGATGAATTGAATACAGGTATAGCAGGCATTCGCCCGGAAGACGCTGCAATAATCACCACCATTGGTAACCGGAAAAATGGCCCGGGAGAAAACCGGCCGCGCAGATGGCAGCGGGCGTCGGGCAGCTGGAGGAAATTGACGTTGTTTCATACAGCAGTGTTGGTTGGTTAAGAGATCAACCTTTGCAATCGCCGGAAGGGGTGCTCCCTGTGACTTTTTCTCCTCTTGTACAACGCAGACCCGCACACTGAAAAAGCCCGGATGCACTACTTCCGGAAACGAATATAGATAAAATTCCAAAAAATGCAACCGATTGCAGTATTTTTTTTCAGAAATCTGGCGGCCGGGGCATATCAGGAACAACAGCCAGCAGGCGGAATAACAGCCGGTTGCGCCTGGCCGGACGGCCAGGGGTCATGGCAAAAGGTTGCCGGAGCGGCAAAAAAAACTCTGGGAATGACGGCATATCATCCGGTCCGGAATGCACTGCAGTTAAACGCAATTGGGTTCCTGGTCAGCGGAAAACGCGCGACTGCACTATGTACAACCGGGATTTACCAATGGTGCGACTGCTTGCAGGAGAATCGCCAGGCAGCGTTATGCCAGTGTGATGACGCATGGTTTATTTATAAGGTGTTACATACAGCGTGGCCGGAAAAATAACCGGCAGCGGCCTGCGCAACTTGCTGCCAACCGCAAAAAACTTATACTTTGTAATTACAATTTTTTCCCGATTTTTATGCAACCGATTGCAACTGCTATATAATATATTGTATGAAAAAACTCCTGATGATTGCCGCCCTTGCCTTGTTGCAGCACGCTACGCTGCAGGCGCAGCAGGTGGTGGACACCGTGCCGTCTGCCGGCTCCTTTGTACTCGGCAATGTGTATATCTGCGTATCTCCAGAGGATGACCCGACAGTGCGACTGGCTGCTGATCTGCTGCAGCAGGATCTGCTTGCCGTTACAGGTAAAGAACCTGCGCTCATCCATACGCTACCCGCTCAGGCAGGCACTGCCATCATCATTGGTTCCGCACAACAATCGCCGCTCATCCGGTCATTGGCTAAACAGAAAAAGATCCGCACCGGTTATCTGCATGACAAATGGGAGGCGTATACTATTCAAACCATCAGCAATGCTGCTAAGCAACCAACAAACGCCATTGTCATAACCGGCAGCGACCGGCGGGGCACTGCTTTTGGGGTGATGGAATTGTCGCGGCAACTGGGCGTTTCTCCCTGGTACTGGTGGGCCGATGTGCCGGTAAAAAAACAGGCGCAGGTCTTCATCAAAAAAAATGTACTGATCAACGATGCGCCGAAAGTAAAATACCGCGGCATCTTCATCAATGATGAAGCGCCTGCCTTATCGAACTGGAGCAGGGAAAAGTTTGGCGGCTTCAATCACAAATTCTACGAAAAGGTATTCGAACTCATTCTCCGCCTCAAAGGCAATTACCTGTGGCCCGCTATGTGGGGCAATGCTTTTTATGATGATGATTCGCTCAACAGGGAATCAGCGCAGCGGTATGGCATTGTGATCGGCACTTCACACCACGAACCGCTCATGCGCGCGCACGATGAATGGAGAAGATATGGTTCCGGCAAATGGAATTACGACAGCAATGCCGCAAATCTACAGGCGTTCTGGCGCTACGGCATGCAGCGCGCTACCAATGAAAAGATCGTCACCATTGGCATGCGCGGCGACGGCGATGAACCCATGACCCGCGAAACCGCAACAGCCCTGCTGGAAAGGATTGTAAAAGATCAGCGTAATATCATTGAAGAAGTAACCGGCAAACCGGCAGCGGAAACGCCGCAATTATGGGCCCTGTACAAAGAAGTACAGGATTATTACGACAAAGGAATGCGCGTACCCGACGACGTTACCTTATTGCTGTGCGATGACAACTGGGGCAATATCCGCAGGGTGCCAACACTTACAGATAACCCGCGCAAAGGAGGCTATGGCATCTACTATCATTTTGATTATGTAGGCGGCCCCCGCAATTACAAATGGGTAAACACCAATCCCCTGCCCCGCATCTGGGAACAAATGCACCTGGCCTGGGCCTATGGCGTAAAGCAAATCTGGATTGTGAATGTAGGGGATATCAAACCCATGGAGTTTCCCATTTCATTTTTTCTGGACTATGCCTGGGACCCGGATAAAATCGGACCGGACGATATACAAACGTACAGCGAACAATGGGCGGCAGCACAATTCGGCCCCAAACACGCCAAAGAAATAGCAGAGATACTTGCCCTCTACGCCAAGTATAACGCAAGAAGAAAACCCGAACTGCTCGACGCCAATACGTACAGCCTGGCAACCAACGAATGGGAACGGGTGGTGAAGGAATATAACGCGTTGCGCAGCCGTGCAGAAAGCATTTACAAGGCATTGCCGGCATCGTACAGGGACGCCTATTTCCAACTGGTGCTGCACCCGGTAAAAGCCTGCGCCAACCTGAATGAAATGTATTACTTTGTTGCATTGAACCGCATGGCGGCAGACAGGCGCGACGGCATTGCCGACCGCTATGCCAACAGGGTAAAACAATTGTACGCCATGGATTCGCTCATCACCCTGGAATATCATCAACTGAACAACGGCAAATGGAACCATATGATGAGCCAGACGCACATCGGTTATACCTACTGGCAGCAACCTCCCGTACAAAAAATGCCGGAGTTGCGCTATGTGGGCGCCGATTCCGTGCAGCAAACCATTGAAGTAGCTTATGTGAACGAAAAGGAAGAACCGGTGGTACTTGTCCGGGAAGCGCGGCGGCCTTACCATGTGGAAGTAAAACGGCTGGTGGCGATGGACGCGCATCACTATACCCGCACGGTGAACACGAACGGCATTACCTGGACCGTGTTGCCGGACCATGGACGCACCAGTTCGGCCATCACAGCATTTCCCGTAACCGCGCCGGAGCAACAGCCCGGCGGTGACGCACCCCGTGTGGAATATGATTTCCATACCGGCTACAAAGGGAGTTTCACGGTATACGCCTACTTCTCCCCTACGCTTAATTTTCACAATACGCCGGAGGGATTACAATATGCCATTTCGGTTGACGATGAAGCGCCGCAGATCATCAGCATCAACAAGGAAGATAAAGCTACCGGCACCGGCATATGGAATAAATGGGTGGCGGAAAACATTATTATCAAATCCGGCAAACATACCGTATCAGGCGAGGGCAGGCATGTGCTGAAATTCTGGATGGTCAATCCCGGTGTAGTGTTACAAAAACTGGTGCTCGATTTTGGAGGGATGCCGGAAACTTATCTCGGTCCGCCTGAGACAGGGTATATTGAGTGAAACAGCACAGTGAAAGCTGGTACCCTGTCATGGAAGGTGGGCACAGGCAAGTGCTGAAAGGCCGGATGGGTTGCCACGAACACTGATCACTGAACTACACAATGTGCTAAACAGCGAACACATAACGTCGATGCATACCTGCAATATTTGAATCCCAACCAAAATATGCTCAAAGCATGCAAATGAAACAATGCTCCGTTCTTACCCTTTGCCTGCTGCTGGCCATTTCCGGGCTTGCCCAGGTGCGGCTACCAGCCCTGATTCGTGACAGTATGATTCTGCAGCGCGACGCTTCCGTAAATATCTGGGGCTGGGCGGCAGCCAATGAAAAAGTGACCGTACGGTTCAACAATAAAACCTACAAAACCAAAGCAAGCGCCAACGGTCAATGGCGCATCACGCTTCCGGCCACCCCTGCCGGCGGACCTTACACCATGGACATTATCGCCGGCAACCGCATCACCCTCAAAGAAATTCTTTTCGGTGATGTATGGTTTTGCAGCGGCCAGAGCAATATGGTGCATCAGCTGAACATTCATGATGTAACCTATGCCCATGATATTGCCACCGCCAATTATCCGCAGATACGGCAATGCTGGATTCCGACGATGGCGCATCTGCAAGGCCCGCAACAGGATGTGCCCACCAGTTACTGGCAACCCGCCGTTGGTGACCAGGTAAGACCGTTTTCGGCAGTAGCTTATTTTTTTGCAAAGAAGCTGTACGATCGCTATAAAATTCCCATCGGTATTATCAACGCCAGCGTAGGCGGCACACCTATAGAAGCCTGGACGAGTGAGGAGGGACTGAAAGCTTTTCCTGCTCTGCTTTCCACTATAGAAAAGAACAAGGATACAGCGTACATCAACAACCTGCGTCGCAACGCCGGTAATACCGGCCGGACTGCGCAGCAAACCGATAAGGGAATAACCGGCCGGTGGCACGACACTTCGTATATCCCTAAAGGTTGGAAAACCATCAATATACCCGGTTATTGGGAAGACCAGGGCGTCAAAGACCTCAACGGGGTGGTATGGTATCGCAGAGAAATAGAAGTACCTGCCTCCATGACCGGCAAACCTGCTACTGTATGGCTGGGCAGAATAGTGGACGCAGACGAACTGTACATCAACGGAAAACGTGTGGGCAACACCACGTACCAGTATCCGCAGCGGCGGTATAAAATTCCGGCGGATGTGTTACACGCAGGTAAGAACACGTTCGTCATCCGCGTGACCAATCATGTTGGCAAAGGAGGTTTTGTGCCCGACAAACCCTATTGCCTGTTTGCCGGCAACGATACGATTGACCTGAAAGGTTACTGGCAATACAAGGTGGGCGATGTGTTCAGGCCCGCACCGTTTACCGGCGGCGGCATCAATGTGCAGAATCAACCAACTGCATTGTACAATGCTATGGTGGCGCCCGTCACCCCCTACACCATCAAAGGATTTTGCTGGTACCAGGGCGAAAGCAATGCCGGCCGTCCGCAGGAATACCGCGCATTGCAGGTCGCGCTCATCCGCGACTGGCGGCGGCTATGGAAGCAGGGAGATTTACCGTTCCTGTATGTGCAACTGCCCGGTTTTATGGATTACAATTACCTGCCTGCCGAAAGCAACTGGGCGCTGATGCGCGAAGCGCAATTACAATCACTGGAGGAGCCCCGTACTGCCATGGCTGTGGCCATTGACCTGGGCGAGTGGAACGATATTCATCCGGACAACAAAAAAGATGTAGGCGAACGGCTGGCGCTGGCTGCGTTGAAACTGGCATATGGAGAAGATGTGGTGTATTCAGGTCCGCTTTTTCAATCAGCTACTGTGGAAGGCAATAAGATTATCATCCGGTTTACGCACACGGGAAGCGGATTGGTCACCAACGATGGAGAGCCGCCGGCAGAATTTGCCATTGCGGGGGCAGATAAAAAATTTGTATGGGCGCAGGCAACAATTGAAGGCAATACGGTAGTGGTGTGGAGTGATGAAGTGGCGGCTCCGAAATATGTCCGGTATGCATGGGCAGACAACCCGGTCAATCCGAATCTGTATAATAAAGAGGGATTGCCGGCTTCGCCATTTCGTACTGATCAATGAATGATGAATTTGGCAGCTTTGCTCTTTTGTGATGATTTTTGTGCTGTGCAGCGAATTTACCAACCTAAAAATAAATGCAACCGATTGCACTAAATATTGCCGGAATTTATCTATTTTAGCTATGGAATTGTCGCATGTAACCGATTGTAGTGAAACTGCCTTTTAGGTGAAATATGATCCCGCCTGGCATTCCCTGAAAACAGGCCTGGATCTTGCTTTTTACCCCAGGCCGGAATGGATAGCCGGCTTTCGTTTGCTTATGAAAAGAATTATTCTACTGTTTGTCACGCTCCTGCTACTCGGCCTTGCCCGGGCAGAAGACGGCTATGAACTTTGGTTACGGTACCGCCTGATCGAAAACACAAAAGTACTGACGCAGTACCGCTCGCAAATCAAAAGCCTGTATGTTCCCGGTAACTCCCCCACCCTGGCTGTAATAAAAGAAGAACTGTTGAATGGACTCAGCGGATTACTCGGCAAAAATATTCCCTTACAACACGCACCTGGGGCCAACACTGTTGTTGCCGGCACGCCTGAAAACATACAGGCCATCGCTCAACTGCCGCTGCGCAGCCGCCTGGAAGAAACCGGTAAAGAAGGTTTTATTATTGCTACGACACCGGTCAACGGAAAAAAATGTATTGTCATTACAGCGAATACTGAAACAGGTGTACTATATGGTGTATTTCATTTCCTCCGCTTACTGCAAACGCATCAACCCATAGAACAACTGAACATAGTAAGCACTCCCCGCATTGCGCACCGCGTATTGAATCATTGGGACAACCTGGACAGGACAGTAGAACGCGGATATGCAGGCCAATCCATATGGGACTGGCATCGCTTGCCCGGTTACATTGATCCGCGCTATAAAGACTATGCAAGGGCCAATGCTTCAATCGGTATCAACGGCACCGTGCTTACCAACGTAAACGCCAACGCCTGGATACTGACCGATCTGTATCTTGAAAAAGTGGCGGCGCTGGCGGCCGTATTCCGTCCCTATGGCATCCGCGTATACCTTACCGCCCGCTTCAGTGCGCCGGTGGAGATCGGCAAACTGAAAACTGCCGATCCGCTTGACCCGGAGGTACAGGCATGGTGGAAACAAAAAGCGGCTGCTATTTACCGTTATATCCCCGATTTTGGCGGCTTTTTGGTAAAAGCCAATTCAGAAGGACAACCCGGTCCGCAAAACTACCAGCGTACCCATGCGGACGGCGCCAATATGCTGGCCGACGCCGTTGCCCCGTATGGCGGCATCGTGATGTGGCGCGCCTTTGTGTACAGCAATGAAAAAGACGCAGACCGCTTTAAACAGGCATATGATGAATTCAAACCACTCGACGGGAAATTCCGTAATAATGTGCTGGTGCAGGTAAAGAACGGCCCTATTGATTTCCAGCCGCGTGAACCTTTTCATCCCTTATTCGGCGCCATGCCTGAAACGCCCCTGATGATGGAGTTTCAGCTTACGCAGGAATACCTGGGATTTGCCACGCACCTGGTATATCTTTCTTCCCTCTTCCGGGAAGTGCTGGATGCCGACACGTATGTTAAAGGCAAAGGATCAACAGTTGCAAAAGTGGTTGACGGCACACTGCATCAGCAATCACTCACCGGCATGGCGGGTGTGGCGAACATCGGGTCAGACCGTAACTGGACAGGGCATCTTTTCGGACAGGCCAACTGGTATGCGTACGGACGACTGGCCTGGGACCATACGCTATCCTCCGCTGCACTCGCGGATGAGTGGATACGGCAAACCTTTTCCAACAATACTTCCTTCATTCAACCGGTCAAACAAATGATGCTTGCTTCGCACGAAGCAATAGTGAATTATATGACGCCGCTGGGACTGCACCATATCATGGGATACGGCCATCATTACGGTCCGGCGCCCTGGTGGGACAGTGCGCCGCGCGCCGACTGGAACCCGGTATATTTTCACCGTGCCGATTCAACAGGTATCGGCTTTGACCGCACGGCCACCGGCAGTAATGCCCTGGAACAATATCATCCGGAAGCAGCAGCGCTTTGGAAAGAACTGCGTACCTGCCCCGACAGCCTGTTACTGTGGTTCCATCGCGTACCCTGGACGCACACTGTACAATCAGGCAGAAGCTTGTGGGATGAATTGTGTTACAAATACCAGTCCGGCGTGGAAACGGTACGCCATATGCGAAAAACATGGGAAGGACTTTCATCATTTGTAGATGCGGAAAGATTCAAACACGTACAGCAATTGCTCGCCATCCAGGAACAGGAGGCGGTGTGGTGGCGGGATGCCTGCCTCGCCTACTTTCAGCGTTTTTCACAAATGCCCATACCGGACGGTGTAGAAAAACCTAAACACACGTTAGAATATTATCAATCGCTCCGCTACCCGTATGCGCCGGGATAGCAGGTGCATTGAAAAGGCGTTTTGCGCAATCTTTGTACCGTAGTTGCTGAAGGCTAAAGCGGGCGATAAGGAAAAACTTTCCGGATTGCAACCAGGGCTGTTTGCCGCTGCTCCCTTCGCAGATACCGGAGACTTCAATAGACGTAACCATCAGGAAAACCAACCCGAATAAATGGAAAATGTACAACAACCCAGCCTGGCTGTGGTAACAGGAGGCGGTTCAGGAATCGGACTGGCAATCAGCCGGAAGTTTACCGAAAACAATATCCGCACCATCATCATAGGACGTGACGCCGGTAAACTCAACAACGCCCGGGAGGCACTGGGAGCATTGTGTATTCCTTTCTGCTTTGACCTGAATGACCTGAAAGCCATACCCGCATTGGTGCAAAAAATCGTTGACCAATATGGCTCCATAGATATTCTTGTGAACAATGCCGGCATTAACCAGAAAAAAGCATTTGCTGATGTAACGGATGAAGAATTTCAGCAGGTGATGCATACCAATGTAACAGCCGTATTTACATTGTCGCGCGAAGTAGTGAAGCATATGACCAAACGCGGCAAAGGCGTTATCATCAACATCAGTTCCATGGCTGCTCAATATGGTATACCCAAAGTAATTGCCTACACGGCTTCCAAATCGGCCATTGAAGGCATGACAAAGGCGATGGCGGTAGAACTATCGCCTATGGGTATACGCATCAACTGCATTGCACCGGGATTTATCGCTACCGATATGTCGGCCCGCGCGCTCAACGGCGACCAGGAGCGTATGCAAAAAGTGTTGTCACGCACGCCCATGGGGGTGCTCGGCGATCCTGCTGATGTGGCGGAATGCGCCTATTTTCTGGCCACTGACAGCGCCCGGTATATTACGGGAACGATCATAACGGTGGATGGAGGCAATGCCGTCGGATTTTGAGAAAAACCGAAAATTACCCATAGCAAATAACATAAGCCGGCCTGCAATCGGCAAAGTTCGCGCTCGTCCCTTTGGCTTCTTGTTATTTGTCACTAACTTATTGTATGGTTTGCAGAAAAATTTTGCTGGCTGCCCTTTGCCTGGCCATTATTCCCTGCTTTCATCTTGCGGCACAGGATGCAGCAACCGGCGTGCAGGGACTGAAAGAATATTATGCACGTTACTTCCCCATAGGCGCTGCTGTAACGCCATGGAACCTCAGGGGACCGGATAGTTTGCTCATAACACAACAGTTCAATAGTCTGACCGCAGAAAATGCCATGAAAATGGGCCCTATCCATCCGCAGGAAAACCGGTATAACTGGGGCCCTGCAGACTCTATTGTTGCCTTTGCAGAAAAGCATCATATGCGACTGCGCGGCCATACACTATGCTGGCACAACCAGGCGCCGGCCTGGATCTTCCGCGACTCCACGGGAGCACTGGTTACAAAAGAAGTGCTGCTGCAAAGACTGAAGGACCATATCACCGCCGTATTAACGCGCTATAAGGGAAAAATCTACGCATGGGATGTAGTGAATGAAGTGATTGCCGATGACACCAGCTTTTACCGAAACTCGCTCTGGTACCAGATATGCGGAGAAGACTATATTGCAAAAGCGTTTGAATTTGCTCATGCTGCCGATCCCGATGCGTTGCTATTCTATAACGACTACAACACGGAGCATCCGGCCAAACGCAAAAAGATCATCGCTATGCTGAAAAAGCTCCTTGCTGCCGGCGTACCGGTGCATGGTATGGGATTGCAGGGACACTATAACATCTACGAAGATCTTACCAAAGAATTGCCCGCTTCTATTGAACAATATGCTGCACTGGGATTGAAACTGCAGGTTACAGAACTGGATGTTTCAGTTTATCCTTCCGAAAATGGCCGCCGGCAAAAGCGGCCGGATGAACCCGATGTATTTACGCCTGACATGGAAGCAAAACAGGTGAAGCAGTACCGCACTATTTTCGAAATATTCCGGCGCTATAAAGACAAACTGAGCAGCATTACGTTCTGGAACGTATCTGACCGGCGCACCTGGCTGGACAATTTCCCGGTGGTGGGCAGAAAAAATTATCCGCTGTTGTTTGACCGCGACAACAAACCGAAAAAGGCCTTTTGGACAGTGCTACCGGAAGAATACCGTGATGCGCTCTGAGTTGTTGCTTTTTTAACAGCTAACTTGTGGCAAGCGGCCTGCTGTAGCAGTTGATCGCTATCTTCTATTTGGTCCCCCCCGGCGCTTACTCACCGGATAATTAGAAGGCATTGCACTTAAACACTTCTCCATAGTACTTACCTTCCTGTACTATTTCACCAGATTGCTTCCTGTATTAAATACGTTCTTATGAACAATTTGACTGCCTGCAAATTTTTTCGCTTACTATTCACCGTTACTATACTTTTACCAATATTCTCCCCTTCCTATAGTCAGTTGCAACCCATCGGCCAGTTTGATCACCACCAGGATGTAGGCAATCCCAGACTCAAAGGCGATGCCGTTTACAACGAAAAGGATCAGACCTATACCGT
>Ga0164243_10013693_pt1 | contig 11383 bp, 10 predicted proteins | sample OricompcompostOP_FD_108781 | JGI IMG/M metagenome (GOLD analysis project Ga0164243, IMG submission 108781) | Organic Plus compost microbial communities from Emeryville, California, USA - Original compost - Organic plus compost (OP) | ecosystem: Engineered > Solid waste > Mixed feedstock >... | reverse complement strand
GGCTCAATCTCAGATGGTTCGGTGCGAGCCGAATAACGCTTGACGATCTCGCCGTCTCGCCCAACCAGGAACTTCACGAAGTTCCATTCGATATCCCCTGTATCGTAAGGTTCTGGTGTATGCTCCCGCAGATAACGGTATAACGGGTGGGCGTTCTCACCGTTTACGTCGATTTTGGCGAACAGCGGGAAGGTGACCTGATAATTCGTTTCACAGAAAGCTTTAATCTCCGCCTCCGTTCCAGGCTCTTGTTCGGCGAATTGATTGCATGGGAACCCAAGCACGGAGAAGCCTTGATCCTTGTACTTGCTGTACAGTTGCTGGAGCCCCGCATAATGCGGTGTCAACCCGCATGCACTGGCGGTATTAACGATAAGCAACACCTGCCCCTGATATGGCGCGAGCGTCGTGGTTTCCCCCGTAATCGTACGGACTTCAAAATCATATAGGCGGCTCATCAGCTTACACCAAATCGCAGGCGTCCGCTGGCATCCAGTGAGCATCCTGCCCTTCCCATTTCACATTACAGCCGATCGGATTGGTTAACGGAATTGAAATTTCGCAACCAGCGGTAAGTTCCTCCAACACCCGATCCAGATCGTTGACCGTCATTTTGCTCGTGTCACGTGGGTTATCCACGCCGCGTCCCGTATAGACAAGCTTGCGGCCAGAATCAAAGACGAAGAAATGCGGCGTGCGCAGGGCCCCATAGTCTTTCGCTGCCGTCTGTTCCTTGTCTCGCAAATACACCCAAGGGAATCGATGCTGCTCCATCCGTTTAACCATGTGCTCGAAGGAGTCTTCCGGGTGAGTGTTCTCGCTGTTCGAGTTAATTCCTACGAACACGACCCCCCGATCCTTATACTTCTCCGCCGTTTGCCGCGTGACTTCATCGGAGCCGAGTACATAAGGACAGTGATTGCACGTAAAAAACACGACAAGCACCTTGGCCGAAGCAAATGATTCTAAAGAGTAGGTCTGGCCATCTGTAGCCGGCAGATTAAAGTTTGGAGCCGCACTTCCCAAAGATAACGTGAAACTCATTTACCATCACCTCTCACCTATTTTGATAACGGTTACTTCCATTCTACCTTAAATGTTTCGATCATCTCAAATTTTAAGAATGACCTGCCAAATAGCTGTCATAGATATGACACCTTGAAATTTTCTATTGTCTATTCTGTGAAAATGATGTAAAGTAGCTTATCAAACAAACAAATATTTTTTTATGTTAGTTAACTTAACACTCCAATTGACCATAGTTCGATAAATCGTCACCTTTAGCGAAATTACGGCAAAGAGAAATGTGATTTACCGTATATCGCTCATTGAATCCTTCTGCATCGGCTTCCGCTTTACTTGATTGCTGTGCGGAAGCGAAGATGTACATTCGTCCGCGTTGTAGAGACATTTCGAAGGTCGAGTGTCGTAACTTAGAGAAAGAGGGGCTAAGTTACACCTTAATGCTTTAGGAAATTACAGTGCGACAGATGAATTGTACATTTGTCTATTGTTGGCGGACATTGTCGAATTGCGAGATTCCATTTTCACGGGAAAAGAGGCTGTAAACATGATTCAACCCATTTTGCAGATTAAGGATTTGCATACCCACTTTTTTACGGACCGAGGCGAAATCCCTGCGGTGGACGGCGTGAACCTGTATGTGAATCCCGGCGAGGTGCTTGGTGTCGTTGGCGAATCGGGCTGCGGCAAAAGCGTTACCTCCTTATCGATCTTAAAGCTGATCCCTCAGCCGCCTGGCAAAATTACCGGAGGGTCGATCGAGTTTAAGGGGAAGGACATCGTTCCGATGAAAGAGCGGGAAATGAGAGCCATTCGCGGGAACTCGATTTCCATGATATTTCAGGAACCGATGACGTCGCTGAATCCGCTGTTTACTGTCGGCCAGCAAATCGGAGAGACGGTTCGGCTGCACCGGGGGCTCAACAAAAAGCAAGCGCGGGAACATACCATCGACATGCTGAAAAAAGTCGGCATTCCTCGACCGGAGGCCATCATCGATGAATATCCGCATCAGCTCTCCGGCGGGATGAGGCAACGGGTGATGATCGCGATGGCGATCTCCTGTAATCCGGAGTTGCTGATCGCCGACGAACCTACTACAGCGCTTGACGTGACCATCCAGGCCCAAATCCTTGATTTGATTCGGCGTTTGAATGAGGAGAACGGTACGGCCGTCATGATGATCACGCATGATCTTGGGGTTGTTGCTGAGATGTGTCACCGAGTAGCTGTGATGTACGCCGGCAAAGTGGTGGAGGAAGGGCCGGTGCGGGATATTTTTAAAAATCCGCTGCACCCCTACACCCAAGGGTTGATCAAGTCCGTGCCGCGCATGGACGAGGACCGCAAGCGTCTGTTCTCCATTCCAGGCAACGTGCCGATCCTGAACACCCAGATGAAAGGCTGTCGCTTTGCCGAACGCTGTTCCCATGCGATGCCGATTTGTTCGGAGCAGCTGCCTGAGCTGAAAGAATACGAAACGGCGCATAGCTGCCGGTGCTGGCTCCACGAAACGCCACAGGAGGAAGTTGTATGAGTGAACCCTTACTGCAAGTTGAACATCTAAAAAAATACTACCCTCTCGGGGGCGGATGGTTTGGCAAGTCCCAGCAATTCGTTAAAGCGGTCGATGACATCTCATTTACCGTGCACCGGGGAGAAACGTTTGGACTCGTCGGGGAAAGCGGCTGTGGTAAATCTACCACTGGCCGTTCCCTGCTCCGGTTGATTGAACCAACCGGAGGCAAGGTGATTTTTGAAGGAGAGGACATCACGGCTTTGTCGCCAGAGGCGCTGCGCCGGAAACGCAAGGATATGCAAATTGTGTTCCAGGATCCTTTCTCCTCGTTGGATCCGCGCCACACGGTGCAGCGGATTCTGGAGGAACCGCTGATCGTTCACGGTGTGGGTAATGCCAAGGAACGTAAACAGATGATCGACCGCTTGATCGATGTCGTTGGTCTGACGCAAAGCCATCTGCAGCGGTATCCGCACCAATTTTCCGGCGGTCAGCGGCAGCGGATCGGGATCGCCCGGGCGTTGTCGCTGCAACCCAAGCTGATTGTGGCCGACGAGCCGGTTTCTGCACTGGACGTGTCGATCCAGTCACAGGTGGTGAACCTGCTTCAGGATCTGCAAGAGGAATTCGGGTTGACGTACATTTTTATCGCCCACGATTTAAGTGTCGTGAAGCATATTTGCGACCGGGTGGCGGTCATGTACCTCGGTAGGATCGTTGAGATTGCTGACAAAAACAAGTTGTACTCGTCGCCTCAGCATCCGTACACCCAGGCGTTGCTCTCCGCTGTTCCGCAGCCGGATCCCGACAAGAAGACCGAGCGGATTATTCTGCAAGGGGAAGTGCCGAGCCCGGCTAATGCACCGATTGGATGCGCGTTCCATACGCGGTGTCCGATGGCGATGGACGTTTGCCGGACGCACCGTCCTGAGTTAGCTGAGACGGATGCGGGCCATTTGACGGCTTGTCATCTGTATACCGAAGCGAAGAACACCGGAAGCGCGAGTTTGGCCTAAGGTTCGCAGTTATCGTTGTTTTGATCGTTATTAAGGTTTATAGTCTGGGTTTTATGCCCGGCTTTTTATAAACAAGAAATTATATATTGAGATTCAGAAGGGAGCCACAAAATGAAAGCAAAGAGATGGAGTAGTGTTGTTCTTGTTACGATGCTAAGCGCCGCCATCGCATTGACGGGGTGCGGAGGCAGCAACAATGCCGGTGGCAGCAATTCCGGCGGAACGAATACGGGCGCGAATACGGAGGCAACCACTCCGACCGGTTCGGCCCAAGATACATTGGTTGTAGGCCGCGGCGGGGATTCCGCTTCTCTGGACCCAGCCATCGTAACCGACGGTGAATCTTTGAAAATCGCCCACCAAGTCTTTGATTCCTTGCTGGAGTACAAAGAAGGAACAACCGAGGTTCAAGGCTCGTTGGCCGAGAGCTGGACGGTATCTGACGACGGTTTGACCTATACCTTCAAGCTGCGTCAAGGCGTGAAGTTCCATGATGGTACGGATTTTAATGCGGATGCGGTTGTATTCAACTTCACCCGTTGGTCTGATCCAAACAGCGAATACAAATTTGAAGGCGACTCCTTTGACTACTATGATTCCATGTTTGGCCCGGACGGTAAACGTGTCATCAAGGAAGTCAAAGCGGTTGACGAGAACACGGTTGAGTTTACGCTGAACCAACCGCAAGCTCCGTTCTTGCAAAACCTGGCTATGACATCCTTCGGGATCGCCAGCCCAACGGCTATTAAAGAGAAGAAAGAAAACTTCAAGAACGAGCCGGTGGGTACAGGTCCATTCGTGTTCAAAGAGTGGAAACGCAACGACTCGATTACGTTAGAGAAGAACCCGAACTACTGGAAAGAAGGACTTCCGAAGCTGAACAAAGTCATCGTTCGCTCCATTCCAGATAACTCGGCACGTTTCAACGCGTTGCAAAGCGGTGAAATCGATTTGATGGAAGACTTGAGCCCAGACGATCTGGCAACCCTGGAAGCGAACCCGGATCTGCAAAAAATCGAGCGTCCTTCCAACAACGTTGGTTATGTCGGCTTCAACCTGAAGAAAGAACCGTTTAACAACGTGAAAGTAAGACAAGCGCTGAACTATGCTGTAGATAAGCAAGCGATCATTGATGCCTTCTTCGCAGGCCAAGCAGAACCGGCGAAGAACCCGATGCCGCCGTCCCTGTGGGGCTACAACGATAGCATTGCTGATTATGAGTATGATCCAGAGAAAGCCAAAGCGTTGCTGGCTGAAGCAGGTTATCCGAACGGTCTGCCAGGCGAATATGTCTTCTATGCCATGCCGGTATCCCGTCCTTACATGCCAGATGGCAAGAAGGTAGCCGAAGTTATTCAGCAAAACTTTGAAGAAGTTGGCGTAAAAGTGAAAATCGAATCTCCGGAATGGGCCGTTTATCTCGACGATGCGCAAGCCGGTGAAAAAGACGATCTGTTCATGCTTGGTTGGACCGGTGACAACGGTGACCCAGACAACTTCCTGTACACACTGCTGGACAAAGACGCCATTCCGTCCAACAACTACACGTACTATTCGAGTGATGAGCTGCATGAGTTGTTAGTCGCTGCACAAATCGAAACCGATCAATCGAAACGTGAAGAACTTTACAAACAAGCGCAAGAAATCATTAAAGCCGACGCACCGTGGATTCCGCTTGTGCATACAACGCCGCTGCTGGCTGCAAAAGCGAATCTGAAAGGATACGTTCCGGCGCCGACAGGTACGGAATACTACAGCAACATCTATTTCGAATAACAGGCGGGATCTTAACGCCTCTGGCAGGTGAACCTCATCTTGAAAGCTTATATTTTGAAAAGAATACTCATCATGGTTCCTGTCCTAGTCGGCATGACGATTATCGTATTTTCCATTATCCATGCGATTCCCGGTGATCCTGCGGAAACGATTCTAGGGCAGAAGGCCACGGAGCAATCCAAGGAAGCGCTCCGCGAGCAACTGGGCCTGAACAATCCGTGGTATCAGCAGTATTTCTCTTACATGGGAGATTTGTTAAAAGGTGACCTGGGGCAATCGATCCGCACGAGAGTGCCGATTGCCCAGGAGATCACCCCCTATCTAGCGGCTACGGCGGAATTAACCGTGGCGGCGATGGCCTTTGCGATCTTCTTTGGCGTGAATGCCGGCATCATCAGTGCCTGGAAGCAGAATTCGTGGTTCGATTACATCTGTATGTTAATCGCACTGATCGGGGTATCGATGCCGATCTTCTGGCTCGGACTGATGGAGCAGTGGATCTTCTCGCTCAAATTGCATTGGCTGCCTTCCATCGGGCGGATGAATCAACGCGACCCGGTTGAAGCGGTCACGAATCTGTATGTGATTGACAGTATCATCGCGGGCCGATGGGATCAGCTGTGGACGGTATGCAGACATCTGATTTTGCCAAGTATTGCGCTGGGGACAATTCCGATGGCGGTTATCGCTCGGATGACGCGGTCGAGTATGCTGGAAGTTATGAATTCCGATTTCGTTCGTACGGCCAAGGCCAAAGGGTTGTCGCAATTTATCGTCATCTATAAACACGCCTTGAAAAATGCTTTTATCCCCGTGCTGACGGTCATTGGTCTGCAAACTGGCGCATTGCTTGGCGGTGCGGTCTTGACCGAAACGATCTTCGCATGGCCAGGTGTGGGACGGTATATTTACGAAGCGATTAGCTCGCGTGACTATCCAGTCATTCAATCGGGCATTCTGGTTATCGCATTTATTTTCGTCATTATCAATCTGATCGTGGATTTGCTGTACGCAGCGGTCGATCCACGCATCCGTTACCGGTAAAGGAGGGAAACCATGGCAGAGGCAACTACAGCAAGCACAAACACCAGCACCGCCGTCCCGGCCGAGAAGGTTTCCGGACCTTGGCGCGATGCGTGGAAAGCGTTCCGCAAAAATAAAATCGCCATGGCCGGCCTGATCATGATTGTGTTTTTCATTCTGATCGCGATCCTGGCCCCGGTGATTGCTCCTTATGAATTCGATAAGCAGGTCCTGCGCGACCGCTTAAAACCACCGTCTTCGTCCCATTGGTTTGGGACGGACGATCTGGGGCGTGACCTGTTCACCCGCGTATTGTACGGGGCGCGAATCTCCTTATGGGTGGGGACGTTCTCCGTTGTGGGATCAATCATTTTGGGGACGCTCTTCGGCATTCTGGCAGGGTTCTACGGCAAATGGATCGATATGGTGATTTCGCGCCTGTTCGATATTTTGCTGGCGTTCCCGAGCATTTTGCTGGCGATCGCGATCGTGGCCATCCTTGGTCCGTCGCTGCAAAACGCGTTGCTTGCCATCGCCATCGTCAACATCCCGACGTATGGGCGGCTGGTGCGGGCGAAGGTGCTTAGCTTGAAGAATGAAGAGTATATCACTGCAGCACGGGCAATTGGGATGAAAAACAGCGCGATTTTGCTGCGGCACATCCTGCCAAACAGCTTGACGCCAATCATTGTACAGGGCACGCTGGGGATCGCTACGGCGATTATCGAAGCGGCTGCGTTGGGCTTCCTAGGTTTAGGCGCTCAGCCGCCTACACCGGAATGGGGCAAGATGCTGTCTGACTCGCGTCAATTTATCGCCACCGCTCCGTGGACTGTAGTTTTCCCGGGGATTTCGATCATGCTGACGGTACTTGCCTTCAACCTGATGGGCGATGGTTTGCGTGATGCGCTTGACCCGCGGATGAAAAGTTAAATCTATCGTTATGAACTGCCGGGAGGTTTTCCGGCAGTTTTTTTGTGTGTTGTACCTAATATACGGGTCAACAGGTTTGCGGTTATAATTTAGGCATCGGATCAAGAGAATGGATAGGAGAGGGAGGCGGCAGAATGGCCAAAAAAGCGAGAAAGGTGACGATCGTTGGTTCCGGCCTGGTCGGTACGGCTTGCGCTTATTCGATGATTAATCAATCGATCTGCGATGAGATTATGATGATCGACCGGACGTATGATCGTGCAGTGGCACATGCGCTCGATTTGTCGCATTGCATGGACTTTACGCAAACCCGTACGAAGGTATATGCTGGCCGGCTGGAGGACTGCCGCGATATGGATGTGGTTGTGCTGACGGCAGGGGCGAATCCGAAGCCGGGGCAAACGCGATTGGATGTGCTGGGCGAGGCGGAGAAGATTACGCGGGATATCGTCAGCCGCATCGTAGATGGAGGATTTGACGGCGTGTTTGTCGTCGCCGCGAATCCGGTGGATATCGTGACATATATCGTGCGCGAGGTGTCGGGGTTCCCGCGGAACCGGGTGATTGGCACCGGGACTTCCATCGATTCGGCTCGGCTCAAAACGTTGCTGTCGGAGGTCTTTGCTGTTGATCCACGCAGTGTAAACGGGTATGCGATGGGAGAGCACGGGGATTCGCAGTTTGTGGCCTGGTCGCATGTCACGATCGGCGGGAAGCCGCTACTGCATATTTTGGAGCAGCATAAGGAGCGGTTCCGCCACGTCAAGCTGGACGAAATCGCGCAAAAAACAAAAGATGCGGGATGGGAGATTTTTACCCGCAAGGGCAATACGCAGTTTGGGATTGGAAACGCGCTGGCTTATATCGTGAGATCCATCCTAAACGATGAACACAAAATCATCGCCGTTTCCGCTGTGTTGGAAGGGGAATATGGCCAAACCGGGGTTTGCTGCGGTGTGCCTGCCATTATCGGTGATGGCGGAATCGAGGAATTGCTGGAGCTGAACTTGACCTGGGAGGAACAGCAGAAATTTGCGCATTCCTGCGGCATTTTGAAGGCGGCGATTGCGAGTCTTCAACTCTAGTCAGGTAAAGCTGCCGTCGGTTGGCGGTTTAACAGAGCATCCGTTCATTGGGGAACGGATGCTTTTTTTATTTTTCCTGGAGAGGCAGTGATGCTGGGTTTAAGTCGCGGGAAGGATGGGGAATCCGGCTGAGGACTGTTCTGTGCCTATTTCACCTTTTTATATAGTAGAGAAAAGAAGGGAGGAACGGTGATATGAGTGATTTCGTGATTCGTAATTTGGCGGAGCTCGGGGATCGAGAATCCGCGCAGGCGGCGGAGATTTTTGTGGAGGGCTTTTACGATTCGCTGCGATATTTTACTTCGGACCGGGACAAATTAGCGAGGGCTCTTGTGCATGCTTTGGTGAGAGAGCAGTTTTTTGTCGCCTTGGAGGAGGGACAGGTTCTGGGGATCTTCGCGTATTCCGCAGGACAGAAGCGGGCTTTCCGATTTCAACGGGCTGAGCTGCAGCAGGAACTTGGTTGGATGAAGGGAAGTTTGTTTTATTTTCTGGTCCGTCGGGAGTTGGAAAAACCGCTGCACTTGGCGGAGGGACAGTGTTATTTCGAGGCGGTTGCTACGGCTAAGCAAGCACGAGAGCGTGGGGTCGCCAGCCAACTGAACCATGAGCTGATCTCTCGTTTGGGCTATGACGATTATATTTTGGAGGTAGTGGATACCAACACTGCTGCGGTTCGCTTGTATGAGCGACTGGGATATGTCGAGTTTCGGCGGAAGCCGCAGCGCTGGTTTCGGAAGCAAACGGGGTTTAATGCCAGGGTGTATATGAGATGGATGGGAGATCAGGCTCAATCTGAATAAGGCGTGGTCAATTTAGGTCTGGACAAGAACATATATTCGCATTATGATGAGGGCATCATGTTCGAAGGAGTGTTGCGGATGCCTTATTTTAAAGCCAGCCAAGCAGAACTTTATTATGAGGAGATGGGCTCCGGGCGGCCGATCGTGCTGATTCATGGATTTACGCCCGACCATCGTCTGATGAGCGGCTGCATGGAACCGATATTTGAGAACCGCGCGGGCTGGAGAAGAATTTATCTTGATTTGCCGGGCATGGGACAGTCGAAGAATTACGCGGGGATTGAAAGTACGGACGAAATGCTAGATGCGGTGCTGGAGTTAATTGATGCCTTGGTGCCGGAGTCGTGTTTTGCGGTAGTTGGAGAGTCTTACGGCGGGTACTTAACGAGAGGGATCATCGCCCGTCGTTCCGAGCGAGTTGAGGGAGCGGCGTTTATTTGTCCCTTGATCGTACCGGACCCGGCTCAACGGGAGCTGCCGGACCATACGGTGATTTACGAGGATCCGGCGCTGAGTAATGAACTGTCTCCCGAGGAGTATGAGGACTTCCGCTCGATGAGCGCGGTTATTGATCGACACACTTGGGAGAGATATGCGAAGGAGATCGTTCCCGGCTGTCGAGTGGCAGATTCCGCTTTTTTGGACAAGATTCGGGCGCGGTATGGGTTTTCTTTTTCGATCGATCAAGAGACGTTTGACGCACCTTCGTTATTCCTGCTTGGCCGTCAGGATACGTCAGTGGGATATGCGGATGCACTTCGCTTATTAGATCAGTATCCACGGGGGACGTTTGCGGTCGTAGACCGGGCTGGGCATAACCTGCAGATTGAGCAGGAGAACATGTTTAACGCGCTGATGAACGAGTGGCTGGATCGAGTGGAGGAAGCTAGGGATAAGGAATGATGAAATGAGACAGGCTTGTGGTGAGACTTGAATTGGCGGGTGTTGCCGGGTGATGAGATGTTAGAGGGAGGGTTCTAAGTGTACGAGCTGAAGACCAAAGAGAACGACAACAGCGTCATCGAGTTCATTGAAGGGGTAGCCGATGCGAAGAAGCGGGAGGATGCCTACCGATTGCTGGACATTTTTACGGAGACCACGGGCTACCCGGCCAAAATGTGGGGTTCCAGCATCATCGGCTTTGGCTCCTACCATTACAAATACGCCTCCGGCCACGAAGGGGATGCGCCGTTGGTGGGCTTCTCGCCTCGGAAGGCGAAGATCAGCCTGTATCTTGCCTCGAATGATCCTGAGCGAGACGCTTTGCTGGAGTCCTTAGGCAAGCATACCCAAGGCAAAGGGTGTGTCTACATTAATAAAGTCGCCGACATCGATGTGGACGTACTGCGCAAGTTGATCCGCCAGTCGGTCGAGCACCTGCGGAAATTGTATCCGAATGATGAGGAGAAGAGCTAGCTGGTAAGCGGCTCTTTTTTTATGTTGGAAGTGGTAAGGGGGCGGTCGTCAGAGACGTCGTCTGCCTTTACCTGTCGTTTGCCTTGCCCGTTGGTTATCTGCCGCGATTGGTCGTCATTAGGCATCTGATTTACCGCGGTCATGAGTCGTGAGTCGGCTGGTTAACAGGCATCTGCCTTATCCATGGTCATGAGGTGTGAATCGACTGGCTATTAGGTATCTGCCTTACCGCGGTCATAGGTCGTGGAATCGACTGGTTATCAGACCTCTCGCCTTGCCCCCGCCCGCCGTGATGTCCGTCATGTTCGTGATGGTTTACCAGTTCCCTTTATCGGTCTTCATCCGAGTCGTCGGTTGGATATACTCGAAAAATCGAGTATATTTTACTGGGAAGTGGCACTTCCGGGCAATTATATATGAAATTTCATGCTTATTTGGACCTTTAGTGGCCTAGAAGCCAAAATGTATATGAAAAATCGAGTAGAATTCATGATTTCGGCCGTTTCTGTCTAATTATATATGAAATTTCGAGTATAATTCGGCTACTTCTGTATCCTGCTCTAACGCGCCGCTCGGGACTCCGCTCCTCCGCCCCACTCACGCGGGCGATTTCGCTCCGACGAACCCCCATCTGGGGTTCTCCCCCAACCTGGGACTATAAAAAAAGAGCACCTCTACGGGGGCTCTTATCTCACGTCCCCGTCAGGGTACTCTCGCACCGCTCGAGACTCCGCTCCTCCGCCCCACTCACGCGGGCGATTTCGCTCCGACGAACCCCCATCTGGGGTT
>Ga0164243_10013692_pt1 | contig 11385 bp, 7 predicted proteins | sample OricompcompostOP_FD_108781 | JGI IMG/M metagenome (GOLD analysis project Ga0164243, IMG submission 108781) | Organic Plus compost microbial communities from Emeryville, California, USA - Original compost - Organic plus compost (OP) | ecosystem: Engineered > Solid waste > Mixed feedstock >... | reverse complement strand
GGTCTGCACATATTGCTGGTCGTAAAGATTTTCCGTCACGATGACATTGAGCATCGCGTTGAGCATCGCGACGTCGGCACCGTTCTTGAACTGCATCATCTTCCAGGCATGGCGCTTCATCGCTGTGCCGCGCGGGTCCATGATGACCAGCTTGGCGCCGCGCTTGGCCGCCTGCTTGAAGAAGGTGGCCGCCACGGGATGATTCTCAGTCGGATTGGCGCCGATGACGACGATGACGTCAGAATTCTTCACCTCGTTGAAGGTGGCCGACACAGCCGCCGAGCCGACGCCTTCAAGAAGCGCGGCCACGGACGAAGCGTGGCAGAGGCGCGTACAGTGATCGACATTGTTGGTGCCGAAGCCGACGCGCACCAGCTTCTGGAACAAATAGGCTTCCTCGTTCGAGCATTTCGCCGAACCGAAGCCGGCGAGCCCCTTTGGCCCATGCTGTTCGCGGATTTTCAGGAAGCCCTGCGCCGCCTTTTCCAGCGCTTCTTCCCAAGTCGCCTCGCGGAAATGCGTCCACGGATTCATCGGATCGATGAATTCATGCGGAATTTTCGGCACGCCCTCCTTGCGGATCATCGGCTTCAGGATGCGCTGTGGATTGTGCACATAATCGAAACCGAAGCGGCCCTTCACGCACAGGCGATTTTCATTCGCCGGGCCGTTCTTGCCGGTGACGTAGAGAAGCTTGTCGTCCTTGACATTGTAGGTGAGCTGACAGCCGACGCCGCAATAGGGGCAGACCGAATCCACCTGCTTGTCGGGATATTCGGTGCGGACATTGTCGGCGTTGACCACCGAAGCCGGCATCAGCGCGCCGGTCGGACAAGCCTGTACGCATTCACCACAGGCAACGCAGGTCGACTGCCCCATCGGATCGTCGAAATCGAACACGATCTTTTCGTTATGGCCGCGGCCGGCCATGCCGATCACGTCATTGACCTGTACTTCGCGGCAGGCACGGACGCACAGATTGCACTGGATACAGGCGTCGAGATTGACAGCCATCGCCGGATGGCTGCGATCGGTGCCGGGCTTCTCGCGCTCGGGGAAGCGGCCGGTCTCGATTCCCATCTTGTCGGCCCAGGTCCAGAATTTTGAAATAGGATCGTGGGAGGTCTCGCGAGCCGGTTGATCGGAAACGAGGAGATCGAACACCATCTTCCGCGCGGTCTCCGCGCGATGGTTCGAGGCGTTGACCTTCATGCCCTCGGTCGGCTTGCGAATGCAGCTTGCGGCCAGCACACGCTCGCCCTCGATTTCGACCATGCAGGCGCGGCAATTGCCGTCTGCGCGATAGCCAGGTTCGGGCGAGTAGCACAGATGCGGAATCTCGACGCCTTCACGCTTGGCGACCTGCCAGATCGTCTCGCCGTCATGGGCGTGAACTTCGCGACCATCCAGCACGAAGGTCACGCATTTCTCGCCGTGCTTTGGCTTCGTCATGTCATTCATATCGTCACCAGCCTTTGAGCGGCGTCTTCAGATCGTCGGGAAAATGCTTCATCACGCTCTGCAGCGGATTGGGCGCGGCCTGGCCGAGACCGCAGATCGAAGCATCCCGCATCGCCGTGGACAGTTCATTGAGCAGCTCTTCGTTCCAAGGCCCCTGCTGCATCAACTTCACCGCTTTTTCCGTACCAACGCGGCAAGGCGTGCATTGGCCGCACGATTCATCCTCGAAAAACTTCATGAGGTTGAGCGCGACCGCTTTCATATCGTCCTGATCCGACAGGATCACGACAGCATGCGACCCGATGAAGGAGCCGTGGGGTTCTAACGTGCCGAAATCGAGCGGTATATCTGCCATGCTTTCCGGCAGGATACCGCCGGATGCGCCACCCGGCAGGAAGCCCTTCAATGTGTGGCCATCCTGCATGCCGCCGGAATATTCCTCGATCAACTCGCGGATGGTGACGCCGGCCGGTGCCAGCTTGACGCCCGGATTTTTGACCCGGCCGGAGACCGAAAACGAGCGGAAGCCTTTGCGATCGCGGCGGCCGTGCGCTGTGAACCAGCTTGCGCCTCTCGAAACGATGTCGCGGATCCAGTAGAGCGTCTCGATATTCTGAACGAGCGTCGGGCGGCCGAAGATGCCGACCTGCGCCACATAAGGTGGACGATGCCGCGGCAAACCACGCTTGCCCTCGATCGATTCGATCATCGCGGATTCTTCGCCGCAGATATAAGCGCCCGCGCCGCGACGCAGATTGACCGTGGTGTGCGGAGACAGACCCGCCTCTTCCACCTTTGCGAGCTCTTCCAACAGCATCAGCCGCAATTCGGGATATTCGTCGCGCAGATAGAAATAGACCTGTTTCGCTTCGACCACCCAGGCAGCGATCAGCATGCCTTCGATGAAGCGGTGCGGATCGAGGCCGAGATAATAGCGATCCTTGAATGTGCCGGGCTCGCCCTCATCGCCGTTCACGGCCATCAAACGAGGGCCTTTTTCGGCGCGCACCAATGTCCATTTGCGTCCCGTTGGGAAGCCGGCGCCGCCAAGACCGCGCAGACCGGAATCGTCCACAGCCTTGATCATCTCTTCACGGGTGCGAGTGCCGTTCAGACACGATTTGAGCAGCGCATAGCCACCTTCGGATTGGTAGATTTCGAGCGACTTGCCGGGCTTCGCGGCATGCGAATGCGCATCGTGCTTCACCGCATCGATCACGCGATCGACCGTGGCCTTGAAGCCCTGCACATGTCCAACCGCGACCACCGGCGCAACATCGCAAGCGCCCATGCACGGCGCGCGAATGACGCGCACATCCGGCCCGAGCTTATCCGGCAATTCGGCCAGCAGTCTCTCGGCACCGGCCATGCAGCAGGATAGTGAGTCACAAACGCGAACCGTAATTGGAGGCGGCGGCGTTTGCCCCTCCTTCACGACATCGAAATGCGCGTAAAAGGTCGCGACCTCGTAGACCTCGGCTAGCGCCATCTTCATTTCAGCAGCAAGTGCCGCAAGATGCGGGGCTGACAGATGCCCGTATTTGTCCTGGATGAGATGCAGATGCTCGATCAGAAGATCGCGGCGACGCGGCCGATCGGTCAGCAGCGCGCGGATTTCTTCCAGCGCGTCGGTGTCGACCTGACGGCCTTTCGGGGTTTGCCGGGCACGGCGGCCGCGGCCACCGGATCCGTCAAAGCCTGTGCCGTCGAATCCTTTGGGTCTTGAAGGAGTTACGGTGTCTGTCGTGGTCATAGTGAACCATCGCGGCAACAGCACTTTAGAACAATCCCCAACTCCCAATTCATTGATAGGAATTTTCTATCGAACTTTTCAAGCCATTGAAAATGCGATAATTTCTAAAGTGCCATGCTGGACAAGCTCGAATATCTGATGGCCCTGGCACGCGAACGGCATTTTGGCCGGGCGGCGGACGCATGCGGGGTCACGCAACCGACCCTCTCCGCAGGTATCAAGCAGCTTGAAGAGCAGCTTGGCGTCCTGCTGGTTCAACGCGGTTCCCGCTTCATCGGTTTCACACCGGAGGGCGAACGCACGCTCGATTGGGCGCGACGAATTGTTAGCGACAGCCGCGCCATGCGGCAGGAAATCACCGCGCTAAAACGCGGCCTGAGTGGCCGGTTGAAGATCGCTGCGATCCCCACAGCGCTCGCAATGGTCGCCGCGATCACGACACCGTATCGCGCGCGCCATCAAGATGTGCGCTTCACGATCATGTCACAGACATCGATCCAGATTCTGACGCATCTTGAAAATCTCGAGATCGATGCCGGCATCACCTATCTCGACAACGAGCCGCTCGGCCGCGTGAGTACCGTGCCGCTCTATCACGAGCGTTATCAGCTTCTCACCTCACCCGATGCGCCGCTCGGCAACCGCGACAGCGTCACATGGGCAGAGGTGGCCAAGGTGCCCTTGTGCCTCTTGACGCCGGACATGCAGAACCGCCGTATCATCGACGATCTTCTGCGTGGTGCAGGCGGCGATCCGCAGCCGACATTGGAATCAAATTCAGTCGTGGTGCTGTTCGCGCATGTGCGCACGGGCCGCTGGGCGACGATCATGCCCTCGAAACTCGCTGAAACACTGGGCCTCACCGACACGCTTCGCGCGATTCCGATCGTCCAGCCGGAGGCGGTGCACACGATCGGCCTTGTCGTGCCGGCGCGTGAACCGATGACGCCCTTGACGGCGGCGCTGGTGGCACAAGCCAAGCAAGTCGCAAAAACGATGAGTGGCGCGGCGCTGGTCTCAGCCTAAGCAACGGACATTCATTTCCGGCAATTCATCATTCCGGGACGTGCATGAAATGCGCGGACCCGAAATCCAACCAACTCTCGGATTGATCTGGATTCCGGGTTCGTGGGCACGCAGCCATTTTTGCGCTGGCTGCATAAACTTGGCAGCGGCGCGGCCACCGGACTGACGATGCTCAAACAACCTTTTCGGTCAGATGGCGAAACATGGCTTTGCGGGCCTCGTCATCCATCTCGGTCTTGAAGGCATGACGGTCTTTCAACGCACCGGCGATCTTTGCGGCGGGCCGTGCGTTGATCTCGTCCACAAGACGTTTGAGATTTGGAAACTTGGCCCAGGCTCCCTCGCCCAACACGTTCGGAATACCGCGCGCCCAGCCCCAAGTCGCCATGTCTACGATCGTATAGCTGTCACCAACCAGATATTTCTGTTTGGCAAGGCGTGCATCGAGAATGCCGTAATGGCGCTGCGCCTCATAGGCGTAGCGGTTCACCGCATATTCAAGCTTCTCCTTGTCAGGCGCATAGTTGCGGAAATGCACAGACTGTCCTGAATATGGCCCAACGCCCGAAGCAACAAACATCAGCCAGGACAGCAATTCACCGCGCAGCTTGTCCGATTTCGCCGGCAGGAACTTGCCCGTCTTTTCGGCGAGATAAAGCAGGATAGCGTTGCTGTCGAACACCGTCACAGCGCCGTCTACGATGGCCGGCACTTTGGCATTCGGGTTGATCGCGAGATAGTCCGGACTGTGTTGCTCCCCTCTTCGAGTGTCGACTGGAATGGCCTCGTAGGGAAGGCCGGCTTCCTCCAGAAACAGTGCAACCTTGGTCGGATTCGGCGCGCCGCTGTAATAAAACTTGAGCATCCAGACATCTCCTCCAAAGATGCCCAATAATATCATTTACGCGCGTCAGCGCACCGCCATCACGAGATAACAGGCATGCGCCGTTAAAAGCGGCCCAGGAGAACAAGCCGCTTGATGCCTCAAGGTCCGCTACGGGCAGGTCGCGCCGCCGGCCAAGCCAATCTCGCCCGTAATCACGCCGCTCGTGAAACATCCGCCGCTGGCGAGCGTATTACCGGTCGAGCCGGGATGGAATGTCGGACCGTTCTGCAAGTTCAGACTACGCGTGATATTGCCGCCGGATGCGTTGAACGTGTTGCCGGCGATCGTATAGGTCCCGTTATTTGTGAAAAGAGCAGTCGCATAAATGCCTGGTGTCGACGTCGCGCTGAAATTGTTGCCGCTGACGGTCGCAGTCGAAGCCCCGCCGATCAACTGCACAGCAGCGACATTGTTGTTTGTCCCGGAGGCAGAAATCGTGTTGTTCGAGATCGTGACGCCAGCGACTCCACTGCTTGTTACGCCACTGACACCGTTTGTGCCGGTAACATTGATCGCCATACCGGCCAGCGTGCTGTTGTGGGCTATCGTAAACCCGGTCGCAGCGCCGGCAATATTGAGGTTGACAGTGGCACCGGGCTTGTCCACGTCGCGGTGCGGCCCGAGGCCGTCCGAATCTCTACCGTGCCCGAACCCGAACCTTGCGTTCCGCCGGCGAAAGCGGCGACGATGCCGTGAGCAACCCGTGGCTCAGCATCAGATGACGACGAAACCATTTGATGCCGCGCAGCGCATAGACAAGACGTGCAATCTGTTCACCTGTGAATGCACCGCGTGAATAGAAGCCGAAATGCGACTCCGCATCGTGGTTGAGGGGAAACGCGACGAACACCGCATCGTAGGTGCCGACTGCGCCGTAATGCAGCTTGTAAAAACAGCTTCCTGGTTTGCGTTGCCGTATCCGACGAACAGCATCAACAAACCCCCCCCTCTCTGAACACGCAGAGAGGGGGTCATAGAAAGCCGAACCGGCTCAGAACAGACCGACGATCTTGCCTTCGGCGTTGATGTCGATCGAGTCGGCCGACGGTACCTTCGGCAGGCCCGGCATGGTCATAATCTCACCGCAGATCGCCACGATGAATTCGGCACCCGCCGAAAGCCGCACTTCACGCACCGGAATGTTGAATCCGGTCGGCGCGCCCTTGGCATCCGGATTGGTCGAGAACGAGTACTGCGTCTTGGCGATGCAGACCGGGAGATTACCGAAGCCCATCTCTTCCCACTGCTTGAGCTGATCCTTCACCGATTTATCGGCGGTGGCATCATCGGCGCGGTAGATTTCCTTGGCGATGGTGCGGACCTTCTCGAACAGCGGCATGTCGTCCGGATAGAGCATCTTCAGGTCGGCCTTGCCCTCGTCGATGATCTTCACCACCGCCCTGGCGACATCGGCCGCACCTTCGCCACCCATCGCCCAGTGATCGGCCATCAGCGCTTCGACGCCGAGCGCCTTGCACTTATCTTTCACCAGCGCGATTTCCGCATCGGTATCGGCCGAGAAGCGGTTGATCGAGACCACCGCCGGCAGACCGAATTTCTGGATGTTCTCGATGTGACGCTTCAGGTTGGACATGCCGGATTCCAGCGCCGCAAGGTTTTCCTTCTTCAGGTCTTCCTTCTTGACGCCGCCGTGCATCTTGAGCGCGCGGATGGTGGCAACGACAACAACGCAATCCGGCTTCAGGCCAGCCTTGCGGCACTTGATGTCGATGAACTTCTCCGCACCGAGATCGGCGCCGAAGCCGGCCTCGGTCACGACGTAATCGGCAAGCTTCAGCGCGGTCGTCGTCGCCGACACCGAGTTACAGCCGTGCGCGATATTGGCGAACGGGCCGCCGTGAATGAAGGCGGGCGTGCCTTCCAGCGTCTGCACGAGGTTGGGTGCGAGGGCCTCTTTCAGCAGCACCGTCATGGCGCCGTTCGCATTCAGGTCCTTGGCACGGATCGGCTTACGTTCGCGCGTATATGCGACAATGATGTTGCCGAGCCGCTCCTTGAGGTCATCGAGATCCTTGGCGAGGCAGAAGATCGCCATGACTTCCGAGGCCACGGTGATGTCGAAGCCGGCTTCGCGCGGATAGCCATTGGCGACGCCGCCGAGTGAACAGACAATCTCACGCAGCGCGCGGTCGTTCATATCGAGCACGCGCCGCCAGGTCACGCGGCGGGAATCGATGCCTAGCGCATTGCCCCAGTAGATGTGATTGTCGATCAGCGCGGACAAGAGATTATGCGCCGCGGTGATAGCGTGGAAGTCGCCGGTGAAATGGAGATTGATGTCCTCCATGGGAACGACCTGGGCGTAACCGCCGCCAGCCGCGCCGCCCTTCATGCCGAACGATGGTCCGAGCGAAGGCTCGCGCAGACAGATCATCGCCTTCTTGCCGATATGATTGAGCGCATCGGTCAGACCGACGGTCGTCGTGGTCTTGCCTTCGCCGGCCGGCGTCGGTGAAATCGCGGTGACAAGAATGAGCTTCCCGTTCTTCTTGTCCTTCAGCGTCTTGATGTAGTCCATCGACACCTTGGCCTTGTAGTGGCCATAGGGCTCGAGATTTTTTCCATCGACGCCAAGCTTCTCCTTGGCGACGTCGAGGATCGGCCGCATCGTAGCGGCCTGTGCGATTTCAATATCTGACTTTGGTGACTGGTGCTGCGAGGCGGGCATGATTTCGATCCACTAGACTTGTTTGTTTGATTTCGCCATTCCGGACTTGAAGAAATCGCGCCCGGAATGACATGAAGAGATGACAAAAGAAATCACGAAAAGCGTGCGCCCTTTTCGATTTTCGCCGAAGCGGCCCACTCTCCTGCTCCCACTTTCGGCCCATCGGCCTGTACGCGCGTGACCTTGATGCGGCCATCGGCACACACAACGGTGAAGCTGTCGCTATCGACAACGGCAACTTCGCCGATCTTTCCGGCAATGCCCTTCGGATCGCGTGCGGGCAAAGGTGTAGCGTCGAAAATTTTCAGTTTCACGCCGTTGATCGTCGCCCACGCACCCGGCGCAGGGTTGCATCCGCGGATCAGACGATCGATCTGCTCCCACGGCTTGCCGAAATCGATATGCGCATTCTCGGCGCGACATAGGCCTTCATACGTCGCCTTCGACTCGTCCTGCTTCACCCGCGGCGCCTTGCCGGCCTTCACCAGATCTACCGATTCCAACATCGCATCGACGCCCATCGGGAAGAGACGATCGAAGTACACCGTACCGAGCGTATCCTTATCGCTGATCGGTGTCTTTTTCTGGATCAGAATGTCGCCGGTATCGAGCCCGTTGTCGGGCCAGAAGATCGACAGGCCGGTTTCCTTCTCGCCCTTGATGATCGGCCAGTTGATCGCGCTGGCGCCGCGATACAGCGGCAACAGCGACGGATGATACTGGATCGAACCATAAGTCGGGATGTTAAGGAACTCCTCCGGCACGAACAGCGTGACGAAGGCCATGACTTGCAGGTCGGGCTTGAGCGCCTTGAACTCATCCCACACTTCCTGCTTCTTGTAGGAATCCGGCTGATACACCGGAAGCTTCGCCGCCAATGCCGCTTCCTTCAGCGGATCGGCCTTCGCGCCCGGCTTTTCCGGCGCGACATAGACGGCAATCACTTCATCGCCGCGCTTCAACAGCGCTTCAAGAACGGCCTTGCCGAAAGCCTGCTGGCCGTGAACCACAATACGCATACGTTTTGCTCTCCCCAAATTCGGTCTGTTCCCTCCCCCGTACACGGGGAAGGGTTAGGGAGGGGGACAAGCGACATCGTTCATGCTGCGCTTGCCCCCTCCCGGTTCGCTTCGCTCACCGGCCCCCCCCCAAGCGGGGGAGGTGAAAAAAATTGCGCCTTCAGCGCTCGCTCCTCACCTGCAGGTGGGAGAGAGAGAAACAATTACGCAGCCTTGTCGGCTTTCTCAGGTGCGGACAACGCGCCCGATGCCTTGATCTCGGCGATGGTCTTCTTGTCGAAGCCCAGCACTTTGGACAGCACCTCGTCGGTGTGCTCGCCAAGCAGCGGCGAACGCGTCACCTCCGAGATCGAGTCCGACAGCTTGATCGGATTGCCGACGGTCAGATACTTGCCGCGCGTCGGATGATCGACCTCGACGATGGTGCCTGTCTTGCGCAGCGACTCGTCCTCGGCGATCTCCTTCATCGACAGGATCGGGCCGCACGGAATGTCGAACTCGTTGAGAATGTCCATGGCCTCGAATTTGGTCTTGGTCATGGTCCAGGCTTCGATGCGATCGAAGATCTGATTGAGCTTCGACAGACGCGCCTTCGGCGTTGCGAATTCCGGATCGGTCTTCCAGGTCGGCTCGCCGATCACATCGCAGATCGCCCCCCAGACCGGCGCCTGGGTGATGAAATAGATGTAGGCGTTGGGATCCTCTTCCCAGCCCTTGCACTTGAGAATGCGGCCCGGCTGGCCACCGCCCGAGTCATTACCCGCGCGCGGCGTCGCATCGCCGAATGGAATGCCCTCGCCATACTGGCTGTATTCGGTGAGCGGACCCGCTGCGAGACGCTGCTGATCGCGCAGCTTCACGCGGCAGAGATTGAGCACGCCGTCCTGCATGGCAGCGAGCACCTTCTGGCCACGGCCGGTGCGGTTACGCTGATAGAGCGCGGCAACGATGCCGAGTGCGAGATGCAGACCCGTGCCGGAATCGCCGATCTGCGCGCCGGTGACGAGCGGAATGCCGTCACGGAAACCGGTGGTCGATGCGGCGCCGCCAGTGCATTGCGCGACGTTCTCGTACACCTTGCAGTCTTCGTACTTGCCCGGACCGAAACCCTTCACCGATGCGACGATCATACGCGGGTTGAGCTTGTGAATGTGCTCCCAGGTCAGGCCCATGCGATCAAGCGCGCCCGGCGCGAAATTCTCGACCAGCACGTCACAGGCCTTGATCAGCTCATCCAGCACGCGCTTTCCCTGCGGATGCTTGGAGTCGATCGTGATCGAGCGCTTGTTGTGGTTGAGCATCGTGAAGTAGAGCGAGTCCGCGCCCTTCACATCGACGAGCTGGCCGCGGGTGATATCGCCTACCCCCGGACGTTCGACCTTGATCACGTCCGCGCCGAACCAGGCAAGGAGCTGCGTGCAGGTCGGGCCAGACTGGACGTGCGTGAAATCGAGAATGCGAACGCCGGTCAACGCCTTGCCGTCCTGACCGAACGGCTTCTTCGACGGGCGCGGCATGGCCGACTTCGCCGACTTGCCAGCGGCCTTGCTTGCCTTGCCGGCTGCCTTGCCCGCCGTCTTCAGCTTAACGACGGTGGCTGAAGACCGCTTGGACGCGGCCTTCTTCGATGCAGGTTTGGAGCGGGCTTTTGCCGGCTTCCGTGCCTTGGATTTCTTCGCGACCTTCTTCTTGGCCATCACTTCTCTCCTAAAACTCAAGATCCCCCAGGCACACCGCGAGGCGTTGTGCCGGCTATTTCTTCTTCAGCGCGCTCTGCGGATTGAGGTTGCCGATGCGGCCGCTCTCGCTGCCAGCTGCCGGATCGATCACCGCGTTAATGAGGGTCGGCTTGCCGGAATCCATCGCTTCGTTGACGGCGCGCTTCAGCTCGTCGGGCGACGTCGCGTTGACGCCAACACCACCGAAAGCCTCGATCATCTTGTCGTAGCGCGCACCCTTGACGAACACCGTCGTTGCCGGATCGGAGCCCGCGGGGTTGGTGTCGGTGCCGCGATAGATGCCGTCATTGTTGAAGACGACCACGCAGACCGGCAGGTTGTAGCGGCAGATGGTTTCGATCTCCATGCCGGAGAAGCCGAAGGCGCTGTCACCCTCGACGGCGAGAACCGGCTTGCCGGTTTCGACGGCCGCCGCAATGGCATAGCCCATGCCGATGCCCATGATGCCCCAGGTACCGACGTCGATGCGCTTGCGCGGCTGATACATGTCGATGATGCCACGCGCGAGATCGAGCGTGTTGGCGCCTTCGTTGACCAGGATCGCTTCCGGCCGCTCCTTGATGATCGTGCGCAGCACGCCCAACGCGCCGTGGTAATCCATCGGCGAATTGTTGTTCATCAGCTTCGGCGCCATCTTGGCGATGTTCTCATCGCGTTTCTTTGTGACGGTGCTGATCCAATCCGCCGGTGGCGCCGGCCAGTTGGTTCCCATGCCCTGCAGCAATGCGGAGACGCAGGAGCCGATGTCGCCGACCACCGGCGCGGCAATCTCGACATTCGAATCCATTTCGCGCGGCTCGATATCGATCTGG
>Ga0164243_10013691_pt1 | contig 11385 bp, 11 predicted proteins | sample OricompcompostOP_FD_108781 | JGI IMG/M metagenome (GOLD analysis project Ga0164243, IMG submission 108781) | Organic Plus compost microbial communities from Emeryville, California, USA - Original compost - Organic plus compost (OP) | ecosystem: Engineered > Solid waste > Mixed feedstock >... | reverse complement strand
GGGTGCACGTACGGCGGGTCGACCGCGTCGGTGCCGCCCAGCACGGCCCGGCCGCCGCGCTCGATCGCGTCGGCGATGTGCCGGCGGATCACGTCCAGCTGACCGGGCATCGTGATCGGCCCGATGTCGGCGCCGGAGTCCGAACCGACGGTCAGCGCCTTCGCCTTCGCCACCAGCGCGTCGACGAAGGCGTCGGCGACCTGCTCGTGCACGTACACCCGCTCGATGCCGATGCAGGTCTGGCCGGCGTTGCTCATCCCGGCCCAGCAGGCCGCGTCGGCCGCGGCGGCCACGTCGGCGTCCGCGTCGACGATCATGGCGTCCTTGCCGCCGCACTCCACCAGTACCGGCGTCAGCGTCTGCGCGCACGCGGCCATGACCTTCTTGCCGGTACGGGTGGAGCCGGTGAACGCGAGCTTGTCCACCCCGGCCGCGCACAGCGCCGCACCGGTCTCACCCAGCCCGTGCACCACCTGGAACACCGGCTCGTCGCCGACCGCCTCGGCGAACGAGTCGACCAGCCACTGCCCGACCGCCGGGGTGTACTCGCTGGGTTTGAACACGACCGCGTTGCCGGCGGCGAGCGCGTACGCGATGGAACCCATCGGGGTGAGCACGGGATAGTTCCACGGGCCGATCACCCCGACGACCCCGTACGGCTGGTACGCCAGCAGCCCGCTCTGGTCCGGCAGCAGGATGCTGCCGCTGACCCGGCGCGGGCCGAGCACCCGGCGGGCGTGCTTCGCCGACCAGGCCACGTGGTCGACCGCCGCGGTGATCTCGATGACCGCGTCGCCGACCGGTTTGCCGCCCTCGTCGTGTACCAGCCGGGCCAGCTCGGGCAGCCGCCGGGCCAGCGCGCCGCGCCACCGGCCGAGCCGTTCCGCCCGGCCGGTGAAGCCGAGCTCCGCCCACCACCGTGCCGCCTGGCGGGCCCGCTGGACCGCGGCGCGTACCTGCCCGTCGCCGGCGACCGGGAACTCGGCGACCAGCGCGCCGGTCGCCGGATGGGTGGAGCGCAACCGCCCGTCCACCACCTCCGGTGCGCCCGGCGTCGTCGCGGCATCCGACTTGCGTACCTCGGCGGTCATGGGGCGAGTGTAGGCCGAACCCGTACCCGGCGGTAACCGCCGGCCGGCCGGGGTCAGCCCAGCGCGCGCCGGAACACGGCGAGCACGTCGGCGCACAGCTCGCTCGGTACCGCCGAGCAGATCCGCCGGGTGTCCACGTGCACCGTGCGGATCGCCCGGCCGCGACGCACCAGCCGCAGGTACCCGGCCGGGCTCGGCACGACGGTGTCCCCGGCGTCGGACCCGGCGGGGTGGCCGCTGGCCGCCGGCTCGCCACCGGCCAGCAGCACCAGGCCCCGCACGTACCGGGACTGGTGCAGCGCCTCGCGGTAGGCGGCGAGCAGCGCGGTCGCGAAGTACTCCGGGCCGAACCGGTCCCGCCAGCCGGGGTCCAGCTCGACGTCGATGACCCGGTCGCCCGCGCCGACGGTGACCCGGATCGTGCCGGACGGGTCGGCGCACCGGAACCGGGACGGTGGCCGGCCGCCGAACGACCGTACCCGCGCGGCCGCCCGGGCCTGCAGGCCGGACCGGGCCGCGGCACCGCGCAGCCGGGTCTGGACGTGCTCGGCGGCCATGTCGTCTCCTCGTACACTCGGCGTTGCCGGCTGAACGGTACTCAAGGTCGGCAACACCGCAGGACGACCGCAGTACGGACGAACGGGATCCGCCGGGTCAGGTCAGGTGCTCGGCCACGATGCGGCGGGCCACGTCGGCCGGCGACGGCAGCTCGCCGCGCTCGGCGAGCCCCCGGTACCGCTGCACCCCGGCGAAGTCGCTGTCCCGGATCAGCGCCTGCATGTCGGTGTCCATCACGCCCGGGTTGACGGTCGCGACCCGGACCCGGTCGTCGTCCGCGTACTGCTCGGCGAGCGCGGCGAAGAACATCTCGCCGCCGGCCTTGGTCGCGCAGTACGTGGCCCAGCCGTCGATGACCCGGTGCGCCGCGCCGGACGAGACGAACAGGACGGTCGTCGGTGCCGTCCCGGCGGCGGCCAGTACCGCGTTGGTCAGCAGCATCGGGGCGAGCAGGTTGACGTGCACGGTCGCGGCGGTACGGGCCGGGTCCAGGGCACCGATCGGGCCGATCGGCTCGACCGACCCGGCGTTGTGGATCAGCACCACGTCCTCGCCGGCGGGCCCGGCGCGCAGGAACTCCGCCAGCCCCGGTACCGGCAGGTCCGGCCGGGACAGATCCACCGCGGCCAGCGTGACCCGGTGCGGGTCGGCGGCGCGCTGCTCGGCGGTGAAGCCGCGACCGACCGCGAGCAGCCGGTCACCCCGCCGGTACAGCTCGTCGAACAGTGCCCGGCCCAGCCCGCGGGACACCCCGGTCAGTACGGTGGCGGTCATGGTCGGCAGCCTCTCGTCGCGACGTCGCCGACCAGCCTACGGATCGCGGGACGAGGAGGTCAGCGGTGGCGGACGGGATCGGTACCGTCGGGGTGGTCGGGCTCGGCACCATGGGCGCCGGCATCGTGGAGGTGTTCGCGCGCAGCGGGCTGCCGGTGACGGCGCTGGAGATCGACGACGCGGCGCTGGACGCCGGCCGGGAGCGGCTGCGGGCCTCGACCGACCGGGCGGTACGCAAGGGCAAGCTCACCGCCGAGCAGGCCGCCGAGATCCTGGACCGGATCACGTTCGGTACCGACTACGCGGCGCTGGCCGGCGCCGATCTCGTGGTGGAGGCGGCGCCGGAGCGGATGGCGGTCAAGCGGGCCGTGTTCGGTGAGTTGGACGCGGTGTGCCCGGCGCACGCGATCCTCGCCACCAACACCAGTTCGTTGTCGGTCACCGAGATCGCGCACCACACCGGCCGCCCGGACCGCGTCGTCGGCATGCACTTCTTCAACCCGGCGCCGGTGATGAAGCTGGTCGAGGTGATCGGTACCGTCGCCGCCGACCAGGCGGTGCTGGACACCGTCGTCGCGCTGTGCCGGCGGCTGGGCAAGACGCCGGTGACGGTCACCGACCGGCCCGGATTCGTGGCGAACTACCTGCTGCTCGGCTACCTCAACCAGGCCGCCTGGATGGTGTCGGACGGCTACGTCGGCGCGGCCGAGCTGGACGACGCGATGCGGCTCGGCGCCGGCCTGCCGATGGGCCCGCTGACCCTGATGGACCTGATCGGTCTCGACACGATCGTGGAGATCCTGGACGTGATCCACTCGTACGGTGGGGCCAGCCGCCGGCACGCCGCCGCGCCGCTGCTGCGCCAGCTGGTCGCCGCCGGCCGGTACGGGCGCAAGACCGGGCACGGCTTCCACCGGTACGCCACGCCCGGCTCCGCCGAACCGGAGGTGGCCGCCGCCGAGCCGGTGACGGTACCGGCATCCGTTGCGGTACTGGGGGATCCGGTCGCCGCGGCGGCCCTGCCGGACGCGACCGTACTGTCCGAGGTCGACCCGGCCGCGTTGGCCGGTGTCGACCTGGTCGTGGTCGGCGCGGGTACGTCCGGCGACACGTTCGCCGCGCTCGGCCGGGCCACGAGTGCGGTGCTCGCCGTGGACGCCAGTACCGACGGGTTGGCCGCGGCGGCGACGGCGAGCGGCCGCCCCGACGCGGTGGTCGGCGCGCACCTGGTCGGTGAGCTCGTCGAGATCGCCCGTACGGTCGGTACCGGTGACGCCGCGGTCGCCACCGCGCGCGGGCTCGCGGAGCTGCTGAGCCGGCGCGCGATCGTGGTGGCCGAGCGCGCCGGGCTGGTCGTCGACGCGCTGCTGGTGCCGTACCTGAACGACGCGCTCGGCATGCTCGCCAGCGGGTACGCCGACGCCGACGGCATCGATCACGCCATGACGCTGGGCTGCGGGTACCCGGAGGGTCCGCTCGCCGCCGTCGACCGGCTCGGCCCGCCCGCGGTACTGGCCACCGCCCGGGCGCTGTACGCGGAGTCCGGCGAGCCGAGCCGCGCGCCGTCCCCGCTGCTGACCCAGCTGGTCGCCGCCGGCCGCGGCGTCCGCGACTGACCCGCCGACCCCGACCGTCGACTCCCGCCCGGCCGGCCCGGCGATGGGCGGCTCGGCACGGCGGCGTGCGGCCGACGAGCGCTGCGACGCAACGCCGGGGGTACGGCGGCAGGCGAGCCGGCGCCGCGAGGCATGGTCGGGCGCGGCGGCGTGCGGCCGATCGGCGGGCGCGCGGCGACCTCGGTACGCCCCGGCCGCCTTATGCTGTACGGCATGCCGGAAGGTGCCGAGGCCGGTGGGCCGTCGTCGGACGACGTGGCGGGTTCGATCGCAGCGCGGAAAGCACTCGGACCCGACGCGGAGGAAGCCGTCATCCGGGCGTTCCTGGAACGTACCGGGCAGGAGATCGATCGGCGGGTCGACGAACGGTTGGCGAGCCAGCCGGCCACGCCGCCGCCCGCCGTACCGCCGTCGGGTCAGCGGGTCGACCACACCCCGTTCATCCTGGCGATCGTCTCGGTCGGTGCCGGCATCCCGCTGACCGGCATCGCCACCCAACTGCACGGCGGTACGCTGCCCGGGATCGTGATCATCTGGCTCGGCCTGGTGCTGATCAACGTCGTGTACGGGCGGCGCCGCCGCTGAGCTGCCGGGCGGGCGGGGTCAAATAGGCTTGACAGCGTGAGCCCGCGACGCAACCGGCGCCAGGACGCCGTGACACCGGTCGACACCGACCGGGTACGGCACGGCGTCGACACCCTGGAGACCTGGCCGGACGGCCGGTGGCGGGTGCGTGCGGTGACCGGCAGCGCCGGCAAGACGTACCGCTGCCCCGGCTGCGACCAGGAGATCCGCGCCGGGGTCGGGCACCTGGTGTGCTGGCCGGACGGGCTGGTGGACGATCGGCGGCACTGGCACCCGGCCTGCTGGCGGGCCCGGCTGCGGCGCGGCCCGGTCGTGCAGCGCTCGCGCAACGCACCCCGGTACGGCTGAGCTGTGATGGCCGCCGCGCGGCGACCGCCTCCGCCGCGGCGCGTGACAGACTGGATGATCGTGAGCGCTGCGATCCGGGCCAATTCCATCCTGCCGGCCACCCGTACCGACATCGAGCTGACCACCGCCGACGGCGTGACGCTGGTCGGCGAGCTGGCGGTGCCGGCCGACCGGCCGCCGGTGGCCACCCTGATCTGCCTGCACCCGCTGCCCACGCACGGCGGCATGATGGACTCCCACCTGTACCGCAAGGCGGCGTGGCGGCTGCCCGCCCTGGCCGGTGTCGCGGTGCTGCGGTTCAACACCCGGGGTACCAGCAGCCTGCGCGGCACCTCCGGCGGCACGTTCGACAACGCGATCGCGGAGCGGTACGACGTGGCCGCCGCGATCGAGTACGCGGAGTTCCACGACCTGCCGGAGGTGTGGCTGGTCGGCTGGTCGTTCGGCACCGACCTGGCCCTGATGTACGGCTGCGACCCGACCGTGCGCGGGCTGATCCTGCTGTCCCCGCCGCTGCGGTACGCCACCGACGAGCACCTGGCCACCTGGGCGGCGTCCGGCCGGCCGGTGACCGCGCTGGTGCCGGAGTTCGACGACTACCTGCGGCCGGCCGAGGCGACGCGCCGGTTCGCCGCGATACCGCAGGCCGAGGTGGTCGCGGTGGCGGGCGGCAAGCACCTGCTGGTCGGCCACTCGGAGCTGGTCCTGGACGAGATCGCGCGCCGGGTGGCGCCCGAGTCGGCGCCGCTGCCGCGCAGCTGGGACGGGCCGATGGAGTTCGGGGACGCCTCGGCGTACGCGGACCGTACCGTCGCGGCCTTCGCCGACAGGCCGGTGCCCGGCCCGGCCCGCTGACCTGGCCCCGCATCCGGCGTGGCGCAGGCGACACGCCGGTGCGCTGCGCGTACCCCCGGGGGACCGGCAGGATAGGCGAATGCGGATCGGATACACCGAGGCCGGCCAGGGGGTACCGCTGGTCCTGTTGCATGCGTTCCCGTTGGACGCGGGCATGTGGTCGGCGCAGCGTGACGGCCTGACCGACCATGCCCGGATGATCACCCCGGACCAGCGCGGCTTCGGCGGTACGACGGAGCTCGGGGACGCCGAGCCGGACCTGGACGTCGCGGTGGAGGATCTGCGCGAGCTGCTGGACTCGCTGGCGCTGGACCGGGTCGTACTCGGTGGGATCTCGATGGGCGGCTACGTGGCGCTGGCGTTCCTGCGCCGGTACCCGGAGCGGCTGTCCGGCCTGCTGCTCGCCGACACGAAGGCGACGGCGGACACCGCCGAGGCGGCCGGGAAGCGGCGCGCGATGGCCGACGCGGTCGAGTCCGCCGGTACCAGCGAGGCGCTGCGCCGCGAACTCGCGCCGAACCTGATCGGGTCGACGACGCGCTGGCAGCGGCCGGACATCTACGAGCGGGTCGCCGCGGCGGCGGCCGCGGCGCCGCCGGCCGCGGTGGCCTGGGCGCAGCGGGCGATGGCGGCCCGCCGGGACGCCACCGACCTGCTCCCGGCGGTGTCGGTACCGACGCTGGTGGTGGTCGGCGAGGACGACACGCTGGCCGCGCCGGCGGAGACGGCCCGGCTGGCCGAGGCGATACCGGGTGCCACGCTGCGCCGCATCCCGGGCGCCGGCCACCTCACCCCGATCGAGGCGCCGGAACGCTTCAACATCGCGGTACGCAGCCTGCTGGCCCGGGTCGCCTGACCGCGCCGCCGGCGCCGAGACCCCGGGCCGGCGCGGCTCTGGGATCCGCCGGTGCCGAGGCTTCGGCCGCGGCGCTAGGATCTGCCGGCGCCGAGGCTTCGGCCGCGGCGCTAGGATCCGCCGGCGTGCCGCCGGCGTTGGCGCGCCCGGTACGCCGCCGCCTTGACCCGGTCGCCACATCCGGCCATGCCGCACCAGGTACGCCGCGCGCCACGGGACCGGTCCAGGTAGAGGCGGGTGCAGTCGGTCAGTCCGCACTCCTTCAGCCGCGCCCGTGGATCGGCCAGTACGGTGACGCCGCACCGGGCGACGTGGCCGAGCGCGGCGGTGATGTCCCCGGACAGGCGCAGGCCACGGTCGGTGAGCGCGGGCACCGGTACCGGACCGGCGGCCGCCTCGTTGAGGATCGCCCGGCTGGCCGGGTCGAACGGCCGACCGTGCAGGCGGTCGAGGGCGAGCCGGTAGATCGCCTCGCGGAGCGTCACGGCGCGCTCCAGCGCCTCGGCGTCGGCTCGTACCCGGTCGGGCAGCTCGCCGCAGCCGGCCACCCACCGTTCCAGGTCGACCGGGCTGCGCAGCAGGTCGATCCGCTGGCCGCGGCGGTGTTCCAGGGTGCCGGCGAGGTCGAGCGCCGGGTTGCCACTCACGTACGCGAACGCCACGTCACCATCTTGACCGGTGACGCGAACCGCGGCAACATCGTCACCTGTCGAACCGGTGACGAAGGGAACGCGGATGGCCGACGCCAGCGACATCGAGGTCGTCGTCTTCGACGTGCTCGGCACCCTCGTCGACGAACCCCGGGGCGTACGAGCGGCGATCGCCGACGCCGTCCCCGCGGCCGGCGCGGACCGGGTCGCGGCGCTGTCGACCGAGTGGCACCGGTACGTCGCGCAGCAGCAGCGGCGCATCGCGCGCGGCGACCGGCCGTACGCCAACTCCGACGTGCTCGACGGTGAGGCGGCCCGGCAGGTGGCGGACCGCGCCGGGGGAGTCGCGCACGCCGCGCTCGCCCGGCTGGCCGAGGCGACGCGTCGACTGCCGCCGTGGGCCGACACGGCGGCCGGGCTGGACCGGCTCGCGCGGCGGTACTGCGTACTCGGGCTCTCCAACGCGGGGCGTACCACGCTGCTGCGGCTCGCCGCGCACGCCGGCCTGCGGTGGCACCAGGCGCTGTCGGCCGAGACGGTACGCGCGTACAAGCCGGCACCGGAGGTCTACCGGCTGGCGCTGGACGTCGTCGACCGCCCGCCCGAACGGGTGCTCCTGGTCGCGGCGCACGCCTGGGACCTGCGCGGGGCGCGGCGGCACGGCTTCCGCACCGGGTACGTGCACCGGCCGGGCGGCGATCCGCCCGCCGACGGCGACGCGTTCGACTGGCGGTGCGCGGGGCTGGCCGAGCTGGCGGACGTGCTGACGGCGGACTGACCGGGGTCGACGCCGCCCGCTGGCGACGGCGGTGGCCGGCGCCGTGACCGTCTACTGTGGACGGAGCAGGTCGCGGTACCAGCGGTACGACGACTTCGGGGTGCGGCGCCGGCTGGCGTAGTCGACGTGCACCAGCCCGAACCGTTGCGAGTAGCCGGCCGCCCACTCGAAGTTGTCCAGCAGCGACCAGACGAAGTAGCCGCGTACGTCGACACCGGCGTCCCGCGCCGCCGCGACCGCGTCGACGTGCCGGGCGAGGTAGTCGACCCGCTCCGGGTCGGGCACCGTACCGTCCGGGGCCGGCTGGTCCGGGAAGCTCGCGCCGTTCTCGGTGACGTACAGCGGGGGCAGCCGGTTGCCGTACCGCCGGGTGAGGTCGGTCAGCAGGTCGGTCAGCCCGGTCGGCACGATCGGCCAGCCGAACCCGGTCCGCGGCGCCTCCGCGTCGAACGGCGCGAACCCGAACGGCAGCGGCGGCAGCGCGTCGGTCAGCTCCGGCGGGATCTCGGCGGCGAGTGGGCCGGGCGCGCAGATCCGGGTCGGCTGGTAGTAGTTGACGCCGTAGAAGTCCAGCGGCGCGGCGATCGTCGCGAGGGCCTCGGTGTCGGTGGCCAGCTCGTCGAGCACCCCGAACCCCTCCGGCCCGCTCGGGTACCGGCCGCGCAGCACCGGGTCGGCGAAGATCCGGTTGTGCAGCAGGTCGTACGCGTCGGCCGCGGCCAGGTCCGCCGGCCCCGGCGCGGCACCCGGCGTACCGCCCGCGGCGACGACCGGGGTGTGGTTGTTCGTGATGCCCACCTGACCGGGTACGCCCGCGGCCCGCAGCGCGGCGACCGCGAGACCGTGCCCGTACAGCTGGTGGTGCGCGGTGGGCAGCGCGTCGAGCAGCAGCTGCCGGCCGGGCGCGTGCACGCCGATGCCGTAGCCGAGCATGGTCACCATGGCCGGCTCGTTCAGCGTGATCCAGTACGCCACCCGGTCGCCGAGCCGGTCCGCCACCAGCGCCGCGTAGTCGGCGAACCGGTGTGCGGTGTCGCGTACCGTCCAGCCGCCGGTGTCCTCCAGCTCCTGCGGCGTGTCCCAGTGGTACAGGGTGAGCATCGGCGCGATGTGGTGCGCGCGCAGCTCGTCGACGAGGCGGTCGTAGAAGTCCAGCCCGGCGGCGTTCGCCGGACCGCGCCCGGTCGGCTGCACCCGCGGCCAGGACACCGAGAAGCGGTACGCGTCGACGCCGAGGTCGGCCATCAGCGCGACGTCCTCGGCGTACCGGTGGTAGTGGTCGCAGGTGACCTCGCCGGTGGCGCCGGCGTCGATCCGGCCCGGTTCGGCGCAGAACGTGTCCCACACCGACCGGCCGCGCCCGTCGGCGTCGACCGCGCCCTCGATCTGGTACGCCGAGGTCGACACGCCCCACACGAAGTCGTCCGGGAACCTGTCCGGCATCGTTCGACCTCCCCGGCGCCGCGCGGATGTGAGGATTCCTCGCACCATATCGCCTTTCGGCGTGCCCGCGGGCCCGCCGGATCGCCCGTCCGCCGCCCGACTGGCCGCCGGGCGGGTACCGGGCCATGACACGATGGTGCCGTCGTCGAGCGAGGGATGTGGCGATGCGGCAGGAGAACGCCGACACGACCGTGCTGTGGGCGCCGGAGCTGCTCGCGTACGACTTCGGCGAGCATCCGATGGACCCGGTCCGGCTGGAGCTGACCATGGCCCTGGCCCGCGAGTTCGGCGTGTTGGACCGCGCCGGCGTCCGGCTGGTCGCGCCGACCCCGGCCGACGACGCCACGCTGCTGCGGGTGCACACCCCCGACTACCTCGCCGCGGTACGCGCCGCCTCCACCGACCCGACCGTCACCGGGCACGGCCTGAACACCGCCGACGATCCGGTCTTCGCGGACATGCACGAGGCCAGCGCGCTGATCGCCGGCGCCAGCGTGGCCGCCGCGCACGCCGTCTGGACCGGTACCAGCCGGCGCGCGGTCAACCTGGCCGGCGGCCTGCACCACGCGATGCCGGACCGGGCCAGCGGGTTCTGCGTCTACAACGACCCGGCGATCGCGATCGACGCGCTGCTGTCCGCCGGTGCCGAGTCCATCGCGTACGTGGACCTCGACGTGCACCACGGCGACGGCGTGCAGCACGTGTTCTACGACGACCCCCGGGTACTGACGGTCAGCCTGCACGAGTCCGGCTACGCGCTGTTCCCCGGTACCGGCTTTCCCACCGAGACCGGCGGCGAGCACGCTCCCGGCAGCGCGGTCAACCTGCCGCTGCCGCCCGGTACCGGTGACGCCGGCTGGCTGCGCGCGTTCCACGCCGTGGTGCCCTCGGCGGTACGGGCGTTCAAGCCGCAGCTGCTCGTCACCCAGTGCGGCGCCGACGCGCACCGCGCCGACCCGCTCGCCGACCTGCGGCTGTCGGTGGACTGCCAGCGCACCGCGTACCTGGCGCTCGCCGAGCTGGCCGACACCGTGTGCGGCGGCCGCTGGCTCGCGTTCGGTGGCGGCGGCTACGCGCTGGTCGAGGCGGTACCGCGGGCCTGGACGCACCTGCTCGCGATCGTCACCGGCGAGCCGATCGAACCGGACACGCCGACCCCGCCGGCCTGGCGCGCGCTCGCCCAGGCGCGCTGCCCGCAGAGCCATCCGCCAGCGGCGATGACCGACTTTCCGGGCGCCGCGGCGCTGCTGGTGCCGTACCGGGCGTGGGAACCGGGCGCCGCCACCGCGGACGCCGTGGACCGCGCGGTCCTCGCCACTCGCCGGGCGGTGTTCCCGCTGCTCGGCCTCGACCCGGACGACCCGAGGGACTGACCGGCCATGCCCGCCGCCGAGGGGTACCCGGAGCACCGCGCCGCCGACGTGGTGCTCGCCGACGGCGGGACCGTACACCTGCGGCCGATCCGGCCGGACGACGCGCCGCGGATCGTGGCGATGCACTCCCGGTTCTCCGAACGCACCCGGTACCTGCGCTACTTCTCCCCGTACCCGCGGATCCCGGAACGCGACCTGCGCCGGTTCACCACCGTCGACCACCACGACCGGGAGGCGTTCGTCGCCGAGCTGGGCGGGGAGCTGATCGCGGTCGGCCGGTACGAGCGGATCGACGCCGACGAGGCGGAGGTGGCGTTCGTGGTGGAGGACGCGCACCAGGGCCGCGGCATCAGCTCGGTACTGCTGGAGCATCTCGCCGCCGCGGCGGGGGAGGAGCGCATCGGCCGGTTCGTCGCCGAGGTACTGCCGGAGAACGGGGCGATGCTGCGGGTGTTCTC
>Ga0164243_10013688_pt1 | contig 11386 bp, 9 predicted proteins | sample OricompcompostOP_FD_108781 | JGI IMG/M metagenome (GOLD analysis project Ga0164243, IMG submission 108781) | Organic Plus compost microbial communities from Emeryville, California, USA - Original compost - Organic plus compost (OP) | ecosystem: Engineered > Solid waste > Mixed feedstock >... | reverse complement strand
GGATTTCTCCTGCCTTGAAGGCTTCTGCCCGTCCTTCGTGACCGTCCATGGCGCAAAGCTGAAGAAGCTCGAAGGCGTGGCCGGCGACATTGACCCGCTGAAGGATGTTCCCGAACCGGCCATTTTCCCGATCGAGAAGGGCTGGAGCGGCGTCGTCGACGGCATCGGCGGAACGGGTGTCGTCACCATCGGCGCGATTCTTGCCATGGCTGCTCACCTGGAACGGAAGGGTGTCGGCGTCATCGACATGGCCGGCCTCGCCCAGAAAGGCGGCGCGGTCTATTCGAACCTCCGCATGGCCGCAACGCCGGAGGACATCCGCTCCATCCGCGTGGCTGCGGGTGAGGCAGATCTCGTGCTGGGCGGCGACCTCATCGTGACTGGCTCGAGCAAGGTTCTGGCCACCGTGCGACACGGGCACACGCTGGTGCTTGCCAACAAGGCAGAGGTGATGCCGGGCGATTTCACGCGCCAGCCGGACTTCAGCCTGCCGGTCGAGCGCCTGAAACGCGAAATCATCAAGCATGCAGGCGAAGAGAACACGTTCTTCTTCGATGCCACCCAGGCGGCCAAGGTGCTCTTCGGCAATACGTTGGGTGCCAACATGTTCATGCTCGGTGTTGCCTGCCAGAAGGGCGGCCTGGCTGTTTCTCCGGAGGCGATCGAAAAGGCGATCGAGCTGAACGGGGAGGCTGTACCGGCAAACATCAAGGCGTTCCGCTGGGGCCGTCGTGCGGCGCAATTCCCGGAAGAGGTGCGTGAGCTCGTCGGATCGGCTGCCGAGAAGGGCGCTTCGATCAGCGAGAGCCTCGATGAGATGATCGCTCGTCGGGTGGATTTCCTCACCCGCTACCAGAACCGCGCCTATGCCGAGCGCTACCGCAACCAGGTCGAGCGCATCCGCAAGGCAGAGACGGCCGCGGTGCCGGGGGCAACAACCATCACTCAGGCGGTGGCAAAGAGCCTGTTCAAGCTGATGGCCATCAAGGACGAGTACGAGGTTGCGCGCCTCTACACCGATGGTTCCTTCCAGCGCCAGCTGAACAACGAGTTTGAAAGCTACGACCGGCTCGAGTTCCACCTTGCGCCGCCGATCCTTTCGAAGCCCGGACCTGATGGGCATCCCAAGAAGCGCCGGTTCGGTCAGGCAATGCTCACTGGCTTCAGGTTGTTGGCAAGCCTGAAGGGTCTGCGTGGCACGGTCCTTGACCCATTCAGCTATCTTGAGGAACGGCGTCAGGAGCGTGAGCTGCTCGCAACCTTTGAGAACGATCTGCAAAAGATCGAGGAAATGCTCTCAGAACCTGCGTTGCCCACAGAAAAGATCGACACGCTGGCGGCTTTCGCATCGATCCCGATGATGATTCGCGGCTTCGGCCACGTGAAGCGGGCGAACATGGAAAGTGCCTTCGATCAGCGGGCCGATCTTCTGCAACGCCTTGCAGAGGAAGGAAATCAGACGCTGCTCAAGGCTGCCGAATAGACAATCCGGCCTGCGCCCTGGATGGTCGCAGCGGGCCTCCTTCAACCCAGGGGTTCCTGCAACCTCTGGGTTGCGCGCGTCAGCCGGTGGTTTATCATCAAAACCACTAAATTTTTACCGTTACCGATAAGCTCTTCTTTAAGCCCGTCTTGTATTAAGATGCCCGCAAGCGGGAGAACTCATGGCAAAGCGCGCAGACAGCGATATACCCGGCGAGGTATATATACAGTTTGTGAAATCGCTCTATGGCAGCGCCAGCACGGTGCTGGTCGGAGCGACCTCTCACATGCTGGTCGCTCTGTTCGTCTACCTCAGGAACGGCGAGCCGCTGTTTCTTGCCTTCGCAGCGCTCTTCATCGCCATCGGCATCATTCGCTACATGGGCATCCGCAAGGGTGCGGATGAAATCACCGATCCCGAACAGGCACGCAGGCTGGAGAGCGAATATGTGGTGCGCGGCGCCATACAGGGCCTCCTTCTCGGAGTCTTCGGCTTCTGCGCCACCTATGTCTTTCCCGATCAGTTTGGACAGTTGGGCGCGCTGGCGCTCGTCCTCTCGGCACTTGCCACGGTGGTTGGCCGCAACTACGGGTCATCCCGTGTCGTGCTCGCCTTCACCGTCTCCATGCTCGCACCGCTTGCGCTGGCCTTGCTGCTGCGCGGGGAACCGAGCTACGGGATGCTTGCCATCCTGATGCTCCCGTTTGGGCTGATCGTCATCCGCAGCGCCTCCGACGTTCGCAAGCTTCTCGTGAGCGCCGTACTGGAGCGCAAGAACGCGGATCTTCTCGCGCAACGCTTCGATCGTGCGCTCAACACGATGTCCCATGGCCTGATCATGCTTAATCTGGAAGGCTGCGTGGTGGTTGCCAACGACCGGGCAGCCGAGCACCTGGGCTTCCGGTTCTCCGAGCAGATGATCGGCCGTACGCTGGACGCGCTTTTGCTGCGTGGCGTCGCCGGAGCGCTCCTGAACCGCGACGATTTCATCGCCGCCCGTCGCCAGCTTCAGGAGGCTCTTGATACCGGCCATGGCAAAAAGGTTCTGCTGCACCTGCGCAATGGCCGCTTCCTCGAGTTCACCGCCCGAGAGGGCAAGGAAGAGCTTGCCGTGCTCACCTTTGAAGAGGTGACGAACCGTGTGGCAGCGGAAGAAAAGATCCGCCACATGGCCCGCTACGACAGCCTGACGGGTCTGCCCAACCGCGCTTATTTCCAGGAGATGGTGCGCGACTTCATCGAGCAGGGGGACGATGGCCGTCTCTGCGGTCTTGCCATCATCGACCTCGACGATTTCAAGTCCATCAACGACACCATGGGTCACCCGGTTGGCGACAGCCTGATCTATGCGGTGGCCGAACGCCTCATCTCCCATATGAGCGATACGGTGAAGATCGGCCGCTTCGGCGGCGACGAGTTCATGCTCTACATCGACCACGTGCAGGACGTGGAGGATTTCTCCGAACGCTTTTCGGCGATCTTCGAGGAAATTCGTGGGCAGGTCGAGATTGCCGGCCATCTGCTGTCGATCGAAGCGAGCGCCGGCGTGGTCGTCTTCCAGGCGGCCGCGGGGGATCTGAACGAGGTGACGGTGCGTGCCGATCTGGCGCTCTATGCCGCCAAGGATGCGGGCAAGTCCACCTGGCGCCTGTTCGAAGAGCACATGGATGCGGCCTTCCGCACCAAGCAGATGATGAAGTCTGACCTGCGTGCGGCAATTGCGGGCAAACAGCTGCACGTCATGTATCAGCCGATCATTGACATGAACACGCTGCGCGTCTCGTCCTATGAAGCGCTGTGCCGCTGGACACATCCGCACCTTGGGCCGATCTCGCCCGCCATCTTCATCCCGCTGGCCGAGGAGATGGGACTGATCACCGAGATCAGCTGCATGGTTCTTGAGACCGCCTGCAAGGAATGCATGAAGTGGCCGGAACACATCAACGTCTCGGTTAACCTTTCAGCCAAGGACTTCCACGGCTCGTCGGTCATCGACAACGTGGCGGTGGCGCTGGCGAACTCCAGCCTTGCACCGCAACGACTCGAACTGGAAGTAACGGAAACGGCGTTGCTCGATGACAAGCAGCGGACGCATTCCTTGATCAAGCAGCTGAAGAAGCTTGGCGTCTGTATCGCGCTTGACGACTTCGGCACCGGTTACTCGAGCCTTAGCTACCTCCACACCCTTCCGCTCGATCGCGTGAAGATTGACGGCAGCTTCCTCCACGACGTGGCCGAGAACCCGCGGTCGCGCAAGCTGTTGAAGAGCGTCGTGCAGCTATCCCGTGGGCTGGGTCTTTCGGTGACGGTGGAGGGCGTAGAGACCCATGAGCAGCTGCGGCTTCTCCAGGAATCGGCGCGTCCTGACCAGGTGCAGGGCTTCCTTTTTGGTGCCGCCCTTTCGCCTAACGGCGCCCGCGCAATGGCCGATGGCGTGTGGGCATTCGAGCAAACTGGACGGATCGATGAACAACAAAGGACAATTCACAAATAAAATTAAGTGTTCGACGGATTTGTAGTGTTAAGGTTAACACTAGGTTAGGCCTTCACTAAAATTTAAATTAATTGCTAACTGTGCCCATCACGGTCGTGAATTTTCAGGATGGGACATGACACCGAATACTTTAACTAATCGCGGAACGCGTGCGGAGGAGTCTCCATTCAATCGCAGCGTCTTCAGTGTACTCGATCACATTGAGTACCGGATATGTGACGAGGGCGAGGACCTGGAAGCAGTTTATCGGCTTCGCTATCAGTCCTATCTCGCCGCCGGCATGATCAAGGAGGATGCTGCCAGGCAGATCCACGACAAGTACGATGAGATGCCGAATTCCCATCGCTTCGGCGTGTTCTACAAGGGCAACCTGGTTTCGACGATCCGGGTACACCACCTCTCCCAGGAACATCCGATTGCACCGAGCTGCGGCGTCTTTGGCGATGTGATCGAAGCAAGGCTGAAGGCCGGGCAGACCTTCGTGGACCCAAGCCGCATGGCGGCGGATCTGGAATGGGGCCGCAAGCTTCGCGTACTGCCTTACATCACGCTGCGCCTTGCGGTGCTGGGGGCCAAATACTTCCGCACCGACTACAGCCTGATCGCCATCAAGGAAGAGCATTCCGCGTTCTACTACCGCACGTTCCGTGCGGAGCCCGCCACCGGACCGCGTTCTTATCCGGGTCTTGAGGTTCCGGTCCATCTACTCCAGATGAACACCCGAGAAGTGCTGGACGAGGTGATCGAACGTATGCCGTTCTTTGGTTCCACCGAGGCCGAGCAGCGCATGTTGTACGGACGCAAGCGTTCGGCGGATGAAACCGGCTCGCTGTCGGTGCATCCAACGGCACGGTTGCTGCTCGCCGCTGCCTGAAGCAAGCCTGTCCTTATGTTGTCGCGGGAGCCTTTTGGGCTCCCGTTTCTTTATGAGGGACTGAACAGTTGATCCGACAGCCCCAACGGGAGACACACCATGCCTGACCTCCAGATCGCTCCGCTCGTCGCCTTGATCGCGGGCATCTTGATCCTGATCATGCCGCGCCTGCTCAACATCATCGTGGCGGTCTACCTGATTCTTGTGGGCCTGATGGGCCTCTTCCCGGACGCGATTGATCGTCTGAACTTCTGATTTTGCGCGGTAATTCGGGTTGCGTCGAAGCACCCCATTGCCGAGAGCGTCAGTTTTGGCTATTGCGACGGGTAGATTTTCCCGAGGGGTTTAGACATGGCAGATTCACATTCCGAGGGCGTCGTCGAAATGGGCGCGGAAATGGACTACGCTGAGCACGAGCGCAGCTACAAGTTCTTCGTGAGCTTCACGGAGTACTCGATCCTTTTGATCACCGCTCTTCTGCTCGCGATGGCCTTTGGCTTCTTCACGACCGCTGGCTTCTTCTCCAGCCTGATCCTGTTCGTGATCATCTCGGCGGTGGGCGTCTGGTTCCTGCGTTCGCGTTAGATAATAAAAGCTTAGATCCTTTCAGCGTTTTTTACGAAAAGCTGAACGGCTCTAGCTATCGGGGACCGGCAGGCTTTCTGCAAACGGTCCCTGTGCTGCCTTCGGGCGACCGCACGTCGTCAAGCACTATGGCATAGGCCCGACACGCGTTTTGCGTGTTCGGGCCTTCTGCTATGCGCAGATTTGCTGAACTTGCCTGATCGCCTCAATGAGGCCCAAAGAAAAAGCCCGGTCGCCCGGGCTTCGTTCGTTTTCGGCTTTCCGCAAGTCCTTATGCGCGTGTCCGCGCCACGCCTTCCTTGGCTGGCCCATAGTTGGGGTCAAGCTGCAGTGCGCGGGCGTAGGAGCGCTGTGCGCGGTCCTTCTCGCCACGCTTCTCGAAGACCAGGCCCTGGTTGGCCCAGCTCTCGGCGAGGTTCTCATTCAGCCTGATTGCCGTATTGAAGTCCGTGAAGGCGTTCTCGTCGTCGCCGAGCGCGAGGTACGACAGGCCACGTGCATTGTAGCCGTACGGTTCGCTTGGAGCGTAGGAGATCGCCTTGGCGAAGTCTTCGATTGCGAACTGGTGCTGGTTGCTCGCCTGATAGAGGATGCCGCGGCGCAGATAGGCGCGGGGATCCGTCGTATCGAGGTTGATCGCGCGCTCGAAGTCCTGGAAGGCCTCGTTGGTGCGGCCCGCAAGGCGATAGAGCTCTCCGCGACCGATATAGGCGACGTCATAGTTCGGGTTGAGCTGGATCGCCCGGGTGTAGTCAGCGACTGCGCGCTGGGAGTCACCCATGTAGCGATAGATCAGCGCCCGGTTGGCGTATGCCTGGTAGGAATTCGGATCGAGCTGGATGGCCTTGTCGAAGTCGGCCAAAGCTTCCTTGTAACGACCGGCGCGGCCATAGGCCGAGCCGCGGACGTTATAGGCGCCGGGATCGTTCGGCGATCGATTGATGACGGCGGTAAGCGAACCGATGTTTTCAGACGAAGCCTGGGCAGCATCCACCGGGAAGAGGTCGCTGAATTGGGACGATCCGCTGGTTGACCCGCAGGCGGCCAGCGCGCCGAGGGCAATCAGGGAAACGGCTCGTAGCATAGTTTTGCTGACCCGAGAACTAAACATAGTCACTTTCGCCATCCGATGCCGTCCACCTCTTGCTGCGTTTCAAAGAGCCAAAAAAAGGTGGCGGCGAATCGAGCTCGCGCCACCTTAGACATATATAACGCAGAAAGAGACGAAAAGTAGGCGCTTAGCGCGCTGCTACGCGTCCGCCGCCGATAAGGCCTTCGCGCTGTGCACGCTTGCGTGCCAGCTTGCGGGCGCGGCGAACAGCTTCTGCCTTTTCACGTGCGCGCTTTTCCGAGGGCTTCTCGAAATGCCCACGCATTTTCATCTCGCGGAAAATACCTTCACGCTGCATCTTTTTCTTGAGTGCGCGAAGCGCCTGATCGACATTGTTATCGCGGACGAGTACTTGCACGTGGTCTTCCTGTAAATCTGTTGATGATAGGTCCCGAACCCTCATCGGTCCAGTAACCAGGGCCAGCGACGGATTTCTCCACGCAGGAATGCGCGCTGTTACCAATTTCCCTGACGTTTGTCGAGTCGGTAATTCAGAAACTCTATCGAAACATGACAGTTCTAGGGTATGGAATTCGGCCAACGGTTTCAGCCGCTTCAGAGCCATTTCGCAGAAGTCGGAACCTGTCAGCAGCGCGCCGCATTGTATCTCAAAACGAGGTGAAGCGATGCACGACAACGACCCCAGGAAATCCAACGAGAACGTAGACCCGCAGCCGACCAGCGATGACCTTGAGGAGCAGCTGGAGAAGGGGCTGGAAGATACCTTTCCGGCAAGCGACCCTGTCTCGGCAACACGCGCAACGCGCACGGGTGCGCCGGGTGAGTTCGCCATTCGCCCGCCGAAGTCCGAAAAGGATGAAGACAGCGAGGAAGAGCTGGAAGAGGGGCTTGAGGATACGTTTCCGGCAAGCGATCCGGTCTCGGCCACTTCACCCACCCATGCCGGTGGCCCTAAGGACAAGTAGTAGCTTGAGCAATTCCAGCAAAAGTGGGAACCGGTTTTCCGTCCGGAATTGCGTCACAACAATGGCTTAGATGGCGCTGACGCCGCCGTCGATGGCGATGGCCTGACCGGTCATGAAACTGTTGCTCGGGTGGGCGGCGAAAAGGATGGCTTCGACCACCTCGTCCACTTCGGCCAGCCGCTGCATCGGCACGACACGTGTCAGGTTGGTCTCGGCTTCTGCTGGATCGCGGAAGGCGAGGCCAAGCTTCTCTGTGACCATCGGCGTGCGCGAGAACGACGGGCAAACGGCGTTCACGCGGATTCCCTTGGTGGCATATTCCGCAGCCGCGCTTCGGGTAAGCCCAATGACGCCATGCTTTGCCGCTGAATAGGCTGCGAGCCGCGGCGCCCCCTTCAGGCCGGCATAGGACGCGACATTGACGATCGAACCGCCGCGCTTCTCCTTGCGGAATTGCTTTTCCATCAATGGCAGCTGGTGCTTCATGGCGTAAAACACGCCCATCAAATTGATGTCGATGACCTGGCGCGCTTCTTCTGAAGGCAGCAGGTGGAAGCGAACGAAAGCCTGGGCGACGCCGGCATTGTTGATCGCGATATCGAGACCGCCGAAACGCTCGCGCGCCAGCCCGACGAGCTGCTCCGACGTCACCTCTTCGGCGATATCGCCGCAGAAGGTAACCGTCTCAGTCTCCAGCGAGGCGGCGAGTTCTTCAAGCGGTTCGCGTTCGATATCGGAAAGGACCAGTTTCGCGCCGTCGTTGGCGAGGCGCTTTGCCAGTTCAACGCCAAAACCGCCGGCAGCACCCGTCAACAAGACCGTCAAACCCTGGAAAGATCTCATGACGTCTGTTCTCCAAAGGAGCGGTCTGCTGTCGAGTTCCGGGCTATCTTCATCTCTCCTCACGTGCGGACCTGATATCAGAGCCTCTCAGGGCCCGCAAGGCGGGTCAAGATGCGCTCCTCGAAGTACAACGAACTGATTGCTTGGCTGGTCACACCAATAGTGAAGATTGCGGCGAAAGCCTGTTCACTCGGGCGGACGGTCGGGCATCGCGAGCGTAAGCCAACGTGCGGTGATCGCGGGTTTGATGTTGTTTTCGATCTCAACGCTCACATCATATGCGCATTCGATAATGCCGGATGGGCGCACCTTCAGGTCAGCCAGCACGAAATGTGCCCGGATGCGAGATCCCGTCCGAACCATATTGGTGAAGCGGATCTTGTCGAACCCGAAGTTGACGCCGACCGACGCACCCTCCACCTGCGGTACCGCCTCAAAAATCATGGTGGAGAGCAGCGAGAGCGTCAGGAAGCCATGGGCGATTGTTCCGCCATACGGCGTTTCACGCGCCGCGCGCTCAGGGTCGGTGTGAATGAACTGGTGATCGTCCGTCGCATCCGCGAAAAGGTCGATCATCTTCTGGGTCACCGTACGCCACTCGGAAACCCCGATTTCCTTGCCAATCAAGGCCTTGGCGTCGTCGATGGCAATCGGCTTCATGCGCTTCATTCCGTCAGTATCGCAGATAATGGGGGGCACAGATACAGTGACAGGCCGCATTTGTCATGCGGCCTGTAGAAAGTTTGGCGCGAACTGAAAGGTCAGTGACCGGCACCCGACTGGGCAGCCTCCGTCAGCTCGCGTTCCAGGCGCTTTTCTTCCTCGATCTTCGGCGTCACGAACCGGCCCATGAGGAGATAGGCGACCGGCGTCAGGAAGAGCGTCGCGATCGAGGAGAGGCCAAGTCCGCCGACGATCACCCAGCCAAGCGCGATACGGGCTTCCGCACCGGCGCCTGAGGCGAGCACGAGCGGCAGGCCACCCACGACCGTACAGATCATGGTCATCATGACAGGGCGCAGACGGATGAGCGAAGCCTGTTCGATGGCATCGCGCACGTTCAGCCCGCGGTCGCGCAGCTGGTTGGCGAACTCCACGATCAGGATGCCGTTCTTCGCCATGATGCCCACAAGTAGCACGAGGCCGATCTGGCTGTACACGTTGAGCGACGTACCAGTGATGATCAGTGCGAAGACAGCGCAGGCAAGACCGAGCGGCACGGTCGACATGATGATGATCGCGCTGACGAAGCTTTCAAACTGCGCAGACAGCACCAGAAGGATGATGATGATCGCAAAACCAAAGACGGTGAGCATGCTGTTGGCAGTTTCGCCAAGGGTCGCAGCTTCCGCGAGCGGAATGATGCGTGCGCCCGAGGGCAACAGCGGCTGCGCGATCTCCTGCACGTGTGCATAGGCCTCACCGAGGGCAAAGTTCTCGGCCAGTCCCGCCGTCACCTGCACCACACGCAGCTGCTGCTCGCGGGAAAGCGATGGCGGTACGGCCTGTTCGCGCAGTGATGCGATCGTCGAGAGTGGCACGAAACGCTGGTCGCTCGTGCGGACGAAGATGTTCTCGAGGTCCGTCGGATCATTGATCGGATTGGCGCTAGACAGCAGCTTCACGTCGAAACTGTCGTCCTCGATGAACAGCGTTCCGATCTTTCGGCCATCCAGCAGCGCCTGGATCGATTCACCGAGTCCGGTGATGCTGATCCCGAGATCCGCAGCCTTCTGGCGGTCGATCTCCACCTTCAGCTGTGGCTGCGAGGAATCCTGCGACAGGCGAGGCCGGTCAAAGCGCGGATCCTTTTCCAACTGGTCAACGATGGCGAGCGCGGTCTGCGTCAGCTTCTCGTAGCTGCTGCCGGCGATGGCGAACTGCAAACCGCTGCCGGAATTGCGGATGTTCAGGCTGTTCGGCTGGAAGGCAAAGGCGCGCACACCCGGCACCCGGCCTGCGCGCTGGTTCACCTCGTCGAGGATCTGCTGCTGTGTGCGTTCACGCTCGTCCCAGGGCGCAAGACCCAGGACTAGGAAGGCGCTGTTGCTGCCGCCCTGACCGACGATGGAGAACGTGGTACGGATTTCGCCGCTGTCGATCATCGGCTTGAAGGAAGCTTCGATCTGCTGGAGCTTGCCTGCCATATAGTCGAGGCTGACACCCTGCGGCGCAGTGATGCGCATCATCGCAGTCGCACGGTCTTCGTTCGGCGTAAGCTCGTTCTTCACTCCGGCGAACATTGTCAGTGCTGCCCCTGCGAACAGCACGGCGATGACGAGAACCACCATCGGCGCGTTGAGGCAGAAGCGCAGGCTGCGCTCGTAGATGCTTGCGCCAAATCCGCCGATCCGTCCGAGCAGTCCGCCGGGACCCTCATGATGCTCTTCCTCTTTCAGGAAGCGGGAGGCGAGCATCGGACAGAGCGTCAGCGCCACGATGGACGACAGGAACACGGAGAAGGCGAGAACGAAGCCGAACTCCTTGAACAACCCGCCTGCCTGGCCGGGCAGGAAGGAAAGCGGCACGAACACCGCGATCAGCACTGCCGTCGTGGCGATAACGGCAAAGAACACTTCCTGTGCGCCGAGAACGGCTGCCGCGCGGGGCCCCATGCCCTGGTTGCGTCGCCGGACAATGTTTTCGAGCACCACGATCGCGTCATCCACCACGAGACCGGTGGCAAGCACCAGCGCCAGCAGAGTGAGGATGTTGATCGAATAGCCCATCATGTAGATCGCGGCGATGGTACCAATCAGCGCCACCGGAATGGCGAGACCCGGAATGAGCGTCGCCCGCCAGTCGCGCAGAAACAGGTAGATCACCAGAAGCACGACGGTCACGGAGAGGATGAGCGCGATCTCCACCTCGTGGATAGCACCTTCGATGAAGATCGCATCGTCACCGGTGATGAAGATTTCTGTGCCCTCGGGAAGCACCTCGCGGATCCGCTCAAGCTCCGCCTTCACGCCTTCGGAAATATCGAGCGTGTTGGACTGCGCCTGCCTGAGGATGCCGAGACCAATGCCCGTCACGCCATTGGCGCGCAGCTGGCTTTCACCAACATCCG
>Ga0164243_10013686_pt1 | contig 11387 bp, 9 predicted proteins | sample OricompcompostOP_FD_108781 | JGI IMG/M metagenome (GOLD analysis project Ga0164243, IMG submission 108781) | Organic Plus compost microbial communities from Emeryville, California, USA - Original compost - Organic plus compost (OP) | ecosystem: Engineered > Solid waste > Mixed feedstock >... | reverse complement strand
CCGTTGCGGTCCAGCCCGCCCCAGACCCAGCGCCCGTCGGTCATCGCCAGCGCAGCCGGCCCGTCCCAGGGCTCCATGACCGAATTGCAATAGGCATACATGTCCGCCCAGGCCTTGGGCATGTCGGTGGTGGCCTTGGACCAGGCTTCCGGGACCAGCATGGTCTTGGTCATCGGCGCGCTGCGTCCCGAACGGACCATCACCTCGAAGACCGCATCCAGGGCCGCCGAATCGGAAGAGCCGCCGGGAATGATCGGCTTGATATCCTCGGCCATCTCGCCAAAGGTGCGGCTGGCCATGCGGATCTCGTGGCTTTTCATCCAGTTGATATTGCCCTTGAGCGTGTTGATCTCGCCGTTATGGGCCAGCATGCGGAAGGGTTGCGCCAGCCACCATTGCGGAAAGGTGTTGGTGGAATAGCGCTGGTGATAGATGGCAAAGGCGCTCTCGAACCGCTCGTCCTTGAGGTCTGGATAGAATTCGGCGACCTGCTCGGCCAGCATCATCCCCTTGTAGATGATGCTGCGGCAGGACAGCGAGGCGAAATAGAGCCCCGAGATCTGCGCGGCGATGGCCGCCTTTTCGATCCGGCGGCGGATGATGTAAAGTTCGCGCTCGAACTGCTCGTCGTCGATGTCCTTTTCGCAGCGGATCAGGATCTGCTCGATCTCGGGGCGGGTGGCATTGGCCTTTTCGCCCAGGACGGCGGTGTTCACCGGCACATGGCGCCAGCCATAGATGTAATGGCCCAGGCGCAGCACTTCGGATTCCACGATGGTCCGGCAGCGTTCCTGCGCGGCGAAATCGGTGCGCGGCAGAAAGACCTGACCGACGGCGATCAGCTTGTCATGGTCGGGCTCGTGCCCGGTGCGGCGCACCTGGTCGTAAAAGAAGGGCACCGGGATCTGCACATGGATGCCGGCACCGTCGCCGGTCTTGCCGTCCGCGTCCACCGCGCCGCGATGCCAGATCGCCTTCAGCGCGTTGATGCCGCTTTCCACCACCCTGCGGCTGGCCGTGCCGTCGATGCTGACGACCAGGCCGACGCCGCAGGACGAATGCTCGTCCTCGGCACGATAGAGCGAATGTTCCGCCATCCAGTCGCGGCGGGCCTGTTCCTGCTGTTCCCAGCGCGTCATGTCGCCGTCCTTCACGTCCGTGCCTCCTTCATAAGCTGCCACAGGCTGCGGGCGTCCCGGCCGCGCACCATCTGCAGGTCGCAATCATATTCCGGCTTGGTCGAACCGAAGCCGGGCTGGCCCGGGAACGAAAAGGTCACCGGGCTGTCATTCGTCTGCTGGGCGGTGCCGGTCCAGTCCTCGGAGGTCTCGGCGCCGCCATAGAACCGCCCTTGCGCGCGGCTGACATATTGCTGGCCGCGGCGCTGGATCAGCACCTGGCCGGTTTCGCCATAGGTGGTCAGCTCGAATCGGGTGATCTCCAGCGCCACCCCGTCGATCTGGACCTTTTCCCCGGTCAGCTCGTCATGGCCGACATGGCGCAGCCGCTCGCCGCTGCTGGAACGGGTCCAGAAATCGAAATCGTCGCGCCCCGTCTCCAGCAGGGTCGAGAACGAGGCGTGGTCGGGCGCCTCTTCCTCCAGCAGGTCGGTCAGGCCGCTGCGCAGGTCGGTGCTTTCCATCCAGCGCGTCTCGCGGTCGATGCGCGACTGGAATGTGGGGCCTTCCGGGGTGAAATAGGTCACCCATTGGTCGCCCGGCGCGTCCGCGTCGCAGCGGTAATGCTGCGACACGCTGCAGCCGCGGTTCTGCACCGTCATCTCCAGCCTGCACCCCGAGGGCGGGGTGAAATTCGCCGCCATGGCCGGCAAGACCGAAAGGGTCAGCAAGGCTGTCATTGCGGCAAGCGCCGCCATGGCGCGGCTTGCGCGCTGCGCCGCCGGCCGGTTGCCCTGCGCAACAGGGCCATATGCTTGGCATGTCATGGCCACACCCCCCTTTCCAGATGGCGTCCGGCGCTATTCCGCCGCGACGCGGGCAGAGCCGGACAGATAGCTGGCGATGCTGTCGGCGGCCTCGCGGCCGTCGCGGATCGCCCAGACCACCAGGCTGGCGCCGCGCACGATGTCGCCCACGGCAAAGACGCCGGGAAGGCTGGTCTGGTGGGTCTGGTAATCGGCCTTGATCGTGCCCCAGCGCGTCACCTCCAGCCCGTCCACGCCCCAAAGCCGCGGCAAATCCTCCGGCTCGAAACCCAGGGCCTTGATGACCAGCTCGGCCGGTTCTTCGTAATCGGCGCCCTCGATCAGTTCCGGCGATTGCCGGCCCGACACATCCGGCGCGCCCAGCCGCATCCTTTGCACCCGCACGGCGCTGATCGCCGGTATCTCGCCGGTATCGTCCACGTCGCGTTCCTGTGCGACCATGGCCTCGCCGGTGACATGGCCGGCGAATGCGCCGGGGGCGGACAGCCAGACGAATTCGACGCCCTCTTCTTCGGCGTTCTGGACCTCGCGCTGGCTGCCGGGCATGTTGGCCCGGTCGCGGCGGTAAAGGCATTTCACCGATTGCGCGCCCTGGCGGATGGCGGTGCGCACGCAATCCATCGCGGTGTCGCCGCCGCCGATGACGACGACGCGCTTGCCGCGGGCGTTCAGTTCGCCATCCTCGTAATCGGGGATCTCGTCGCCCAGATCGACCCGGTTCGAGGCGGTCAGGTAATCCAGCGCCCGCACCACGCCGCGGGCGGCGGCATTGTCGATATCCAGGTCGCGGGTCTTGTAGACGCCGGTCGCGATCAGCACCGCGTCATGCTTGCCGCGGATGGCGTCGAAGCTGATATCCTCGCCGACATTGGCGTTCAGCACGAATTCGACCCCGCCCTCGGCCAGTTGCCGGCTGCGCCGCTCGACCACCTGCTTTTCCAGCTTGAAGCCGGGGATGCCATAGATCATCAGCCCGCCGGCGCGGTCGTGGCGGTCATAGACCGTGACCTGGAACCCCATGCGCCTCAGGCGGTCGGCCGCCGCCAGCCCGCCCGGTCCGGCGCCGATGATGCCGATGGATTCGGGCCGTTCCTGCATGGGCGCGGCGGGCTTGACCCAGCCCTGTTCCCAGGCGGTGTCGGTGATGTATTTCTCGATCGCGCCGATGGTGACGGTGCCGTGGCCGGATTGCTCGATGACGCAATTGCCCTCGCACAGCCGGTCCTGGGGGCAGATGCGGCCGCAGATCTCGGGAAAGGTATTGGTCTCCTGGCTGCGCAGCCAGGCTTCCTGCAGGCGCCCCTCGGCGGTCAGGCGCAGCCAGTCGGGAATGTTGTTGTGCAGCGGGCAATGGCTCTGGCAATAGGGCACGCCGCATTGGCTGCAACGGCTGGCCTGTTCCTGGGCCTTGGCCCCGGCGAATTCGCGATAGATCTCGTGGAAGTCTTCCGAGCGGGCTGCCGCGTCACGCTTTTCGGGCATTTCGCGCCCGATGGTGACGAATTTGAGCATCTTCTGCGTGGCCATGGCTGCGCGTCCTCCGATGACGAGATTACCTCATCCCGATAAGCCACCCCAGCCCCAAAGAAAAGTCAGCAATGCTGTCCTAAATAAGGTTTTTCGCGCTCCACCTTGAATTTTTCATGCTGCGACTGCGAAAATTAGGTCAACATAGTTTACCAACCAAGCTGCAGGGCCAGCAAAACTGCGGCGCCAACCACGATTCGCCACCAGGCAAAGAAGGCATAGCCATAGGTCGAGACATAGTTCAGCAACCCCCGCACCACCAGCACGGCCGCAAGAAAGGCGCAGACAAAGCCCAGGACGATATTCTCGGCCGCCGTCGCGTCCAGGATGTCGCGATTCTTGTAGAGGTCATAGACGAAAGCGCCCAGCATGGTCGGCATGGACAGGAAAAAGCTGAATTCGGCGGCAGAACGCTTGTCCGCGCCCAGAAGCAGGGCACCGACGATAGTCGCCCCCGAGCGCGAGACGCCGGGGATCATCGCCAGGCACTGAATGAAGCCGATCTTCAGCGCCATCAGCGGCGGAAAGTCCTCGGCCGCGAAATGGCGCGGCCGGGTGGCCATCCGGTCCACGAACAACAGCACGATCCCGCCCAGGATCAGCATGGTGGCGATCAGGGCGGGGGTCTCGAACAGCACTTCCTTGATGATCCGATGCGCCAGCACCCCGATCACCACCGCGGGCAGAAAGGCGACCAGCACCGCCAGGATGAAGCGGCGCGCCCGCGGATCGCTTGGCGCGCTGGAAAAGATCCGCCACAGCCGCCCGGCATAGACGCCCAGGATGGCCATGATCGCGCCCAGCTGGATCAGCACCTCGAAGGCGCGGCCGGGCGAATCGAAGCCCAGGAAATGCCCCGCCAGCAGCACATGGCCGGTCGAGGATACGGGGATGAACTCGGTCAGCCCCTCCAGCAGACCAAGGGCGGCGGCGACGATGGTGTTGCGGTCCATCAGCTGTTGCGAAGGTTCTTTGCCGAGGCGGTGATCGCCTCATATTGCCCCGCAGACCGAAAGCGCCACAGATATTGCGCGATGATGGCGGGCGCCGCGGCGGGCTCGATGCCCAGATCGGCAAAGGTCCGGGCGCCCTCTGCCACCCGGTTCGGCCGGCGGAGCAGCCGCGCCTGGTCGCGGGTCAGGATCCGGTTGGTCAGCAGCCCGCCGGTGGCGGCCTGGACGATGTCCAGCAGCGAACCGGCCAGCCGGGCCAGCCAATGGGGCAGCCCGATGACGGCACGGCGGCGGCCGGTGGCGGCCAGGACCTGCCGCGCCACCTCGCGCATGGTCAGCACGTCGGGGCCGCCCAGTTCGTAGATGCCCGGCGCCGCCTGGCCGGCGGCGGCCATGGCGGCGGCACGGGCCACGTCTTCGACGAAGACCGGCTGCATCTGGGTATTCGCCCCCGGCACCGCCAGGATCGGCCCCAGCCGGGTCATCGCGGCGATGCGGTTGTAGAAATGATCCTCGGGTCCGAACATGACCGAGGGGCGCAGGATCACCGCATCGGGGCGATGGGCCAGCACCGCCGCCTCTCCCCGGCCCTTGGAGGCGGCATAGCGGCTGTCCGAATCCGGGTCGGCGCCGATGGCCGAGACATGCACGAAATGCCGGACCCCGGTTTCGGCGGCGATGCGGGCGATGCGGCCCGCCGCCTCTTCGTGGATGGCGTCGAAGGTGTTTTTGCCTTCGTTCACCATGATGCCGACGCAGTTGATGACCGCATCCGCATCGGCCATGCAGGCCGTCACCGACAGGTCGTCGCGGACGTTGCAGGGCACCGGCTCGACCTGGCCGGGCGCGCCATAGGTGCGCACCACGCCGGCTTCGTTCGGGCGGCGGACGGCGACGCGGATGCGCCAGCCCTGGGCGGCCATGATCCGGGCGATTTGCCGGCCCAGGAATCCAGACCCGCCATAAATGGTGACAAGCTTGGCTGCGGACATGGGGCGCTCCTTCCTGCGTGCTTGCTCGTTCAATACCCAAGGCTTTCGCCAGCGGCAAGCCGTGGCCAATGCCCTGCGACGATCGCATCCGCGACGCGCAGGGCATTGGCGGCGATGGTCAGGCTGGGATTGACCCCGTTCGAGGTCGGCATGAAGGATGAATCGGTCACGAACAGGTTGCCGATCCCATGCGGCCGGCAGTCGCGGTCCAGCACACTGGTCGCGGGATCGGCGCCAAAGCGCAGGGTCCCGCAGGGATGGGCAAAGTTCAGCTGCGGCGCGCTGCCCATGAACATGGCCCGATGCGGGCGGAAGGCGGCGCGCAGCGCCTTGCGAAAGGCGGCGCGGCGGCTGCGGAGTTCGTCCGATATGTCGTAAAGGCAGCGGATCCGGTCGGGATCCTGCGGGTCCGGCAGGACGCGGTTGCGTGCATAGGGCAGATCCTCGAGCACGCCGACGAACAGCTTGGCATGTCCCAGCAGCCGGGCGGCGGCCGCGGCCGGCAGGCGCAGCCCGTGGCGCAGCGGCCGGATGCGGCGCCATGCCGATTGGTCGAAACGCCCGTTCAGCGCATGCAGGATTTCGCCATATCCGGCGGTCAGGCCCATGGATTGCACGGTGCCGAACCGTTCCCCGTGCATGAAATACAGGTCGCGCATACTAATCGAGCGCGAGCCGCCGCCCGGTTCCTGGCGGTGCCCCGCCCAGATGGCGATGATCTCGCTGAGATGGAACATCAGGTTGCGGCCGACCATGCCGCTGCGGTTGCCCAGCCCGTCCGGCCAGGCCGCCCCGGCCGAGCGCAAGAGCAGCGAGGGCGAGCCCAGCCCGCCCGCCGCCAGGACATAGGCTCGCGCGCGCAGCGTGAATTCCCGTCCGTCGCGCCGGCAGGCCAGCCCCAGGACGCGGCGGCCGTCCGCCTCGATCCGGGCGACGGTGCAGCGGTCGATCAGCGCGGCGCGGCCGGTGTCCAGCGCCGGCAGCACCCCGGCAGAGCGGCCGTCCATCTTGCAACGCCGCGGACAGCGCCGGCCAAAGCAGCTTTCGCAACCGGGCAGGAACCGCGCCGCCATATGCGTGCGATAGGGATGCAGGCCCGACCGGCGTAGCGCCGCCATCAGCGCCGCATCCGAAGCGGGCAGGGGTTGAAGCGGCGGCAGCAGCCTGGCCCCGGCGGGGGCAAGGGGATCGACCTCGCCATTGATGTGGAAACGGGCCTCGGCCAGTTCAAACCAGGGCCGCATCTCGTCATACCCGACCGGCCAACCCCCGGTGGGATGCGGATATGCGGCGCAATCGTCCAGGTCGTGCGGCTCGGGCCGTTCCAGCGTCGCGGCGTAATAGGCCGAGGTGCCGCCGACGCCGGCGCCGATCATGCCGTCGAATTCGCGCCAGGCGCCGTCCAGCCGGGCCTCCAGCAGGCGCGGCCAGGCGCCATGGGCCAGGCGCTCTTGCGGATCGCGGGTTTCCAGGCCAAGCGCCGAGAGCGGCGCATCGCCCAGATCGGGGCCTTTCTCGACGAACAGGACCGACAGCCCCGCTTCGGCCAGGTGTCGGCCGGCAGTGCCGCCGCCGATCCCGGTGCCGATCACGATGACATCCCATTCGCGGGTCTGCAGATCGTCCATCGCAAATCCGGTTGACGCGGCACTGGTGACAGGCAGGTTCTGCCTGTCGTTCTAGGCGTGCGGGGCTTGCCGCAGCAACCTGACCTAAAGGACAGGCCGCGCCGCCGGGAATGCGTTTCGGCCATTTTTCTCCCGGGCAGGGCGGGCTGCACCGGGTCGGGATTCGCCCCGCGGCGAGCGGCGCGCAGGGCGCGGAAAACCGGCCGGGAAAAAGATCGCGGCGCGGCGAAGATTTTTGCCGATCCCCCGTTGACACCCCCTGCGGCTGGGCTTAATCACCCGGCTCACGCGACCGGCCCAGGTGGCGGAATTGGTAGACGCGCACGGTTCAGGTCCGTGTGCCGCAAGGCGTGGAGGTTCGAGTCCTCTCCTGGGCACCATGAACAAAAGCCGTGCAATCCCCCGGGTTTGCACGGCTTTTGCTTTGCGCGGCGGGGTGTTTTCGGGCAAGGCTTGCCGCCGGTGGCGCGGTCGCATGGGTATTTGGGGAACGAAGAAGCCATGCGGCGGCGCGAGGGGCACCGCCATGGCCTTTCCGGTCGGGAGGGGCAGCGGCAAGTCGCCGTTGGGAAAGGAAGGCAAGCCGTATGATACCGCGTTTCGGATCGCCGCCCGGGCGCCGCGCCTATCGCCTGCGTCCGGGGGCCTATGCCCTGCTGATCCGGGACGGTGCGGCCTTGCTGACCTTTCAGCACAGTCCCGAGCCCGAGTTCCAGCTGCCCGGCGGCGGTATCGAGCCGGGCGAATCGCCGCTGACCGCCCTGCATCGCGAGGTGCACGAGGAAACCGGCTGGACCATCGGCCTGCCGCGCCGCCTGGGCAGCTATCGGCGGTTCTGCCATATGCCCGATTACGGTTTCTGGGCCGAAAAGCTTTGCACGATCTGGACCGCGCGGCCGGTGGCACGGCTGGGTGTGCCGACCGAGCCGGGCCATGACGCGTATTGGGTGGCCCTGCCGCAGGTCGCGGAGCTGTTGCCCGATCCAGGATCGCGGGCCTTCGTGCGGGCGGCGCTGCGCCGGCTTTGACCGGCGGCCGGCGCCGGTCGCCGGCGGTCAGCCCCATGGCGCCGGGTCGTCACGCCCCCTTTCGACCAGCACCGCCGAAATGTCGTCATGGCGCTGGCCGCCGGCGTAATGCGTCGCCGACCAGCAGATCGATTCCAGCAGCGCATCGCCGCGCAGCGTGGCATTCGTGCGCAGGATGGCCTGCAACCCCGCATCGCCCAGCGGTTCGCCGCGGGGATTTTCGGCCTCGGTCAGCCCGTCGGAACAGATGAACAGTCGGTCGCCGGGGCCAAGCACCAGCTGCATCTCTTCGTAATCGGCATCGGGGAATACCCCGACGGGCAGGCCGCCCTGGCCGATGGGTTCGATATGCCCGTCGGCGCGTTGCAGCACCGGATAGGGATGGCCCGCCTGCGCCAGCCGCAGCCGGCCGGTGAAGAAATCCAGATCGGCATAGATCATGGTGAAATAGGATTCGGTGCGCAATTCCTCCAGCATCATGGCGTTCAGGTGGCGCAGGACCTCTCTTGGGGGGCGGGCGTCATAGAGGCCCAGCTCGGTGATGCGCAGGGCGATATTCTGATCCGTTCCCCCCGACAGCAGCGCCGCGAGCCGGGCGCTGAGCAGGGCGGACGCGACGCCGTGGCCGGCCACGTCCAGGGCGAACAGCCCGATCCGGCGGGCATTGATCGGGAAGAATCCGACCAGGTCGCCGCCGATATGGCCGGCCGGGCGCATCAGCAGCGACAGGTCGAAATCGCCATAACGGCCGTGGCGTTCACGCACCAGCCCCTGTTGCAGGCGCTGCGCCTCGCGCAGGTCGCGGTCGATCGCCGCCTGGGTTTCGCGCAGCTGTGCCAGGGCGCTGCCCAGCCGGGCATTGGCATTGCGCAGGCTTTCCTCCATGCGCAGGATACGTTCGCTGGCTGCAAGCCTGGCCAGCAGTTCGGCCCCCGAAACCGGCTTGGTCAGGAATTCGTCGGCCCCGGCCCGCAACCCTTCGGCGATGTCCTTCTTGTCGTTGCGCGAGGTCAGCAGGATGAAATGGCCGTAGCGGTCCGATTGCATCCCGCGGAAACGGCGGCAGAAATCCAGCCCGCTTTGTCCCGGCATCATCCAGTCGGAAATCACGATATCGGGCCGCCGCTCCAGGCAGATGCGCATGGCCTCTTCGCCGCTCGCCGCCTCGATCACGCGATATCCGGCGCGGAGCAGCTGCACCGCCAACGTCCGCCTTTGCGCGCGGCTGTCATCGACCAGCAGCACCAGCCGGTGGTCCTGCGGCATGAAATCCGAAGCCTGGGTGTCGAAGATCGTCATGGGTAAGGATCTAGCGCGGCCCCGGTGAAGGTTCCGTTAATCCAGACAATTTTCGCGATTAACAGGCTGTAGAGGACTGGGCTGCTATGGAGGGGGCATGACTGTGGCGAAGGTTGTCCATGCTGGATTGGAACCGTATCAACGAGCTGCGCGGAGAGGTCGGCGACGACGAGTTCCGGCTGATTCTGGAACTGTTTCTGGACGAGGTCGAAGGCACGATCATGCGCCTGTCCAGCCGCGATGCGCTGCGGCTGGAAACCGACCTGCATTTCCTGAAAGGATGTGCATGGAACCTGGGCTTTTGCGATTTCGGCAGGCTTTGCGACAGGGCCGAACGCAAGGCCGCCGATGCCCGCTCGGCCGAGGTGGACATGGATTCCCTGCTTGCCAGCTATTCAGAATCGAAAAGGCTGCTGATGCGTCAATTGGACGCGATCCTGCGGCCCGACGACCGGACGCGCCATGGCTGAGGCGCGTTCAGATGAGAAATTCGGCCAGCACCGGGTCGCGGGTGATGTCGCGATAGCCGAAGCCCGCCGTTTCCAGCCTTTCGCACAGCCGGTCCAGGTTGTCGGGGGCGGTGGTCTCGATGCCGATGAGGACCGAGCCGAAATTGCGCGCCGATTTCTTCAGGTATTCAAAGCGGGCGATATCGTCCTCGGGGCCCAGCAATTGCAGGAAATCGCGCAGGGCGCCGGGCCGCTGCGGCATGCGCAGGATGAAATACCGCTTCATCCCCGAAAAACGCTGGGCGCGTTCCTTGACCTCGGGCAGGCGCTCGAAATCGAAATTCCCGCCCGAGCAGATGCAGACCACGCGCTTGCCCGCCAGGTCGGGAATGTCGCGCAGCACGTCCACCGCCAGCGCCCCCGCCGGCTCCAGCACGATGCCCTCGATATTGAGCATTTCCAGCATCGTGGTGCAGATCCGGTCCTCGGGCGCGGCATGGACCCGCTCGGCGCCGAACCCGGCAAGCGCTTGGAACGGCAGGGTGCCGATTCGCGCCACCGCGGCGCCGTCGACGAAATTGTCCACCGCCGGCAGCGTCACCGGCGCACCCGACAGCAGCGCCTGGCGCAGGCTGGCGCCGCCCTCGGGTTCGGCAAATTCGGCCCGCAGGCCAGGGGCCATCCCGGCCAGCAGCCGGGTGACGCCGGCGGCCAGCCCGCCGCCGCCGACCGGCAACACCACGACATCCGGCGCCTCTCCCAGCTGGTCCAGCAATTCCAGCCCGACCGTCGCCTGCCCCTCGATGATGTCTGGATCGTCAAAGGGCGACAGGAAGGTCGCGCCCTCGCTGCGGGCGAAATCCTGCGCCGCCGCCAGGGTCTGGTCGAAATAATCGCCGGTCAGCACGATCTCGATGGCGCCGTTGCCAAAGATGCGGGTCTTGTCGATCTTTTGCCGCGGGGTGGTGACCGGCATGAAGATCGTGCCCCGGCTGCCGAAATGGCGGCAGGCATAGGCCATGCCCTGGGCATGGTTGCCGGCGCTGGCGCAGACGAAATGTCCCTGCGACCCGGCGCCGATCTTGCGCATGGCGTTGAAGGCGCCGCGCAGCTTGTAGCTGCGCACCGGGGTCAGGTCCTCGCGCTTCAGCCAGATCTCGGCGCCGTATTTCGCCGAAAGGTGGTCGTTCCTTTGCAGGGGCGTCGGCTCGAACAGGTCGCGCAGCGCGATTTCGGCCCGACGGACAGAGGCGGCAAAATTTTCCATGTCAGGCGAATGGCGCGAAATGCGCGGATTCGCAAGGGGGACCGCACCCACTCGGCCGGCGGGATGCGATCCGGCCCCGGGTGCCGGGCCGGAGAGCCGCCCGGGGCCGAGGGGAGGGGGCCGGTATGGGGCCGGCCGCGGGCAGGGGGCGGTTTTGCCCTCATCCTCTTGTGACAAGCGGCGAATGGGCCTATTCCCTGCCGAAATTCCACTGGGGGTTAATGCATGTCCGACGCGCCGAAGAAAGTCGTCCTTGCCTATTCGGGCGGGCTCGACACCTCGATCATCCTGAAATGGCT
>Ga0164243_10013685_pt1 | contig 11387 bp, 9 predicted proteins | sample OricompcompostOP_FD_108781 | JGI IMG/M metagenome (GOLD analysis project Ga0164243, IMG submission 108781) | Organic Plus compost microbial communities from Emeryville, California, USA - Original compost - Organic plus compost (OP) | ecosystem: Engineered > Solid waste > Mixed feedstock >... | reverse complement strand
GTGGCCGAGCAGCGGGATCTCCGCCTCGATGAACGCGCTCGTGAGCGGCGCCGCGCCGAACAGGATCGGCACGACCGCGGTGGCCACCGCGAGGATCATGCCCGCGCCGAGAAGGCGACCGGCGTCGGTGGGCGCGGCGACGCCGAGCTCGTACCGACCACCGGCGACGTAACGCATCACCAGCGCCATCCCGGCGACGAGGCCGCCCGCGAAGCCGCCGCCGGGGAGGTTGTGGCCGGCGAAGAGCAGGTAGAGCGAGACGATGATCACGGAGTGGAACAGGATCCGCACCATGATCTCGAGCAGGATCGAACGGTTCTCCGGCCGCACGCGCTGACCGCCGAGGAGCCATGCCCGCCACGAGACCGCCGGCGAAGCCGCCGCCCGGAGCGTTGTGCCCGGCGAAGAGCAGGAAGATGGAGACCACGATGATCGTGTGGAAGAGGATCCGCACGATCACCTCGAGCAGGATCGAGCGGTTCTCGGGCTTCATCTGCGTGCCGCCGACGAGCCACGCGCGGCGGACGCCCCGGTCGTCCGGCGTCTGGAAGCGCAGGCCCTCGGCGGTCTCCACGAGCGGACGACGGCGCGCGCGCCGGGCGCCGTTCGCCGCGCCCGCGGGGTCGGGGAGGGCGCTGATGGCGCTCAGCCGGTCGGCGCGATGCGTGACGAAGACGAGGGAGGCGACGCCGGTCGCCGCGAGGACGAGCACCGACAGCTCGCCCATCGTGTCCCATCCGCGGAGGTCGACGAGCGCGACGTTGACGACGTTCTTGCCGTAGCCGAACTCGTAGGCAATCTGCGGGAAGACGTCCGAGATCGGCTCGGTGACGCGCGCGCTGGTGGCGAGGACGGCCACGAGCGCCATCGTGAGGCCGACCGCCGCTCCCAGCACCGCCCGCGGGAGCCGGCCGACGGAGGCGTTGTGCTCGCCCATCTGCGCGGGGAGGCGACGCAGGACCAGGGCGAAGGTCACGAGCGTCACCGTCTCGACGAGGATCTGGGTCAGGGCGAGGTCCGGCGCGCCGCTCGTCGCGAAGAGAACGACCATGCCCAGGCCCGTCACCGACACGAGCACCACGCCCGTGTACCGCTTGCGGGCGCGGACGGCGAGGACACCCGCGGCGACCATGATCGGGGCCACGATGAGCTGGATCGGCGTATGCCAGGCGCTCAGCCGGGCACGGGCCGGGTCGCCGGCGATGAGCGCGGTGAGCTCGGCCGAGACGACGACGATGAAGATCGTCCCGACGTAGACCGGCAGCGAGCCGCGCTGGGTGAGCGCGGTGGTCAGCACCGAGAGGCGGTCGATCCCGCGCATGATCGCGTAGTAGACGTCCTGCGCCGAGAAGGGCAGCAGCCGCCGCTTCCCCTCGCCGGCCGCCCTGCCCGCGACGGCGAAGAGGACGAGGCCCAGGGCCACCGCGCCCAGCGAGAGGAACAACGCGGGAGCGAACCCGTGCCACAGCGCGAGATGTCCCGGCGGCAGCGTCTCACCGTCGAACCCGGGGGCCTGCGCGGTGATCGCGTAGCCGTAGAGCGCCGCGTCGACGAACGGCGCCGCGAGCCCCGCGGCGAGCGAGCCGCCCGCGAGGACGACCGGCGCGACGAGGAAGCCGAAGGGAGGATCGGGCCATTCCGTCTCCGGCATATATCCGCCCTCGGGCGACCTCTTGCGCCAGAAGGCCCCCCAGAGGAAACGCGCGCCGTACGCGGCGGTGAGGATCGAGCCGACGACCACGCCGGCGAAGGCCACGATCCCCCAGGGCGATCCGCGCAGCGCCTCGTCGAAGAGCGCCGCCAGGGTCGACTCCTTCGCGACGAAGCCGATCGTGGGCGGGATGCCCATCATCGATCCGATCGCGACGAAGGCGGCGGTGGCCATCACCGGAGCCTGCCGGCCCACACCGGAGAGCTCGGTGATGTCGCGCGTCGAGAGCTGCCGGTCGATCACGCCGACGATGAGGAACAGGGCCGACTTGAACAGGGCGTGGCCGACGACCAGGGCAAGGCCGGCGAGCGCCGCGTCGGGCGTCCCGTAGCCCAGGACGACCATGAAGAAGCCGAGCTGGCTCACCGTGCCGAAGGCGAGGATGCGCTTGAGGTCGGTCTCGCGGAGCGCCTGCAGGCCGCCGAGCACCATCGTGATCACGCCGAGGCTGATCGCGATCGGCCGCCAGGGAGCCGACAGCGCGAAGACCGGCGCGAAGCGGGCGACGAGGTAGACCCCCGCCTTCACCATCGCCGCGGCGTGGAGATAGGCGCTCACCGGGGTGGGAGCCGCCATGGCGCCGGGGAGCCAGAAGTGGAACGGGAAGATCGCGGACTTGCTCAGGGCGCCGACGAGGAGCAGCACCACCGCGGCGTCCACGAGCGGGCCTGCGGGTGCGATCTCCAGGATCCGCACGATGCTCGTGGTGCCGGTGTCGACGACGAGCAGCACGACCCCGACGAACATCGCGAGGCCGCCGAAGGTGGTCACCAGCAGGGCCTGCAGCGCGGCGCGACGGCTCGCGCCGCGACGGTGGTAGTGGCCGATGAGCAGGTAGGAGAGGATGCTGGTGATCTCCCAGAACATGACCAGCAGCACGAGGTCGTCGGTGAGCACCAGGCCGTACATCGCGCCGGCGAAGGCGAGCAGCACCGCCGCGAACGGGCCGAGGCGCCCCTTCGAGCCGCGGAAGTACCAGCGGCAGTAGAGCAGCACGAGCGCTCCGACGCCGGTGACGATGAGCGTCATCACCCAGCCGAGCACGTCCATGCGCATCGAGAGCGACAGGCCCAGCTGCGGGATCCACGGGACCGACTCGAACGGGACCGCGCCGTTCCCCGACTCGGCCTCCAGCACTTGCGGGGTCAGGAGCGCCGCGTGCACGAACGCCCCCGCGGGGACGAGCGCCGCGGCGACGAAGGCGCGCTCCCCGATCGCACGGACGAGAAGCGGGAGCAGGAGGGCCGCGACGGCGAACACGGCGAGGAGCATCAGCATGGGCGGCTCCTCTGGCTCGTCGGTCGTGGAACGACACAGGCGGGCGGGTTCCGGTCTATTTTAAGGGCCGGCTGAGAGAGCGCGGCGCCGGAGGCGCACATGCCACAGACGGAATGTCTCAGGCGGGGCCGGTCGTCGAGCCCTCACGGAAGACGCAGGTGAAGCGGATGGACGCCCCCTTCTCACCGCTCAGCATGCGGGCCACGGCCTCCCCGGCGGCCCGTCCCTTCTCCGTCGCCGGCTGCACGGCGGTGGTCAGGACGTGGTCGCCGAGGCCGTCCACCCTGATCCCGTCGAACCCCGTGACGCTGAGATCGTCGGGCACGCGGAGGCCCAGCTCTTCCGCGGCGCGGATGACGCCGGCGGCGAGCAGATCGCTTTGCGCCACGACGGCGGTCGGGCGTGTCGCCGCGTCTTCGAGCAGGGTGCGTCCGGCGATCACCCCCTCGTCGATGAAGCTGCCCGCGGCCGAGACGGCGCGCGCGTCGGGGAAGACGTCCCTGGTGCCCTGCAGCCGCTCGCCGGCGACCTCGACGGTCATCTCGGCCAGGCGCTCGGGGGTGACCTCGCCCCGGAGCCGGTCGGTGCTCAGGGGGAGGGTCACGACGCCGACGCGCTCGTGGCCGAGCCCGCGCAGATGACGGGCGATCTGGCCCGCCGCCTCCCTGTTGTCGAGCTCGATGCGCGGCACGCCCTCGCCGGCGTCGCCCTCGATCACCACGACGGGGAGTCCCCGCGCACGCACCGAGGCGAGCGTCTCGCGCGTGCGACCGCTGCATCCGATGAGCACCACGGCGTCGACCGGCGCGGTGTCCACGGACGGCGCCTCCTCGGTCGCCCCCGGCTCGTCGCGGAGGAGGAGGACGCCGGCGCCCAGCTCGGCGAGCGCATCGGTGAGCCCGTCCATCATCGCGATCTTCACCGGGTCGCGGAACGCCGTGCGCAGGTGCTCCTCGAGCACCACGGCCACGATCCCGCTCCTCCCGCGGCGGAGCGACGCCGCCCGGGGGTCGGGGCCGGCGTAGCCGAGCTCCGCGGCCGCGGCCAGCACGCGATCGCGGGTCGCGGCGGCCACCGGGGCCTTGCCGCTGAACACCACGGAGGCGGTGGAGGGCGAGACGCCGGCCGCCCGCGCCACGTCGGCGATGGTCGCGCGACGCGGGGCGTCCGGCGATGAGGTCATGTCCCGAGGATACGACGGGCGCCTCGGGCGACGCCCATCCGCCCGCGTGCACCGGCTCTGCGCCCGTGCCGCGACGGGCTCGCGCGGCCGCCGCAGACCGGACCGGGCTCAGACGCGGACCAGCACCTCCTGCGCGACGAGCGCGTCGACCGCCGCCGCGACGAGGGCACGCGCGTCGCCGTCCGGCTCGCCCACGAGCTCCACGACACGAGCCGTGAGGTCGTCGATCCCGACCCACGAACCGGCGCTCTCCCAGATGGCGAGCCCGACGCCCTGCACGACCTGCGCACGGTACTGGTCGTCGATCACCGCGAGCGTCTGCCCGTCGCTGATCGCGTCGATCATCGCCGAACGGCGGACGTCGCCGAGCTGGGGGATCGCGCCGCCCTCGACCGGCCGGCTCTCGACCGCGGTCGTGTCGGGGCGGGGCACCGCACCGTCCTGAAGCACCTGGGCCAGCAGACCGGGGAGCTCCTCGTCCTTCGTGTAGCGCACGGTCGCGAGGACCGGGAAGCCGCCGAGCAGCTCGGCGACCGTGGAGAGCGGCCGTTCCGCGGTGGTGGCCAGCGGCACCAGGGGCGCCGCGGCCGCGGCGATCTCGGGGACCGTGGCCGGCGCCCATCCCGCCTCTCCCTCGGCGTCGGGGACGAGGCGGACGACCGCGAACGCCTCGCGCGACCCCGCCTCCGGCGCGAGACCGAGGGCGGCAGGGGCGGCGAGCGCGGCGAAGTACCCGGGCTCTGTCCGCAGCGGGGCGGGGAGGCCGCGGACGGCCCGGTCGTCGACGTCCAACGCCGCGACCTCGGCGCCGAGATAGTCGAATCCGCCGGCGAGCGCACGCGCCTCCTCGTGCGGCCGGGCGCCGAGAAGGAGGACGGCCTTCCCCGCGTGCGCGCCGCCGGTCGCGGCGACGGCGCCGGCGGTGATCGCGACGTGCCGGTCGTCCGGCCGCGCGGCCCCTGCGCCGAGGCCGTCGGAGGGGACGACGACGGCCATGCCGGTGAGCGCTCCTGCCACGTTCCGGGCCACTTCGTCGGGCGTGCGCCCCTTGGCGAAGGGCCCGGAGTCGATCGCCCGCTGCATGTCCATCGTGACCGTCAGGCCGCCTTCGGCCGGCGCCTCCGTGGCGAGGTGCTCCCACTGCGACCGGACCAGAAGACGGGCCTCCTCGGTGACGGTCTCGTCGAAGTCGATGGCGACAGGCGCGCCGAGGATGCTCAGGACAAGAGGCTTCACGACGGGGAGCCTACAGGAGCCCGTCGAGGCCGGATCGGGCATCGGCACATTCCGCGCCAGGCACCGGCAGAGTATGCGTCACGGTTGGACTTCGCTCTTTCCGCATGGGCACTATGAGCAAGCCGCATCAGGTTTATCGCTGGGGGCGCTCGGGGGATTCTCTCCCCCAAACGGGAAATATTTCCCGTCATTTTACGAAGGGGACCATCTCTATGGAGAACGACATCATTGGAGCGCGCGAAATCAATCGCCGCACCATCATCAAGGGCGCGGCGTGGTCCGTCCCGGTGATCGTGGCGGCCAGCGCGGTTCCGCTCGCCAGCGCCTCGGCGCAGGCGGGCAACCTCAAGGCCGAGGCCGTCAACTGTGACCTGCTCACGCTGAACATCGCGGGCAGCAGCATCCCCGGCTTCAAGTACACGGTCACCGAGGGCACGATCAAGGCCGGCACCGAGATCATCATCGACGCGGGCGGTCTGGCCAACGTCGACATCGGCAGCTTCTCGGTCACCGACAGCGCCTCGAACAGCGGCACCACGGGCGGCATCAGCCTCCTGTTCCTCGGCGGCAAGCAGGCCAAGCTCACGCTCCTGCGCGACTACCAGGTCGGCGAGTGGATCCAGGTCGGCATCAACGGCGTCAACGTCGCCATCGTCGGCCGCTACACCACGAGCATCGTCACGCCGGACACCAACCTCAACGACCAGAACGCCGGCTTCACCGCCGGTGGCGTGGGCGTCCTCGGCGCTCTCGGCGCCTGGATCTGCTTCAAGGACTCGACCCAGAAGATCGACCCGGTCGACCTCACCCCGGTCGACCTGAAGATCACCTCGAAGTGCCCGACGATCCTCGGCGGCGCTCCGCGCTTCGAGATCGGCGTCAACGGCGCCGGCACGATCCCCGCGGGCACGAAGTTCCTGCTCTTCAGCAACGCCGTCGCGAACATCAACTTCGGCAGCTGGACCTGGCAGGGCGGGGGCAGCTCGGGCGCCGCGAACATGATCGACCTGCTCGGCCTCGGCGGCGCGGCGAAGATCATCGAGATCCCGCGCGACGTCACGGCGGCCACGCCGATCGAGCTCGTCGCCCAGGGCATCGGCGTGAACGCCGGCGTCAACGCCCGTCTCGCCTTCGTCGGCACGGACGCGGACCAGGCCAACAACGCCGCGGGCGTCAACTTCACCGGCATCACGGTCGGCGGCCTGTTCGCCGGCAGCTGCCAGACGGTCTGAGCACCGCCGCGCGGGAGCCTTTCGCCCTGCGCATATGGGGTGAGCATCTGGATGATCAGGTGCTCACCCCATATCCTTTACAAAAGGGAAATTCACATCGGCTGTTCTCTCTGGGGGCGAACATGAGTGATGTCGTCTATGCCCTGGCGATGATCCTGCTCGCCGGGGTCTTTCTCGCCAGCGGCGTGCTGAAGCTGGCGGCGCCGGCGAAGACCCGCGCCGGGCTGGCGGCATTGCGGCTGCCCTCGGCGCTCGCGCGGCCGTGGTTCGCGATCGCCTGGCCGGTCGCCGAGATCGCGATCGCCGTCCTGCTCGTCGTCCCGTCGCCGCTGCATCTTCTGGCGCTGATCGCCACGGCCGCCGCGTCAGCCGTCTTCCTCGTCGTCGTCGTCCGCGCGCTCCGCCTGCCCGGCGACGTCCACTGCCACTGCTTCGGGGCGCTCGACGGCGCTCCCGTCTCGGCGTCGACCGTCGCTCGCAACGGCGCTCTTCTCGCGCTCTCCCTCGTCGCCCTCTCCGGCGCCTCGCACGGATCGCTCGCCGAGACGGTCGCCGGCCTGGGCGCGAACGCCCCTCTCTTCCAGCTCGGGCTCTTCCTGCTCGCCGTCGTCGCCGTCGTCGTGCTCGTCCAGGCGCTGCGCCCCGCTCCGGCCGCTGCTCCCGCTCCCGCGATCCCGGCGTCGACCGAGCTCGGCCGGCATCTGCTCCGCGACCTCTTCGGCGTCGAGCACGACGTACGCCGCTTCGTGGGCGAGGAGCAGGCCGTGCTCTTCTTCGTCAGCACGACCTGCTCGGCCTGCCGCGCCCTGGCGCCGCAGATCGCCGAGTGGTATCCGCAGCTCGAGGAGCGAGGGATCGCGCCCTGGCTGGTCGCGAGCGTTCCGGCCGAAGAGGCGATCAGCGCCTTCCCCGTCTTCGGCGCACGCCTGCTCCACGACCGCTACGGCCAGCTCACGCAGGAGCTCGGGATCACGTCCCTGCCCGCCGCCGTCCACATCGGCCGCGACGGGACCCCCACGGTCTCCACCGGTCCCGCGGAAGGCGGGGTCGCGATCGAGGCGCTGGTCGACAACGTGCTGTCCGACGCGGGGGTGCGCCGATGACTCCCGAGGCCCTGTCCCCCACCGTCACCTCGCACGACGCCCCGACCGGACGCATCGGCCGCAGGCTCAGCCGGGAGCTCAACGCACGCCTCTCGATCACGTCCTTCACCGCTCTCGGCATCGGCGACCTCGACGTCTTCTCGTTCCGGACCGAGGGCGGGGTGCTCCGGCTGAACAGCACGACCGCCGACCCTCTCCTCCTGCTGCTCCGCGCGCCGCAGGCGCCCCTCGTGGTGATCCGCGAAGGTCGCCCTCCGCTCCAGGTCCAGCCGGACGACGTCGCCCAGGTCCTCGTGATCCCCGGCATCGCCCTCCACCTGCCCGCGGGCCAGGAATTGACCGGGGTGATGCTGCCCGCCGAGTCGATCAGCGAGTTCCGGCGTCTGGGGTCGCCCGCCATCCGCCGCGCGATCTCGAACCAGGTGCTGATCACCCCGATCTGGAGCTTCCTCGACTCGGTCCTGGTGACCACGCCGCCGTGGTCCAACCTGAGCAGCTACTTCGTCGAGAACCTGCTGAGCGCGATGCTCGCCTCGATCGTCATCTCCGGCGCGACCGAGGACATGCCCAACGACGAGACGACCCGCATCGCCGCGCCGCGCCTGCTCGTGCAGGGCGCACGGAACCACCTGATCGCCTACGCGCGCGATCCCCGCCTCACCTCGCAGAGCATCGCGGACAACCTCGGCGTCTCGCTCCGCTCGCTCCAGCGGGCCTTCACCAGCACGGGCAGCACGCTGGGACGCGAGATCCGCCAGGCGCGGGCGACGGCGGCGATCTCGCTGCTTCGCTCCCCGGAAGGACAGGTCCTCACCCTCGACGAGGTCGCACGGCTGTCCGGCTATCCCGACGCGGTCGCCCTCCGCCGCGCCTTCCAGGCCCTGGGTCTCGCCCAGCCCAGCAGCTACCGATACTCGACCGAGACCGCCGACGACGAAGCCGCGACCGCCTGACCCCGGACCGGCCCATACCGGCACGGACACCGTGGCCTGAGCCCTCGACGCCGTTCGAACCGTTCCGGGGGTCCGGCGTCACACCGCCCTCGTGACAGGATCGAATCGATTCGATAGCCTGGTCGGATGGACACTGCGCTCTCTCGCTCCCAGTTCGTGCGCTGGCGCACCGCGATCTTCGCCATCTTCCTGGCCAGCGGTCTGTCCGTCGCGACGTGGGCGGCGCGGGTCCCGAACATCAAGAGCGCGCTCGAGATCGACAAGGCGCAGGTGGGCCTGCTGCTGCTGGGAGCAGGCATCGCCTCGATCGTCGGCATCTCGACGAGTCCCGCCGTCATGGCGCGCACCGGTGCGCGCAAGGGGATGCTGCTCTCGCTGCTCGTCGTGGCCACGGGCGTGGCGCTGGTCGGCGTCGGGACCGACGTCCTGCACTCCTACCCGGTGGTGCTCCTGGGGCTGGCGCTGTTCGGCATCGGCAACGGCTGCGTCGACGTGATGATGAACGTCGAGGCCACGGCCGTCGAGCAGCACACCGGAAAGACGATCCTCCCCCTCTTCCACGCCTTCTTCAGCTTCGGCACCGTCATCGGGGCGGGCCTCGGCGCCCTCGCCGCGTCGCTCCACGTGAACGTCGCCGTGCACACGCTCGTCGTCGCCGCCCTCATCGCGCTGACCGCGGTCGTGTCGGTCGCGAACGTCCCGAGCCGGGAGGCGGCGCAGGACACCGTCGCGGGCGAGACGAGGCCCCCGTTCCGGGAGCGCATGCACACCGCGCTCGAGCCCTGGCGCGAGCCGCGCACCTACGCGCTCGGCGTGGTGATGCTCGGCATGTCGTTCGCGGAGGGCGGCGCCAACGACTGGCTCGCCCTCGGCGTCTCGGAGGACCACGGCGCCGGCCCCGCCCTGGGCGCCGCCGCGCTGGCGACGTTCTCGGTCGCGATGACGACGGTGCGGATCCTGGGCGGGCCCCTCGTCGACCGGTTCGGCCGGGTGGTCATCCTGCGCCTGCTCGCCACCACCGCCGCCGCCGGGATCCTGCTGTTCATCCTCGCGCCGAACGTGCCCCTCGTCTTCCTCGGCGCCGCGCTCTGGGGATCGGAGCCTCGCTCGGCTTCCCGCTGGGCATGTCCGCCGCCGCGGACGATCCGGCCAAGGCGGCGGCGCGGGTGAGCGCGGCCGCGACGATCGGGTACATCGCCTTCCTCGGCGGTCCTCCGGTCCTGGGCTTCGTCAGCGAGCACATCGGCCTGCTGAACACCCTCTACGTCCTCGCCGTCCTCGCCGTGGCCTCGGGGCTCTTCTCCGGCGCCGCACGTCCGCTCCGGGAGAGCGAGAAGACCCCCGTCGCCTGACCGCCGAAGCCCGTTCTCCGACGAGACCGACGAGCCTCCCCGGTGCTTTTGTCCCGTGCCTACGGCCGGTTCGTCCCGTCTTCGCGAATCCGCGTTGCCGCGGGAGCAAGCTGGATGGTGGTGTGATCTGTCATGAGACGGAACCACGTGGCGCGAGCCAGACTCGGGATCGGCGCGGCCCCGGCCGCCGTTCTGACGGCCGGCGTCCTGGCCCTCTCCGCGGCCCCGGCGTCCGCCGCCGCGGACGGCGTCGTCAACGGGCCGATCACCGCCTCGGGCGGACCGATCGCCCAGGGCCTGGCCGCCACCGGGTCGACGATCGCCGTCGGCGCCATCGTCGCCGCGATCCTCGCCGGAGTGGCCGGTCTCGTGTTCCTGCTCATCGCCCGTCGGCGCCGCTCCCACGAGGAGGACGAAGAGGGCGTCGACGAGCCCTGAGCCGTTCCCGTCGCGATCTCTGTCGCTCATTCGCCCCGGAAGCGACAGAGATCGCGACGGGAGGGCACGCACGAACCCGAGGCGCGGTCTGCTGCGCCGGTTAGGCTCTTCAGGTGCGTCTCGTCATCGCCCGCTGCGCCGTCGACTACTCCGGCCGCCTCAACGCCCATCTGCCCCTGGCCACGCGCCTGCTCATGCACAAGGGCGACGGCAGCCTGCTGGTCCACTCCGACGGCGGGAGCTACAAGCCGCTGAACTGGATGAGCCCGCCCTGCCGGCTCGAGACCGAGGAGCCGGGCGAGGAAGAGGCTTCTGCGGGCGTCTCCGAGGTCTGGCGCGTCACCCACCAGAAGACCGGCGACGCGCTGCGCGTACAGATCTACGAGGTGCTGCACGACTCCGCGCACGAGCTGGGCGTGGATCCCGGCCTGCAGAAGGATGGGGTCGAGGCCGATCTGCAGCGGCTGCTCGCCGAGCAGGTCCACCTCATCGCCGAGGGCGCGACCCTCGTGCGCCGCGAGTTCCCCACCGCGATCGGCCCGGTGGATCTGATGGTGCGCGACGCGACGGGCGCCGCGATCGCCGTGGAGGTCAAGCGTCGCGGCGACATCGACGGGGTCGAGCAGCTCACCCGTTACCTGGAGCTCCTGGGGCGCGACCCCCACCTCGCCCCGGTGCAGGGCGTGTTCGCCGCACAGGAGATCAAGCCCCAGGCCCGCGTGCTGGCCGAGGACCGGGGGATCCGGTGCCTCGTGCTCGACTACGAGGACATGAAGGGCATCGAGTCCGGAGCGCCCCGCCTGTTCTGATCCGGTCGTCCCGATCCCGCTCCGGACGCCCTCGGCCGCCCCCGCGTTGTGCGGCAGGACAACGGCGACCCTGCGGGACGACGCCCCGGCGT
>Ga0164243_10013684_pt1 | contig 11389 bp, 8 predicted proteins | sample OricompcompostOP_FD_108781 | JGI IMG/M metagenome (GOLD analysis project Ga0164243, IMG submission 108781) | Organic Plus compost microbial communities from Emeryville, California, USA - Original compost - Organic plus compost (OP) | ecosystem: Engineered > Solid waste > Mixed feedstock >... | reverse complement strand
GGTACCGACCGCAAGCGCGCTGAGGCCTCGTTCCGTGAGGCCGACCGCCGTAAGGACGAGGTCCTGGCGATTCTCGCCCACGAGCTGCGCAACCCGCTGTCGGCGATCAAGAACGCGGTCGAACTGGCCCGACACCCCGGGCTCCCCCGGGAGCGGCTCGACCGGGCGACGGCGATCATCGCCCACCAGTCCCGCCACCTCGCCCGGCTGATCGACGACCTGCTCGACGTGTCACGGATCTCCCGCGGGAAAATCGCCCTCCGGCCCGAACTCCTTAGTCTGTCGGACGTGGTCCGCCGCGCCGTCGAGACCGTCCGGCCGCTCGTGGACGAGCGCCGCCACCGGCTGACCGTCACGACGGACGCCGACCCGCTTTTCGTGATGGCCGACCCGACCCGGATCGAACAGATCCTCGTCAACCTGCTGGCGAACGCCGTCAAGTACACCGAGCCCGGCGGGGAGATCTCCCTTTCCGCCGGGCGCGAAGGGGATCGACTGGTCGTCCGGGTGAAGGACAACGGGATCGGGATGACCCCTGAAGTCCTGGCCCGCGCCTTCGACCTGTTCGCCCAGGCCGACGTGACGCTCGACCGTTCGAAGGGGGGCCTCGGGATCGGCCTGACGGTGGCGCGCCGGCTCGCCGAAATGCACCGCGGGACGTTGACCGCCACGAGCGACGGGCCGAACCTCGGGAGTGAATTCGTCCTGACCCTCCCGGCGTACGAGGAGACCTCTCCGGACGGCCCGGCCGACTCTTCGAGGGGGCACTCCCCGGAGCGTTCGCGGCTGGCGCCGAGCCGGGTCCTCGTCGTGGACGACAACATCCCGACCGCCTGGTCGCTCGCCGAGCTACTGCGCGCCGCGGGCTTGACGGTCAGCGTCGCCCACGACGGGGGCGAGGCCGTCGAGGCCGCGCGGCGGGAGTTGCCCGACGTCATCCTGCTCGACATCGGCCTCCCCACGCTCGACGGCTATCAAGTCGCCCGGACCTTGCGGGGCGAGGACGGCCTGAGGCACTGTCTCTTGATCGCGATCACCGGGTACAGCGGCGAACAGGTCGTCGCCCGGGCGCGCGAGGCGGGGTTCGACCACCACCTGGTCAAGCCGGTCGATTACGACGTGCTGCTGCACCTCCTCTCCCGCGACGGCAGCGCCCCCTCGGGGTCGGCCTAGGCCGGCGGGCCAGCCCCCTTCCCCGCCCGCCCCGCGATCGGCCATAATACGCCTTTGGCCCGCGAGGCCTACGAGCCACGTCCCGAGTTGACCGAGCCCACCCGCGATGAAGATTGAGCGGATCGACCTGAAGCTCGTCCGGCTTCCACTCGTCAGGGCCTTTCGGACCAGTTCCAGCACCAAGGACCATCTCGACCACATCCTCGTCCGCGTCGAGGCGGACGGCCTCTCCGGCTGGGGCGAATGCGCCAGCCCGTCCGACCCGTACTACTGCCCCGAGACCTCGGAAACCTGCTGGCACCTTCTCGAAGACTTCCTCGGCCCGCTCGTCCTCGGCCGCGAGTGGGACGACATCGACGGGCTTGTCAAACACTACCGGCTGGTCAAGGGGAACAACTTCGCCAAGGCCGGTCTCGAAATGGCCTGCTGGGACCTGCTGGCCCGCCGCGAAGGGAAGCCGCTCGCGGCGCTCCTCGGCGGGACGCGGGCCGAGATCCTCTCGGGGGTCAGCCTCGGGATCGAGACCGACCCCGCCGCCCTCTTCGACCAGATCGACCGCCACCTCGCCGAAGGCTATCGACGCGTGAAGCTGAAAATCGCCCCCGGCCACGACGTCGAGGTCGTCCGTCGCGTCCGGGAACGCTACCCCGACCTCCCTCTCCAGGTCGACGCCAACTCCGCCTATACGCTCGACGACCTTCCTACACTCCAGCGTCTCGACGAATTCGGCCTGCTGTTGATCGAGCAGCCGCTCGCCCACGACGACATCATCGACCACGCCCGGCTTCAGGCCGGACTCGCCACCCCGGTCTGCCTCGACGAGAGCATCCACTCGGCCGACGACGCCCGCAAGGCGATCGACCTCAATGCTTGCCGCGTGATCAACATCAAGGTCAGCCGCGTGGGCGGGCTCCGGGAGGCGAAGCGGGTCCACGACGTCTGCCAGGCCCGCGGGGTCCCCGTCTGGTGCGGGGGGATGCACGAGTTCGGGATCGGCCGCGCGGCGAACGTCGCCGTTGCGAGCCTCCCCGGCTTTACCCTGCCGGGCGACGTGTCCGGGTCGGACAAGTATTACCGCGAAGACCTGGTTGCCCCGCCCGTCTTCGCCCACCGCGGCGCCGTCCCCGTCCCGACAGGCCCCGGCCTCGGCCACGAACCGGTCGAAGAACGGATCGCCCGCCATACGCTCCGCGCGCTGACCCTCACGGCCTGAGCCTTACCCCGGACCCGCGACACCATGCCCGATCACCCCCTCCTGTCTTATCTGACGCCCCTTTGCGACGACATGATCGCGTCGCTCGAATCGCTGGTCGTCCGCGAGTCTCCGAGCCGCGATAAGATGGCCCTCGACGCCCTGGCCTCGTTCCTCGCCGCCCGGTTCGAGTCGCTGGGCCTTCGGACCGATCGACTCGCGAACGAGGTCGGGGGGGATCACCTGCGTCTCCGCCTGGAGGGGCCGGACGACCGCCCCCCTGCCCTGGTTTTATGCCACTTCGACACGGTCTGGCCGGTCGGGACGCTGGGAACGATGCCGTTCCGCGTGAGCGACGGCCGCGCCCACGGCCCCGGGGTCTTCGACATGAAGGCGAGCCTTGTGCTCTGCGAATTCGCCGTCCGGGCGCTACAGGCGATTGCCCGGATGCCCCCGCGTCCGATCGTCTTCCTGTTCACGTCGGACGAAGAGATCGGGAGCCCGACGTCGCGGCGGTTGATCGAAGAGGAGGCGGGGCGGAGCGCCTACGTCCTCGTGCTCGAACCGCCGCTCTCCGGCGACCGACTTAAGACGGCCCGGAAAGGCGTCGGCCGGTTCACGCTGGAGGTCACGGGCAAGCCGGCCCACTCCGGGGTCGAGCCGGAAAAGGGGATCAACGCCCTCGTGGAATTGGCGCATCAGGTCCTGACGATGACCGCCTTCGCCGACCCGGCCGCGGGGACGACCGTCAACGTCGGCGTGGCCCGGGGCGGGACGACTTCGAACGTCGTCCCGGCGGCGGCGACGGCCGAGATCGACGTCCGCGTCGCGACTCTGGACGAGGCCCGGCGGGTCGAAACGGCCTTCGCGGGTCTTCGGCCCGTGCTCCCGGGGGCGGCCTTGAAGATTCACGGCGGGATTAACCGCCCGCCGATGGAACGGACCCCGCAAATCGCCAACCTTTTCGAACGGGCGCGCGTGATCGGCCGGTCGCTCGGCTTTAACCTGGGGGAAGGCTCGACCGGCGGGGGGAGCGATGGGAATTTCACCGCCGCCCTCGGCCTCCCGACGCTCGACGGCCTCGGCGTCCCCGGCGAAGGGGCCCACGCCGAGCACGAGCACATCGTCACATCGACCCTACCCGGCCGCGCCGCGCTCCTGGCGGCCTTGCTGCTCGACCTGTAAACGGCGACGGCTTTCGTCGACGTTGTAGCCTTCCTTGAGGCCGATCGGGCCGCCCCGGCTACCGTCCGACTTGCCGTTGCGGCCGACGGGGAGAGGGTTTACAATGATCCGTTCGCACTCCGTGGGTTTCGGGACCAATCGGCCATGTTCGACGACCTCCAGAAACGCCTCTCGACCGCGTTCGGCCGCTTCCGCGCGCGCGGCCTGCTGACGGAGGCCAACATCCAGGACGGCCTCCGCGAGGTCCGCACCGCGCTGCTCGAAGCCGACGTGAATTACAACGTCGTGCAGGAGTTCATGAAGCGGGTGTCCGAGCGGGCGGTCGGCACCCAACTCCTCAAGAGCGTCCGGCCCGACCAGCAGATCGTGAAGATCGTTCACGACGAAATGGTCGAGTTAATGGGGCCGGTCGACCCGACGATCCGGTACGAGAAGACCGGGCTCACGGTCATCATGCTCTGCGGGTTGCAGGGGTCGGGTAAGACGACTACCAGCGGCAAACTCGCCCGCCTGCTCCTGTCGAACGGCCGCAAGCCGCTGCTCGTGGCGGCCGACCTCCAGCGCCCCGCGGCGGTCGAGCAGTTGAAGGTGATCGGCCAGCAGATCGGCGTGCCGGTCCACAGCGAGGCGAGTGCCGACCCGGTCAAGGTCTGCCAGGACGCCCTGATCGAGGCCAACCGCCAGGGGCGGGACACCGTCATCCTCGACACCGCCGGGCGTTTGCACGTCGACGACGAGTTGATGGGCGAACTGCGCCAGATCGAGAAGAAGGTCAAGCCGCACCAGGTTTATTTCGTCTGCGACGCCCTGACGGGGCAAGACGCCGTCGCCTCGGCCGACGCCTTCAACAAGGCACTCGAACTCGACGGCGTGATCATGACCAAGCTCGACGGCGACGCCCGGGGCGGGGCCGCGCTGTCGGTGCGGAAGGTCACGGGGGTTCCCGTCAAGTTCGTCGGCAAGGGGGAGAAGCTCGACAAGCTTGAGCCGTTCGACCCGGAGCGTCTGGTCGGCCAGATGCTCGGCATGGGCGACATCGTCGGCCTGGTCGAGGCGGCGCAGCAGGCGGTCGACCAGGAGGAGGCGAAGCGGCAGCAGGAGAAGCTGGCCAAGGGGAAGTTCGACCTCAACGACTTCCGCCAGCAGATCGTGCAGATGAAGAAGATGGGCTCGGTCAAGGAGCTCATGGGGAAGATCCCCGGCCTCAACCAGATGTCGGTCGACCTCGACAACATCGACGCCGACGGCGAGGTGAAGCGCATCCAGGGGATCATCGACAGCATGACCCCCGCCGAGCGCAGCAACCCCCACCAGATCGACATCTCGCGCCGCCGCCGGATCGCCACGGGGGCGGGCGTTGACCCGGCCGACGTCTCGGGCCTGGTCAAGCAGTTCGACGCGATGGCCGCCCTCGTCAAGCAAATGTCGCAGATGAGCATGCTCGACAAGATCCGGGCGATGACCGGTCTTGGGCGGGCCGGGGCGTTCAACCCGGGGTCGAAGCTGTTCGCGTCGAAGCAGGGGACGGGCAAGCGGCTCACCCCCAAGGAGCGCGAAAAGCTCCGCAAGGAACGCGAAAAGGAAGAGCGCCGGAAGCGCCGCGAACAGAAAAATCAGGGCCGCGACGACGACGGGGCCTCCCCCGTCTCACGCCCCCGCTAAAGAGATCAACGAGGAAGCACGCACGTTCGTTTCGCCGTTCGACAGGGGATGCGCCGGCCGGTCCGGGAAGGACTTTCCTGGACCGCCCGGGGCGCGAAGCCGCCGCAGGCTCGGGACCGGCTTCGTTGCGACGGGAACGCTGTCCCCGCTGGACTCGCCATGCGTCCGAGCCGAAAGTTTTTTCAGGAGTGAGAGAGTGGTCCGTCTTCGCATGAAATCGTTCGGCCGTCGCCACCGTCCGTTCTTCCGGATTTGCGCCATGGACGCCCGCGCCCCGCGCGACGGGCGCGCGATCGAGGAACTGGGGCACTACGACCCGTTGTCGCGCAACCCGGCGACCCACACGGTCCTGAACGCCAACCGGATCCGCTACTGGCTTTCCGTCGGCGCGCAGCCGAGCGAGAAGGTGCAGGCGCTGTTGAACAAGGCCGGGATCACCAAGCCCGCGCCCGGCGAGCCCTGGCAACTGCCCGAGCCGCCCGCCGCCCCGGCCCCGGCTCCGGCCGCCGCCCCCACGACGGCTCCCCCGGCCGGTTCCTGACCCGCCCGAGGCCCGACGGTCCGCCGCCCGGCCGAGTTGAAGTGACCCGACGATGGCTCCTCCGCCCCCGATCCGGTTCGACGTCCTGACGCTGTTCCCGGCCCTGTTCGACGGCTTTCTGGATGAGAGCATCCTGAAACGTGCGATCGGACGGGACCTGGTCCGGGTTAACCGTTGGGACATCCGCGACTGGGCCGAGGGGAAGCACAAGCAGGTGGACGACCGCCCGTTCGGGGGCGGGCCCGGCATGGTCTTGATGGCCCCGCCGGTGGTCGCCGCGGTCGAAGCCGTTCAGGCCCAGGCCGAACCCCCCGGACGTTTAATCGTGCTGACGCCCGCCGGGCGCCGGCTCGACCAGGCGTGGGTGAGCGAACTCGCCCGCGAGCCGCGGCTGGTCCTGCTCTGTGGCCGTTACGAGGGGTTCGACGAGCGGATCATCGAAACGCTTCAGCCCGAACCGCTGTCGATCGGAGATTACGTGCTGTCCGGCGGCGAGGTGGCGGCCATGGTCGTGATCGACGCCGTCATGCGGCTGATCCCGGGGGTCCTGGGCGACGCCGACAGCGCCGTGGACGAGTCGTTCGGCCCGGACGGCGGCCTGGAATACCCGCACTACACCCGCCCCCGCTCCTTCCGCGGGCGCGAGGTCCCCGAAATACTCCTGGGCGGCGACCACGCCGCCATCGCCCGCTGGAGGCGCGAGCACCGGCGGTAAAACGCGACGCCGTCGGGTGACCATCCGGCACCCGGACCGAATCATATGAGAACCGGTGCGTCGAACGCACCCCATCCGAGGAACGTGTCATGCAAAACCGTCTGATGGAGCTGGTCGAACAGTCCAGCATGAAGCCGGAGGTGCCGAAGTTCGAGATCGGCGACACCGTCGACGTCCACGTGCGGATCCTGGAAGGCGACAAGGAGCGCATCCAGATCTTCAACGGCGTCGTGATCGCGAAGTCGGGCGAGAAGACCCGCGAGATGTTCGTCGTGCGGCGGATCGTGCAGGGCGAGGGCGTGGAGCGGAAGTTCCCGCTGCACTCGCCGCGGATCGCCAACGTCGTGGTGAAGCGCTCGGGCAAGGTGCGCCGGGCGAAGCTGTACTACCTGCGCAACCTGTCGGGCAAGGCCGTCCGGCTCAAGGAACGGTTCCCGGCCGGCAAGGCCACGGCCGAGCAGACCAAGGCCGCCAAGGCCGAGCGCCGGGCGAAGCGCGCCGCGAACAAGGCCGCCAAGCTCGAAGCGAAGGCCGCGAACAAGGCCAAGGCCGAGGCCGCCGAGTAACTCTCGGCAGGCGGTTTAACCGGATGCGGTTCGGGACGGGCGAAATCGCCCGTCCCGTTCGCTTTTCCGGCGGGCCCGACCGCTCAACGGGTCGGCCGCGCGTAGGCGGCCACGATCGCCCGGGCGGTGCGGAGGCCGTCGACGGCGGCGCTGACGATCCCGCCGGCGTAGCCCGCCCCTTCCCCGCAGGGGTACAGGCCGGCGACCGCCGGGCTCTGGCGTGACGCCGGGTCGCGCGGGATGCGGACCGGGGAACTGCCGCGGGCCTCGGGGCCGGTCAGGGTCGCGTCGCGGAGGAAGAGGCCGTGGAACCGCCGGTCCATGGCCGGCAGCCCGCGCTCCAGGGCGTCGACCACGAGGGGGTGGAGGAGCGCGGCGACGTCCATCGGTTTCGTCCCCCGCGGATAGCTGCTGGGGAGCTTGCCCCGGCTCGGGCGGGCGGCCAGGAAGTCGCGCGCCCATTGAATCGGGGCGGCGTAGCTCCGGCCGGCGGCGAGATAGGCCAGACGCTCGGAGCGCTGTTGGAAGTGGACCCCGGCCAGCGGGTGCCGGCTCCCGGTCTCGGCCGGGTCGACCGTGACCACGAGCCCGCTGTTCGCGAACGGCGAGTCGTGGCGGCTCTCGCTCATGCCGTTGGTGCAGAAATACCCCGGTTCGCTCACGCTCGGCATGACGAAGCCGCCGGCGCACATGCAGAACGTGAACAGGTCGCGCGAGCCGGCGCGCACCGTCAGGTTGTAGTCGGCCGCGCCGAGGGCGGGGTTGTCGGCGTGGACGCCGTACCGGGCGGAGTTCACCTGCCCCTGCGGTTGCTCGATCCTTACGCCGAGTTGGAACGGCTTCGCTTCGAGCGGCACGCCCCTCCGCAGCAGCATGCCGTACGTGTCCCTCGCGCTATGGCCGACGGCCAGAACGGCGAGGTCGGCCTCGACCCGCCCGGAACTGGTCGCGAGTGCCCGGAGCCGTCCGTCGACGATCTCCAGGTCTTCGACCCGGCAGGAGAAGCGGACTTCGCCTCCGAGTTGTTCGAACTTGCGGCGGAGGGTGCGGACGACCAGCGGCAGCCGGTTCGACCCCAGGTGCGGACGCTGCTCGTAAAGGATCGAGGGCTTGCCGTGGCAGTCCGCGAGGATTTCCAGCACGCGGAGGACGTCGGGCCCGGTGTTGCGGCTGGTGAGTTTCCCGTCGCTGAACGTCCCGGCGCCCCCTTCGCCGAAGAGGTAATTGCTTTCAGGGTCGACCGGCCCGCCCGCGTCGAACTTGCGGACGTCGGCCACGCGGTCTTTCACCTCGCGCCCGCGTTCGAGGATCAGCGGGCGGTAGCCGTCGAGCGCGAGCAGATACCCCGCGAAGAGTCCCGCCGGGCCGGCGCCGATGATCACGGGCCGGTGGTTCAGGCTGGCGGCCCCCGGTTCGGGCCAGTCGAAGCGATCGGCCTCGAACGGCTCGACGTCGCGGCTGCGGAGCCGGTCGACGACGGTCGCCTCGGCGCCGGGGAGTTCCACCTCGGCGGCGTAGATGAAGTGGAGGTCGTCGTGACGGCGGGCGTCGAGGCTCTTGCGGAGGATGCGCCAGCGGCCGATGTCCGACGGGTTCACGCCGAGTCGGGCGGAGAGCTTGTCGGGGAGCGACCCCTCGGGCTCGTTCAGTTCGAGACGGACGTTCGCGACTTTCAATGACATGATGGAGGGTCGGCGGCTGAACCGGTCGGGAGGGAAATCGATCGGCCCGACGAAAGTCTGGCCGACTCCTTTGTTCTCGGAACCCGTCATTATCCGCGGCGGCGGGCCACGCCGGCAAGCCGTGACGAGACCCGCCCGCCCGGGGCGGGGCGTTCCGGCTAGGGCTTAACGGGGCCGAAGCAGACGAGCGTGATGTCGTCGGTCTGGGCGTGGCCGGCGGAGAATTCCCGGATGTCCTGGAGGATCGAGCGTCCGACGGCCTCCGGGCTACCGGCGGACTCGGCCAGGCGGCGGTTGAGGCGGGGGTTCTCGCTGGTGTGGTAAAGCTCTTCGCGCAGGTTGCGGGCGTCGGTCACGCCGTCGGAGTAAACCACGACGACGTCGCCGGGTTTGAGGTCGACCTCGGCCTGTTGGTAGCTGGACTCGGGGATGATCCCGAGGGGGAACCCGGCGATCTCCTCGCCCACCTCCTCGACCCGCCCGTCGGCGCGGCGGATCAGGATGGGCAGGTGGCCGGCGGAGGCGACCGTCAGCCGGCGGTTCTTCACGTCGAGGACGGTCAGGCTCAGCGTGATGAACTTCTCCTCGATCCCGGCCGCGCAGAGCAGGCTGTTCAACTCGTTGGCGGCGGCGGCGGGGGCGTTCTCGGTGAGGACGCAGTAGCGGGTGTCGCCCGAGAACTTGGCCATCATCAGGGCCGCGGCCACGCCTTTCCCGGAGACGTCGCCGAGGGCGACGGCCCAGCGGTCGAACGGCAGGTGGACGAAGTCGTAGTAGTCCCCCCCGACCTCGTAGGCGGGGTGGTAGTGCGAAAAGAACTCGTAGCCGGGGACCTTGGGGACGGACTGGGGCAGGAACCGCTTCTGCACCTGCTCGGCGAGCTTCAAGTCGCGCTCAAGCCGTTCCCGTTCCATCAACGTCTCGTGCATCGAGGCGTTCTGCACGGAGATCGCCGCCTGGCTGGCGACGGCCGCCAGCACGTCGAGGTCGTCCTGGAGGAACTGGCGGCGGTCGCTCGTGTCGAGTTGGAGGATGCCGAGGGCCTGGCCGTCGGGGGTCAGGAGCGGGACGCACATGACCGACCGGATCTTCAGGTCGGCGATCGAGGCGCTGGTGGGGAGGTTCTTGTCGTTGCCCGCGTCCTGGCTGAGGACCGCCTTCTTCTGGCCGAGGACGTGGTTGACGATCGACCGGCTGATGCTCATCGGCACTTCGTCGTCGGGCACGGCGCCGGAGAACGGGGTGCGGCGGTTGGGCCGGTACTTGAACGCCTTCCGCACGAGCCGCTTCGTGTCGGGGTCGACCAGGACGAGGAAGAGCCGCTCGGCCTGGGGGAACAGCTCCATCAGCGAGTCGAGGATCTTGGGGGCGACGGCGTCGATCCGCAGCTCACTGGAGAGGTTCCGCGCGATCTCCAGGATCGCCTTGAGCTTGACCTCGGGGCGGACCACGCTGGCCATCGCGCTCGACCGCGAGGCGTCGAGCGTGTGCATGTTGGGGTCGTCGGCCACGTCGGCCTCGTTGACGACCATCACGTCGCCGTTGCCGATGCGGGAGGGGGACTCCTTCGGCGGGGCCGACGCGTAGTAGACGAACTCGACGTCGCAGATGTTAATGCGGTCGCCCGACTTCAACGGGTGGTCGTGCCCGAACTTGACCTCGCTGTCGTTGACGATCGTCTTGTTCCGGGACCGGAGGTCGACGAGGAAGAACGTCTGACCGACCTTACGGATCTCGGCGTGGCGGCGGCTCACCCCGTTCGGGTCGAGGACGATGTGGCACTCGGGCGATCGGCCGATGACGGTCACGTCGTGCTTCAACTCGATCAACTGGCCGGCGGGGTCGCCGGTCACCCGTTTCAGGATCGCCATTCGACAGGGCTCCGAGACGTAGACGTGTCAGACCGCGGGTCGAGGGTTCAAGCCGGTCGGGTTGCTCACTCTAGGATATCTGGTCGATTCGGCCACGTCGCCCCCGACCGGACTTTCTCCCAAAACCGGGTCAGGCGCACGGCCGTCGAATTCAGTCGGAGCGGAGCCGGACGAAGAGGGGGTCGCGCAGGCCCGTCTTGAACAGCATGGTCAAAAGTTTCTGCCGCATACCCCGGAGCCTTTCCCGCGCGAGCACGCTGTTTCCCGGGGCCTCGGGGTCGCGGGTCGCGCGTTCGGTTCGGGCGACGACGTCCAGGCTCAAACCGAGCAGGGCCGGGTCGGTGAACTTGGAAGGGTCGGTCTGGTCGAAGTCGGCGAGTACCCCTTCGATGTCGCTGTCCAAAGCCTTCACGCCGGCCCGGATGACGCTGGCGAGCCGTTTCTCGTGGGTCTGTTCGCGGGCCCAGTGGTCGAGTTCTTCGCCGAGCGTTTGGAGGCGTTCGGAGTCGCGGCGGAGCAAGAGCATCCGGGCGAACTGGGTGTACGCCCGGGCGACCCATTCGCGCGAGGCCGGGTGATGGCCCGGAACGGCCAGCCAGGCGGCCTCCTGCTCCTCCGGGTTCGCGCGGACCTGGGCGAAGTGGTACTGGTCTTCGGCCGAGTTCGCTTTGGCGATGTTTTTCCAACGGGGGTCCATCCAGAGCCCGGGCGGGGTCGACGACGCGGCCGAGGCGTCGGACGCCGCGAGGAGGTCGACCGGCCGGTTCGCCCAACCGACGGCCGCGCCGATCGCGAAGCCGAG
>Ga0164243_10013683_pt1 | contig 11390 bp, 11 predicted proteins | sample OricompcompostOP_FD_108781 | JGI IMG/M metagenome (GOLD analysis project Ga0164243, IMG submission 108781) | Organic Plus compost microbial communities from Emeryville, California, USA - Original compost - Organic plus compost (OP) | ecosystem: Engineered > Solid waste > Mixed feedstock >... | reverse complement strand
GGGAGACCCGGTGGCGGATCACGATCGACCAGCAGCCGTCCGCGATCACCACCCCCGGGAAGCCCTGACCGCTCAGCCGCCGCTGTCCTGCGGCCAGCCGAGGCGCACCGCGTCCTTGGTGACCTCGACGAGCCGGTCGTCCTCGTAGCTGGCGGACTTGCCGAAGTAGCCGGACTCGCCGACGACCACCAGCCGGTCCTGCTGCTGCGAGTAGTAGCCGACGTCCTGCTTGAGCTTCGGGTAGTTGCTCGGCAGGTCGCGGCCCGCCGAGGCCAGGTCCACCACGTTGCCCGTGTCGTCGGCGGTGACCAGCGAGTTCAGCTGCGCCGCCGCGCCCGGGTCGGGCATCCGGATGGTGACCACCGAGGTCAGCACCTTCTGCCCGTCCGGCAGCGTCGTGGTGTAGAGGGCGCGGGTGAGGTGGTCGCACTGGTGCTGCTGGAAGAAGTCCTTGATCTTCTCCGTGGACACGTTCGCGCAGCCGCGGAAGCCCTCCTCCCGCAGCTCCGGCTGGAACTGGTACTTGCCCTGCGGCCCCGGGGGGTGCGGGGCTGCGTGCTCGGACGGGTCGTCCGGTTTGATCAGCAGCCAGAGCAGGCCGGAGACCAGCGAGACGCCGAGCAGCACCAGACCTCGCAGCAACCAGCCCGAAGGGGAGATCGCCGAGCCGGGGCGCGGCGGTTCCGGCTGCACCGGCTGCTGCCGGTTGGTCGGGGTGTGCGGGCGCTGCGCCGGATGCTGGGGGTGCTGCTGGTAGCCGTAGGCCTGCGCGGCCTGCTGCTGCGGGTGCGGCGGGAACTGCTGGCCGTACGCCTGCTGCTGGTAGGCCTCCGGCGGGGGCGGCTGCGAGTGCGGCCCGGAACCGCCCTGCGCGTGCGGGCCCGAGGACTGACCGCCCGGTGCTTGCGCGCCCGGTATCCGGCCGTGGAGCTGCTGGTTCGCCTCCGGCGACTGCTGCTGGAACGCGGGCCTGGTCGCGTCGGGAACGCCGGTGGTGTCCCCGACGCCGAAGTCCGCTGCGGTCGCCGTGCGTTCTTCGTGCACCCGCGTGTTGTCGCGCTGGAGCGGCGCGGTCTCGGCGCGCGGCGCGTTCTGCTGCGAGCCTGTCATCTCTTCGGGTGCACCTTGGGAGTCCGGCACGAGCACTAACCGTAGCGGTTGCGGATCGATCGCAGAACACCACGTGCGCAGCGCAGACGTTCCACCAGCTCAGACGCGCAGCGCTCGCCCGACGAGCGCGACGTCGTCAGCGGTGTTGTAGAGGTGGAACGACAGCCGGCAGCCGCCCGCCCGCGGGGAGAACCGGACCCCGGCCGCGGCGAGCCGCTCGGCGGCCTCCGCACCCGGCACGGCGCCGATCGAGCCCACGTTCACGATCGCGCTGCCGGCCGGCGCCAGGCCCAGCCGCTCCCGCAGGTCGTCGGCCAGGCCGGTGCAGTGCTGCCGCACCTGCTCCGGGTCCGCCTCGTCCAGCGCGCGCAGCGAGGCCGCCGCGCCGACGCACGCCAGCCAGCCCGGCAGGACGTCCAGGCCGCGGGCGCCGGGCGCCAGCCGCAGCGGCAGCCCGTAGTTGGTGTCCTCGTCCGGATCGCCCGCGTACCAGTTGGCCTGCACCGGGCGCAGCCGCGGCGCCTCCGGGTGCACCGCGAGCCAGGCGATGCCGCGCGGGCCCATCAGGAACTTGTACGACGCGCCGACGACGTAGTCCGCCCAGTCGAGCTCCAGCGGCAGCCAGCCCGCGGCCTGGGTGACGTCGAACAGCACGCGGGTGCCGGAGTCGCGGGTGGCCTCGCGCAGCGCCGCGAAGTCGGCGCAGCGGCCGTCGGCGGACTGCACCGCGCTGACCGCGACGAGGTCGTACTCGGCGGCCAGCTCCGGCAACGCCGCCGGCTCCGCCTCGGTGGCGGTGATCCCGCGGTCGGCCTGCGCGGCGAACGGGAAGCTGACGCTGGTGAACTCGCCGGCGGCCAGCAGCACCCGCGCCCCGTCCGGCAGGCTCGCGGCCACCGTCCCCACCAGCGAGGACACCGAGCCGCCGAGCGCGACCCGCTCCCCCGGCACGCCGACGACCCGGCCGAACAGCTCCCGCGTGCGGTCGACCAGCGGGTCGAAGTCCCCGGGTGAGTCGGCGCCCCGGCCCCAGCGGCCGACGGCCTCGGTGACCGCGGCGACGCTCTCCGCCGGCGGGATGCCGATGGAGGCGGTGTTGAGGTAACCGTCGGGGACGTCGAAGGTCATGCCGAACGCCGATCGCATACCCCGCATCCTCGTCCGGTTCCGCCGCGGTGCAACGGGGCCCGGACGCGCTGCCGCCGAACGCCGCACCGGGTTGCCCCGAACAGCCCGGCCGGAACGGGCCGCGCCGCCTCGGCGCTGTTCCCGGATTCGGTTCCGCCGCGGCACCTCCGGGGCGGAGCAGGTCCGCGCCGGCTCCTAGTGTTGGGGGCATGGACAGCACCGAAGTCGAGATCCGGACGGGTTCCCGCGAGGTCGTGCACGACCTCACCGGCGAGATCGACCGCTTCCTGCGGTCCGCGGGCGCCGGCGACGGCCTGCTCAACGTGTGGGTGCCGCACGCGACCGCCGGGCTGGCGGTGCTGGAGACCGGCGCGGGAAGCGACGACGACCTGCTGGCGCAGCTGCGCGAGCTGCTGCCCGCCGACGACCGCTGGCGGCACCGGCACGGGTCCCGGGGGCACGGCCGCGACCACGTGCTGCCCGCGCTGGTGCCGCCGTACGCGACGATCCCGGTGCTGGGCGGGCGGCTCGCGCTGGGCACCTGGCAGTCGGTGTGCCTGGTGGACACCAACGTCGACAACCCGGTGCGGAAGGTCCGCCTCAGCCTCCTCGCGGGCTGAGCACCCGCCGCGGCGTGATCACTAGGATGGCGGCATGGGCGAGCGGCTGGTGCTCTGGGACGTCGACCTCACGCTGATCGACGCGGGCGGCATCGGCGCCGACTGGTACCGCCGGGCGCTGGCCGAGGTCACCGGGCAGGTGCTGCGGCACGTGCCGGACATGGCCGGGCGCACCGAGCGGGCGATCACCGGCGAAGTGCTCGCCGCCCACCGCACCACCGCCGACGAGGCCACCGTGCGCGCCATGTTCACCGCGCTCGCCGAAGCCGTCGCCGCCGACCGGGACTTCCTGTCGCTGCACGGCACGGCGATGCCCGGCGCGGCGCGGGCGCTGGACGCGCTGGCCGAGGACGGGGTGGTGCAGAGCGTCGTCACCGGCAACCTGCCGGAGGTGGCGTTCCACAAGCTCGACGCGTTCGGGCTGCACCGGCACGTCGACTTCGGCGTCGGCGGGTTCGGCAGCGACTCCGAGCACCGGCACGACCTCATCGCCGCGGCCGCGGGCAAGGCCGCGGCCGAGCACGGCCGCGAGTTCGCGCCCGAATCGATCGTCGTGGTCGGCGACACCCCGCACGACGTGGCCGGTGCCCTGCGGCACGGCGCCACCGCGGTCGGCGTGGCCACCGGGCGCAGCGGGGAGGACGAGCTGCGGGAGGCAGGCGCGCACGTGGTGCTGCCCGACCTCACCGACACCGGAGCGGTGCAGGCCGCCGTGCACGACGGGCGCTGAGGCCCCGCCCACCGACGAGCACCCGCCCGCCGCCGAGCACCGGCCCGGCGGCGGGCCGCGCCTCAGCTGCGGACCAGGTCCTTGAGGTGGGCGACGGCCTTGTCCACGTCGACCTCGGTGCGCTCGCCGCTGCGGCGGTCCTTGACCTCCACGACGCCCTTCGCCAGGCCCTTGCCCACGACCAGGATCGTCGGCACGCCCACCAGCTCCGCGTCCGCGAACTTCACGCCCGGCGAGGCGGTGCGGTCGTCCAGGATCACCCGGACCCCGGCCTCGTCCAGCTCCGCGGCCAGCCGCTCGCCGCCCTCGCGCACCGCGTCGTCCTTGCCCGCGATCACCACGTGCACGTCGGCCGGGGCGACCTCGCGCGGCCACACCAGGCCCAGCTCGTCGTTGTTCTGCTCGGCGATCGCCGCCACCAGCCGGGAGACCCCGATGCCGTAGGAACCCATGGTGATCCGCTGCGGCTTGCCGTCCTGGCCCAGCGCGTCCAGCGAGATCGCGTCGGTGTACTTGCGGCCCAGCTGGAAGATGTGCCCGATCTCGATGCCGCGGGCGGCCACCAGGGTGCCGCTGCCGTCCGGGGCCGGGTCGCCCTCGCGGACCTCGGCGGCCTCGATCGTGCCGTCCGGGGTGAAGTCGCGGCCGCAGACCAGGTCGACCACGTGGTGCTCCGGCCGGTCGGCGCCGGTGACCCAGGCGGTGCCGGGCACCACGCGCGGGTCGGCGAGGTAGCGGATCCCGTTGTCCTGCAGCGCCTTCGGGCCGATGTAGCCCTTCACCAGGAACGGGTTGTTCGCGAAGTCCTCGTCCTCCAGCAGCGCCACCTCGGCGGGCTCGAGCGCGGCCTCGAGGCGCTTCATGTCCACCTCGCGGTCGCCGGGCACCGCCACGGCCAGCAGCTCCCACTCGCCCGAACCCGGCTGCCGGGTCTTGACCAGGACGTTCTTCAGCGTGTCCGCGGCGGTGAAGGTGCGGCCGAGCCCGGCCTCGTTGAGGAACTCGACCAGCGTCTCGATCGTCGGCGTGCCCGGGGTGTGGTGCACCTGCGCGGCCGGCTTGTCCGCAGTGGACTGCGCGGGGGGCGCGGGGGTGACCACGGCCTCCACGTTCGCCGCGTAGTCGCCGCCGGTGCTGCGCACGAAGGTGTCCTCGCCGGTCTCGGCCTCGGCCAGGAACTCCTCGGAGGCCGAGCCGCCCATCGCGCCCGAGGTCGCCGCGACGATCACGTACTTCAGGCGCACCCGGTCGAAGATCTTCACGTAGGCGTCCCGGTGCAGCCGGTACGACCGGGACAGCCCCTCGTCGTCCAGGTCGAACGAGTAGGAGTCCTTCATCACGAACTCCCGGCCGCGCAGGATGCCCGCCCGCGGCCGCTCCTCGTCCCGGTACTTGGTCTGGATCTGGTACAGCATCACCGGGTAGTCCTTGTAGGAGCTGTACTCGCCCTTCACCGTGAGCGCGAACAGCTCCTCGTGGGTCGGCCCGAGCAGGTAGTCGCCGCCCTTGCGGTCCTTGAGCCGGAACAGCGCCGGGCCGTACTCGGTCCAGCGGTTCGTCTGCTCGTACGGCTCCTTCGGCAGCAGCGCCGGGAAGTGGATCTCCTGCGCGCCGATGGCGGCCATCTCCTGCCGCACGATCTCCTCGACGTTGCGCAGCACCTGCAGGCCCAGCGGCAGCCACGAGTAGATGCCGGGGGCGACCCGCCGCACGTACCCGGCGCGCACCAGCAGCTGGTGGCTCGGCACTTCGGCGTCGGCCGGATTCTCGCGCAGCGTACGCAAGAACAACGTCGACATCCTCGTGATCACGGCGGGCGCTCCTCGGTGCGGTCGGAGATGGCGTGGCGGACCGGCCCGGCGGACATCGGCCGCGGTCCGATCCTCGCAGGGTAGCGACCCGGCCCCGGAGCGGTTCCAGCGGATTCCGGGTGCGCGCGAGCAGGGCGGCGGCGGTCATTACGCTGCTGTGGCGTGCTGGTGCTGTTGCCTCCCTCCGAGACCAAGGCCGCCGGCGGCGACGGGCCGCCGCTGCGGCTCGACGAGCTGTCGCACCCGGAGCTGACGCCGACGCGGCGCAAGCTGGTCGACGCGCTCGTGGCGCTGGCCGGCGACGTGCCGGGGAGCCTGCGCGCGCTCGGCCTGTCCGAGCGGCAGGCCGCCGAGGTCGACCGCAACGCCGCCCTGCTCGACTCCCCGACCGCGCCCGCGCTGGAGCGCTACACCGGGGTGCTGTTCGACGCGCTGGACATCACCTCGCTGGACGCGGCGCAGCGGGCGCGGGCCGACTCGCGGCTGGCGGTGGCCTCCGCGCTGTTCGGGCTGGCGCGGGGAACGGACCGGATCCCGGCCTACCGGCTGTCGGCGGGCAGCTCGCTGCCCGGCTTCGGGGCGCTGCGCGGGGTGTGGCGGCCGGTGCTGGAACCGGTGCTGCAAGGCACCGGCGAGCTCGTGGTGGACCTGCGCTCCGGCGCGTACGCGGCGCTGGCGCGGGTGCCGGAGGCGATCGCGGTCCGCGTGCTGTCCGAGGACTCCCGGGGCGAGCGCAAGGTCGTCAGCCACCACAACAAGTCGCACAAGGGCCTGCTGGCCCGCGCGCTGGCCGCCGCCGAAGCCGAGCCGGGCTCGCTGGACGACGTGCTCGACGTCGCCCGCGACGCCGGGCTGCGGGTGGAGCGGGAAGGCGCCGGGGCGCTCTGCGTCGTCGTCCCGAGATGATCTTGAACGTGGGGGCGCCGGGCGGCCCGGCCCACCGCGTCGGTTAGGATCGCTCACGAACCGGGCTTTCTCCGGGGAGTTCGGCACCCGGCCGATCCCCCGGGCCGCAGGACCCGACCGGTCCCGTTCGGCCCCGGTCCCCCGACACCCACCAGCGGCGCGACGATCGCGCCGGGCTCGTCCTTGTGATCCGCGCACGGCCGCGTGCGGCCTCCCCGAGACGTGCCAGTTCCCGGAGGTCTCATCCGTGCGCTCCACCGATCCGTCCGGCAGCCGCGGCAAGCGCCCGCGCCGCCGCGGCAAGTCCGCCAAACCCGCCGCCGCACCCGCGCCCAGCCTGTTCGACCAGGCCGGGGTGACCGCGGTCGACCCCGCCCCGTTCGACTCGCTCGGGCTGCCGCAGAAGCTCGTGGCCGCGCTCGCCGAAGCCGGGCTGGAGCAGGCGTTCCCCATCCAGGCCGCGACCATCCCGGACGCGCTGTCCGGCCGCGACGTGCTCGGCCGCGGGCAGACCGGCTCCGGCAAGACCCTCGCGTTCGGGCTGCCGCTGCTGGCGCTGCAGGACGGCAGCGCCGCCCCGCAGCGCCCGCGCGGGCTCGTGCTCGTGCCCACCCGCGAACTCGCCACCCAGGTCACCGGCGCGCTCAAGCCGCTGGCGAAGGCGCTCGGGCTGTACGTGCGGGAGGTCGTCGGCGGGATGCCGTTCAACCGGCAGGCCGACACGCTGCGCCGCGGCGTCGACGTGCTGGTGGCCACGCCGGGCCGGTTGACCGACCACGTGCAGCAGGGCACCTGCGACCTCTCCGCGGTCGAGCGCACCGCGCTGGACGAGGCCGACCAGATGGCCGACATGGGCTTCCTGCCGCAGGTGCGGCGGATCCTCGACCTGGTGCCCGCGGACGGCCAGCGGCTGCTGTTCTCCGCGACGCTCGACGGCGACGTCGACAAGCTCGTGCGCGAGTACATGACCGACCCGGTGGTGCACTCGCTGGCGCCCCCGGCGGCCAGCGTGGACAACATGGACCACCACCAGTTCCTCGTGGCCGCGGAGGACAAGCAGGCGGTGCTGTCCCGCATCGCCGCCCGCGACGGGCGCACCATCATGTTCGTGCGCACCAAGCACCACGCCGACCGGATGGCCAAGAAGCTGCGCGCGGCCGGGGTCGCCGCCGGCGCACTGCACGGCGGCAAGGCGCAGAACGCGCGCACCCGCATCCTCGAGGAGTTCCGCTCCGGCACCACCCCCACGCTGGTGGCCACCAACGTCGCCGCCCGCGGCATCCACGTCGACGACGTGAGCCTGGTGGTGCACGTCGAACCCCCGGCCGACCCGAAGGACTACCTGCACCGGGCCGGGCGCACCGCCCGCGCCGGGGCGACCGGCACGGTGGTGACGATCGTGACCGAGGACCAGGAGAAGGCGTTCCGGCAGATGGCCACCAAGGCCGGGGTCTCGGCCACCACCACCCGCATCGCCCCGGACTCCGCGCAGCTGGCCGAGGTCACCGGCGCCCGCGAGCCGAGCGGGGTCCCGGTGGTGGACGCGCGCAGCCAGCCGGCGCCGAAATCGGGGCAGCGGCCCCGCGCCCGCTCCGACCAGCGGCAGCCGCGGGGCGACCGGCCGCGCTCCGAGCAGCGCCGGTCCGGTGGCAACGACGAGCGCCCGCGCGGGCAGCAGCGCGGTCGCCGCGGCGGCGCCTCCGGGCGCGGTCCGCGGCCGCCGCGGGCCCGGCGGTCCTCGGCGGGCTGAGCCGTGGCGCGCCGCAGGGTCGTCGAGCCCAGCGCCGATCTCCTGGCGTTCTGGGCCGAACCGCACGTGTGCACGCTGACGACGGTGCGCCCGGACGGGACTCCGCACGTGGTGCCGGTGAACGCGACGCTGGACGCCGCGGCCGGCACCGCGCGGGTGCTGTGCTCCCGCGGCTCGCACAAGGCCCGGCAGGTCCGCGCCGCGGGCCCCGGCGGCGCCCGGGTCGCGCTGTGCCAAGTGGACGGACGCCGGTGGTCCACTGTGGAGGGAGTCGCGGTGGTGCGGGACGAGCCGGACTTCGTCGCCGACGCCGAATCCCGCCACGAGCAGCGCTACGCCCGGCCGCCGCGCGCCAACCCGGACCGCGTCGTCCTCGAGATCACCGTCACCGGGCTGCTCAGCAACCTCTGAGCCCGCGGGTACCGTGCCGGCGTGGAGGCGATCAGCGAGCGGACCCCGCGGCCGGTGCGGCGGGCACTGCTCGGCCAGTCGTGGCTGGACCTGACGTTCCTGCACTGGGAGGTCGATCCGGAGCAGGTGGCGCGGCTGCTGCCCGCGGGCACCCGGCCGGACCTGTTCGAGGGCCGCGCGTACGCGGGGCTCGTGCCGTTCCGGATGCACCGGGTGGGGCCGGGGTTCGGCGTGCCCTACTTCGGCGCGTTCGCCGAGACCAACGTGCGGCTGTACACAGTGGACGCGCAGGGGCGGCGGGGCGTGGCGTTCCGATCCCTCGACGCCTCCCGGCTCGTCCCGGTGCTCATCGGGCGGGCGGCGTTGCGGCTGCCGTACGTGTGGGCGGCGATGCGGGTGCGCCGCGACGGCGACCACGTGCACTACACCTCGCGCCGGCTGCTGCGCCGGGGGCGCAGCGCGGTGTCGGTGCGCGTCGGCGAGCGGATCGCCGAGCCGAGCCCGCTGGAGCACTTCCTCACCGCCCGCTGGGGGATGCACGTGCCCTGGTACGGCCGCACCCGCTACGTCCCCAACGACCACGAGCCCTGGCCGCTGCACCGCGCCGACCTGCTGCGCTGCGACGACGAGCTGATGGCCGCGGCCGGGCTGCCGCCCGGAGGCGCACCGCGCAGCGTGCTGTTCTCCCCCGGCGTGGCCGTGCGCTTCGGCACCACCTAGCGCGCCGGACCGCGCGGTCGTGATGAGGTGGAGGGCGTGACTGCGCAGCGGAAACCGGTGGACGTGGTGGGCATCGGCGCGGACGGCTGGCACGGCCTGCCCGCGGCCGCCCAGCAGCGCGTCCGCGACGCGGAGGTCGTGTTCGGCAGCCGCCGCCAGCTCGACCTCCTCCCCGACCCGGACGCCGAGCTCGTCGAGTGGCCCTCGCCGATGCTGCCCGCGCTGCCCGGCCTGTTCGAGCGGCACGAAGGCCGCCGGATCTGCGTGCTGGCCAGCGGCGACCCCATGTTCCACGGCATCGGCGCCACCCTCGCCCGGGTGCTCGGCGCCGACCGGCTGCGGGTGCTGCCGCACGTGTCGTCGGTGTCGCTGGCGTGCGCGCGGATGGGCTGGCCGGTGCACGACGTCGAGGTCGTCAACCTCGTCGGCAGGCACACCGAGCTGCTGCACCCGCGCATCCAGCCCGGCCGCAGGCTGATCGTGCTCAGCTCCGACGCGCGCACCCCGGCGCGGGTGGCCGCGCTGCTGGTGTCGCGGGACTTCGGCGGCAGCGCGATGACCGTGCTCGGCGACCTCGCCTCCGCCTCGGAATCCCGCTTCGACGCCACCGCGGCCCAGTGGCCGCACCCGGACGTCTCGCCGCTGAACGTGATCGCCGTCGAGTGCCGCGCCGACCCGGACGCGCTGCGGCTGCCCCGCACCCCCGGCCTGCCCGACGAGGCGTTCCAGCACGACGGGCAGCTCACCAAGCGCGACGTGCGCGCGCTGACCCTGGCCCGGCTCGGCCCGATGCCCGGTGAGCTGCTGTGGGACGTCGGTGCCGGCGCCGGTAGCATCGCGATCGAGTGGATGCGCGCCGAGGCGTCGTGCCGGGCGGTCGCCGTCGAGCACCGCGCCGACCGGGCGGCCCGCGTGACCACGAACGCGATGACCCTCGGCGTCCCCGGCCTGCAGGTGGTCGTGGGTTCCGCGCCCGAAGCGCTGGACGAGCTGGAGCCGCCGGACGCGGTGTTCGTCGGCGGCGGCGCGACGCGGCCGGGTGTGCTGGACAAGTGCTGGAGCGCGTTGCGGCCGGGCGGCCGGCTGGTGGTCAACGCGGTCACGTTGGAATCGGAGGTGCTGGTGGCGGACTGGTACGCCCGCTGCGGCGGGGAGCTGGTGCGGATCTCGGCGGAGCACGCCGCGCCGGTCGGCGGGTTCACCGGCTGGCGCCCGGCGATGCGCATCGCGCAGTGGGCGGTGACCAAATGACCGTGCACTTCATCGGCGCCGGGCCGGGCGCGGCGGACCTGATCACCGTGCGCGGGCGGGACGTGCTGGCGGCCTCCCCGGTGTGCCTGTACGCGGGCAGCCTGGTGCCGGCCGAGCTGCTGGAGCACTGCCCGCCGGACGCGCGGCTCGTCGACACCCAGGGGCTGGACCTGGACCGGATCCTCGAGGAGCTGGTCGCCGCGCACGAAGACGGGTTGGACGTGGCGCGGCTGCACTCCGGTGATCCGGCGGTGTTCAGCGCGGTCGCCGAGCAGATGCGGCGGCTCGACGCCGCCGGGGTGCCCTACGACGTGGTGCCCGGGGTGCCTGCGTTCTCCGCGGCCGCCGCGGCGCTGAACCGCGAGCTCACCGTGCCCGGGGTCGGCCAGACCGTCGTGCTCACCCGCACCTCCGCGCGGGCCACGCCGATGCCGGAGGGCGAGGACCTGGCGACGCTCGGCAGCAGCGGGGCGACGATGGTGCTGCACCTGGCGGTGCAGCGGATCGACGAGGTCGTGGCCGAGCTGATCCCCAACTACGGCGCGGACTGCCCGGTCGCGGTGGTCGCCGCGGCCAGCCGGGCCGACGAAGTCGTGCTCCGCGGCACCCTGGGCGACATCGCCGCCGCCGTGCACGCCGCGGGCATCAAGCGCACCGCGGTCATCGTCGTCGGCTCCGTCCTCACCGCCGCCACCTTCCCGGACAGCCACCTCTACTCCCCCGACCGCTGCCGGGCGTGAGCGATGTGGGGCATTCAGCAGGCCGCGGACTTCCTCACCGTCTCGCGGCCGGTCTTGGTGACGATGCTGGAGGACGGGCGGATTCCGTTCGTGCAGCGCTCCGGGCAGCGGTACGTGCGGCTGGCGGATCTGACCGCCTTCGCCGAACGCACGAGGGCCGAGCGCCAGGCGATCCTCGACGAGATGGCCCGCGACGCCGAAGAGGACGGCAGC
>Ga0164243_10013682_pt1 | contig 11390 bp, 10 predicted proteins | sample OricompcompostOP_FD_108781 | JGI IMG/M metagenome (GOLD analysis project Ga0164243, IMG submission 108781) | Organic Plus compost microbial communities from Emeryville, California, USA - Original compost - Organic plus compost (OP) | ecosystem: Engineered > Solid waste > Mixed feedstock >... | reverse complement strand
CGCACCGCGAATCACTCCACCCCGAGCACGCATTTAGCTATAGACATGCGCCGGTAGCCACGGCCGGACGGAGGTCCTGTCGGAAGAAGGGGATCAGGAACCCCGGACGGAGGGGATTCCGGCTGAGCCGCCTCGGGGAATCGAACCCCGGACCTACGCATTACGAGTGCGTCGCTCTGACCGACTGAGCTAAGGCGGCAACGGCTGTTGAGTCTACGCGATGCGACCCGGCTTGCGCGCCGGGGTTGCGCATCACGGGACACCACCCGACCGCCCCGCCCCGCTACGGTCTCCCCATGCCCGATCCGCTACCCACGGCGCCGGCGATCACGGCCGCCGAGCTGCGCCGACCACGCCTGCATCGGCCCGGCAGCGTCAAGGCCACCGCCGCCGCGATGGGGCTCGTCCTCCTCGGGTACGCCCTCTGGCTTGTCCTTTTCCTCGAGGACAGCGACCGTTTCGCGGCCGACAGCGCGCGGGTGAACGAACTCGGGATCCACGGCCACGTGGAAGACGGACCGTTCGGGTCGAACTACGCGATGGCCTTCGGCGGGTTCACGGTCGCGTCGATCGCGCTCGCGGTGGCGGCCGTACGGCTGTGGCGGCACGGCGGCCGACCCGCGCTGGTCACCGCCGGCATCGTCCTCGGCCTCACGGCCGCGTGCTGCGCCGTCCCCACCGCGCTGACCGAGGTGCTGTCCACGGTGTCGCGCCCCGAGGCCACGGGCGATGTGTCCGGCATGACCTTCGACGAGGCCATCTCCGTGGTGCACGAGGCGAGCACGCCCCGGTGGGTCGCCATCCTCGTGCCGGTGACGGCGGCGCTGCTCATGGTCGGCTCGATCGGGGTCTCGCCGCGCTGCTGCGGCCCGCCTCCCGCGCGTTCGCCCGGCAGCCGACCGCCGGCTGATCGCCGAGGGGCGGGCGGGCGCGTAGGGTGGCGACGTGGGCCTGCTCTGCGCCGTCAGCTTCAACCGGTACGGCCGGCTGTTCTACCTCGACCCGGGCGAGCACCGGCCGAAGGTGGGCGATCTGGTCCTCGTGCCCACCGACGACGGGCCCGAGGTCGGCGAGTGTGTCTGGGCACCCGAATGGACCGACGAGGACACCTCCGGCTTCCCCAAGCTGCTCGGGCTGGCCGGCCCCGAGGACATCAGCCGGGACGAGCAGATCCGCCGGGCCAAGGCGGACGCGAAGGTCGCGGCCAAGCGGCTGATCCGGGCGCACGAACTGCCCATGAAAGTGGTGGCGGTCGACCATGTGCCCGGCACCGGCTCGGGCACGGGAGCCACCTCCGGCGCCAAGACCACGATCTATTTCACGGCGCCGCACCGGGTCGACTTCCGGGCGCTGGTCCGCGATCTCGGGGCGACCCTGCGCTGCCGGGTCGAGCTGCGCCAGCTCACCGCCCGCGACTCGGCGCGGGTGCAGGGCGGTATCGGCTCGTGCGGGCGGGACCTGTGCTGTGCCACGTTCCTCACCGACTTCGAGCCGGTGACGATCCGCATGGCCAAGGACCAGGACCTGCCGCTGAACCCCATGCGCATCGCCGGGGCCTGCGGGCGGCTCATGTGCTGCCTGAAGTACGAGCATCCGCTGTACGCCTCCGGACCCACCCTGCCCGCCAACGGGTCGACGGTGCAGACGCCGGACGGGCCAGGTCGCGTGATCAGCAAGCACCCGCCGAGCGAGACCGTGTCGGTGAAGCTGGGCGACGGCTCCGTCAAGCGCTGCGGCCTGGCCGGCGTCTGTGGCTCTCGCCAGGCCTTCGAATCGCGCTGAGCGGTCAGACGGGCACGCCGGTTCAGTGCACGCGGATCGGGCCGCCGTACGGCGCGGGGCCGCTGACCTCGGGCGCGCGGTAGTCCAGCTCGACCAGTTCCGCCCCGGCCCCGGCCAGCAGGTCACGGCCCGCGGCGAGCGCGTCGTCGGCGACGGCGAGCAGGGCGGCGCCGATGTCGGCGGCGGCTCGCACCGCGGTGGCCACGCCGTCGGCGGACCGGGTCGCCTCCGCCAGACCGGCGCCGAGGCCAGGGTGCGAACGGACCAGGACCGCCTGCCGGGAGGTGATCACCCGGGCCAGCATCGCCGCCATCTCGTCGCGCCAGCGCTGCTGCCAGTCGGCCATCCGCTCCACTGAGGACGCGGTCGCCCGCAGCCGTCCGGCGAGGCTGGCCGGGTCGTCGCCGGTCACGCCGTCGCCGACGAGATGCCGGCGCAGCGCGGCCAGGGTCGCCGCGGAATGCTCGGCCGCCGCGCCCTCCCAGCCGACCGACGTCGGCAGCGTGGTCTGCAGGTAGTCTTCCGCCCGCGCCCGCAGTTGGGCCGCCGTGGCGCGCAGCGCCTGCGGCGCGAGGTCGGCGAAGAAGCTCACCGCGTCGCCCGGCGTGACCCCGGTGGCGCGCAGCAGGTCCCAGACCGGGTGCGAGGCCGGCGCCCCGAGGGTGAGCAGTGCACTGTCCACATCGGACAGCAACGGCCGGGCGACCGGAGCGACGCGTGCCAAGCCATCCATCACAAGACCCCCGCTTCGATCGAACCGGCCTGCTCGCCGCCCTCGTCGAGTTCCCTGGTCGCCCGGCCGGCGGCCGAGTCGGCGTCGCCGAGCCCACCGGCGGCGCGGCCGATCACCTCGGCGAGCTCGTGCGCCCGCGCGGCGTGGGCGTGCGCCTCCCGCACCCGGGCCTCCGTCGCCGCGCCCCACTGCCCGTACGCCTGCTGGCCGAACTCACCCAGCCGCCCCGGACCGTCGGCGCCGAACGCGGCCGGACCCGGGTCGGTCAGGCTCAGCCATCGACCGGTCTCGCCGAGCAGGTCGGCGGCGGCGCGGATGGCGGAGACCGTACCGGTCAGAGATTCCATCGCTCGTCCCTCGTGTGCGCGCCTAGCGGCGCGGTGCCAGCTCCCCGAACTCGCCGAACGTCTCGGCATGCAGCTTGCTGCGGGCCCACGCGGCGGCGTCGGCCGCGGCCGCGATCGCCGACTGCACCGCCCGGGACAGCTCCTTCGGCGACCGGCCCTGCGCCTCGTCGCTGATGACGACGTCCCGAATCACGCCGTCGCCAGCCACGATGACCTCGACCAGCCCGTCCGGCGAGCGAACCGTGACATCGACTTTTGCCAATGCCTGGCCGAATTCGGCGACCAGGCGTTCCATGCGTTGGTACTGCTCGATCGCGCGCTCGATCGATGCCTCGTCCACCTCGTACCTCTTACGTCGAGCCCGCGTCCGGGCTTGCCGACCTTGCGTCCCCGCACGGGCACGCTACCGCGAGCGGGACGACTCGCGGGACCCCCAGTTCGTGGCCTGTGGATAACCGGCTGTGGACAATCGGCGCTCAGGGGCGGTAGAGCGTCGCCATCATCGCCTCGATCGCGATCTGTGGCTTGACATTGGCGTCAATCGCGGAGCGACAGGCCAGCACCGCCTCCAGCCGGCGCAGCGCGGCGTCCGGGGTCCACGCGGCGGCCGCGGTCGCGACGTCGTCGGTGGCGTCGCCATGCACCGGCGGGACGGGCGCGCCCAGCGTGCGCAGCAGCACGTCGCGGTAGAAGCCGGCCAGGTCCACCAGCGCCCGGTCGAGCGCATCGCGCTTGGTCCGGGTGGCCCGTGACTTCTGCCGCCGCTCCAGGTCCTTGAGCGCACCCGAGGCACTGCGCAGCGCGGCCGTCGCGCCCTTGCCGGTGCCGCCGGCCCCATAGGCGAGTTCGAGGTTGGACCGCTCCTTCGCGTCCTGCTCCTCGGTGAGTTCCTTCGCCTCCGCGTCGGTGGCGTCGACCAGCGCCTTCGCCTCGTCGAAGCAGGCGCCGATGGTGCGCAGCGCGCGCGGGATGGCCAGCACCCGGGCCCGGCGCTCGCGGGCCTGCGGATCCCGGGCCAACCGTCGCGCGCGGCCGATGTGGCCCTGCGACGCGGCGGCCGCCCAGGCGGCGGTGTCGGTGTCGATGCCGTCGGCCACGAGCAGCGCCGCGATCGCCTCGGCCGACGGCGTGCGCAGCGTGACCTGCCGGCAGCGCGACCGGATCGTCACGGGGATGTCGTCGGGGTGCGTGGAGGGCGTGCAGAGCAGGAAGACCGTCCGCGGCGACGGCTCCTCCACGGCCTTGAGCAAGGCGTTGGCCGCCCGCTCGGTGAGCCGGTCCGCGTCCTCGACCAGCAGCACCTGCCAGCGCTCGCCGACCGGCGCGCTCGCGGCCTGCCGGACCAGCTCGCGCATGAGCTCCACCGAGATCGACAGCCCGTCCGGGATGACCGTGCGGACGTCGGCGTGCGTGCCGGCCAGCGTGGTGTGGCACTCCGAGCAGACACCGCAGCCACCCTGGGGGCACTGCAGGGCCGCCGCGAACGCCCGGGCCGCGACGGACCGGCCCGAGCCGGGCGGGCCGGTGAAGAGCCAGGCATGGGTCATCGCGCCCGGTGGTGGCGTCTCGCCCCGCACGATCGCCGCGGCCGCCGTCGCCGCCGTCATCAGCATCCGTACGGCTTCGCCCTGGCCGATGAGCGTGGCGAAGACGGGTGGCGCGTCCGGAAGGTCGACCCGTGCGCTCATCGCGGCACCTCCGCGTCGTCGGCCAGCCGGCGGGTGACCCGCGGCCCCGAGTCGCCCGCCTCCGTCCACTGTGGATCCTCATGGGGAGTGACCGGCACGCCGGAGACCTCGGCCTCACGCTCCGGACCGGCCGCCTCGGTCGTCACGCCACCGTCGGGGTCGGCCTCGGCGGGCAGCAGCGACCGGACCCGCTCAGCGATCTCCGCCGCGATCTCGGCCTGCGGGCGGGCCGCGTCGACCACCAGGTAACGGCGCGGATCCTGGCCGGCCAGGTCGAGGAAGGCGTACCGGACCCGCTCGTGGAAGGCGAGGTGCTCGGCCTCCAGCCGGTCGGTGGTGCCGCGTCCGGCCGCCCGGGCCAACCCCACCGCGGGATCGATATCGAGCAGCACCACCAGATCGGGCAGCAGCCCCCCGGTCGCCCACGAGGAGAGCCAGGAGACCTGGTCCACCGGCAGGGTCCGGCCCGCGCCCTGGTAGGCCAGCGACGAGTCGATGTAGCGGTCGCTGATGACGATGCTGCCCTTGGCCAGTGCCGGGCGGACCACGCTCGCCACGTGATGGGCCCGGTCCGCGGCGTAGAGCAGCGCCTCCGCCCGCGGGGTGAGGGTCGCCGCGCCGGCCGGCCCGGCGGGCTGGTCGAGCAGCAGGCTGCGGATCCGCTTGCCGATCTCGGTGGCGCCGGGCTCGCGGGTCACCACCACGTCCCAGCCCTCCGCGATCAGCGTGGTCGCCAGCAGATCGACCTGAGTCGACTTGCCGGCCCCCTCACCGCCCTCGAAGACGAGGAAGATGCCACGCCGGACCGCCACCTCGGGCACACCGAGCGGCCGCCCGCGCAGCGATCCCCACAGGTCGGGCAGGATCGGCACCCCCGGCTTGTCGTCCATCTGCCGCAGCGCGGTCATCCCGGCCAGCAGGCCCACCACGCCCGCGACGAGCAGCAGCACCCGGGTGGTGGAGACGTGGACGCCGTCCGAACCCAGCGGCAGCCGCACGTCATGGAAGCCGACGAGCACACTGGCCAGGGCGATCGCGATCATCAGCACGACCCGGGTGGCCGTGTTGACGAAGGCGAAGACCCGACCCCGGACGTCGTCGGCGACCTCGCCGCCGAGCAGCGTCGTGCCGGACAGGAACGCCATGCCCGCGCCGACACCGACCAGCACGGCCAGCAGGATCGCCACCGTCAGATGCCAGGCGATCGACATGAGGCCCATGGCACCGCCGGCCAGCACGATCGACAGGCCGAACCAGCGCCGGCGCGACAGCGCGCCGATCATCCTCGGCCCGGCCGCGATGCCCAGCGCGAGGCCGACGAAGATCACGGCGAAGAGCACGTAGAAGGCGGACTCGCCGGCGCCGAGGGAGGTCGCGTACGGCCGCGCGGCGCCCACGACCATGCCACCGCCGGCGAAGGCGGCGAGAATGCCGAGCACCAAACCACGCACCAGCGGCGTGCGCCCGACGTAGGACCACCCGTCGACGAAGAGCCGGAACATGCCAGGTCCGCGCTCGCCCCGGGTGCTGTGCCCGCTGATCTCCCGGATGCCGAAGAAGACGACCGCCGCCATCACCAGCCGGGTGAAGGCGAGGAAGTAGAGGGAGAAGGTGGTCGGCTCCAGGAAGTGCAGTCCGGTGCGCTGGTACGGGCCCGACAGGCCCTTGTCCAGTGCGGCGAGCAGCAGGGCGCCCGCGACCGGGGTGATGCCGTAGGTCGTGGCGAGGGTGAGCTGGTTCGCCGTCTCCAGCCGGCCCTTGGGCAGCAGGTTGGGCACCGAGGCGTCCTTGGCCGGCAACCACAGCAGGGTGATCGCCTCGACCAGGAGCGTGGCGATCGCGGTCCACGCGATGACCTGGGCACCGCTGTCGGTGACCAGCACGGCGGCCGGGATCGAGGCCAGCAGCGGGAACCGGATCAGGTCGCAGACGACCATCGTGTAGCGGCGGTCGAACCGGTCGGCGAGCACACCCGCCACGGGGCCGAGCACGAGCGCGGGCAGCAGCCGGATGGCGATCACGCCACCGAAGGCCGCGCCCTTGGCGGTCGGGTCGCTGACCTGCGCCTGGGCGAAGGTCGCGGTGGCCAGCAGTCCCAGCCAGTCGCCCAGCGAGGCGAGGCCGAGCACCAGCCACAGCCGGCGGAACGGGCGGATGCGCAGGATGGAGAGCAGGGCGGGCAGCCCGGTCGGGTCGGATCGAGCCGCGACCGCGCGTTCGGTGTCGGTGATCGGCGTGTCGCGGGCGCCGTTCTTCTCCCGGCGCCACTGCCAGCGGGATCCGTTGGACGACCCGGCACCCTGTCGCGCGTCATCCCCGGGAGACCTAGTGATGGCAGCACCTCCCGGGACGTACGGCTCGGCACACCCTGGCCAGAGCCGGGTCCGGCCCTCGGCGCACGGAGAGCGTGACTCGGGCCGAGGCGACAGCGTAACGGAGACGGCGGCGCGACCCGGTACCGGCACGAACACCGGTTCGCTCGATCACTGCTCGCCCACGCATCGTCGACTCGAACCCTTCCGCTCTCACCTCAACATCGTTGCGAAACTCTGGATTGTCCACCCTGAGCCCACCCTGAGCCACGCCGAGAGACTTGGCAGCCCACCAAAGCGAAGAGCTTTCGCGTTTCGCGTGGACCGTCTACCGTGCTGGGAGTGGAGAGAACCCACAACCCAGACATAATGGCAAAAATGACGCCATCGTCCGCCGCCGTCGCACCGGACGGACCACCGCCGTCGGCTGAAGCCGCCAACGGCGCGCGGTTCGACGCCGCCACCGCGGCCCTCGACCCGCCCCTGGCGATCGTGGACATGGCGGCCTTCGACGCGAACGCCGCGGCGATCGTGGCCCGTGCTGGGGGCAAACCCGTACGGGTCGCGTCCAAGTCGGTGCGCTGCCGCGAGCTGCTGCGCGACGTGCTCGCCCGGCCGGGCTTCCACGGCGTCATGGCCTACGCCCTCCCCGAGGCCAACTGGCTGGTCCGCACCGGCGTGAGCGACGACGTGCTGATGGGCTACCCCACGGCGCACCGGGCCGGGATCGCCGAGCTCGCCGCCTCCGAGGAACTCGCGCAGGCCGTCACGCTCATGATCGACAGCATCGACCAGCTGGACCTCATCGACACCGTGGTGCGCCCCACCGACCGCCCGCCGCTGCGCGTCTGTCTCGACCTGGACGCGTCCTGGCGCCCGCTGCCGGGGGCGCACGTGGGAGTACGCCGCTCTCCGCTGCACTCACCGGCCAAGGTGGGTGCCCTCGCCGCCCAGATCGCCGCCCGGCCGGGGTTCCGCCTGGTCGGTCTCATGTCGTACGAGGCGCAGATCGCCGGCCTCGGTGACGACCCACCCGGGCGGCCGCTCTACGGCCGGGCGGTGCGCTTCATCCAGCGCCGCTCCTTCCGCGACCTGCTGCACCGCCGGGCCGCCGCGGTCCGGGCCGCCCGAGCCCACGCCGACCTGGAGTTCGTCAACGGCGGCGGCACCGGCAGCCTGGCCCTGACCAGCGCGGACCCGTCGGTGACGGAGCTGACCGCCGGCTCGGGCCTCTACGGCCCCACGCTGTTCGACGCCTACCGGGCCTGGCAGCCCACCCCCGCCGCATACTTCGCCACCTCGGTGGTGCGCCGGCCAGCCCCCGGGTTCGCCACCGTGCACGGCGCCGGCTGGATCGCCTCGGGCCCGGCCGAACCGGCCCGCCTGCCCCGACCCGTCATCCCCGCGGGCCTGCGCCTGTCGCCGACCGAGGGCGCGGGCGAGGTACAGACACCCGTCGCCGGTCCCGCCGCCGACTCGCTGCGCCCCGGCGACCGGGTGTGGTTCCGCCACGCCAAGGCGGGGGAGCTGTGCGAGCACGTGGACACCCTGCACCTGATCCGCGGCGCGGCCATCGAGCGCTCGGTGCCCACCTATCGCGGCGAGGGCGCGCCGGCGTTCCTCTAGCTAGCTGGCGACACCTGCCCGTACGGGCACCGCCTGCCGGCCCACCGGAAACGCTCCGGGGCCGGGATCGACGTCGCCGTCAGCCGGCCGGGTGCCGCGCCGCGACCTCCGCCGCCGACGTGCCGAGCTTGCGGGCCAGGTAGTCGCGGATGATCTGTTTCGCCTCGACCAGGATCGCCTCGTCACCGTCGACCTGGTAGCGGAAGGCGCTCTTGACCAGGGCATCGGCCATCTCGACGGCCCGGGCGAGGGCGAACGTCAACGCGGGACCGGCCGGCAGGTGGAAGTGGCCGACGAGCAGGCGGCTGAGCTGGTCCACGATCACCGCGTTGTTGTCGCGCTCCTCGTCGAGCAGGTTGGTGTCGACGACGTCACCGAAGTGCAGCGTCCGGAAGCCCGGGATGGTCCGGTGCATGTCGATGTACTCGTCCATCGCGATCTCGACGACGTCCACCCAGTGGCGGGGACCGCCGTCGTTGATGCGCGCCTCGACCCGGCTCACGTAGGCCTCGACGTTGCGCATGGTCAGCGCCTGGACGACCGCGCGTTTGTCGGGGAAGAACTGGTAGACCGAACCGATCGCGACGCCCGCCCGCTCCGCGAGCAGGGTGGTGGTCAGCCCCTCGTAGCCGACCTCGTCGATCAGGTCCGCGCAGGCGTCGAGCATGCGTTGCACGCGCGCCACGCTGCGCTCCTGCATGGGCATCCGCCGCAGCGGGCCCACGCCCGTTGCCGTGCCCGCCATGTCACTCCGCGCCCCACGCGGACTTGTCTGCGTCACAACCACGCCCCCAGCGTCACACCACGACGCCATCCTGCCCGCGCACGTCGCGCGGTCAGCACGTCGCGGCTGCGCGCTCCCAGCACACACCCCTGCCCCGGTGCCCGTACGGGAGCTACTACCGTCGCCATATTCTGCCGCACCACAGGGCGCGCAAGGCACAGGAACGAATATTCAGCCCCCAGAAGTGGGAAAACATCGGGTTTGTCACTGTTGACGACCCCAGACGTGAGGAGTACTCACACCCTATGGACAACGGCGCGGGCCTCGCGTGGCGCAACTGGGCGGGCAACCAACGGGCGGTCGCCAGCGCGGTCGCCCAACCGACCTCCACGGAACAGGTCGCTGAACTGATCGCCAAGGCCGCCGCGCAGGGGCGCACGATCAAGCCGGTCGGCTCGGGGCACTCGTTCACGGCGGCGGCCCTCACCACCGGCACCCGGATCGAACTGACCCGACTGTCGGGCCTGGTCGGCGTCGACCTGGCGACCAAGCGAATCCGGGTGGGCGCCGGCACCCCGCTCGCCGTGCTCAACAGCGAGCTGGCCCGCCACGGTCTGGCCATGCCCAACCTGGGCGACATCGACCGGCAGACCATCTCCGGCGCGCTGGCGACCGGCACGCACGGCACGGGCAGGGCGTACGGCTGCCTCTCCACGTTCCTCGACGAGTTGGAACTCGTCACCGGGACGGGCGAGATCATCCGCTGCTCGCGCGACCAGCACCCGGACATCTTCGCCGCGGCACAGGTCGGCGTCGGGGCGCTCGGCGTCATCACCGAGGTGACGCTGCGCGGCGTGGACGCGTTCGTCCTGCACGCCGACGAGCAGCCCGCGACGCTGGACGAGACGCTGGCCCGGTGGCCCGAGTTCGTCGAGACCAACGACCACTTCGAGTTCTTCTGGATGCCCTACACCAACAAGACGCTGACCAAGAAGAACAACCGGGTGCCCGCCGACGACCGCCCGCGCAGCCGGTTCAACGCCTGGTTCAACGACGACTTCCTCGAGAACGCCGCGCTGGGCGCCGCCATGCGGGTCGCCCGCGCCGTGCCGTCGTGGACCCCGGCCATCCTGCGGGGCCTGGCCGGCGCCATCTCGGCCCGCAACTACACCGAGCGCTCCGACCTGGTCTTCACCTCACCCCGGCGGGTGCGGTTCGTCGAGATGGAGTACAGCGTCCCCCGGGAAGCCTTCCCCGAGGCGTTCGCGGCGCTGCGGCGCATCATCGACACCCTGCCCGACAAGATCTCGTTCCCCGTCGAGTGCCGGTTCAGCGCCGCCGACGACGTGTGGCTCTCCACCGGCTACGGTCGCGAGAACGCCTACATCGCCATCCATCAGTACGTCGGGATGCCGTACGAGCGGTACTTCCGGGCCTTCGAGGCGGCCTGCCGCGACCTGGGCGGGCGCCCGCACTGGGGCAAGATGCACTACCGCACCGCCGCCGACCTGCGCCCGGTCTACCCACGCTTCGACGACTTCCTCGCCGTCCGCGACCGGCTCGACCCCCAGCGCGTGATGGCCAGCGACTACACCCGCCAGGTCTTCGGCGACTGACGCCCCGCCGCCGACCGCCCGCCCCGGTTACTCCTCAGGGGAGGCGGCCTTGCGCGGGGCGGCCTTCTTGGCGGTGGCTTTGGCGGTCGCCTTCGTGGCCGCCTTGGTGGCGGTCGACGTGCCAGCGGCCGCCTTCGCCGCGGTCGCCTTCTTCGCCGTGGTCTTCTTCGCGGTCGCCTTGCGGGGAGCCGCCGGTGCGGCCGGCGCCGCCTTGGCCGCCTTGGTGGCCTTGCTCGCCCGCTTGCGTGGCTCTGCCGGCCCCTTGGCCCGCTTCTCGGCCAGCATCTCGCTGGCCAGCTCCACCGTCATCGCCTCGATGGACTGACCGCGACGCAGGGAGACGTTCGTCTCGCCGTCGGTGACGTAGGGCCCGAACCGGCCGTCCTTGATCACCAGCGGCTTCTCGGTCACCGGGTCGTTGCCCAGCTCCTTCAACGGTGCCGCCGGCGCCCGCCGAGCCCGGGTCTTGGGCGCGGCCAGCAGTGCCAGGGCCTCGTCGAGCGTGATGGTGAAGATCTGCTCCTCGTCGGCCAGCGAGCGGTAGTCGTCGCCGCGGCGGATG
>Ga0164243_10013681_pt1 | contig 11390 bp, 11 predicted proteins | sample OricompcompostOP_FD_108781 | JGI IMG/M metagenome (GOLD analysis project Ga0164243, IMG submission 108781) | Organic Plus compost microbial communities from Emeryville, California, USA - Original compost - Organic plus compost (OP) | ecosystem: Engineered > Solid waste > Mixed feedstock >... | reverse complement strand
CGCGCGGCGAGCACGCTCGCCGACACAGTGTCCGGCATCGGGCATCTGCACAACATCCTCCTCGCCGACTGACTGCAACACCAGCCCCACCAACCACAACACGAGTTACGAGACATCCCTTACTTCAGTCAGGCCCCGGCCACCGACCACGGCCCGGCTCCGGTGATCGTTCTGGTCAACGGCCTGGACTCCACCAAGGAGCACATGTACACCTCCAGCCACTGGCAGGAGCTCGCCGAACGCGGCATCTCGTGCCTGATGCTCGACCAGCCCGGCACCGGAGAAGCCCTGCGACTGCAGGAGATTCCCGCACGCATCGACGCCGAGGCATGGGCGGCCGTGGCCGTGGACTACCTGGAGAACCGCTCCGACGTCGACAGCTCGAGGATCGGGATCGTCGGCTGGTCGCTCGGCGGGTACTACGCCCCGCGTGCGGCGGCGTTCGAGAAGCGCTTCGCGCTTGTCGTGGCCTGGGGCGCCAACCACAACTGGGGCGCGGTACAACGCCGCCGGCGCGAGCGCGAGGGCGAGCGCCCGGTGCCGCATTACTGGGAGCACGTGCTCTGGGTGTGGGGACGCGACGACCTCGACGGATTCTTCGACTTCGCCGACGACATCCACCTCAATGGCGTCGTCGAGGAGATCACCGTGCCGTTCCTTATTGCCCACGGCGAGAACGACCGGCAGATCCCCCTCGACTATGCCCACCAGAGCTACGAGCAGGCGGTGAACTCGCCGAAACGCGAACTGCGGGTGTTCACCCCCGACGAAGGCGCGACCGAGCACATCGGCCTCGACCACCTGCCGCACGTCAGCACGTTCGTCGCCGATTGGGTCGCCGACATCTTCGCTGAACCGCAGCGCTTTGTTGCCTGAACACGCGAGCTTCGTCAACCACAGAGGACAAAATCCAGTGCTGCCCAACAGACCACCCACCGACCCGGCCGCACAACTTCAGTGGCTCGTTGACCGCGCAGCGATCAGCGATCTGCTGGTCGCTGCGCCCGCACACTTGACGACCAGGACTGGGATGGTTACGCGGCGAACTACGCCGAGGACGGTGTCCTCGCTATCTCGCCCACGATCAGCCATCAAGGCCGCACCGGGCTGGCGCAGTTCGTCGCTGCCAGTCTCGGCCGTTATGCGGGCACACACCACGTCAGCACCAACCACGCCATCACCATTGACGGCGACACAGCCACGGCCCGGTCGTATCTCATCGCCGCGCACCTCCTCGACGAGAACGACCTGTCCCACCACGCTGACGGCGCTGGCTGGTACCGCTGTTGGCTGCGCCGGACGCCGGAAGGCTGGCGGTTCACCCACGTCACGCTCGAGATCCGCTACTGCTCCGGAGAGCCGATCATCCATTGACGGCCCGTTCAAGCCGGCTCACTGAACCGGACGACCACATCAGAGCCAAAGGAGAAACCACATGTCCGAGATCCTGCTGTCCCAGCTCGCCCACGTCGAGCTGCTGAGCCCCAAGCCCGACGAGACCGTGAAGTGGATGAAGGAGGTCTTCGGGCTGGAGGAAACCACCCGCGAAGGTCAGTCGGTCTACCTGCGCGGCTGGGCCGAATGGCTGCACTCCAGCCTCATCGTCACCGAGGCCGCCGAGCCGGGCGTGGGCCGTATCGGCTGGCGCGCCTACGGCCCCAAGGACCCCGAGACCATCGCCCAGCGACTGGCCGACACCGAGGAGGCCGTGGGCTGGGTCGACGACTGGACCGGCCACGGCGCCACCTACCAGTACCGGGCGCCGCAGGGACGTCACCTGCACGAGGTGTTCTGGGAGGTCGACCGCTACGAGGCACCCGAGGACAAGAAGGAACCCTACATCAAGAACCGCCCGCAACGCTTCTCGGGCAAAGGCATCGGTCCCCGCTACCTCGACCACGTCACGATTCCCACCCAGAACATTCGCGCCGACATCGACTTCTACAAACGGCTCGGCTCCCGCCACACCGCTCAGACCGAGGTCGAACCCGGGTTCTCGGTGTTCTCAACACTGACCTGCAACGGCATTCGTTCCACCCACGACCTGGCGCTGGTGCCCGACTTCAGCGGCATGACCGCCCGCGCCCACCACATCGCCTTCCGCGTCGACCAGCGCATCGACGTCGAGCGCGCCGCGGAGCAGTTCATGGCCCATGACACCGACATCGAGTTCGGCCCCGGCATCCACGGCATCGACGAGATCACCTACCTCTACGTCCGCGAACCCGGCGGGTTCCGCATGGAGATCAACGCTGGCGGCTGGGTCAACACCATGCCCGACTGGGAAACCACCACCTACCACTCCGAAGGCGGCAACCCCGGCCAGAGCATCTACCGCAACGTCGACGCCCCCGAAGGCTTCCACGACGCCTGGCCACTCCCCCCGGAAGAAGCCGCCAAGAAGGAACTCAACGCCGTCGGCAGCGACGAACTCCGCTCCTTCTACGGCAACACAGCCGGCACCCAGAAAGGCCGCCCACCCGCCTTCGACTCCGAGACCTCTCGCTCCCGAGCTGCTGGCCAAACGCGGCATCGGACCGAGTGATGCGCCCCGGGTTTGATGCAGGCGTTGTGTCTTGTCATCCCGGCCCGGGTGGGCTCGATGGTCTGATCGTAGCCTGCCGCCCGGTAGGCGGACTCGACCTCGGCCGGGGTGTGCTGGCCGAGTTGGCCGTGGACGCGCCGGTGGTTGTACCAATCGACGTATTCGGCTACGGCGATCTCAACATCCCGAATCGAGTACCACCCTCGCCCGCGGGATACCGGGTTGTGAATCAAATCTCCTTTCACGAGTGAATTAGACGCTTCGGCCAGCGCGTTATCGTAGGAATCACCACGAGAGCCCACGGATGCGACCGCGTCGGCCTCGGCCAGACGCTCGGTATAGCGAATCGCTCGATACTGCACTCCGCGGTCGGAATGATGAACAAGCCCGGCCACGTCCTGGCCGGCTCTCTTCCTGGCCCAGATCCCCATCTCCAGCGCGTCCAAGGCCAGATTCGTGTGCAGCGAGGTCGACACCTGCCAGCCGACCACCATCCTGGAGAACACGTCCAGCACGAACGCGGCATACACCCATCCCGAAAAGGTTCGGATATAGGTGATATCGGCAACCCACAACCGGTTCGGGCCGGCAGCAGAGGACAACCGCTCGACCAGATCCGCCGCCGTCGGCACACCGTCAGCCACCGTCGTGCGAGGTCGCCGACCTCGTCGGAGCCCCTGCAATCCCATCTGGCGCATCAGCCGCTCCACGGTGCAGCGCGCTACCCCGACGCCTTCCCGCCGCAGCTGAGCATGGATCTTCCGCGCCCCGTACACGCCGTAGTTAGCGCGTGAAACACCCGCTGAATCGTTGTTTTCAATTCCTCGTCCCGCACCGCCCTTGTCGGCGGTACACGTTGCTTAGATGCCCAATACGTTCTCGGGGCGATCCGCACTCCCGCCTCGTTCAGCACAACGCAGATCGGCTCGACCCCGAGCTTGCGTCCCTCGACTACCCGCTCGCGGTAGGCATCGATATAGGCGATGACCACCGCGAGCGGAACCTCCCGAAATGCGTCGGACTCCTCAGGGGCTACTTGGTTTTGCGGTCGAGCTCCGCCGCGGCGAAAAACGCCGACGCCGTCTTAAGGATCTCGTTCGCCCGCCGCAATTCACGATTCTCACGTTCCAACTCCGCGATCCGCCGCGCGTCCTCGCTCGTGCGCCCCGGCGCCGTGCCCGCGTCGACCTCGGCACGCTTGACCCACGACCGCAACGCCTCCGGATGCACGTCCAACTGGCCCCCGACCCGCCGGATCGCCACCATCCGCTGCCCCTCGGCCTCGATCGCGTCCAACGCCATCCGCGTCGCCCGCTCACGCAGCTCATCGCTGTACTTCTTCGGTGCCGCCACGCTCCGCATCCTTCCTGGAATCAGAGCCTGCACAGAACCCGGGGCGCATCAGGGCGGTTTAGTTGTGGCCGTCGGTATGGCGCTCGAACCTCGGTCACCAGAGTTGGCCCTGGCGAGCTTGATCGTGGCTGTCTCCTCGGCGTGTTCCGCGGTGGCGGCTTTCTCGCGGACGACGCGGAAGCCGCTGTGAGGACTATGGCCTCATCCGCGCTGACTATTTGATACGGATACAAACTATATTGGCTTGCTGGCCACCGGGCAGGTCGAGTCGGACTGTTCTGAGACGATGGCGGTATGCGATCCGGTGAGGCGGTGAGCCCGTCCGTGCTTGAGCTGTCGGTGACGCCTGGACATCTGGTCCGGCGCGCTCAGCAGGTGCACACGAGCTACTGGGTGGAGGAGTTGCAGGGGGTCCTCACGGGGCCGCAGTACGCGGTTCTCGTCGTGTTGGCCGGATGGCCGCGCATCAGCCAGACCCGCTTGGCGGAACTGGCGTCGTTGGACAAGAACACCGCGACCGACATCCTCGTCCGGTTGGAGGGGCGCGGCTGGGTGGAGCGGGTGCGCGATCCCGGCGACGGCCGGCGCCGGGTCTTGCAGCTGACCGAAGAGGCGATCGCGCAGCTGAAGGCGATCACACCGGCGGCGGCGCGCGTCCAAGAGAGGCTGCTCGGTCCATTGCCGGAGGGCGAGCGGCGCGCGTTCGTCGCGCGCCTCGCGCGCGTGGCGTTCCAGCAAAGCACCGTGAGCGGGTACAACCCGGAAGTGTCGTCGAAGCCGGTACTGGCGTTACCCGCCACGCCGGGGTATCTGATCCGGAGGACGGAGCGCGTCCAGGGTGAGCTCTGGGCGGCCGAGCTGGGCGGCGAGCTGACGGCGCCGCAGTACGCCGTGCTGGTGGCTGTCGCGCGGGGTGGGGAAGTGGATCAGCGGCAGGTCGGTGTCCTGGCCTCGCTGGACAAGTCGAGCACCGCCGACATCGTCGCCAGGCTGGAGCGTGGCGGCTGGCTGCGGCGGACGCGCGACCCTGCCGACGGCAGGCGTCGACTCCTCGATCTGCCCAGTCCTTCGCGCGTCGCCCTGGACCACGTCACGCCGAAGGTCGCACGCGTCCAGCATCGCCTGCTGGAGCCGCTGGTCGAGAATGAACGCGAGCTCTTCGTGTCCCAGCTCGCCAGCGTCGCTTACAAGGGTGCACCGCCGGGGCGTACGCGCTGACCTCTTGACCTCCACTGAGCATGCTCCGTACACTCACCATTTAGTACGTATACGGAGCATACCTTCAATGAAGAAGGGGAAGAGGATGTACCCGGACCGGTTTCCGCGTAACGCCTGGTATGTGGCGGCCCGCAGTGTGGAAGTGACCAGCAAGTTGATGTCGCGATGGATCTTGGGCGATCCGATCGTGTTCTACCGGAGGCCCGACGGTGTGGCGGCGGCCCTCGTCGACAGGTGTGTGCACCGCCAGATGCCATTGTCGCTGGGGCGGTTGAAAGGTGACAGCATCGAGTGCGGGTATCACGGCCTCACCTACGCTCCCGACGGAACGTGTACGCGGATCCCCGGTGCCGACCGGGTCCCGGAGCGCATCCGGGTCCAGAGCTTCCCGCTGTACGAGGAGTTCGGGCTGATCTGGATCTGGATGGGTGACCCCGCCAAGGCTGACAAATCCTTGATCCCTGATCACCACTGGTACACAGCGGACGGCTGGTCGACAGCCGCGGGCACGTTGCACATGAACGCGCGCGCGCAGTTGCTGAACGAAAACCTCCTCGACCTGTCGCACCTGTCCTACCTGCACCCCGAGTCGATCGGATCACCGGAAATCGCCGAGATTCCCGTGAAGGTCGACTTCGACGAGCGCTGGGTGCAGGTTCGGCGCGAGATGCTCGATGTGACGTGTCCGCCGTTTTTCACGAAGGTGACCGGTATCTACAGCCGGATCGACCGTCAGCAGATCGCCGATTTCTTCGCCCCGGCGTTCCACATCACCACTACCACGGTGAAGCCGACCGGGGATCCGGACGACTCCCGGATGTGCCGGCAGAAGACGATGCACGCGATCACGCCGGAAACGCGGACGACCACACACTACTTCTGGTCGGTGTCCCGGGATTTCGGCGTCGACCAGGACTGGGTCACAGACTACATGCTCACCGCGGTCAAGAAGGTCTTCGAGCAGGACATCGAGGCGTGTGAGGCCATCGAGCACATCATCGCGGCGTGGGAGCCCGAATACCCGATCGAGCTCAACATCAAGGTGGACGGTGGTCCACTGCAGGCGCGTCGGATCCTCGAGCGCATGGGGCAGGAGGAGTTTGGCAGCAGCCGCACCAAGCTGGATTACCCGTCCGACCGGGCCGCGCGGGCAGCCGCGCTGGCCTCCCGCGAACGCTGAGGAGGCGCCATGCGAGTGACCGTTGACGGCGATCGTTGCTGCGGATTCGGGGCCTGTGTGGAGATGATGCCGGACCTGTTCCGGTTGCGCGATTCCGACGGGCTCGCCGAAGCAGTCGGCGAGACGAACGACGACCAGGGTGACGCGGTCCTGGACGTCGCGAAGGCCTGTCCCACCGAGGCGATCAAGGTGGAACGGTGAACCGACCACAGCGAATCGTGGTGGTCGGCGCTTCCCTGGCGGGGCTGCGCTGTGCTGAGGGGCTGCGGAGAGCCGGCTACGCCGGCGAGCTCGTGCTGGTCGGGGAGGAACCGCATCTGCCCTACGACCGGCCACCGCTGTCGAAGCAGCTGCTCACCGGCGAATGGGACGCAGACAAGATCCGGCTCGCGGAGCCGGGAGGCCTCGACGCCGACTTCCGCCTCGGCACGCGGGCGGTGGCGCTGCGGCCGGCTGATCGGGTGGTCGTCCTCGACAGCGGCGACGAACTGTCCTATGACCGGCTCGTCATCGCCACCGGGGCGGCCGCGCGCCGGCTGCCGTTCGGACACGATCTGGACGGAGTGCACACGGTGCGCACCGTGGACGACAGCCTCGCCGTGCGGGCCGCGTTCGAACGTGAGCCGAAGGTGGTGGTGATCGGCGGCGGGTTCATCGGAGCTGAGGTCGCCTCCGCCGCGCGTTTCCTCGGCCTGTCGGTGGCTCTCGTGGAACCCGAGCCCGCCCCTTTGGCGCGGGTCCTGGGGCCGGACGCCGGCGCCTGCTTCGCCCGGTTGCACCGGGACAACGGAGTCCACCTCCACTGCGGTCGCTCGGTGGTGGCTTTGGCCGGGGAGGGCCGGGTGAACCAGGTCCAGCTCGATGACGGCACCGCACTGGCCGCGGAGGTGGTGGTGGTGGGCATCGGCGCGACGCCGAACGCGAGCTGGCTGGATGGGTCAGGACTGGCGGTCGCCGACGGTGTTGACTGCGACGAGCACCTGTACACCGGCGTTCCGGGCGTGTTCGCGATCGGTGACGTCGCCCGTTTTCACCACCGCGGTTACGGCGAGCCGATGCGCGTCGGGCACTGGACCGACGCCGTCGGGCAGGCCGCTGTCGTCGCCCACAACCTCTTGCACGAACCGGCGGAGTGGAAGCCCTACGACGCGATCCCGTACTTCTGGTCTGACCAGTACGGCTCACGGATCCAGTTCTGCGGCCGCGCGGCCGGCCGCCTGGAAATCCTCGACGGTGACCCGGGGGAAGGGGCGTTCTCCGCCGTGTACGTGCACGACGGCAAGGTCGTCGGCGCGCTCGCCGTCAACCGCGGTTCACACCTGCCGAAGCTGCGCCGGCTCGTCGCCGCGCGGGAACCATGGAAGGAGGACCTGTGACAACGACGTCGGGGTCCAGCAAACGTGCCGCCGTATCCAGCCTCCTCGGCACGACCATCGAGTGGTACGACTTCTTCATCTACGGCAATGCGGCCGCGCTCGTCCTCGGTCCGCAGTTCTTCCCCAGGACGTCGTCGGTGGCCGCGACGCTGGCGGCCTATGGCACGTTCGCGGTCGGGTTCCTCGCCCGTCCGCTCGGCGGGATCATCATGGGCCACTTCGGCGACCGGGTCGGCCGCAAACGGCTTCTGGTCTTGTCCCTGCTGCTGATGGGCTTCGCCACCTGTGCCATCGGCCTGCTGCCCGGCTACGCGACGATCGGCGTCTGGGCGCCGGTCCTGCTCGTTGTGCTCCGCCTGGCGCAGGGGTTCGGCGTCGGTGGCGAATGGGGCGCGGCGGTGCTGATGTCGGTGGAGCACGCGCCCGCGGGCAAGCGGGGGCTGTTCGGCGCGTTCCCGCAGATGGGCCTGCCGGCAGGAATCATCCTGTCCAACGGCGTCTTCCTCGCGGTCACCGCGTCGGTGTCGCATGAGGCCTTCCTCTCGTGGGGATGGCGAGTCCCGTTCCTGCTTTCCGCGGTGCTGATCGTGGTCGGCCTCGTGATCCGGCTCAAGCTCGCCGAGTCGCCGGAGTTCGCCCAGGTCCGCGCGCGTAACGCGGTGGTGCGCAGCCCCCTGATCACGGTTCTGCGCAGGCAACCGAGGGCGGTCCTGCTGTGCAGCGGTGCTTCGGTGGCGGCTCCCGCGCTCGGCTACCTCGTGCTGATCTACCTGCTCAGCTACGGGACGGCCGAGCTGGGGCTGAGCTCGATGACGATGCTGTCCGTGGTGCTGGCGGGCAGCGTCGTGTGGCTGGCGGCGATCGCGGGGTTCGCGGCGCTGTCCGACCGGCACGGCCGCAAGCGCGTCTTCGTCGGCGGTGCGGTGCTGACCACCGTGTGGGCGGTGCCGTTCTTCCTGCTCGTCGATACCGCGTCGGTCCCGCTCCTGGTGATCGCCGTCGTGGTCGGGTGCTCAGGCATCGCCGCGATGGCCGGACCGCAGGCGGCACTGGTGGCCGACTCCTTCGCCCCCGAGGTCCGCTACAGCGGCTCGTCCATCGCCTACCAGGTCGGCTCGGTCCTCGGTGGGGCGCTGGCACCCATCATCGCGACGGCGTTGATGACGAGCAGCGGCACGTCGTTGTCGGTCTCGCTCTACATGGCCGCGCTCGGCCTGGTGAGCCTGGTGTCGATGGCCGTTCTCGCCGAACCCGAATCCACAACCACCGCCACATCGGCCGCCCAAGCGGTCAGGGAGGGATCATGACAACACGGAGGTTCAACTCCGGCGAAGCGGACCTGGACCTGCTCTACAAGGAACTGGCTGAGCGGGAGCTGCAACCCCTCTGGGAGCTCAAGGGCCTGCTGACCAAGGAACCTGTGGTCGCGGCCGTGCCGTTCCAGTGGCGCGGGACGGAGTTGCGTGGCCTCGGCGAACGGGCCGGCGAACTCGTGCCGGTCGACCGGGGCGGCGACCGCAGGGTGCTCGCTTGTTGCAACCCGGGATTGGACGGCGCGCCGTATGCGGTGTCCACCCTGTGGGCGGCAGTGCAGTACTTGCGCGGGCACGAAATGGCGCCGGCGCACCGCCACACACCGGCCGCCTTGCGGTTCATCACCGAGGGGGAAGGCGTGTTCACCGTCGTCGACGGTGATCCGCTGCCCATGGCCAAGGGCGACCTCGTGCTCACCCCGAGCTGGACGTTCCACGAGCACCACAACCCCGGTGACAAGCCGATGATGTGGATGGACGTGCTGGACCTGCCGGTGGTCGCCGCGCTCGACGCGGTGTTCTTCGAAGAGGGCCCGACGGAGGAAGCGGACACCTCGACCGCCCCCGCCTCGGCCTCGGAACGCTGGTTCGGCGGCGGACCCGGCTTGGTGCCGGCAGGCGTCGGGGTGTCGCAGCGCCACTCGCCGCTACTGGCCTATCGCTGGGCCGACACCGACCGGGCGCTCGCCGCTCAGCTCGACGTGTCGGGCGCGGACTCGGCGAGGCTGCGCTACTCCGACCCGGTGCGTGGCGGTGACGTCATGCCGACCATGCGCTGCGAGATCGAACGGGTCAAGGCGGGAGCGAGCACCAGACCGTTCCGGCAGACCGGTGGCCGGGTGGCATGCGTTCTGCACGGCACCGGACGCGCGCAGGTCGGCGACCGTGCGTATGACATCGCGCCGGGAGACATCATCGCCATCCCGTCGTGGTCGAAGTGGCAACTGGCCGCCGATAGCGAACTAGACGTGTTCAGCGTGAGCGATGCGCCGGTGCTCGACGCGCTCGGGCTGTTCCGGACGAGTGAGGAGTGAGATGACCGAGCGGATACCGTTGCTCATCGTCGGTGGAGGCATCGGAGGTCTGTCCACCGCGCTTGCGGTGGCACGCGGGGGACGTCCCGTGCACGTGCTGGAGCAGGCGCCCGAGTTCACCGAGATCGGAGCGGGGCTGCAGGTCGGCGCCAACGCCACGCGCGCGATGGACCGGCTCGGCGTGCTCGAGGACGTCCGGTCCGTTGCCGTGTTTCCCGGTGGCGGCGTGCTCATGGATGCCCTGACCGGCGAGCGCCTCACCACGCTCGACACCGGACAGTCCTACGTGGACCACTTCGGATACCCCTACCTGGTGATGCACCGCAGCGATCTCTTGGACATCCTGCTCAAGCACTGCAAGGACACCGGGCTGGTCACTCTGGAGAACGACAAGGCGGTGGTCGACGTCGAGGTCCGTGCCGACGGAGCGACCGTGCACTGCGCCGACCACAGCACCTACGAGTGCGAGGCGCTGATCGGTGCCGACGGCCTGCGGTCCCGGCTCCGCCGGGTCATCAGCGACGACGAGCCCGTGTGCGCCGGGTACGCCGCCTACCGCGGAACGATGCCCATCGAGCAGGTCTCGGACGACATCAAGGCCGACGACGTGGTCATCTGGGTGGGCCCCGGATTGCACCTCGTCCAGTACCCCGTTCGGCGGGGCGAGTTGTACAACCAGGTCGCCGTGTTCCGCAGCCCGCGGTTCTTCGCCGGCGAAGCGGACTGGGGAGGAACCGCCGAACTCGACGCGGCGTTCGCCCAGACCTGCGCGCCGGTGCGCAAGGCGGTGTCCCTGGTCGGCCGGGACCGCCACTGGCCCATGTTCGACCGGGAACCACTCGAGCGGTTCGTGCACGGGCGCCTGGCGCTGATGGGCGATGCCGCGCACCCGATGCTGCAGTACCTCGGGCAGGGCGCGTGCCAGGCGCTCGAAGACGCGGTCGAGCTCGGACGGCAACTGAACGGCCACGACGCCGACAACGCGTTCGCCCGCTACCAGCAGAACCGGCTGCCGCGCGCGACGCGCTGCCAACGAACGGCACGCCCGTGGGGCGAGATCTGGCACACCGCCGATCCGTTGACGCGCGCCCTGCGCAACCGCATGTTCCAGCTACGCGCCTTCGACGACTATTCCGACGTCGAATGGCTCTACGCCGATCCGGAGAAGCAATCATGAAGCTGATCAGTTTCCAGGCGGGCGACGGCACGACCGGTGTCGGAGCACTGACCGCCGCGGGGATCGCCGACCTCGGCGCGCTCATGCCGGCCGCACCCGGCACGAGCCCGATGAGGACGCTCATCTCCCGCGCCGACCGTGCTGAGATCGACCGTCTCCTGGCCGGAGCGCCGCTTGTCGATCCGGCCTCCGTG
>Ga0164243_10013678_pt1 | contig 11392 bp, 12 predicted proteins | sample OricompcompostOP_FD_108781 | JGI IMG/M metagenome (GOLD analysis project Ga0164243, IMG submission 108781) | Organic Plus compost microbial communities from Emeryville, California, USA - Original compost - Organic plus compost (OP) | ecosystem: Engineered > Solid waste > Mixed feedstock >... | reverse complement strand
TCCCGTCCGGCCATCGCCGGCCTCCTTCGTCGAACCGTGAGAAGTCCGACGATCATGAGCGCCGCGGTGGCCGGAACTATTCCGTCCGACCCACTCCTACACCAACACTAGGGACGTGACCGTGGATGAAATCGTCGCTGAGCCCTCTACGATCTTCGGACCGACGTACAGGCGCCGCAGCCTCCGCAGGAGCCCAGTCATCGGCGGGTCGACGCCGAACTCGTGACTGCGGATGATGGCCAGCTCGACGAAGACGAACGCCAGTCCGACCAGCTCGAGGAAGGCGCCCGTGACCGTGAGGAGAGTCGAGGCAGCCATGATGCCGCTAGCTGCCACTCTCGTCGATCTCGTAGCGAATCTTGATCAGAGCGGCGAGCGTGCTGAGGGCGGAGGCTTGGAACTCAAGCTGCCAGACCAGATCCCGTGTTCGGCTAGTGCCGCTCGGGGCGGTGATGGCGGCGAGCTGCTCCGTCAGATTTGGGAGGGTCCTGCTCGCAGCGAGATGGCTGGCCGACGCGATCTCGCGATCGACCATGCCGATCAGTCGTTGAGTCGGCTCGCTACGAATCTCCGGCTCAAGCGCGGCGATTCGTGCGGCGGTCTCGCGAAGTCTCGCGAGCATACTTTCGTAGCCTGCGATCGTTTCTTCAGCTGCCAGCTCGCCCTGTTCGATGAGCGAGGCTCGTTTGAGCATGATGACTTTCAGTGGATCGTCATCCATCGCACGACGTCTCCTCGGTCGCTGACGCGCATCGTGAGTGACCGCGGTCACCGCCGTCAAGGCGCAACCGCCTTTCTACGCGTTCGCGCACCACCGCCTTGACGGCAACTCGCCGAAGCGGCGTGAGCAGTAGGGCGCAGAAGCGCTCGCGAACTCAAGGGGGTGCTTTTCGCGTCATCTCCGACGTGTCGCCATGTCCTTCAACCGCTCACGGCCGGCATGACGCTCTCGGTCCGCAGCGACCTGTTGCCGAACTGGACGCCGGTCGAGGCGCCCACGCCGGCGATTCCGTACTGGCGAGACGAGGCCGACGGTCAGCGCCGCCACGTGCATGAGCTGCTGGTCGGCGCGCCGGCTGCGGAGCGGGTCCAGCTCGAGCGGGAGCATGCCGCCGCGATCGCGTCGATCGCGGCGGCCGCCATGGACGCCTGGCGGGACGAGCGGCGAGGCGAGGCAAGGCGGCTCGCTCACGCCGCCGCGCGGCTCAGCGAGGAGGTCGTCGGCTTCTGGCCGACGTCCTCGCATGTGGTCGAGCGCTGCTGACAGCGCTCGAAAACGACGAGTGACGGAGGTCTTGATGACGCAGCTGAAGATCGGTGAAGCCGACGTCCACCACCTTGCGATGAGGGGAGCGCGACGATGAAGACGGCCGGCATCCGCGATGACGACATCGTCATGGTCGACCGGCGCGGACGCCAGTTCGAGGCGATCGTCTCGGGCCGAGAGCCGGACGGTCGACGGCTTTCGATCCGGCCCCTTCGACCCGATGTCTCGTACATGAGTGCCGGCGCGCGCGAGATCATCGCGCACTGGCGAGCGCGGCCGCATGCATCGTCGGGGAGGGTGTCGATGCGTCCGATCCGGGCGGGTGACGTCGTCAAGTTCAGGGCTGGCGACTGCACCGCGTTCGGGACCGTGAGCTCGAAGGACCGGACCACGCTGAACGTCACGCCGCTGAAACGCGACGGCGTGCTGGTGCCGGTGCCGGTGACCGAGAGCGACATCATCCGTCACTACGCCCGTCATGGACGGGTACGTGGACGCGCGGCGTGAAATAGGGGGCGGCGACTCGCCGCCCCTCTTTTTTGCGGCCGCCGAACCGACGGTTGCGTCAACGCCGGCCGGTCCGTCGTCGCAGCGTCGAGCCAAGCTGACGAGGTGAATCGTCGAGCTGCCGCAGTGCAGATGTGCCGTAAGGGGATCTCGCGTCGCGAGATCGGCGATCGCCTCGGGGCGGCGCCGAGCACTGTGCGAGGCTGGTTGACCGACCCTGACGGCTCGCGGGCGCGTAGCCGTCGCACCGGCTACGGAGCGCACTGCGAGTGCTGCGGCGCCCGCACGAGCGGCAACCGCCCGGGAGGGTCGCGGTCGCGCTGTCGCCGCTGCGCCGGCGCCGGCTCTCGCAGATGGGATCGCCAGAAGATCGTGACGAGCATCCTCGAGTGGCGCCGGCGGTACGGCCGCTGGCCGACCTCCTCCGACTGGCATGCGACACGCGCTCGCGAGCGCGGCGGCACGGCGTGGGCCCGATGGAGCTCCGGCACTTGGCCCCCGGCCAGCACGGTCACGCGCCTGTTCGGCCGCTTCTCGTTGGCGCTCGACGCCGCGGTGCTTCGTCTCGAAGACCGTCGATACATGGGCTGCAGATGTTGAGTGGTGAAAAGCAACACAGAACGGGCACAATGCCACTCATCGAATCGCCGGAAAGTCGCGCTTCGTGCGGTGCGCCGGCGACGATCGGGGTCGTGAAGGCGGAGACGGGGTCGACGTGGTGCGCGCGTGGGGAAGAGCGAGATGCGTTCGAGCTGATGAGCCAGCCCAGATCGGCTTGGCGCGCTTGCTGCTCGCGTTCGTCGTCGTCATCGCCATCGCTGGCATGGCGGGTGGCACCGCCCGTGCGGAGACGACCGTGACGGCGCAGGCGGCGATCGCGAACGCAGAGTTCCTCGCGGGCGTGCCGCCGCAACCGTCCGCCAGCGCGATCTGCCTCGTCGACACGGGGGTCGACAGCACCCCCGACACCGCTGCGGTGGAGACTCGGATCTCTTTGTGGGACGACACCGTCGACGACATGAGTCCGACCAAGCACGGCACCCATCTCGCGACGATGATGGCGGCGCCGGCGAACGGCTGGGGGATGGTCGGCATCTGGCCCGGCGCTCGAGTCGTGAGCATCCGCGCCAACGTCCTGGGCGCGGATGCTTTCACGGTTGCGTCCTACTTCCAAGGCATGCGCCGGTGCCGAGGCGTTGCAGCTCACTATGGGATCAAGACGATCCTGCTCGCCCTGGGTTCCGACGAGCCGTTGACGGACGCCGAGCGGTCGATGCTCGAGGACGAGGTGGTCACGGCGACGAGAGCGGATCTCGTCGTCGTGACCGCTGCCGGCAACACGTCCGGCGGGCCGGTGACGGCGCCAGCGAACCTCGACGGCGTCTTCTCCGTCGGCGGCGCTGCCGCGGACGGCACACGCTGCGCCATCAGCGCGGTCGGCGCCCACCTTCACGCGCCGGGATGCGGCCTCGATGCGATCCGCGCCGACGGGGCGCCGACTGCCGGCGTTCAAGGGCTGAGCGAGGCAGCGGCCGTGGTCGCGACCACGATCGCCGCGCTGCGCGCCTACCGCCCCGACCTCAGCGCAGAGGCGGCGACCCAGCTGCTGCTCGATCACAGCGTCGCTGCACCCGCCGGCGCGGTCCTCGACGTCGAGGCCGCGTTTCGGGCCGCCGGGCTCGACGCTCTGGTCGGGCCGGCTGCTGCAACGCGGCCGAGAGCGCCTTCGAGAACCAGTACGAGAAGCAGCTCGGCGCCGCTGCCCGACCTCACGGCGCGGGCCATTCGCCTGCCGAGGCCGCGCGTGCTCGTCCGCCGGAGTCCGAAGGGAATCAGCGTAAAGGTGAAGAATCGGACCAGGGACGTCGCGGTCGAGGTCGCCGTCACTGCACGCGCGGGCGCATCGAGCACATCTCGGGCTCGGCGTACCGTCGCTCGCGCGATCCGCCGCGCAGACCGATTCCAGGTCGCGTTCAAGCGGCGATCCGGCTTGAAGGTGTCGATCCGCTTCGTCGACCGCACGGGCGTTCGGCTCTCGAGCCCGGCAGTCCTGATCGAGCTTCCCGCGAACCGAGGCAACCGCCGATGAACGTCGTCTCGCTCCTCGTCACCGCGATCACGAGCCTCGGGTGCGGTGTGGCCCCCGCCTTCGCTGCAACGTTCGAGGTGACGGCCTGCGCGTCGCACCCACTCGCAGCGGCCGGAGCGTTCGAGCAGCTCAACACCAGCCCAGCGACGCTCGAGACGTCGACGGCCTGCAGAGGCACCCCGATCGGCGAGTTCGACGGCATCGTCGCCGCGGACCGGCCGGGCAACCTCGGCACGCCGAGCGGACGGGTCGCAGCATCGACGATCACGGCGGTGAGAGGGACCTCGATCCGCGCGATCAGAGCACGTCGGTACCTCGGCAAGCGCGACAACGAATGGCATGTCTGGGTGAGAACCGGCCAGGGGACGATCCTGGAGTTGTGCGAGGTGAACGCGAGTTTCTCCTGCACCGTCGGCGCCGAGCCGACCAGCCAATCGAGCTGGACGACCTACAGCGGTCTCGCGACCGACTCGGTGTCGTTTGGCGTGAGCTGTCGAGCGGCCGTTGGTGACTGCGTCAGCGCTTCGTCGTTCCGCAGCGCCTGGGCGATCGTGTACTCGACCGTCACGACCGTTGAAGACCCAGCACCGCCCACGTCCGTCACGCTGTCGGGCCCCCTTGCGGACGGGAGTCACAACTGGCTCTCCGGAGATGTTGCGGCGCGTCTCGCGGCGGAGGACGCCAGCGGGATCCGACGGATCGATCTCGTCTCGGACGGTGTGACGGTCGGCTCGGTCGAGGGCGCCTGCGACTTCGGGCTTATGCGTCCATGTCCCGGCCGATTCGAGGAAGACCTGCTGGTCGACGCCCGCAGACTCGGCGACGGCGAGCACCGTCTGACGGCCCGCGCCGTCGATGCGGCCGGCAGTGCCACCGGGTCGACGGCCACGGTCGTCAGAGTCGACACCACGCCGCCGGAGGCGCCGCTCGAGCTGCGAGCGCTCCCTGGAGCGGGCGGCTCGTACCGGGTGTCCTGGCGCAATCCGGAACAGGGCGGGGCGGCGCCGATCGCCGCCGCGCACTACCAGCTCTGCTTCGTCAGAAGCGACGACTGCGTCAGCGGCGGTGTCGTACCCGGCGCGGCGATCACGGAGCTTCCCGATCTCCAGCCGCCGCCGGGGCGATCGCCGTGGGATCTGCTCGTCTGGCTTCAGGACGGCGCTGGACAGGCGGACCGATCGAGAGCAGCTCGCATCACGTTGCTGCCGCCGGTGTCCAGTCCACCGACGGACCCTGGTCCTGGCGGACCGCGGCCTTCTACGCCGCGGCCCAGCGATACGAGACGAAGCACCCCTGGCCTCCGCATTACCTCAGCAGTACGAACACGCCACGCGATCGTCGTTCGCGGGACGTTGAAGCGGCGCGTGGTCGGCCGACTCGTCATCTCCCTGCGACGCAGACCAGGGTCGCGCGCGTGGGTGTCCCGGTCGGTAGAGGCCCGGAGAGGGCAGTTCACGGTCAAATTCACGAACAGAAGAGCCCTGCGTTCGCATCGTGCGTACGTCACGGTGCGATTCCTTGCAACGCGGTCGGTCACTTCGCAGAAGGTGACGCGCCTGGTCCGACGCAACATCAGGGGGTGACCTAATGCGCAGGTACCGGATACATGTGCGGCGAGGGCAGCTGATGCTCGGCGCGTTGCTGCTGATGGTCGCCTTCAACGTCGGCACGTCGCCGGCGGCCGCTGGCGACTACACCGTTTACGCATGTCACACGCCGAACGGCGGTTTCGCCTCGACTGACGGTTGGACGTTCGGCGGCGACAATCTGAAGCCGTCGAATGCGGTCAACGACTGCGCCGTCAACGGGATCAACAATCCGGACGGCAGCCTGACCGCGGCGGTTGCCGGAAGAGAGCACTACAACGGTGAGGAGACCGTCTGGATTCGGTTTGACGCGCCGCAGGGTATTACGGTGAGCAGCCTCAGAGCCGGCCTCTGCGCGACGAAGCGCGCGGACGGCGCGTTCAGCATCGCGCCGATCGTCGGTCGCAGCTGGCTCGATTTCGACCCTGGCGACCCGCGGGTGTTCTTCGCCTACTGGACGGGGGACGACTACAACGAGCCGTATCGCGTCGGATGTGCCAACAGGCCCTACTGGCGCGGAGATCCCGGACCAGCCGGCAGCTCGAACTTCATCGAGCGAAGCGGGTTCGACGCGAGCCAGCTCTGGTTCACCTCCTGGTGCTGGGAATACTGCAGACCTGCGGCTCCGACGACGACCTCACCGTCGTGCACCGTCGACTTGTGCGCCGGTACGGTGCCCCCATCGGCCATCAGCCTTGCCTCCGTGCGGTTGTCGCTTCGCGACAATCACGCGCCGACGGTGTCTCGGGTCGTCGGGACGCTGGCATCGGCCGCGAATGCGCGCGGTCGGCTTGCCGCTCGATTCGACGCAGCAGACGTCGGCGCCGGCGTCTATCGCGCCGTCGTCGACGTCAGGCTGAACCAGTCCGGCGACTGGCGGAACTTCGTCGACACGATCGTCGACCCGCGGGGCGGCCGCTGCGGTCCTGCGGGAGTCACCGGGAGCAAGTACGAGTTCGTGCACGCCATGCCCTGCGCCACCACCGTGCAGGATGGCGAGGTGAGCTTCGACACGGCCGTCCTGCCCCCAGGCGACCATCTCGTCCGCATGCAGCTCGAGGACGCGGCCGGGAACCGAGTCGACGCGATCCCGACCCGCATTCTCCATGTCAACGAGGCTCGAGCCAGCAGCCCGTTCAGCGGCGGGCAGGCGCAACCAGAGCCGCCGCCGACGGCGCTGCCTGCGAACAACGGTCGCAACGCCAGCGGCAAGGCCATACTGCGAGTGACGCCTTCCCGAACCATCGGTTATGCCGCGAGAGGCACGGTCGGCGGCCGCCTCGTCGACGACCGCGACCGACCGATCGCGGACGCGACGCTTCAGGTCGACTGGCGCCGGCTCGCTCCGCGGCATGGCCCGTTCGGCGGCGGCTGGCAGCCGCTCGGCGTCGTCAAGACCGACCGCAACGGGCGCTTCGCGGCGCAGCTTCCACGAGGCGCGTCCCGGCTGTTGCGGTTCTCGTATCGGGCAAATCTCGATCAGCCTGGGTTCACCTCAACGGCAGAGACAACCGTTCGCGTTCGTGCGCGCGTGCGTGCACGGGCGGTCAGAGCGACTGTCCGCAACGGACGCACCGCCGTCTTCAGGGGACGGATCAGCGGCCCGGTCCCCCGCGGGGGCGTCGCCGTCACGCTGCAAGCGTGGGTCACGGGGCGTGGCTGGACGCCAGCGCGGACCGAGCAGCTCGATCCGCGCACCGACGGTCGCGGCCGGTACACGGTCTCCTACCGCTTTGCCCGGACCTTCGAGAGGGTCAGCTACCGGTTCCGCGTCGTGTCTGGCGAGGACTCCTCGTACGGCTTCACGCGTTCGGGAAGCAGACCCGTTGATGTGCTCGTGACGCCGTAGCCCCGTCAGGTGAGAGTTTGGAGCGGCTCCGGACTTTGTGCCGGACGTCGACCTATGCGCGGGCAGGTCAGCTTGTACTAAGGTCGGGCGGATGAAGACGCTGCATCTCGATCCTGGCAGGCGGGAGCGTGCGAGCCTCGTGGTGAAGGAGATCGAACGGCTCCTGGACGAGGGCAAGCGGATTGTTGTCACCGTCGCTGAGGAGCAGGATTTGCTCTCCCCGCAGCAGGTGGGTGACCGGCTTAGCTTTTCGCGTCAGCACGTTGTGCGGTTGATCGAGGCGGGCGAGTTGGAGGCGGGCAAGCTGCCAGGCTCGAGCTACTGGTGGATTCCGCTCGCGACGGTACTTGCTTTCGAGGAGCGCCGGGAGCGGGCCGGCGAGAGGGCGGACGCGTTCTCGCGGTCGCTCGACGAGCAGGGCGCACCACCTACGTGACCGAGGGCCGCCTTGGGCGGTTGGAAGCTGATGCGCGGGGCTGCCAAACGAAACAGCCGACTGCATGCCGCGCCGTTGTCGGAGCCGCTGACGGTCAGAGCGTGCCGTCGCCGCCGGCGTCATCTGCCGCGGCCGAACGCGGCAGCACCAGCAGCGGGCAGCCGGCGTGGCGGACGAGCTCGGTCGAGACGGAGCCCAGCAGCACGCGGCGGAGGGGGCCGTAGCAGCGAGAGCCGAGCACGAGCAGGTCGAGCTGGTCGGAACGTCTCGTCAGTGCCTCGGCCTCGTCTCCTTCGAGTGCGACGGCGGTGGCGTGGACGTCGCGGAGCGTGGCCACCGCGGCCTGCTGGCGGCGTCCGAGCGCGTCGCGTCCCTCGGCGAGGTAGGCGGCGTACTCGAGCTCGGCCGCGAGCCGCGGCGTCGCCCACGAGATGTGCGGGTTGAAGATGGTGATGACCTCCAGGCGCGCCCCCGCGGCCCGGGCCAGCTCGGCCGCGGCGTCCAGGGCGGCGCGTGCCTCGGGACCGCCGTCGAAGCCGACGCCGATCGTCCGCAGCGTCTGTCTTCTCAACCCGTCGGCGTAGCCATTCGGCGCGATCGCGATCGGGCAGGGAGCGGCGTGCAGCACGCGCTCGGGGACCGAGCCGACGACGACGCGTCCGAGGGCGCCGCTGCGCGAGGAGCCGAGCACGAGCCACGCGCCCGGCGTCGCCTCCCCAAGCCGTTGCAGCGCCTCGGGAACGGAGTGGCCGGCGACCGTCTGCAGCTGCGGTGCGGGGTCTGTGACCAGCTCGGCGGCGCGCACGAGCCGCTCCCGCGCGTCCGACTCCAGCAGCGCTTCGATCTCGTCGTCGCCCTCGCGATGCGCGGGCTGGAAGCGGTAGGCGCTGACCGCCGTCAGCTGCGCGCCGCTGACGCGCGCGAGCAGCGCGGCGAGGGCGAGCCCGTCGCGGGCGCGGTCGCTGCCGTCGAAGCCGGCGAGCACCGCGGACGGCAACGGCGCGGCGGGCGTCGTGGCAGCTGCTGGGGCGGCTGGCTGTGACATGTGACGAGACTAGGTCCGGCGCGCACTGTCACGCATCGGGGCGGCGCCGTCGCTCTGATCCGTAGTCCTCCGCTCCAACGCTGCTGCTCGCTGCGGATGGCGATGGCCATCCGTCGGCGTAGCGTCGCCGGTGCAACGAGACTCCGGAGAGAGGAGCGAGAGCGATGAGTGGCGAGAGCGAGCTTCGCGCTGCCGGCCGGTCACGACTTGCCGACGCGCAACCGGGCGATTGGCTCGAGGTGCATCAGATCGGCGGCGGCCCAGTACGGCGAGGACGGATCGAGGAAGTGCTCGGCGAACCCGAGCACCCGCACTTCCGCGTGCGCTGGAGCGAGGCGAGCGAGACGCTGCACTACCCCGCCGAAGGTGACCGGGTCGTGCCGCGAGAGACCCTTCTCGAGGACCGTCCGGGCGGCTGATCGCGATGCCGGGACGCAGCTTCAGAGTCGGCCGGATCGCCGGCATCCCGATCGGCGTCAGCCCGTCGTGGCTGGCGATCGTCGTGCTGTTGAGCTGGTCGCTCGGCCGCAGCTGGTTCCCCGAGCTGGTGCCTGGGATCGCCCCGGCCGCCAGCTACGCGCTCGGACTCCTGAGCGTCTTGCTGCTGTTCGCGAGCATCCTGCTGCACGAGCTGGCGCACGCGCTCGTCGCGCGACGCGAGGGGATCGCGGTCGAGGAGATCGACCTGTGGCTGCTGGGCGGCGTCGCCCGGCTGCGCGACGAGGCCCACGAGCCCGACGACGAGCTGCGCTACGCGCTCGCCGGTCCGCTCGTCACCGCCGTCGTCGTCGCCGTCTTCGTTGTGCTCGATGCGTTGTTCGGTTCGAGCGAGACGGTCGCGGGCGCGCTCGTCCGCTACCAGCTCGTCGTCAACGCGCTGATCCTCGTCTTCAACCTCGTGCCGGCCTTCCCGCTCGACGGCGGCCGCGTGCTGCGCGCGCTGCTGTGGCGTCGCAGCGGTGACCGCGTCGCCGCGACCGCGACCGCCGCGCTGGCGGGCCGTCTGTTCGGCGGGGCGCTCGTGGTGGTTGGCGTGCTGGGGCTGTTCGCCGGCTACGTTGGCGGCGTCTGGCTCGGCGCCGTCGGGCTCTTCATCATCTTCGCGGCCGACGCGCAGGCCGCCGGCGCCGCCATCGACGCGGCGCTCTCCGGCATCCCTGCCGCGGCGTTGATGAGCACGCCGGCTCAGACGGTGCGGGAGAGCGCCCCGATCGAGCAGACGATCGCCGAGCGGCTCGCCGGCTCCGACCACCCAGCGTTCCCGGTCGTCTCCTCCGAAGGGGTCGTCGTGGGGATGCTGACGCTGGCGCGGATCGCGGAGCTGCCGCACCCTGGCCACCGGCCGCCCCGCCGCGTTGCTGACGTCGCAGACCGCGACCCCGGGCTGCTCGCCCATCCAGACGACGACGTCACGCTGCTGCTGCACAGGCCCGCGTTCGCACGCGTCGGGCGGGTCGCGATCGTCGACGCCAACGGCGGCCCGCTCGGCGTCCTCTCGATCACCGACGTCCAGCGGACACTGCGCCGTCAGCGGCTCGTGCCCGGCCTCCCGGCAGCCGAGCGCCGCAGCCCGACCGGCCATCACGCCTGAGAAGGAGCACGTCATGGAACACATCCTGCGCTACCAGAACCGTCCGCTGCCGTCGTTCGAGAACGCCACGATCGGCGACGTGATGCACGTCGGCGTGATCGGCGTCCCGCCGGAGGCCGACATCGAGACGATCGCGCGGGCGCTCGCGAGCAACCGCATCCACTGCCTCGTCGTCGACGGCGTCATCCGCGAGGACGGCAGGGGCGAGCGGCTCGTCTGGGGCACGATCACCGACCTCGACCTGCTGCGCGCCGCCGGCGTGCGCGGCGAGCAGCTCACCGCTGCCAGGCTCGCCGCGACGGAAGCGGTGACGGCTTACCCGAGCGACTCGCTCGAGCGTGCCGCGCAGCTGATGACCGAGCACGACGTCAGTCACCTTGTCGTCACCTCGCTCGACAGCGGTCGCCCGATCGGTGTCGTCTCCGCGCTCGACCTGGCGGCGACGATCGCTTGGGGGGAGTGAGCACCGTGCCGGCCGGAGGTTCGCCAACGCGTGTCGTGGTGGTGGGCGGCGGCGCCGCTGCCGCCGAGACGCTGCTGGCGCTGCGGGACGGCACCCGGCTGACCGTCACCCTGCTGGCGCCAGGGGACGAGCTCGTCTACCGCCCGCCGGCGGTCGGCGAGCCGTTCGGTCTGCCGAACCTGCGCCGCTACGAACTCGACCGGATCTGCGCCGACGCCGACGCCGATCGCGTCATCGACGCGCTCGCGTCGGTCGACGGCGAGCGGCGCGTGGTGCGAACCGTTGGCGGCAGCGAGCTGCCGTACGACGCGCTTGTGATCGCCACGGGGGCGCTTGCGGAGGAGGTGCTGCCGCATGCCACCACTTTCCGCGCCGACCGCGATCCGCAGGAGTACCAGTGGATCGTCCGCGAGATCGAGGAGGGCCTGATCCGGGTGATCGCGTTCGTCGTCCCGGCGGGCGTTGGCTGGTCGCTGCCGCTCTACGAGCTCGCGTTGCTGACCGCGCACCGCGCCTGGGCGGTCGGCGCCGGCGACATCGCCTTCACGCTCGTCACGCC
>Ga0164243_10013677_pt1 | contig 11392 bp, 14 predicted proteins | sample OricompcompostOP_FD_108781 | JGI IMG/M metagenome (GOLD analysis project Ga0164243, IMG submission 108781) | Organic Plus compost microbial communities from Emeryville, California, USA - Original compost - Organic plus compost (OP) | ecosystem: Engineered > Solid waste > Mixed feedstock >... | reverse complement strand
CTTGCCGCGCCAGGCCAGCGAGCGCATCGAGGCCGCCGGCACAGCTCTGCAACCACACCGACAGGACGAGGTGGGTCGGCGTGATCAAGAGCGACGCGGCGCCGCTCTCGAGGCGGTAGGTCGTCCCGTTCACCGGCTTGCACAGTCGGTCCCGCGTCTCGGTCTCGTCGCCGCTACCGGTGCTGCCGGAGAGACGCGAGCTCGGAGGCCGCTGGTCGCAGCCGAGGAGCGACCATCCCAGGACCAGGCCGACACAGGCCCTTCTCGACACCGACCACTCGTGAACACGGCGCATGTGACTCCCCCCAATCGTCCGTCAGCAAGCCGCGACACGATACACCGATTGTTCGCCGGCGCGAGGATCGCGTGGCGCGTCCTCCGGGCAGGGCGATCTCGTCCTCGCTTCAGCGCGGATCGCGCTCCTTGGCGGTCGCGACGGGGAGGCCGGCGTCCTTCTTCGCGTCGGAGGATCGGTAGTGGTCGACGACGCGGTACCGCCGCGTGTAGAGCCAGAACACGAGCGCCGCGAGCAGCGCGAACCCGGCGAAGAAGAACATCAGGAACGCGGTCTGGCTGAGGCCGGTGCTGGTGATCGCCGTGGTGACCGTGTCGTTACGGACCGCGGCGTTGGCGAGCAGGACCCAGAGGTTGCCGACCGTCGTGGTCAGGTTCCAGAAGCTCATGATCACGCCCTTCATCTCGAGCGGCGCCTGGCTGTAGGCGAACTCGAGGCCCGTGGCCGACACGAGCACCTCGCCGAAGGTGAGCAGGGCGTAGGGCAGGATCTGCCACAGGATGGTGAGCACCTCGCCCTGATCGAGCACGAGCTGGATCGCACCCGCGACGATCCACGCGATGCCCGAGAACGCGATGCCCGCCGCCATGCGCCGCAGCGACGTGGGCTCCCAGCCGAGACGGCGCAGGGCGGGGTACAGCACGAGGTTGTTGAACGGGATCAGCAGCATCACGAGCAGCGGGTTGAACGCCTGCATGGATGCCGGGAGGAAGTTGGTCTCCCACACGCCGAGGAAGCCGAGATCGAGCTCCCACACCGGGATCGTCATCGACTTGCCCTGCTCGACCCACGTCGTCGCCTTCTGGTCGAACAGCGAGTGGAACGGCGTGACGAGCGCGAACACGATCAGCACGCGGAGCACGGCGCGCACGCCGTCGACGGCGCTGTCCGGGTGCACGCCGCGCGCGCGCTCGAGCTGCATGGCGGTGCCGAAGCCGCCGAACGCGAGCACGAGGACGAGGGCGAGGCAGAGGATCTCGACGAGGCTGAGGAACGGCAACAACCCGAACGCGCCGACCGCGAGCACCGCGCCGGTGAGCGCGACGTAGAACCCCGGGCGCTCGCCGGTGGGGACCCGCGCGAACAGCGCGGTCCGCACGACGCGCATGAACGAGTGAGGGTTCGGTGGCGCGACCTCGATCATCACGTACTTGCGGCGGCCGAGCCACAGCACGGTGGTCGCGACGAACATCAGGATGCCGGGGATCCCGAACGCGACCGTCGCGCCGCACTGGGCGAGCAGCACCGGCATGAGCAGCGACGCGAAGAACGAGCCGAAGTTGATGATCCAGTAGAAGCCGTCGAACACGACCTTGGCGAGGTGCTTGTTGCGATGGTCGAACTGGTCACCGACGAAGGACGCGACGAGCGGCTTGATCCCTCCTGCGCCGAGCGCGATCAGGAACAGGCCGGAGTAGAAGCCGGTCGCGCTGTCCTCGAACAGCGCGAGGAGCAGGTGCCCCACGCAGTAGATGAGGCTGAACCACAGGATCGTGTTGAACTTCCCGAAGAACCGATCGGCGAGCCAGCCCCCGAGCAGCGGGAAGAAGTACACGCCCATCGCGAACGTGTGGAACACGTTACTCGCGGCACCTGCCCGCGCCTCCTCCGGGAGGTGCAGCATGAGCATCGACGCCGGCAGGAACTGGTACAGGATGTTGCGCATCCCGTAGTACGAGAAGCGCTCGCAGCCCTCGTTCGCGATGATGAACGGGATCTGCCGCGGCATCCGCGCGTTCGGATCGGGCGTGCTCGGCGGGGCGTCGGGCGTGCTCATGACCGCCGCCGGTCATAGCACGGGGTACTGCGCTATCCGTCAGCCGAATTGTTGCGTAGCGTTGACCCGTGGCATCACCGACGCTCGCAGACTGGCTCGCGGAGGCCCCGTTCGGGCTCGCGATGTCCAGCGGCTTCTTCTCGTTCTACGCGCACACGGGCATGCTGGCGGCGCTCGTCGGGCGCGGCCTGCGCCCGGTTCACGTCGCGGGCTCGAGCGCGGGCGCGATGGTCGCGGGCGCGTGGGCGGCGGGCGTCGAGCCCGACGATCTCGCGCGCGTGCTCGTCGGGCTCCGCCGCGAGGATTTCTGGGATCCGGCGCCCGGCGCGGGCCTGCTCGCGGGCAAGAAGTTCGATCGACTGCTCCGCGACGTGCTGCCCACCGGCACGTTCGCCGCGTGCCGCGTCCCGGCGCGGATCAGCGTGTTCGAGATCCTCCGCCGGCGAACGCGCGTGATCGACGCCGGCGATCTCGCGACCGCGATCCGCGCCTCGTGCGCCGTCCCCGGCATGTTCCAGCCGGTGTGGATCGATCGCCGGCCGCACTGGGACGGCGGCATCCTCGACCGCCCGGGGATCGCGGGCGTGCCGCCCGGTCGCCTCCTGTTCCATCACATCAGCTCGCGCTCGCCGTGGCGGCGACCCGGCTCGCCGTCGCTCGCGATCCCGCGGCGCGATCAGATGGTCTCGCTCGTGATCGACGGGCTGCCCCGGGTGCACCCGTTCCGCCTCGAGCTCGGCCGCGACGCGTTCGCGCTCGCCCGCGCCGCCACCGAGCGCGCGCTCGATCGTCCGCTCGCCGGCGATGTCGTGCGCGCCGCCCAGGCCTGAGCATCACGCTCGAGGCGGCGCACACGAGCGAGCTGCGCACGCGGCGCCGGCCCACGCAGGCGCGTCGTCATCGCGCGCGCGGCTCACGCTGGTCGCCGTCGCTCGTCGGTGCGACCGCTGCCTCGTGCGAGGCTCTCGACGCATCTCCCCCACGCCGGCGGAACCCCGCACCCAGCACGAGCGCGAGCCCGATCCACAGCGCGGCGAGCGGCGCGGCGGCGATCGCGAGCGCGGTGGTGCCGGCGCCGAGCGCGAGCAGCCCCTTGTGCAGCCACGACGACGCGAGGTCGCCGAACCGATAGCCGACGATGTCGATCATGTTCTTCGCGTGGTACTTGTCCTCGCGATCGACGACGGTGAACAGCAGCTCGCGCGCCGGGCGCGTGAGGCCGTGGGTCGCGGCGCGCGAGAGGACCATGATCACCGCGAGCACCGACACCGACGGTGCGATCGCGAGCACGGAGATCCCGACGCCCTGCGCGAGAGGCAACACGCACAACACGAGCCCGGGACCGAGCAGCGCGAGGAGAGGCGCCGCGACGACGGTCTGGACGACGAGCGTCGCGATTGCGATCGCGAGATCGAGCGTCGCGAAGAACTCGGTGCGCTCGAGCCGGTTCGCGAACGCGTCCTTCACGATGTGGGCTTGCTCGAGGTACAGGAACGTCGCAGCCGTCGCCGTGCACAGCACGTAGCCCACGATCGCGAGCAGGTACGGCGAGCGCACGACCTGCCGTGCCCCGGTGAGCGCGCTCGCGTGCGCCGGCTCGTCGACGGGCACGTGGTCGAGCGACTCGCCGATCTTCTTGACCCGCCACACGCCGAGCACCGCGACCTCGAGCAGGAGGGCGGACATCACGAGCACGCCCGCGACCCCGATGTACCCGACGAGGAGCTTCGTCAGCGCGGGCCCGACGATGGTCCCGATGGTCCCCCCCGCCGCGATCGGCCCGTACAGCTTCTTCGCGGTGCGCGGCCCGAGCAGGTCGTTGAGCAGGCTCCAGAACACGGAGACCACGAAGATGTTGAAGACCGAGCCCCACACGTAGAACACGCGCCCGACCCAGACCGGCGCGACCTCCGCGGCCACGAGCCCCGCGAACCCGACCGCACACGCGGCGAACACGTGGAACGCGAGCGGTACGACGCGCCGCTTCGGCCGGTTCGCGAGCAGCCGGCTCCACAGCGGCGACGCGATCATCGCGGCGATGAAGGTCGCCGTGAACAGCCACGGGATGTCATCCGGGTTCCCGTCGAGCACGAGCGCGTCGCGCACGGGCCGGAACGCGGTGTAGCTCGCGAGCAGGGCGGCGAACGTGATCGCTCCCCATAGAACGATCGCGAGCTCCTGACCTCGATACCGCTGCGTCATCGCCGGACTACCGATCGTGATCCGATCTGGATTTCCCGCAAGGCGTGCGACGCCGTGCGACGCGTGCGACAGGGAGATACCCTTCGGTCATGAGCAAGGCATTCACGAAGGAGACCGACGACACGCTGGAACCTCCGATCCGGCGGCTCGGCGTGCCGGTGCCGGAGCTCAACGTGGTCACGCCCGACGGCCTGCGGGCGGCGCGCGCGGAGCTCGCGGAGCTGACGCGCACGGGTGGCGACGCGGATCGCATCCGCGAGCTCTCCGAGCATCTCGCGACCGCGCACGCGGTCGAGCCCGAGGATCGCGACGTGATCGGCATCGGCGCGACGGTGACCCTCGAGGACGAGGTCGGACGGCGCTCGACGTATCGCATCGTCGGCGCGATCGAGGCCGACGCCAGGCGCGGCTGGATCGGCTGGATGACGCCGCTCGCGCAGAAGCTGTGGGGCCTGCGCGTCGGAGACACGGTGTCACTGCCGCGCGGCGAGGCCGAGGTCGTCTCGATCGAGTACCAGGAGGGCGCCCCCGGCTGAACGCGCCGCGACGCTTCGCCCGCGTCAGCGCGTGACGACGATGTCGACCTCGTGCGCGAGGTCGCGGCCCCACGCGATCTCGAGGCGCGCCGTGACCTGCCACTCGATCGGGCCCATCGTCGGGCTGACCGCGGACGCGATCGTGCGCGCGACGTCGCCGAGCGGGCTCCCTCCCGCGGGAGCCTTCGCCTTGAGCTCGAGCGCGTCGGGTGGCACGTCGAGCTCGAACGAGTGCGTGCCGGGACCGAACGTCTGCGCCGGCGCGAGCTCCTTGTCGAACTGATAGACCTCCGCGTGCGACGCGCCGACGCCCTTGCCGTCGCTGCCGGTCTTGACGGTGACGTACTTCTGGCGCGCGCGCAGCGAGACGACGAGTCGCTTCGCCTGCACCGGCTCGGTCAGCGCGAGCACCACGCGCCCGCGCAAGGTGCCGCCCGGCGCGGCGCGGGTCTGGTCGAGCTCGAGCTTCACGGTGCCGCGACCGAGGCCGGTGACCTGCTTGCCGGTCTGCTCGAGCTGCGTCCCGATCACCTTGCCGGTCTCGACGAGCTGCTTCCCGACGACCTTACCGGTCACCTTGAGCTGCCCGCCCAGCTTCGAGAAGAACCCCCCCGCCTTCTTCAGTAGCTCATCGGCATCCGCCATGCCGCGAGTCTACTCTCGGGACGCGGTCAGTGGGCCGACGGCCGCGGCGCGTTCGCCCACTTCTGGACGCCTGCATCCTCGCCACAGCGCGCGGCGTAGCTGTCCGCGAACGCCTTGGCGTCGTCGTGGCGGCCATCGAACACCAGCAACTTCGCGTACTCCTGCGCGTGCGGCGCGTAGCACGCGACCTCGGCCACGTGCTCGAGGTAGCCGAGCTCCGCCTTGCGATCGCGGCTGACCTCGGCGAGCTCCTGGCGCATCAGCTCGCGCTGGCTGACCTTCCTCTCCGGCATCGCCGCGATCACCCAGGTCGCGCCGAGCAGCGCGAGCACCGCGAGGACCGCGCCGATCGGGAGCCACCGTCGCTCCTTGAGCTCCGGCGCGTCGACGAGGTGGCTCGTGCGCTGGTCGATCGCCTTCCAGTCCGCGCCCGGCACGGCGAGCTTGAGCGCCGCGAGCGCGCGTCGCGCGTCATCGAGCGCCTCGGGGTCGACCTCCTGATCGTCGTCGCCCGTCACGAGCGAGCACCGTACGTGCGGGCGAAGGTTCTCGTAGCCCGCCGTGTTCGCGCCGCGCGCCGCGAGCACCTGGCGGGCGCGATCGAGCTGGCGCCAGATCTCGGGATAGGCGTCCTGCGCGTCGCTCAACGTCGTCCAGCGATCCAGCGCGTGCGGATCGCGGAACCGCTTCGCCGCGAGCTCGCATTGCGTGATCAGCGCCTCGCCGATCAGGATCGCTCCGACCGCGCGGTCGTGCTCGTCGACCTCGTTGGCACCGTCGCGATACATGCTTTCAGTGTTCGGGATCCGGAGCCCTGTTGCAAGAGGATCTCTCAGCGGCAGTGCTCTCCGCGCGTGTAGGCAAACCCCACATCTCGCTCGAGCAGCTTCTCGACGAGGAAGAACCCGAGCGGCTCGACCTCGTACGGGGTGCACATCAGCTTGAGCGCGCCGACCTCGCCACACGTCACGCCCGGGTAGCCGCAGTCGACGCGCTTGGGCAACGCGAGCGCGATCAGGATCGCGAACAGCGCGGTGATCCGCTTGCCGCGGGTCGTCATGCCGCGCGGGTTCATGGCCGCAGCACCGCGCACGCGCCGAGGATGCACCCGATCCCGAGGTCGACGGCCGTCAGCGCGGCGCCCGCCGCGAGCGCTCCCGTCGTCGACATCGAGTCGGACTGCGAGATCACCAGCGCGCTCACGACGAGATCCGCGGCGACCGCCCCGGCGAGCATCGGCAGGGTCACCTCGTCCTTGCGCACGATGCCGGCGCCCGTGACGCAACCACTCAGCGCGAGGACCACGAGCGCGCGGATCATGCGCACATTGTATGTGACCTCAAAGCGACGCGCCGAGCGCCAGCGTCAGGTCGCGCAGCTTGATCACGCCGGCCCAGCTCCACAGCTCCCCCGGCGCCTGCGCCCGCAGCTCCGCCTCGACGTGCGCTCCGTCACCGGTCAGCACGAGCTCGACCGGCACCGGCGGCAGCGCGGGCGATCCGAGCGGCGCCGGCGAGCCATCGATCGAGAGCTGCCAGGTCAGCTGGAGCGCGAGGCGTGCCTCGAGGTGGACCTCGTCGTCGCCGGTCCACGTCGCCGCCGCCTCCTTGGCGTCGACCAGGTCCACGCGGACGTTCGTGAGCTGCGCGTGGTGGCCGTCGAGGATGCCCTCGGGCAGATCGATCGGCGCGAACGCCACCTGGAAGCCCTCGATCGCGAGCTTGCCATCGCGGGTCGCCCAGACGATCAGCTCGCCGTTGTCGATGCCGAGATCGACCTCTCCGGTCTCCCACGTCGGACCGACCTTGCGCTCCGCGGTGATCGCGACGTCGCTGGTGTCGGCGGTGACGAGCAGGCGTGTGGGCTGTTCGAGCCGCTCGCGGACGGAGTCAGGGGCGGGCCCGGCCGGCTCCTCCATCGCGGTGGCGCAGCCAGAAGCGAGAACGAGAACGCCAAGTGCGAGACGCATGATGGCGCGCTGCGTTGCAACAGGTAGACCAATGTAGGCGTCGCGGTCCGACCACTCGCCGCGCAGCGATCCCGAGGGGTTGTGCACGCCGCGTCGCGCGAGACGGTCCGCCATCCGGACGACGGGCTAGTGGACTAGCCGGCCACCGTCGATTCGCGCAGCGTCCCTGGTGACGCGTTGGTCGGCCGTTGCGCGTGCTCGCGATGCGCGGGCGGCGCGTGCGATCCCTTCGGTCAGCGCTGCTTGGTGTAGATCGCGACGCCCGCGGCCTCGAGCGCCTCGCGCAGCGCGTCCCAGTCTCCCTGTCGCGCGTCACCCGTCACGACGACGTCGGCGCCGGTCGTCGCCTTGCATCGCGCGACGATCGCCTCGCGCTCGGCGGGGGCACCGTCGAGCACGAGCCCGGCGCCCGTCACGCGCACCGCGCACCGGCTCGGACCGGCGTCGAGCGCGACGGCGAGCCCCGCGTCGGGCGGCGGCGCGCTCGTGCCCTCGCCCGCGAGCCCGTCGCCCCTGCCCAGCTGGAGATAGATCAGGAGCGCGATCAGCGCGGCGATCACGAGCAGCACGACTACACGCATCGGGTCTCCTCGGTGGACGGACGGTCGGTCGGTCGAACGGTCGGGTTCGGTGTCATGGCGTGGTCAGGACCTCCGGATCGATGATCGTGGCGAGCGCGCGCTGCTCCGCGAAGCAGCGATCGAGATCGCGGTGGAGCCCCTGGTGCAGCGCGTGCGGCAGATCGGCGAGCGGCGCCGCGGGGGCGACGATCACGAGGTAACGCGCGAGGTCGGCGGCGCGCAGGTGGACGGCGGCGATCCGGCACACGCGCAGCTCCGCGGAGCGCTCGCCGAGGTAGGCGAGGCCGATGTCGGGATCGGGGCTGTGCTCGAGCAGCGGCACGTCGAGCACGATCTTCTGGCCCTCGACCTCGATCGCCTCGAGGACGCCGTGCCGCGACACGCGGATCACGAGCGCCGTGCGCGCGGCGAGCTCGTCGTGGAGGTTCTCGAGGGCGCGCGCGCGCAGCGCGGCCACCTCGGCGGGTGGCGGCGGCGTCGGTGGGGGCGCGGGCGGCGCCACGTCGGGAGGCGACGCGGCGTGGTCGTCGCGATCCTGGTGGGCCGCCGCGGTGCCGATCAACGACGCGAACACGAGGATGAACAGCACGTCGAGCAGCGACGTCAGGTCGGGCGTGCGATGGACGTGACGGCGCCCTCTCACGCGGCGGCCTCGCGCTGCGCCCGGCGGCGTGCATCCCACGCCTCGAGGTTCTTCTCGCACGCGTCGACCCACGCGGTGAGCTTCATCGCGAACATCGCCGACAACAGGATGCTGCACGCGAGCCCGACGACCGTCGTCCAGATCGCGGTCGCGAGCGGCCCGAGCAGCTTGCTCACGTCCCCGGTCGTCGACGCGAGCGAGAGCCCGAGGCCGAGCACCGTGCCGAGCAGGCCGAGCTGGCGCAAGAGATCGGTCCAGAACGCGAGCGCCGGCTCGAGCCGCTGCGCGCGCATCTGCCAGGTCCGGACCTGCTTCTGCGCCCACGCGGGATCGCGCGCGGCGAGGATCGCGTGGGCCTCGTCACGGATGCTCTGGACCGCGAGCGAGCCCGGGGCCTTCGACGTGCCCGGCTCGTCGGCGACGAGCTCGAACCCGAGGTGATCCGTCAGCGCGCGCACCCAGGCGAGCTCGCGCCCGACGTGGAGCCAGGCCGCGAGGAACACGAGCACGATCGCCGCGCACGAGACGATCGTGAGCCCCCAGCCTTGGATCAAGCCGTCCATCGAGGCCGCGAGCATACCGCGCGAGCCGCGCTCGCTGGCCCTCGCGGGAGCGGCACGGCGTTGCTCCGGGGAGTTCTGCACGCGCGCTTACGTCCTGCATCATGTGGGGTGCTGGCGCGGCGTGTACGTCGGGTGGATCATCCGCGCATGACGATGCGTGCTGTCGTGATCACCCGCCCCGGTCCGCCCGAGGTCCTCGCGCTCGTCGAGCGCCCCACGCCCGAGCCCTCGCGCGGGGAGGTGCGCGTCCGGGTGCGCGCTACCGCGGTGAACCGCGCCGACCTGATCCAGCGCCTCGGCGGCTACCCGGCGCCGCCGGACGCGCCGCCCGACATCCCCGGGCTTGAGCTCGCGGGCGAGGTCGAGGCGCTCGGGCCCGGGGTCGAGCGCCTCGCGGTCGGCGATCGCGTGTTCGGCCTCGTCGGCGGCGGCGCGTACGCCGAGCAGGTCGTCTCCCACGAGCGCGCGCTCGCGAAGATCCCCGACGGGATGTCGTTCGAGGAGGCGGCCGCGGTGCCCGAGGCGTTCATGACCGCGCACGACGCGATGATCGGTCAGGCCGGGCTGTCCGGTGGCGAGACGGTGCTCGTCCACGCGGTCGGTAGCGGCGTCGGGACCGCGGCGGTGCAGCTCGCGCGCGCGCACGGCGCGCTCTCGATCGGGACGGCGCGCACGCCGGAGAAGCTCGCGCGCGCCAAGGCGCTCGGCCTCGACGCTGGCGTCGTCGCCAGCGACGGCAGGTTCGCCGACGCGGTGCGCGCGATCGATGCCGCGGGGGCGCACGTCGTGCTCGAGCTCGTCGGTGGCGGCTACCTCGCCGAGGATCTGCGCTGCACGCGCCCGCTCGGTCGGATCGTGCTCGTGGGGCTCATGGCCGGCGCGCGCGCGGAGCTCGACCTCGGCCTCGTGCTGCGCAAGCGCCTTCGCGTCTACGGCACCGTGCTGCGCGCGCGGCCGCTCGAGGAGAAGCTCGCCGCGATGCGGACGTTCGAGGAGCGCGTCGTGCCGCTGTTCGCGCGCGGCATGCTCGCCCCGGTGATCGACACGGTGCTCGGGCTCGATCAGGCCGCCGAGGCTCACGCGCGCATGGCCGCGAACGTCGGGTTCGGCAAGATCGTGCTGCGCGTGTGACGCGGCCGCTCAGCGGCACACGTCGACGTCGATCCACAGCGGCCAGTGGTCCGAGCCGTCGACGTGCTCGACGCCGGCGCCGACGATCGGCACCGCGCGCGCGTACAGGTTGTCGATCCGCATCCCGAGCCCCGGCAGGCGCATCGTCGGGACGTCGACGGGGATCGCGCTGGTCATCCCCTTGCCGGCGAGGTAGTCGTCGATCACGAGGGCCTGCTCCTGGCCGACGATCGCCTCGGTCCCGATCAGCGGCACGAGCCCGTCGAACCACGCCCACGGGTTCGTGTTGAAGTCTCCGCCGACCACGACGCGCGTGGCGATGTCGTTGACCGCGGGGTGGAGCTGGGCGACCCGGTCGACGGGGCCGAGCCGGACGTCGAGGTGAACGTTGACGACCTCGAGGCGGTGGGCGCCGAGCACGACGTCGGCGCTCATCGCGATGCGCTGGCGGGAGTTGACCGGCTGCTCGAAGAACGGCAGCTGGCGGATCCGCGCGCGCTCGAGCGGGTGGCGGCTGAGGATCGCGAGGCCGTGCGTGCCGCCCTCCTCGGGGCGCGCCGGCGCGTAGACCCAGGCCATGCCGAGCGCGGCGGCGAGCCGGCTCGCGCGGCTGCCTGGCTCGTCGACGTACGCCTCGATCTCCTGCACGAGCAACACGTCCGCGCGCGCGATCTCCGTCGAGGTCTCGAGCTCGCGCGCGAGCGCGTCCGGATCCTCGCCGAGCTCGACGTTCCACGACGCGACGCGCACCGTACACGGCGGCTCGCCGAGCGGAACCGGCGCTGCGCCGAGCTCGGGGGCGAGCTCGCCGGTGATCCGCGTCGCGTCCACCCACGCGCTGCCATCGTCGGTCTGGTCGAGACAGCCGGTCGCGAGCGCGAGCGCGCAGGCCAGCGTGCGAGCCGTTCGGCGCGTCACGGCCGGACCCCGATCGCGAAGCCGAGCCACGGCGCGACCCCGCCCTCGCCGACGAAGACCGAGGCCGCCGCGCGCAGCACGAGGCGCCGGCCGTCGCGCTCCCAGCCGAGCGACGCGAACCCGCCGGCGCCG
>Ga0164243_10013676_pt1 | contig 11392 bp, 11 predicted proteins | sample OricompcompostOP_FD_108781 | JGI IMG/M metagenome (GOLD analysis project Ga0164243, IMG submission 108781) | Organic Plus compost microbial communities from Emeryville, California, USA - Original compost - Organic plus compost (OP) | ecosystem: Engineered > Solid waste > Mixed feedstock >... | reverse complement strand
CGCGCGAGCCGCCGCAGCAGCAGCGCGGCGGCGAGCGGCGCGAGCGCGACGGCGGCGACCGCCGCGCCGGGGCCGGCGCCGGCCGCGAGCGCGGCGGCGGCCGGCGGGCCGAGCACGCCGCCGGCGTCGCCGAGCAGCGCCGTCAGCGCGTAGCCAGCGCGCGCCAGCCGCGGCCCGGCGACCGCCGGCCACAGCGCCCGCGCGACCGCGATCAGCGGCGGCGTGCAGCCGCCGGCGCCGGCCGCGAGCGCGACGAGCGCCGCCGCCGGCGCGCCGCCCGCCGTCGCCGCGACGAGAGCGGCGAGGCCGGCGGCGTGGGCGGCGGCGAAGGCGACCAGCAGCCGCTCGCGCCGGTCGCGCCCGTCGCGCTCGTCGCGGGCGCGGGCGCGGTCGAGCGCGCGCCCGCGCAGCGGCGCCAGCAGCGCGGCCGCCGCCGCGTAGGCGGCGACGAGCGCGCCGGCGAGGAACGCGTCGCCGCCGCCGGTCTCGCGCGTGAGCAGGATGAGCGCGAGCGTGACGGCGCCGAACGCCAGCCAGCCGATCGCGCAGGCGCAGGCGAGCGCCCGCGCCGCCGGTCGCGCGAGCAGCGCGCCGTAGGACGACATCCGATGAGACCTCCGCTGGACAGGGTGTACAGAACCGTGCGCGGTCGGCCGCCGGGACGGCGGGTCGGGACCGCGAACGGTCCGCTACGGCGGCGTCAGACGGAAAAGCGGGGCGGTCATCGGCGCCACCAACCTACCGCACCGCGCCTGCCATGCTGCGGCGATGCGTCACAACCCGAACTACGCGGTCACCGACGAGCGGGTCGTGCGGCAGCTGATCGCCGACAACCCGTGGGCGACGATCGTCAGCCACGACGGCGAGGGCCTCGTCGCCTCCCACTACCCGGTGCTGCTCGACGACGAGGCCGACGGGCTCGCGCTGCTGACCCACGTCGGCCGGCCCGACGAGCAGCTCCACCGCTTCCGCGACGCCGAGGTGATGGTGATCGTCGCCGGCCCGCACGGCTACGTCTCGCCGAGCTGGTACGGGCCGGAGGCGACGCTGGTGCCGACCTGGAACTTCAGCGTCGTCCACTGCTGGGGCGTGCCGCGGATCCTCGCCGCGGAGGAGAACGTGCGCGTGCTGGGGCGGCTCGTCGACCACTTCGAGCGCCGCGTCGAGCGACCGGTCGCGCTCGCCGCGGACGACGAGCGGCTGGCGCGCGGGACCGTCGGCCTGCGGATCCCGGTCGACCGCTGGGTCTGCAAGGTGAAGATGAGCCAGGAGGAGGACGAGCGGAGCCAGCGCCAGGTGCTGGAGGCGCTGCGCACGCCCGGCCCCTACGCGAACGCCGCGCTCGCCGACGCGATGGAGGCCGAGCTGGCCCGTCGCGCCGGCGGCTGAGCGACGGCGGCTACTCGCAGGTCGGCACGTACGGCACGCCGAGGATCGAGATCGGCCGTCTGGCCGAGGTCCGTCCTCTCGCGAAGCCGCCGAAGCGCTGTCTGCGGCCTCTGCTGACCATCACGAAGGTGCCGCCGAAGGTGTCGACGAACTGCGCCCTGGCGGCGAAGCCGGCCGCCCTGGCGCGGTTGACCATCCCGCGCGCGGTCGTCGCGCCGACGCGCGCGCCGAAGGTCGTCTCGACGCCCTTCGTGAAGGAGAGGCTGCGCAGCGTGCCGCGCCGGAACTCGGCCGAGCCGACGACGCCGTCGGGCGCCTTCGGCCCGCTCAGCTGGTAGGTGACCGGGAGCGGCGGGCCGCTCAGCACGCAGCCTCTGCCGCGGTGCGCGAGCCATCTCGTTCTCAGCGCCGCGGAGGTCGTCATCCCGAGTCTCAGCGGGCCGATCCCGTCGGCTCGCAGCAGCGGCGTCGATCTGCCAGCGACGAGGTCGGCGGAGGCGGTCGCCGGCAGCGCCGCGCAGGCGAGCGCGGCGGCGGTGAGGAGCGTGGTGCGCCTGATCATGGTGCGACGGTATCAGGCGGTCTGTTCGGGTTGGCCCTGCTCCCAGCAGGCGCGGCGCCGCTCCCACTCGCGCGGCAGTCTCCCGTCGACCGCCTCGACCAGCTCCAGCCAGCCGAGCGCGTCGCCGTAGTCGCCGAGCGCGGCCGAGCGCGTCGCCCAGTGGAAGGAGCGTCTGATCACGCGCCGCTGACGGTCGCGCAGGTCGTCGCCGCCGTCCTCGACCGGCGTGCCGGTGCCGAGCACGACCGCCGCGTCGGCGCGGTCGGCGACCGCCCACAGGCGCGGCGCGCGGCTGCTGGCGAAGATCTGCTCGCGCAGCGCGCCCGGGTCGGCGACGATCGCGACGAGCGCGAACGACGGCGGGATCGTCGCCGCGATGCGGAGCAGCCATCCGCGCTGCCCCGCATCGAGCTCACCCGCTGCGCGCAGATCGAGCACGAGCCCAAGGCGGTGCGCCGCCGTCAGCTCCTCGATCCGTCTGCGCAACGCTTCTACGGCACGCTCGTCGAACGCTCCCTGGAGGACGAGCGTCGGTTCGATCCCGGCGCCGCCCGGGCGCCACGAGCGAGCCCCTGGTGCGAGTTCGCGCGTCGGTGCGATCGTCTCTGCGCGCATGGCCGCTCCCCGGTCAGGAAGGTGAAAGCTCTTCGCCTGATCCGAGCAGAAAAGCGGCTCACCATTGCGAAGAACGTCAGACCGATGACGGCAAACCGTTGGAAATCAACGAGGTTGGCGTCGCCGAACAGGCCGGATCAGAGCGGCGGGTGCGTCGCCGCGCCGGCCGCCTCGGACGTGCCGCGCTCAGGCTCCGGCGGCTGCGCCGAGAAGCCGGCCTCGTCGCTGACCGTGACGAAGCCGTGGGTGACGGTCAGCCAGGCGGTGCGCGCGCTGCCGTCGCGCGCGACGTACAGCACGCTGTCGACGTCGACCGTCACCACGCGCGCGACCGAGAGGCCGTGCGCGACCAGCAGCCGATGCGCGTGCCAGAACGGCTCCGAGGGCTGATCGTGGGGGAGGGCGAGCGCTGAGCGGGGACGGTCGAGCAGGCTCATGTCGCACCAATACCCGTGGCGGCGCCGGCCAATCAGCCGTGCGCGCAGCGCCGCGCCAAACGTCGCTTCACGAGCCGCTCACGCCGCCTTCACCGCGACGACACAGCCGCTTCACCGCCGCGACACAGCGATCGCGCTCGGCGCGCCTACCGTCCCGCTCGTCCGCCGGCCGACCTGGCGGTCCCTCGCACCCGCACCGATCCCTCGGAGGAGCATCCATGTCCCGATCCCGTGCCCGCGCGGGCACGCTCTCGCTGCTGGCCGCGGCGGCCGCCGGCCTGCCGCTGGCGCTGCCGGCCGTCGCGAACGCGTCGAGCTCCGGCGTCGTGCTGTCGGAGCTGCGCGTCGGCGGCCCGGCCGGCGGCAACGACGAGTTCGTCGAGCTGGTCAACGGCGCGGCGGCGCCGGTCGCGATCGGCGGCTGGAGGCTGCAGGGCTGCGCCAGCGGCAGCGGCGCCCCGAGCGACCGCCTGACGATCCCCGCCGGCACGACGCTGCCGGCCGGCGGCCGCTACCTGCTGACCAACGGCGCGGCGAGCGGCTACTCGGGCAGCGTCAGCGGCGACGCCTCCTACACGACCGGCATCTCCAACTCGGGCCTCTCCGGCGTGCGGCTGGTGACCGGCGCCGGCGCCGTCGTCGACGGGATCGGCTTCCCCGGCTCGCAGTGCGCCGAGGGCTCGGGCTTCGACCTCGCGAGCGTCGCCGGCGGCGCGGGCAGCAGCGCCCATCGCGGCGGCGCGCTGGAGGCGAACGACAGCGACGACAACAGAGCCGACTTCGCCGTCGCGGCGCCCGATCCGCAGAACAGCGGCGGCGGTGGCGGCGAGCAGCCGAGAGATCCCGAGGTCACGCCGATCCACGACGTCCAGGGCAGCGGCGCGTCGAGCCCGCTCAGCGGCCGCACGGTCACGATCGAGGGCGTCGTCACCGGCATCGACGACCTGATGGGCTCCAACTACACGTCGGTCTTCCCGCAGGACGCGGGCATCTTCATGCAGCAGGAGCCGGGCACCGAGGACGGCGACCCGACCACGTCGGAGGGCGTCTTCGTCGGCTACGTGCGCGGGCCCGGCAACGACCGCTCGGCGCTGCTCGGCAAGAGAGTCCGCCTGACCGGCGTCGTGACCGAGAAGTTCAACCAGACGCAGGTCGACATCCTCCAGGGCACGCAGCCGACGGTGCTCGGCGCCGGCACGCTGCCGGCGCCGGTCACGCTCGACCCGGCGAAGGCCGAGGCGCAGACCGTCACCGCGCCCGACGTCAACGGCACGCGCTCCTACTACGAGACGCTCGAGGGGATGCGCGTCACGCTCGCGACCGGCATCGCCAACAGCGGCGCGACGACGAAGTTCGGCGCGCTCTTCCTCAACCCGGGCACGACCCGCCAGCGCCTCTTCAACACGACGAACGGGCCGCTGCTCAACAGCCTCGTCTCGCTCGTCGACGACGCCGGCGCCGGCGACCCGGACAGAGCCGAGATCGACCTGCGGCCGGACAGCAGAACGCTCGTCGCCGCCGACCTCTTCTCCAAGGTCGAGAACGCGACCGGGCCGCTCAACTTCTCCTACTACAACTACGGGATCGTGACGCAGGCCGACGGCATGCCGGTCGTCACGCCCGACCCCGACGTGCCGGCCGTCTTCAACCTGCCGCCGGCCGAGCGGGACGAGCTGCGGATCTCGGGCTTCAACGTCGAGAACCTCTTCCCGCAGGGGGCTCAGCTCGACCTCCACACGGTCAGCGAGAGCGAGTACCAGGAGAAGCTCGGCGCGCTCGCGACGGCGATCCGCGACCGCCTGCGCGCGCCCGACGTCGTCGCCGTGCAGGAGATCGGCGACAGCGTCCACGACACCGGCACGCCCGGCCCGACGACGCCGAAGACCTCGAGAGAGGTGCTCGCCGACCTCGCCGCGAATATCGGCGGCGGCTACGCGGCGTACGCGCCGGAGGGCTTCGACGCGCGCGGCATCGACGTCGGCTACCTCGTCAAGCCGGGCGTCACCGTCCACGGCGACGCGCAGCAGGTCGCGCTCGGTGTGACGCGCCCCGCGAGCGAGTGCAACAGCCGCGCCGACCAGGCCTTCGACCGCGTCCCGCTCGCGCTCGACGTCGAGAAGGACGGCCTGCGCGCGACGGTCATCAACAACCACTTCAAGTCGAAGGGCGGCACCGACCTCTGCCGCGAGGTGCAGGCGAGAGCGGTCCGCGAGGTCGCCGAGGCGCTCGTCGCCGACGGCAGGCAGGTGATCGTCACCGGCGACCTCAACAGCTTCCAGTTCGAGTCGCCGCTGACGATCCTGCAGCAGGGCGGGACGCTGACCAACCTGTGGGATCGGGCGCCGGAGCAGGAGCGCTACAGCTACCGCTTCAACGGCCGCCTGCAGACGCTCGACCACACGCTCGTGACCGGCGGCCTGCTCGCGCGCGTGCGCGACTTCCGCTACGCCCACCTCGACAACGACCTGCACCGGGACCTCGCGCTCGGCCAGGGCGTCTCCGACCACGACCCGCCGGTCGTGACGCTGCGGACCGACTTCGTGCCGCCGGCCGACCCGGCCCGCTTCTCGACCGACGTCACGGCGGTCGACGCGGGTGCGCAGGCGCTCGGCACGAGCGGACCGGTGCGGCGGGTCGTCGTGAGCAACGCCGACGCGGCCGGCACGCCCGGCGGCGCGGCGCTCGAGGTGACGCGGCTGACGGTCGACGGCGCGGCGCCGAGCGACTTCGCCGTCACGCACGAGACCTGCACGCGGGCGGCGGTCGCGCCGGGCGCGACGTGCGTCGTCGAGCTGCGCTTCAACCCGTCGCAGACGGGGGCGCGGGCGGCGACGCTGACGTTCGAGACGAGCGTCGGCCCGCGCGAGCTGGCGCTCGCCGGCGAGGGCGTGGCGGCGCCGGTCGGCAGAGACGGCAGAGACGGCGCCGACGGCAGAGACGGCGCGCCGGGCCCGGCCGGCCCTCAGGGTCCGAAGGGCGACGCGGGCCCGCAGGGGCCGAAGGGCGACGCCGGCCCGCAGGGGCCGAAGGGCGAGAAGGGCGACAGAGGCGCCCAGGGCCCCAAGGGCGACCCCGGCCGTGACGCGGTCGTCACCTGCGTGATCAGAGGCACGAGCAGAATCACCTGCTCGATCGTCTACAGAAGCCGCGCCTCGGCGGCGCGGTCGGCGGTCAAGCGCAGCGCCAAGGCGACGCTCGTGCGCGACGGCCGCACCTACGCGAAGGGCCGCGTCGGGCGCCTGACCGCGACGCGCAGCGTGGCGAGAGGCCGCTACACGCTGCGCGTCGGCAGCGGCGCGAAGGCGCTGCGCCTGTCGGTGCGCGTGCGCTGAGCGCGGTCGGCGCGCGGGCGGCGGGGTTGAAGCCGCGCCGCCCGCGGCCGATCATCCAGACGTGCGCCGTCCGCTGCTGCCGGTCCTGATCGTGCTGCTGCTCGCGCTGCCGGCGGCGGCGCGGGCCGACGACCGGCCGGCGCGCGTCGCCGGCCCGACCGCCGACCTCGCGTGGACCGCGCGCGTCGAGCACCCGGTCGTCGCGACGACCGCGCCCGGCGGCGGCAGACGGATCGCGACCGTCGAGACGAGCGCCTCCTACTGGGGCGGGCCGAACGTGCTGCTCGTGACCGCGCCGCCGCGGCTCGTCGACGGCGCCGCCTTCGTGCGCGTGCGGCTCAAGCGGATGCCGGCCGGCAGCGCCGGCTGGATCGCCGCCGACGCCGTCGCGCTCAGCCCCACCCGCCGCCGCATCGTCGTCGACCTGTCGCAGCGCCGCGTCACGCTGACGGTCCGCGGCAAGCGGCTCGTCAGCTCGCGCGTCGTCGTCGGCGCCGCGTCCACGCCGACGCCGACCGGCCTCTTCGCCGTCGACGCGCCGGTCTCCCAGCACCCCGAGCTGCGCCTCGGCCGCCGCGTGCTGGCGCTGACCGCCTACTCGCGCGTGCTGGCGCGGTACCAGGGCGGGATCCCGCAGGTCGCGCTGCACGCCTACGAGCAGCTCGGCGCGCCGCTCGGCGCCGCCGCATCGCACGGCTGCGTGCGGATGCCCGAGCGGGTCGTGCAGGCGCTGATCCGCCACGCGCCCCGCGGCACGCCGGTCGTGATCCAGCGCTGAGGCGGCGCGAGGGCGGGAGGGGCGCGAAGGGCGCGAGGCGGCGCGACGGGCGCGAAGGGCGCGAGGGGCGGCGCGTGCGGCCGGCGGCCGGCCGTCCAGGCCGCGCCGCTCACGTCGGGCCGAGCAGCTCCTGCAGGTCGGCGACGACGGCGTGGGCGCCGGCCTGGCGCAGCGCCTCGGGCGCGGCGCTGCCGCGCGCGACCGCGATCGCCAGCAGCAGATCGGCGGCGCGCGCCGCGGCGATCCCCTCCGGCGCGACGTCGACGAAGACGGCCCGCTGCGGGTCGGCGTCGAGCGCGTCGAGCGTCTCGGCGAGCGTGGCGGGGTCGCGCGGGCCGGCCTCGACGACGTCGAAGCGGTCGCTGATGCCGGCCAGCTCCAGCGCCGCGGGAGCCCGCTCGCCGGAGGCGACCAAGGCGATCCGCTTGCCCTCGCCGCGCAGCCGGTCGATCCACGCGATCGAGCCCGGCAGCGGGCGCACGTCGCCGTAGCCGAGGTCGGCGGCGACGCTCTCGAGCGTGAAGAGGGCGGCGTCGAAGCGGTCGTGGTCGATCCGCGCGCGCAGCATGTCGAGCACGGTCGCGACCGGCCGCGGGCGGCCGGCGTCGAAGGGGCGCTCGCTCGCCTCGCTCACTGCGCCATCACCCAGATCCCGGCCGCGATCGCGCCGGCGATCGCGAGCACGCAGGCGACCGTCACCGCGCTCCAGCCGACGACGCCGCCCTCGCCGTCGCCGGCGGCGCGCTCGTCCTGCGCCCGCAGCGAGGCGACGACGGCGATCGCGGCGACCACCAGCACCCCGATGCCGATCGCGAACGAGACGGCGACCGCCTCGCCGAGCAGGTCCCAGTCGACCAGCGTCGCGGACGGGAGGCTCATGCCGGCACCGCCTCGGGGCTGACGGCGCCGGGCCCGAACGCCGGTCTGTCGGAGATCGTCTCGTGCGGGTGGATCGCGTTGCGGCGGTTGGCGGCGAACAGCGCCGCGCAGCCGGCGGCGAGCAGCAGCGCGACGACGACCGGGCCGGTGGCGCCGTCGCCGAACAGGTCGACGATCGCGTAGGCGAGCGCGGAGGTCGCGGCGGCGGCCGGCAGCGTCAGCAGCCAGCCGGCGACGATGTTGCGGGCGACGACCCAGTTGACCTGCGCGCCCGGCCGTCCGACGCCGGAGCCGGTGACGGCGCCGGAGACGACCTGCGTCGTCGACAGCGGGTAGCCGACGTGGGAGGAGGCGAGGATCACCGTCGCGGCGACAGCCTCGGAGCCGAAGCCCTGCGGCGGGCGCACCTCGACGACCTTCGTGCCGAGCGTCTTGATGATCCGCCAGCCGCCGGTGTAGGTGCCGAGCGCGATCGCCGAGGCGCAGCTGATCACGACCCAGGTCGGCACGTCGAAGTCGGGGCCGCCTCTGATCGTCCCGTTGGCGATCAGCGCCAGCGAGATCACGCCCATCGTCTTCTGCGCGTCGTTGGTGCCGTGCGCGAGCGCGACCATCGAGGAGGAGGCGACCTGCGCCCAGCGGAACTCGCGCTCGGAGCGCGCGGGCGCGAAGCCGCGGATCAGCCGGTAGACGAGGAAGACGCCGATCGCCGCCACGACGCCGGCGACGAGCGGCGAGGCGACGGCCGGCACGATCACCTTCGAGACGATCCCGTCGACCTCGACCGCGCCGCCGCCGGCGGCGACGAGCGTCGCGCCGACGACGCCGCCGATCAGCGCGTGCGAGGAGGAGGAGGGCAGCCCGAACCACCACGTCACGAGGTTCCAGCAGATCGCGCCGACGAGCCCGCCGAAGACGACCGTCGGCGTGATCGCGCCGGCGTCGACGATCCCCTCGGCGACCGTCGCGGCGACCTTGAGCGAGATGAAGGCGCCGACGAAGTTGAGGATCGCCGCGACCGTGACGGCGACCTTCGGCCTCAGCGCGCCGGTCGCGATCGTCGTCGCCATCGCGTTGGCGGTGTCGTGGAAGCCGTTGGTGAAGTCGAAGCCCAGCGCCGCGATCACGACGAGCGCGAGGACGATGTCAGCCGCGTCCATGGACGCAGCGTTACCCGCCGCGCAAGCCCGTGGGAGTGGCGGTCACCGAATCGTCACAAGGGCGGTCCGCGCGCGGTCGCGCGGGCGGTGGACCGCGAGCGTGACGGCGGCGCCGACGGCCGCGCCCAGCAGCGTCTCCAGCGCGCGGTCGTGCAGCAGCGCGGCCGTGCCGACCGGGTGGGCCAGCTCGACCATCAGCAGCGCCAGCGGCGTGACGGCGACCAGCGCGAGCGCGTAGTTGCGGCCGACGAGCAGCTCGGCGACGCCCTGCAGCGCGACGACCGCGGCGATCGTCGCCAGCGGCGAGAGCGGCAGCGTCAGCAGCACGGCCGCGGCGGCGACGCCGAGCAGCGTGCCGGCGGCGCGCTGGCCGGCGCGGACGAGTCGGGCGGTCGTGTCGGGGCCGGAGGTCGCCGCCAGCGCGGCGACCATCGCCCAGTAGGGGTGGCCGAGGCCGAGCGCGGTCGGGATCAGGCCGGCGACCAGCGTCGCGACGGCGGCGGTCGCGGCGTCGCGGCCGTCGACGGCGCCGGCGGCGCGGGCGGCGCGGGAGGTCGCCAGGCCGCTGCGCTGCGCCACGTCCCGCTGCGCCCGCAGCCGCGGCCGCGCGCCGCCGGCGACGCCGATCGCGACGGCCAGCAGCGCGCTGCCGGCGGCGACCGCGGCGGCGATCGGGATCCGCTCGGGCGCGGCCGGCACGGCGGCGCAGGCGGCGAGCGCGAAGATCGGGAAGAGCGCGCCGGGCGGGTGCCAGCGCGCGAGGTCGGAGGCGGCGGCGGCCGCGGCGGCGACGAGCGCCGCGACCGGCAGGATCAGCCAGTCGCGCGCGGGGGAGACGGCGACCGCGGTGCCGAGCGTGACGCAGGCGACCAGCACCGCCGCCGCCGACAGCTGCATGCGGGCGCGGGCGCCGTGCCGGTCGGCGCGGCCGTAGAGGGCGGTGAAGGCGCCGAAGGTGGCGTAGAGGCTGAGGTCGAGCCGGCCGGTCGCCTCCAGCAGCAGCAGCGGCAGGGCGACCGACAGCCCGGCGCGCAGCGCGACGCGATGGGCGCCGGCGTGCGGGCCGAGGGCGACGAAGTGGCGGGGCGCGGGGAGGGCGGCGAGGCGGGACATCCGCGAACTAGTTTACCAGTAAACTATCTCGCATGAGCGATGCCACGAGAGCTCCCCACGGCGCGGCGCCTGACGCGATCGACGAGATCGAGGCCGCCTGGCGCGCGATCGGCCCGCGGGCCGACCTGGCGTCGATCGCGATCGTCGGCCGCCTCCTGCGCGCGACGGCGCTGACGCTCAGACGCAGCGACGAGGTGCTGGCGCTGCGCGGCCTCACGCGCGGCGAGTTCGACCTGCTGAGCGCGCTGCGGCGCGCCGGCGGCCCGCAGAGGCCGGGCGCGCTGACGACCGTCTCGCTCGCCTCGCCGGCGGCGACGACGAAGCGGCTGAAGGCGCTCGCGGCGCGCGGCTTCGTCGCGCGCCATGCCGACCCCGACGACGGCCGCGGCGCGCTGATCGCGCTGACCGCGGCCGGCGCCGAGCTGGTCGACGGCGCGCTCCCGGCGCTGCTCGCGCGCGAGCGCGACCTGCTCGCCGGCATCCCCGCCGAGCGCCGCGACGAGGTCGTCGCCGCGCTGCGGCTGCTGCTCGCCAGCATCGAGGCGGCGTAGGCGCCGCCCTACTCCCGCGCCGCTCGCGGCAGCGCGAAGGCGAGCGCGACGCCGAGCGCCAGCCCGGCCGTCGCGACGAGCGCCGCGGTGCGGCTGCCGTCGGCGGTCGCCGCTCGCAGCGCCTCGCCGGCGCGGCCGTCGAGGTCGCGGTTGGCGAGCGCGACGAGCAGCGCGATCCCGACCGCGTTGCCGACGTTGAAGGTCGTCGACGCCATTCCGGAGGCGACGCCCTGCTCGCGCGCGGCGACGCCGGCGCTGGAGGCGATCCACATCGCCGTCCAGGCGATCCCCTGGCCGACGCCGGAGACGATCAGGCCCGGCACGACGTCGGCGTACGAGCCCTCGGCGGTGAAGGCGAGCGCCATCAGCGCCGTCCCCGGCACGCCGATCGCGAAGCCGGCGGCGAGCGTCAGGCGGGCGCCGGCGCGGGTCGCCATCCGCTCGCCGAGCTGCGTGCCGGCGGCGATCGCCAGCGACGGAACGAGGAAGGCGAGGCCGGTCTGCAGCGGCGTCATCCCCTGCACCTGCTGGAAGACCACGGTGAGGAAGTACGGCAGCGCCCCGAAGGTGGCGAGG
>Ga0164243_10013675_pt1 | contig 11392 bp, 10 predicted proteins | sample OricompcompostOP_FD_108781 | JGI IMG/M metagenome (GOLD analysis project Ga0164243, IMG submission 108781) | Organic Plus compost microbial communities from Emeryville, California, USA - Original compost - Organic plus compost (OP) | ecosystem: Engineered > Solid waste > Mixed feedstock >... | reverse complement strand
GGCGGCGGACTGCCGATCTCGGTCGTGATCCAGTCGACGGGTGATCCCAGTCAGGTCTACGAGGTGGCCGAGGAGATCAAGCAGCAGGCGGAAGCCTCCGGGCGCTTCATCGTCGTCCAGAACTCGCTTTCCTTCGATGCGCCGCAGGTGACGGTGACGATCGACCGCGAGCGCGCCGCCGCGCTCAACCTGCCCATCAGCGATATCGCCACGACGCTAAGCCTGCTCGTGGGCGGCGGCTCGATCGCCCAATTCGATCGTGAATCGCAGAGCTACGATATCATCATGCAGGTGCCGGACCGCTACCGGAACAATCCGGAGAGCCTGGGCGATCTTTACGTGCGCAGCGTGACGGGAAGGATGGTGCCGCTCTCGGCGGTGGTGAACATCTCGACCAACGCGTCTCCCGCTTCGATCGAGCAGTTCAACCAGCTCAATGCAGCCACCATCTCGGCCTTGCCGAGACCGGGCGTGACGACGGGTGAGGGCCTGCAGACGATCGAGGAGATCGCGCGGCAGAACCTGCCTGCGGGCTTCTTCATCGACTATTCCGGTCAGTCACGGCTGGAGAAGGAGCAGGGCAACACGATCCTGATCGCATTCGTCCTGGCGGTGATTGTCATCTACCTGGTGCTGGCCGCGCAGTTCGAGAGCCTCCGCGATCCGCTGATCATCATGATGTCGGTGCCGCTGTCTATCTTCGGCGCAATCGTGCCGCTGAACCTTGGATTGGGGACCCTCAACATCTACACGCAGGTGGGGCTCATCACATTGATCGGCCTCATAACCAAGCACGGCATCCTGCTGGTGGAATTCGCCAACCAGCAGCGCGAGGCTCATGGCATGCGCCGGCGCGACGCCATCGTGGCATCGGCGCGGGTCCGCTTGCGTCCGATCCTGATGACCACCGCCGCCATGTCGCTCGGCGTCGTGCCACTCATCACCGCATCCGGCGCGGGCGCGGCGGCACGCTACTCCATGGGCCTGGTGATCTTCACCGGCATCCTGGTGGGCACCATGTTCACGCTCTTCGTGGTGCCGATGTTCTACACATATCTGTCCAGCAAGGACGTGCCGGAACACGCGGAGAAGCCGGATCCGAAGCTCATGCCGGCCACATCCGACTGATCGTGAAGCCGCCGCCCCCGGGCGGCGGTTTCATCTCGAGCGTTTTGCAGGCAAGTGGAATCACTTGCCGTCGCACAATGCGGCTAAAACAAAGAGGTAGAGCGGACGCGCGAGCGAATGTGAGCGCACTCCGCTCTAAGGGCCCCGATAGGACGGCTTCAGCTCGCCGTTTTCATAGAGGCTGTCGAGAGGCACGTCTCGCGCCATGATGTTGGAAGCGTTCGCGAAACTGACAAACGCTTTTCGCGCTTCCTCGGCGGTATTGGGGTTCGTGCTGGCGGCAAGGCAGGCGCTCATTGCCTTTTGGAAAACCGGCCCCTCCTGAGCGGGCCAGGCCATCAACAAGGCAAGAGCTTCCTCCGCACTATAGACTTCGGTAATGGGTTCCTCCGGCCGCATGACGATGCGGACGGGAAGCCCAAACTGGGCAGCATCCATGGGACAGGTCCTCTGGGAACCATTTCAAACGGCCGAGATGAAGGAAAGTTGCATTTCCCCGGCGCAATTTGATCACAATTTGAATGGTGGAAGACGCAGTCCCTAAGGAGCCTCCCCCTCAATCAGGATACCAGCTTCTCGCGCCGCATCCTCAAAGGACTGGCGAGCGTGTTCGGGATCACGCTTTCCCTCAAGTACATCCAGGCATGCAAGCTGCGCTGCCAAATGCTTCGAGTCTCGGAAATCCTCCGGCCAATGAACAATGAGGAATTCTGTGGCCTGGCGCACAGATTTTATTCCGATATTCAGCCCGTTTCCATCTTTTACCAATACTGGAACATTCCATGTATTCGTATTCATTTCTAGAAAACGCATATCATTGAAGGTGGTTTAATCACGCTTCGAAACCACTATGAAATACGATGCTCTTTGAGGTGAGGAGAATGCTCTTCAAGGGGATCGTGCCGCATCGGCCGGCTCTCCCGAGGGCGCGGGTCAAGCCAATGCGAAGAGCGGAGAGAAACTGGACGCCCCTTCCCGTTGTGCCATGATGCGCCCATGACCCGCCTCGCCCGATGGATTCAGCGTGCAGTTGTCTTCCTGATCGCCTCGGCGACGTTGTGGATCATTGTCACCCAGATCTTTGAGCGGATTGAGCAGCGGGTTCCCGTCTTCGCCGCATTGCTGCTCACCTACGTCCTTGCCGCCTATGTGATCCTGCCGCCCGTTGTTCGTGCGAGCGTGGCGGTCCTGCGCGGCAACCGTATCCCGAGGGTCACGCGCGCCGCCGACGGCCTTCCGGCAGATCCCGTCAATGTCGTCCTGATCGGCTCCCAGGAGCAGCTCCGCTCGGCGTTCGCTGCGGCAGGCTGGCACGTTGCCGATAGGCTGACGCTTCGCTCCGCCACGAGAATGGCGGTCAGCTTCGTCCTCGATCGTTCCTATCCGACCGCCCCGTTCAGCGCACTCTACCTGTTTGGCCGGAGGCAGGATATCGGCTTCCAGGAAGACGTCGGCGACAGCCCGAGGAAGCGGCATCATATCCGCTTTTGGGCGGCGATCATCGATCCCGAATCCGGAACCGGCGACCTCGCATACTGGACGCGGAGGTGGCGCATCGATCCGTCGCAATCGCAGATCTGGGTCGGCGCCGGCACGACCGATACCGGCTTCGGCTTGCAGTCGATGACCTGGCAGATCTCGCACAGGGTGGACCGGCACGCCGATACCGAGCGCGACTATATCGTCGCCGCGCTTCACGAGGTCGGGCACATCACCGATGAACGCTATATCGAGGCCGGCGAGCCGGTGGGGACCCGCTTCATGACCGACGGCCGCATTTTCCATGCCCGGCTCGTTGGCCAGGGAACGTAGCGCCCCCGCTGGTTCGACCCGTGGGAACGACCGACCCTGTCGCCAATCTGACCTTCTATGGTCAAGCTGAACGATCACCCCGCTTGGACGGATCGCCGCCGCCCGCCTGCCAACGGATCCATCTTGTGAAGGCTGCGACCTTCGGGATGTCGCGATAGATTTCCGGATAGACGAGATAATGGCCGCCGAGCTTCATCCCTTCGTGGATGAGCTCGAACACGGTGATGAGCGTGCCGCTCCGCACCTCCCGGTCCGCGAAGACGACGCTCTCCAGCGCTACGCCTATTCCGTCCACCGCCGCCTGGATCGACAGATATCCGCGATCGAACCGCGGGCCTCTGAGACGGCCGTTGCCGGGAACGCCGTGATGACGGAACCAATCCGCCCAGCTCACCGGCGATCTTTCCGAATGGATGAGCGTGACCGCCTTGAGGTGTTCCGGCGCGAGCGCTTCGGGCAGCTTCGCCCGCAGCCCGGGTGACATCAGCGGTGCCACGCGGTCTGGCATCAGCTCGATCGAGATGAGCCCCGGCCAGTCCCCGTCGCCATAGCGGATCTCCACGTCCGTATCGCTGCGGAAGAAGTCCGGCGGCTCCGGCGTGGCGTGGATGCGCAGGTCAATCGACGGGTGCTTCGCCATGAAATCCGGCACCCGTGGCAGAAGCCACGCCGGCGCGAAGGTGGGTGGGCAGTGCACCGTCAGCACATCGCTGATGCCACCCTCGACGACGTCGCGCGTGGCGCTCTCGATATGGTCGAATATGCCGCCGATCGATTGCAGATAGGTGCGGCCCGTATCGGTCAGCACGATGCGGCGGCTGTGACGGTGGAAGAGGCGGATGCCGAGATAGGTCTCCAGCGCCCGCAATTGATGGCTGATCGCCGACGGTGTGACGTGGAGTTCCTCGGCCGCCCGCTGGACGCTCATATGGCGCGCCGCCGCCTCGAAGGCCTGGAGGGACTTTATGGGTGGAAGGCCACGCACGTGCGGGAATGCCTGAATTAAATTCAACCAACTATTGAAAACATATCAGTTGTCAGCATTCTCCTCAATTCGTATCGCTCTTTCAGAACGGAAGGGCCGAAAGCCTGCAACCAGGCGTGTCGGCGGGGAGGAGTTCCTGACGGAACGGCCGCAATCGGATGCGGTCCCTGTCGCACGCCCGCACATAAGAGCGACGCGTGACACTATCCCGGACCGCAAGAGAAGCGATCGAAGAGCGGCTGCGGCACCTTGAGGCCGTGAAGGACACGGTCGTCGTGGACGGGGATGCGCATCCTTCCGACCCCGCGCTCTACCCGCCCGAGGTGGCGGCCAGGGTGGCGGCGGGCCCGAACTATTACCACGGGCGGCCGATCACCGGTCACGAGCTTCTGGCCGAGATGGACCAGGCAGGCGTCGACATGGCGCTCTGCTGGCAGAACCCGGCGGTGACGCGCTACGGCGCCGATCTGGATGCGAATTTCGAGGCGTTGCGGCGGGCCAATGCCTATATCTCGTCCTTCGCCAGGGCCAATCCAACGCGGGTGATCCCGGCGGGATGGACCGACCCCAAGGCGCTCGGCCTCGACAACGCGCTGGAAATGGTGCGGATCTGTGTCGAGGAATGGGGCTTTCCGATCGTCAAGATGAACCCGGCGCAGAACGCCTATCCCATCGACAGCGATGCAGTGATGACGGTGGTGGACCGCATCGTAGCGCTGAAAGCCGTGCCTGCGTTCCACTTCGGATCCGACACGCCCTTCACGCCGGCCGAAGGGCTTGAGCGGGTGGCGTTGCGCCATCCGTCCCACCCCGTGATCGCCGTCCATATGGGCGGCGGCGGCGGGCACTATGTGGAAGCCGACACGACCTATCTGGCGGCGCGCGAGATCGGCCTCCGCCGGCCCAACATCTTCTATATCCTGAGCGCCAAGCGCGACACGCACATCGAGAGCGACCTCATCGCCTATACGCTGGCGGGCGAGCCTTTCCGCAGCAACATCGCGGCCGCGAGCGACGTGCCCTACGGGCGCATCACATGGAATTTCGGCGCCTTCCGCGGGCTCTTCGCTGCGCTCGCCGATGGCAAGAAACATAACGATCCGAGGCTCCAGGCGAATCCGGGCCTGTTCGACCGGCGCACCGTCCAAGCGATCATGGGAGGCAATCTGGCGAAGCTCGTGATGGACACCGACAAGCGGCTTCTCGGGGGGGCAGGGGAGGCGGGATGATCGGGCTCGTCAAGCGGATAAGCGATTTCGCCAACCGTGCGACCGAACTCGCGCTCGTGCCCATTGTCCTCTTCTTCACCGGATTGCTGATCGTCGCCGTTTTCTCCCGATACGTGTTCCAATTGCCGATCGTCACCTCGATCGAGATGACGCGGCTCGCCTTCGTCTGGGCCGTTTTTCTGGGCGCGGCGGCGGGAGTGAAGCGGGGCGTGCATGTGCGGGTGGTGGCCTTCATGATGCTTCTGCCCGAACGGCTGCGCGGCCTGACGATCTTCGTCGTGCATGGCGCGTTCCTCGTCTTCGCCTGCCTGATGATCTGGCACGGTGCGAAACTCACCATACAGATGAAGGCGACGAGCTTTCCCACGCTCGGCATCTCGCAAGCCTGGCTTTATCTCGCCTTGCCGGTGGCGGGTGTTCTCATCGCGATCCACGCCATCTCGGGACTTCTGTCCCGCACACCGGTCGATCTCGATCCGCTCGAGGAGATAGGGCGATGATCGCCGTTATCCTCGTCGCTTTCTTTGCCCTGGTGGCGCTCAGCGTGCCCATGGCCGTCGCGATCGGGCTGGCAGTGGTCCTTGGGCTTACGGTGGCGAGCCCCTTTCCGGCGACGATCATGTTTCAGAAGGCGATCGCCGGAACGGACAATTTCGTGCTGGTGGCCATCCCGCTTTTCGTGCTCACCGGCAATCTGATGAACGCTGCGGGCATCACAGATCGCATCTTCACCTTTGTCCGCCGCTGCGTGGGCTTCGTGCCCGGAGGCCTTGCCTATTCCAACGTCTCGGCAAGTGTCGTCTTCGCGGGCATGAGCGGCTCGGCCGTGGCCGATGCGGCGGCGCTCGGGAAGATGGAAATCAAGGCGATGAGCCAGAACGGCTACTCGACGGATTTCGCGGCCGCGGTGACGGCGGCCTCCTCGGTGATCGGTCCCATCATTCCGCCCTCGATCCCGCTCATCCTTTACGGAGTGCTCGCCGAGGAATCGATCGGCAAGCTCTTCGCCGCCGGCTTCCTGCCGGGGCTGCTCTATGCCTTTGTCCTCTGTGTCTGGATCGCGGTCATGGACCGCTGGCATCATTTCCCGCGCGACGGTCGCCCCTCGCTGGTCGAGATCGCCCGCGCCTTCGGCCGGGCCTTTTTCGCGCTGCTGACGCCGGCGATCATCCTCGGCGGCCTGCTGGGCGGCATCTTCACGCCGACGGAGGCGGGAGCGGTGGCAGCGGGTTACGCTTTCATCCTTGCCTTCTTCATCTATCGCACGGTGAGTTTCAGGGAGCTTCCCGCCATTCTCGTCGAGACCATGGTGACGACGGCGATCGTGCTCTTCATCATCGCCAACGTCTCCTCGTTCTCCTGGGCTCTGGTCGTCACGCAATCAGCACGCGATCTTGCCGGATTCATCCTCTCGGTGAGCGAGAACCCGCTGGTCTTCCTCATGATCATGAACCTGCTGCTGCTCCTCCTCGGCTCCTTCATCGAGGACGGCGCGGTCCTCATCCTCATGACGCCCATCCTGGTGCCGATCGCCGTCTCGCTCGGCATCGATCCGGTCCATTTCGGCGTGATCATGGTGCTCAACCTGATGATCGGCGTCGCGCTGCCGCCGGTGGGGATGAGCCTTTTCGTCACCGCACACGTGTCGGGCATATCGATCGAGCGGATGTTCCGGGCGATCCTGCCCTTCCTGCCGCCGATGTTCGTCACCCTGCTCATCGTCACCTATTGGCCAGGACTGGTCCTTTACATCCCCTCGCTGCTTTTCCCGTAGCAGCAGGCCGAAATCTGATTGGGAGGAAAGGGAGAAACATGATGAATATCCTGAAGACGGTAGCGCTCGGTGTTGGCCTGGCGGTGCTTGCCGCAAACGCCGCATCGGCGCAGACGGCGCTGAAGATCGGCCATGGCCATAGCGAGCAGCACAGCTTCCATCTCGCGATGCAGAAGTTCAGCGAGATCCTGGAGGAGAAGGCGCCGGGCGCGTTCGAGGTCACGCTCTACCCGCAGGCCACCCTCGGCTCCGAGCGGGAGATGCAGGAGCAACTCACCACCGGTACGCTGGAGATCACCATCACCGGCGTGCTGGCGATCTTCGAGCCGAAGATCACCCTGCTCGAACTGCCCTATCTCTTCCGCGACCGCGAGCACATCAAGGAAGGCCAGCAGAGCGAGGCCGTGCAGAACCTTGCCGGCGGCCTGCCGGAAAAGGGAGTGCGGCTCATCGGCTTCCTGGAGAACGGCTTCCGCAACATCACCAACAGCACGCGGCCGATCAACACGCCCGAGGATGTGAAGGGATTGAAGATCCGCACGCCGGAGAACCTGGCGCAGATCGAGACCTTCACCGCGCTTGGCGCAAGCCCCACGCCCATGCCCTTCTCCGAGCTTTACGCCGCGCTCCGGCAGGGTGTGGTGGACGGCCAGGAGAACCCGCTGCAGAACATCCACGACGGCAAGCTGCACGAGGTGCAGAAGCACCTGGCGCTGACCGGCCACATCTACAACTCGGCCTACATCATCATTTCCGAAGCGTTCTTCCAGAACCTCAGCGATGAGCAGAAGACCGCGATCCTGGAAGCGGCCAAGGAAGCCGGCGATTGGCAGTTCGACTATATCGCTCAGCGCGATGCGGAACTGCTCGGCTTGCTGAAAGAGGCCGGCATGGAGGTCACCGAGCCGGATCCGGCTGCTTTCCGCACGGCGACCGAGCCCGCCTATGACGCCTTCTACGAGCGCTTCGGCGACGACGCCCGCGCGTTCGTGAAGGCCATTCAGGAGCTGTGATCTTGCCTTGAGCGATAGCCCGGGATCAACCGTCCCGGGCTGTCCGCCATCGCTCGCTGGACTTCATCGCGCGGTCGAACGCGGCGAGATGTGACCTTCAACACGGCACATCTCGCCGACCTGAAGAGGAATTCTAATTGACCTTCGTCAATTTCAATGCGTCGAGGCGCAACGTATCGTCGATTAGATCTTCGACATTGAAGTCCTTTGCCACGCTCTTGGCCTCGATGAGGAGCTGCTTGAGCCAGTCGAGGCGCTCCACCGGAATCGGCATTGTCGGATCGATCGCCTCGTATGTGACGGCTTCGTCGAAGATGTAGGCCGGTCGTGGATCGTCCTGCCCCAGGCGGGCCTGCTCGCGCGCAAATTCGAGGAATTCATCCCGATGCTCCAGCGCGTAACCAACTGCATCCATTTCCGCGACCAGAAAGCGCACGGCATCGTCCCGACGCTCGCTGATCGTCTGGGGAGACATGTAGGTGCACAGGCGCAGGAATTTGGGCGCTGCATCGAGAGCCGTTGTTAGCAGCCTGTAACCTTCTTGGATCACCGGAGTATAGGACGTAGAGGCTGCGACCGCGTCCGCAGAGCCGGCATAGAGGGCACTGAAACGGGCCGCATCATTGCCGAGAGCGGCGAAGTTCACTGATTTCGGGTCGATGCCGTTATTGCTCAAGATGACGCGGGTCAGAATATCGGGAAGCGAGTTCGGGGCGGAGATGCCGACCGTTTTTCCGACCAGATCCTTCGGGCTCTCGATGCTGTCCTTGCTGAAGATGCCGTAGGTCAACCCCGGCCAGTAGCATCCGACAAGCGTGATCTCGGCACCTTTGGACGCTGCAATGATAGGGCTGCTCGGATTGCCCTCATAGCTGTCGATCTCGCCGGCGATCAGGGCCTTCAAGGCGAGAGCATCGCTGTTGAATTTCACGAATTCGAGGTCGACCCCCTGGTTGGTGGCGAAATCGTGTATGCTCGCCATCTTGGAGAAGGAGGAATCGAGATCCGATGCCGTCAAACCGTGCTTCCACGTCTGCGGTTCCTGAGCGCTTCCCATTTGGGTCGCCGCGAGCAGGGAAAAAGCCGTAATGCACGCTTGAACGATCTTTATGCGGTAATTCATAATCATTCCCCTCTTTGATTTGTTCTGGTGAATTGCATCCGACGCCCGCTACCGCGCAGGCGCGAAATATCCGGAGTCGATGGCCTCTTTCCAAAACTCCACCATCGCCGGCAGAAGGCCGAGCGGCAGTCCCGGCTCGGCACGCTCATAGGCGTGCGTCCCCGCTTCGAACCTGCAGACCTCCACGCGCGGCGCGGGATTCATCTTGGCAAAGAGCGGCAGAACGACGTTTTCATACACTTCCGGCCGGTGATCGCGGCTGAACTTCGCAATGCCGAGGAGGATAGGCGGCACCGGCTTCGGACCAAGGAGTTCGCGCGTATATCCGATGTAGCGTTGCACGAGTTCTTCGGTTGCGCTTTCGCCGAGTCTTAGACGCCTGGCCGTTGCGAGTGCTGCGGCCGTCAGAGCCGGAACGCAGGCATAATGGAGCGGATATTCAGCCTTGAAATTCGGCTGGCTCTTTTTCGACTCCCATCGGTCGAATACGTCCTCCATGAGCCAGGGCAGTCGCATCAGGGCCTTGCCGCCTTCCTGGTGGAAGACTTCGGCGCCGGAATACCGGGCGATATCCCGCCACGTACGGATGAGCAGATCATTGAAGGGGCCGGGCCATTCAATGCCCAGCATCTGTTGGTAGATGTAGCCGAAGGGCGAGTTCTCCATTCCGACCACGCCGGCGATGTTGGCGACACGCTGCGTCAGCATGTGCACGAATGGGCCACCCGTCGAATGTCCGTGCACGTAGATTGAATAGTCGTCCTCGGGAAAATGACGACCGCATGCGGTCTTCATGGCGATTTCGAAGGCGACCGGCCATCCCGCCATTCGGGCATGGAAGCGCGTGCCTTCCCTGGCGCGGGCGTTGGTGCGGATGCCGTACCGCTCCCGCAAGGAACAATCTTGAACGATTTCAGCCTGATCCTGCGATATCTCTTCGCCCTCAAGCCAGATCGGCAGGCGAACGCTGCCGTCGGCGTTGATCGTGTCTCCGGGCCATTTCCGTGAGGGGTCGTTCAGGTTGAGGCGGCCGGGATAGGACATGGTAACGACGTGATAGCCGTATTTTCCGGCAAGCAGTCGTGCCAACGGCGCCATGAAACGGAAGTCCGCCGAGCCGCCATGGAGCAGGAAAAAGCCGATCCGGCGTCCATCGGACCCGACCGGAATCCGTGCCTTGTCCTTCGGGGGAATAGGACATCACGCCGATATCCCATTCGAGTTCCACGGCTTCTATTCGGAAGACGTCTTCCTGCTCTACAATTTCCAAGTCCGCTTGGCCGAGCAGCCGCTCCGATATGGAGACAAGATCGTCGCGGCCGATAGACGTGGGCGCTCGCCAGGCCGCTCCAATCATTTTCATCTCCTCCGGGAATGTGTTTCCGATCGGGCCTTCAGGCGGCGGCCTCGCCGGGTTTGCCGAACTCAAGGGTCTGCAGGTGGGAGTCGAGTTTGGTAAGAAGGCTCTTGAGGGTTCGGATTTCCGTTTCCGACAAGCCGCCTTCCATCGCTTCGGCCAGTGAACAGGCGCGCGGCAGGAAACGCTCCATGAACGTTTCGCCGGCTTCGGTGAGCGTGAACTTCTTGCTGCGCCGATCGTCGGGGTCGGGAATTTCCCCGATCAGCCCTTTCGTGGTGCAGCTGTGGGCGGCGCGGCTGATCGAAACCTGATCCATCGAAATCCGGTCACTGATCTCCTTCGCGGAAATCTGGCCGAACCTGCTTATCTGGGCGAGCAGCCGCCACTCAGCGATCTTCAATCCGAACTCCGCCGCGTAGACGGATTCGCATGTCCGCGACATCTTTCGTGCCACGGAAGGGAGCAGATAAAGCAGGAATTCCTCGTTCTTGAACTTTTCTTCGAACGTGGTCACGGCGCTCTTCCTCCCCTGCCTCGCGCCTCTCCGGCATTCTCCTCTGCGAGACAGTTTCATCTGAAAAGATATCAAGTGAAATTAGTTGTCAACAGGGAGGCTTCGTCCGAAGTGGACGATCAGCCCTGTGAGAGCCGATTTCGCTCGGTCTCCCTCGGCTTTGCTGTTGGGAATCCGCGCCTTGGATAGGAGTGTTCCTCGCATAGCGCCTCCCCAACCAATCGGCCTTGGATCCGCGGAGTTTTCCAGAATGCTGTCAGAGCGTGGAAAGTGCTTCCATTCCGCTTGACTCGAAATATGAGTGTGAAATATCACAGTGATATAAGAAAAACATTAGAGGGATTTTTCGAGTGAAGCGCCCGTCCTGTTTGTTGCCTGCAGTGCTTTACCGCGGTTCCGAGACCACCCGCAGCGAGATCCGCGTGGAGAATGCAGTGGTTGCCGGCTGGACCGG
>Ga0164243_10013673_pt1 | contig 11395 bp, 11 predicted proteins | sample OricompcompostOP_FD_108781 | JGI IMG/M metagenome (GOLD analysis project Ga0164243, IMG submission 108781) | Organic Plus compost microbial communities from Emeryville, California, USA - Original compost - Organic plus compost (OP) | ecosystem: Engineered > Solid waste > Mixed feedstock >... | reverse complement strand
GTCGAAGACCCGCAGTGCCTGCGGTGCCGAGGCGGACAGACCACCCAGGTGGCCACGGCTGGCCATCGACCGGATGTAGACACCGTCGTCGGTCGCGTGATCCTGCATGCGAATGCGATCACCGAGCAACGCGCCACCGGTGAACGGTGACGACGGGTCGACCGCCAGCACCCCGACCCGACGACCCGCCGCACGGAGCGCACCGACCAGCGCGGACGTCGAAGTGGACTTGCCCACGCCCGGCGATCCGGTGATGCCGACGATGTGCGCACGACCGGCTGTGGCCGCCAGCCCCGCGCTGATCTGGCGCACCTGGGGCGAGCGGTCCTCGATCAGCGAGATCAGCCGGGCGACAGCACGGGGCCGACCCTCGTCGGACACCTCCGCGATGAGAGCGGAGACGTCGTCCGAGGGTCGGCCCACGAGTCTTCGATCGGGTGTCAGGACTGGTCGATCAGGCCTGGGGCACGCGCACGATCAGGGCGTCGCCCTGACCACCGCCACCGCACAGGGCCGCGGCGCCCACGCCGCCACCGCGGCGCTTGAGCTCATTGGCCAGGTGCAGCACGACACGGGCGCCGGACATGCCGACCGGGTGGCCGAGCGCGATGGCACCACCGTTGACGTTGACGATGTCCTCGGAGATGCCCAGTTCGCGCGCCGAGGCCATGCCCACCGCGGCGAACGCCTCGTTGAACTCGACCAGGTCCAGATCGGCGGCCGTGATGCCTTCCTTCTCCAGCGCGCGGGCCGTCGACGCCGCCGGCTGCAACTGCAGCGAGGAGTCGGGGCCGGCGGTCTGGCCGTGGGCCCCGATCTCGGCGAGCCACTCGATGCCGAGTTCCTCTGCCTTGGCCTTGCTCATGACGACCACGGCGGCAGCGCCGTCGGAGATCTGCGAGGCCGAGCCGGCCGTGATGGTGCCGTCCTTGCTGACCGGACGCAGCCCCGCGAGCGTCTCGGTGGTGGTGTCGGCGCGAACGCCCTCATCGGCCGAGACGACGATCGGATCGCCCTTGCGCTGCGGGATCTCCACAGGAACGATCTCGTCGTCGAACAGGCCGTTCTTCTGCGCCTCGGCGGCACGTTGATGCGATGCTGCGGCGACCGCGTCCTGCTCCTCGCGGGTGAACTGCTGATTGGCGGCATTGCAGCCGTCGGTCAGGTTGATCATGGGCTGCTTGGTGAACTGATCGAACAGCGCGTCGTACGCCATCGAGTCGACCAGCGTCGTGTCGCCGTACTTGAAGCCCTCGCGCGACTTGGGCAGCAGGTGCGGCGCATTGGTCATCGACTCCATGCCACCGGCGACGATGACATCGAACTCACCGGCGCGGATCAGCTGATCGGCGGTCGCGATGGCGTTGAGGCCCGACAGACACACCTTGTTGATCGTGATGGTCGGCACCGACATCGGAATACCGGCGCCCGTACTGGCCGTACGCGCCGGGTTCTGACCCTGACCGGCCTGGATCACCTGGCCCATGATGACGTACTCGACCTGGTCGGCGCTGACACCGGCCTTCTCGAGTGCACCCTTGATGGCGATGGCGCCGAGGTCGGCGGCCGAGAAGGACTTGAGTCCGCCGAGCAGGCGGCCGATCGGGGTCCGAGCACCCGCGACGATCACGGACTGGGTCATGAAGTACTCCTTCGAGGTCAATTGCGGTCACTGTACCTACGCGTAACCGCGCATCGCACGGGGTGTGCGATCAATCACGCAGGCCCCCGCGACGGTGTCGCCCCGCGCTTCGGTGCCCTACCCTCGTGCCCATGTCCGAGACACCACTCGTCCCCGACCATCTGTTGCTCGCGATCGATCACGTCGGCATCGCGGTCCCCGACCTCGACGACGCACTCGAGTTCTACGCCTCGACGTTCGGTCTGCACTCGATCCACGAAGAGGTCAACGAGGAGCAGGGTGTCCGCGAGGCCATGCTCGCGGTCGGCGACTCCGGTTCCTGCATCCAGTTGCTCGCGCCGCTGAGCGACGAATCGACGATCGCCAAGTTCCTGGCACGCAACGGCCAGGGCATCCAGCAGCTGGCCTATCGCGTGGCCGACATCGACGCCGTCTCGGCGACGCTGCGCGAACGCGGCGTGCGCCTGCTCTACGACGCGCCGAAACGCGGCACTTCGGACAGCCGGGTCAACTTCGTCCACCCCAAGGACGCTGGCGGTGTCCTGGTCGAACTCGTGGAGCCGGCCCCCTGAGGCTGTGCGCCTGAGACTGGAGTCACAGCCGATTTCCGTGGCCGCCGTGGTTACGGCTGCGTAACATCGCCCAGAACGTCTTCCTTCCCGAACGTGCCCCCACGTCCGGGACGTCTACTCGGAGGTACCCGTGCAGCAGATCCTCGACGCCATCCTCGCCGGCGACACCGCGCCGGAGGAGTTCGGCCATCTCGAGATCCCCGACCACTACACCGCCGCGACGGTGCACAAGGACGAGGTCGACATGTTCGAGGGTGTCGCCTCACGCGACAAGGACCCCCGGCAGTCGCTGCACGTCGAGGACGTCGCCGTGCCCGAGCTCGGTCCGGGTGAGGCGCTGGTCGCCGTCATGGCGTCGGCCATCAACTACAACACCGTCTGGACATCGATCTTCGAGCCCGTTCCCACCTTCGGCTTCCTGGAGCGCTACGGCCGTCTGTCGCCGCTGACCAAGCGCCACGATCTGCCGTACCACATCGTCGGATCGGACCTGTCCGGTGTCGTTCTGCGCACGGGTCCCGGTGTGACCAAGTGGCAGCCGGGCCAGGAGGTCGTCGCCCACTGCCTGTCGGTCGAGCTGGAGAGCGCCGACGGTCACGACGACACGATGATGGATCCCGAGCAGCGCATCTGGGGCTTCGAGACCAACTTCGGCGGTCTGGCGAACGTCGCGTTGGTCAAGGCCAATCAGCTGATGCCCAAGCCGGACCATCTGACCTGGGAGGAGGCCGCCTCCCCCGGCCTGGTCAACTCCACCGCCTACCGCCAGCTGGTCTCCAAGAACGGCGGAAACATGAAACAGGGCGACAACGTCCTGATCTGGGGCGCATCGGGCGGCCTCGGCGGCTTCGCGACGCAGTACGCGCTCAACGGTGGCGCCAATCCGGTGTGTGTCGTCTCCAATGAGGAGAAGGCCAAGATCGTGCGCAGCATGGGCGCCGAGATGGTCATCAACCGGTCCGAGGAGAACTGGAAGTTCTGGAACGAGGACGGCACCAAGCAGAATCCCAAGGAATGGCAGCGCCTGGGCAAGAAGATCCGGGAACTGACCGGCGGCGAGGACATCGACATCGTCTTCGAGCACCCCGGCCGGGAGACGTTCGGCGCCTCGGTCTACGTGACGCGCAAGGGCGGCACCATCACGACGTGTGCGTCCACCACGGGCTACATGCACGAGTACGACAACCGGTACCTGTGGATGAACCTCAAGCGCATCGTCTCCAGCCACTTCGCCAACTATCGCGAGTCGTGGGAAGCCAACCGCCTGATCTCGCAGGGCAAGATCCACCCGACCCTGTCCAAGACGTACTCCCTGGCCGACGTCGGCCAGGCGGCACTCGACGTGCACAAGAATCTCCATCAGGGCAAGGTGGGCGTGCTGTGCTTGGCGCCCGAAGAAGGGCTCGGAGTGCGCGATCAGCAGAAGCGCGACCAGCACATCGACCAGATCAACCGGTTCCGCGGCATCTGACCCTGCTGGCCTGATCAGCGACCCGGATGGTCGACGACTGCGGGTATGCTGACGACGGCCATCCGACCGTTCGATCATCCCTGGGAATCACATGTCTGACACCACCGCCACCCGAGCTCTCGACGCTGCCGCACGGTCCGCTGATGCGTCGTTCCCCCTGGCCCGTCGCGGTGGCTACGACAGCGACGCGGTCGATGCGTGGGCACGCACCCAGAGTTCGGAGTTGCAGCGCGCCGCCCTGGCCCTCAAGGAGGTCGAGGACGAGAACGCCAAGCTGCGAGATCTGGTCGCGAAACTCAAGGAACGGGTCGAGGCCATCGAACGCCCCAGTTACACCGGTCTGGGCACACACGCCGCTCAGTTGCTGGGTCTGGCCGAGCAGGAGGCCGAGGACGTCCGCACCCGCGCGGTCCGCGAGGCCGAGGAGTTGGTCCGCAGTGCCGAGGAGGAGGCCGCCGTCGTGCGCGCCGAGGCCAAGCGTGAGGCCGAGCAGGTCCGCGCCGAGGCCATCGCCGAGATCGAGGGCAAGCGCAAGCAGCTGCTCGCCGACGCCGAGGCCCTGAACGCCGACGCCAAGGCACATTCCGAGGACGCCCGCGCCCAGGCGGAGCGGGAGGCCGCACAGATCAAACTGGCGGCCGAGCAGGAGGCTCAGAACCTGCGCCTGGGCGCCACTCGTGAGGTCGAGCAGGCCCGTGCCGCGGCCGATCGCGAGGTCACCGAGGCCCGTCGTGTGCTGGCCGTCGAGAAGGAGCGCCTGGCGCGCGAGGCCACCGAGAACCACGAGTCGGCCACGGCGCAGACCGCCAAGTTGGTCGCCGACGCCGAGGCTCGCGCCGCGGCCGCCGACGAACGATCCCGCGATGCCATCGCCCAGGCGGCCCAGGCCCGCGAGGGCGCCGAGGCCGATGCCGCCAAACTGGTCGAGAACGCCAAGCGCGAGGCCGAGTCGTTGTTGTCCGGTGCGCGCGCCGAAGCCGAACACATCCGTACGACCGCGGTCACCGAAACCGAGCGTCAGACCCGTCTGCTGCGTTCGGAGGTTGAGGACCTGCAGCGCAAGCGTGACGGCATCATGTCGCAGATGGGGCAGTTGCGCGACATCGTGGCATCGTTCGCACCGGAAGCCGCTGCCGACCAGAACGGAACCGAGGCGGCTGCGTCCGAGGACGAGACGCCCGAGGAGACCGAGCAGGTCGAGGCTCCGCCGAAGCCCGAGGCCGAGGCCGACGAGCCCGCCGCCGACACCGAGGACACCGACGAGGACGACTGACCACTACCTGGTCAACCGCCCGGCGTCACCCGGCGCCAGCACGCCGTGTGCCAGTGACGACGTTCGTCGATCGCGTCGTCACTGAGCAGGGCCTTCTGAACCGGCCACACCAGCAGGTGCGCGGTCCCTGGGCGGATGAGTTGCTGACATCCCGGACAGCGGTACTCCTTGACCGACGATCCGCGCAGATCGCGCACGTTCCACGGCACCCCTGAGCGTGTCTCGACGCGTTCGTTCGCGCCGGACCCGTTGCGGGCAGGGCGCTCGGACGATCGGCGACTGTGACGGCGGGGCACCGCTCCATGGTAGGAATCAGGCGCAGTAGCCGCGCACCCAGCCCGAGCGGCGGGCGGTCTCCCGGACGGCCTGATCGAACGTCAGGACCGTGATCTGGTCCGAACCCGCGAACTGGTAGAGCACCGTGTCGGTCAACGTGGGCGCATCCTGACAGGTACGTCCCTGGGATTGTTGCGTGTCGACGGCGGCGCTGAGTGACGCCGGGAGGTCCGCCGCGGGTGTGGAATCGGCCGACGTCGCCGACGTGGGTTGCAGCATGCCCACGGCCGCCATGACAGCAACGGTCAACGACGTCGCCGCCAGGCGTACGACGTGTGCCGGCGTCGTCTGTGACGCTGCCGTGGACGTCGTGCCGATCATGCCTGCTCCTACGTTGTCGATCCCCGTTCGACTAGAGCAACGACCGACATGCACCGGAGTTACCGTCCCGCGCATGATCGGGACAGATATCACTCGACGCGTGTTCGCGCAGGTCAGCAGATATTTTTGGCTACTGCCTGTCAGTAAGTGTGGAAGCCCTCACCGGTCTTGCGGCCGAGCTTGCCCTCATCGACCAGGCGCACCAGTGTGGGGGCCGGCTCCCAGTCGGCGTGGCCGAACGTGCCCACCAGTTCGCGTTCGATCGCCAGCGAGACGTCGTTGCCCACGACGTCGAGCAACTGGAACGGTCCCATCGGCAGACCGGTCGCCTTCATGGCTTCGTCGATCTCGTCCAGCGTGCCGTCGCCAGCCTCGGTGAGTTTGATCGCGTCGTTCAGGTACGGGAACAGCAGCGCGTTGACGATGAAGCCCGCGCGATCACCACACGAGACCGGGTGCTTGCCGACGGCCAGGCACAGGGCGCGGACGGTCTCGTCGACCTCTTCGGTGGTCTCGTCGGCGGTCACGACCTCGACGAGCTTCATCACCGCGGCGGGGTTGAAGAAGTGCATGCCGATGACGTCCTGAGGCCGGCTCGTGGCCGCGGCGCACGCGTTGATCGACAGCGACGATGTCGTGGTGGCCAGGATGGCTCCCGGCTTGGTGATGCGGTCCAGGTCGCCGAAGAGTTCGAGCTTGATGTCCAGGTCCTCGGCGATGGCCTCGACCACCAGATCCACGTCGCCCAGCGCTTCGCGCTCGGTCGATCCGGTCAGTCGTCCCAGGACGGACGACTTGCCGTCCTCGTCCAGCTTGCCGCGCGAGATGGCCTTGTCCAGGCTCTTGGTGATGGCGGCGACGACCCCGTCGATCTTGTCCTGGCCGCGGCCGATGAACGTCACGTCGTAGCCGGCCTTGGCGAAGACCTCGACGATGCCCGACGCCATGGTGCCGGTGCCCACGACGCCGACCTTCTCGACCGTCCGGCGGATCTGCGGAGCGGTCTGCTCCCCTGCCGCGCCGGCCTGCGCGAAGGTGGACCCGTCGGCAGCCTGGTCGGTCAGGACGGAGACGGGCTGGTGCACGTCCTGGCCGGTCTCGGCGTACAACTTGCCCAGACCGTCGGCCACCGTCGCGGCGCCGATCGCGTCGATCAGCGCCAACGGGCCGATCGGGTAGCCGCAGCCGAAGCGCATCGCGGCGTCGATGTCGGGAGCTGTCGCGTAACCCTCCTCGAACATCGTCGCGGCATGGTTCAGGTACGGGAACAGCAGACGGCGGGCGATCTGCGCCTCGCGTCCGTCACCCGTGATCTGGTCGACGATCTCCTGCATGGCTACTCCTGGGTAGTAAAGCGTCGTGAAAGACTAACGCGACGCTGATCGGACCGGAACAGGGAGAACATGAACCGTCGTATGACACTCGCCACAGCAGTGGTCGCGGGCGCACTTCTCACCGCCTGCCAGGGCGATGCCGAACCCGCCCCCACGCAGGCGCCGACGGTCAATTCGCCCACGCTGACGGCCGACTCGATCGTCGGTACCTGGAGTGACCCGGACGCGGACTGGACGGTCCATCTCGAGGGCGACGGCACGTTCACCGAGGACCTCGAGGGACAGCAGGGCTTCCGCCGCGGCACCTACCAGGTCGACGGCCAGACGATTCGCCTCATCGGCACGGACGGCAACACCGACGAAGGCCGGATCGACTCGCGCGGCGAGGCGCTCGTCTTCGACCTCGGCACGCTGAAGCAGCAGTGATCGCATGAGAATCGTCGTCGCGCGCTGCCAGGTCGACTACGCCGGGCGCCTCACAGCTCACCTGCCCATGGCCACACGCGTCATCATGGTCAAAGCCGACGGATCGGTGCTGATCCACTCCGACGGCGGATCCTACAAGCCGCTGAACTGGATGAGCCCTCCGTGCACCCTCAAGGAGGGCACCAGCGACGATCCTGACGACGTCGGGGTCCTTGAGTGGACCGTCTCGGCGACCAAGAGTGACGACACGCTACGCATCCGCATCGAGGAGATCATCAGCGATACCTCCTACGACCTGGGTGTCGACCCTGGCCTGCAGAAGGACGGGGTCGAGAAGCATCTGCAGGAACTGCTGGCCGAGCACACGGCGGCTCTCGGCGACGGGATGAGCCTGGTACGCCGCGAATACATGACCGCTATCGGCCCGGTCGACCTGCTGTGCAAGGACGCCGCCGGCGGTTCGGTCGCGGTCGAGATCAAACGACGCGGTGAGATCGACGGCGTCGAACAGTTGACGCGGTACCTGGAACTGATGAACCGCGACCCTCATTTGCGGCCCGTGCGCGGCATCTTCGCGGCCCAGGAGATCAAGCCCCAGGCGCGGGTGCTCGCCACGGACCGGGGCATCGAATGCGTCCTGGTCGACTACGACGAACTGCGCGGTATCGACGATCCGTCGCTTCGCCTGTTCTGACGGTCACTGCAACGGGACGTCGAAGACCTCGGTACCGAGCGTGTCCCAGCGGTCGATCTCGCAACCGTTCTGGCGACTGAACGAGGCATCGACCCCGTCGCCGTGGTAGGTGCCGGTGATCGTCGCGGTCTGTGGGCCGCCGTAGATCATGGTGCACGCCTGATCGGCTGCGATCGGGTCGAAGATCCGTGCGCCGGCCTCATCCAGACGACTGCAGGCAGCCTCGATGTTGGGGTGGTCTCCGCCGTCCGGATCGCAGGTCAGCGTCATGACCGTCCGATCGGCGTCATCGTCGGTCGTGACCGTGATGGTCAGGTCGACGACGGCACCCGAACCGCTCACGTCATCGGTCGGCTCGTCCGTGCCGCAGCCGACGAGTGTCACGGTGGCGATGAGCAGGAGAGCCCCGAGGCTACGCACCGGCGACGGGAGGAGCCGTGGGATCGCTGCCTTCGCCGGAGTCCTCGCGGGCGACCCAGTCCTCGATGCGCTCGTAGTCGTCCTTGGAACGGGTCACGACCGCCAGCAGATCGCCCATCTTGGCGACTTCCTCGACCTGTTCCTTGATGAACCACTGCATGAACTGGTCCGACGCGAAGTCGTTGTTCTCGCGGGCGATACGGGTCAGTTCGTTGATCTGTTCGGTGACGCGCTTCTCCTGCGCGAGCGCGAGTTCGACCGGCTCGACGACGTCGGCGAAGTCCGACGTGGGCGCTTCGAGCGCCGGAATGTGGGGCGTCTCGTCGCTGTCGAGCAGGTACTGCACCATCATCATCGCGTGATCGCGCTCCTCCAGCGCCTGCGCGTAGAACAGCGCCGCCATCTGCGGCATCGTCTGCGCGTCGTAGTACGTCGCGATGGCGATGTACTGCTGGTGGGCCCCGAACTCGTGACCGAGTTGTTCATTGAGCTTCTCGACGAATGCTGGTGCTGCCATGTGTCCCATGCTCCCATTCTGTCGTAAGGCGAGCCTCACCTGACGCTGGTATCGTGTGCTGGTGGCCAAGCCCCCGAAGAAGAAGTGCTGCAGCAGCAAACCTGCGTGCAAGCGCTGTCCTGTTCAGATGATGAAGGAAGGCCGCCTTCCCGAGGGCTACACCGTCAAGAAGCGCAAGCTGGTCAAGGCCAAGACGAAGAACAAGAAGAAGTCCTCATCGAAGACCAAGGTCGACCTGGCCGCCTGACGGCACTCCGAGCGTATCCAGTCCTGGCACGCCCCGCCACGAAGGTGCGGCTGTCCTGAGGCACTCGGACGGCGTCACCTCACCACGAACGTTGTCACTTCACCACCTGAGTGCGGGTGGTGAAGTGTCGGTTCACCAGGTTGACGTGGTAAACCGACACCCGGCGAGCCAGTTGTTCTCTCAGGGGAGGCCGTTGGCCTTGCGGATCTCGTCGGTGATGCGGCCCATGATGTCGGTCATGCCGAAGTCCTTGGGGGTGAACACCGCCGCGACGCCGGATGCCTCGAGCCTGCGGCCATCGGAATCGGGGATGATGCCGCCGACGATGATCGGAACGTCGCCCAGCCCCTCCTCGGCCATCAGGCGCTGCACCTCGGGCACCAGTTCCATGTGCGAACCGGACAGGATCGACAGGCCGACCGCATGGACGTCCTCGGCGACAGCGGCCGCGACGATCTGCGCCGGCGTCAGACGGATGCCTTGGTAGATGACCTCGAAGCCGGCGTCACGAGCGCGGACCGCGATCTGCTCGGCGCCGTTGGAATGACCGTCGAGCCCCGGCTTGCCGACCAGGAAGCGCAGGCGGGTTCCCAGTTCGTCGCCGGTCTTCTGCACCTTCTCGCGCACCGCCGTGAGTTCGGCTCCGGCCTCGGCGACGCTGGTGACACCCTGCACCCCCGTCGGTGCCCGATACTCGCCGAAGACCTCGCGCAACGCCCCGGCCCACTCCCCGACCGTCGCGCCCGCCCGTACGGCGGCCAACGTGGCCTCCATCAGGTTCGCGTCGGTCTTGGCTTCGGCCTGCAGACGCGCGAGCGCCTCGTCCACGGCTCCTTGATCGCGCTGCGCGCGCCACTGCTGGACGTCGGCGATCGCATTCGCCTCGGCCTCGGGGTCGGCGACCATGATGGCCGCGTCGAGGTCCTCGGTCAGCGGGGACGGCTCGGTCTCGATGTAACTGTTGACGCCGACGACCTTGAGCTCACCTGACTCGATCCTGGCGCGCCGTTCGGCGTGTGATCCGACGAGCGCCTGTTTCATGTAGCCGGACTCGACGGCCGCGACGGCACCGCCCATCGCCTGGATGCGGTCGATCTCGGTCTTGGCGCCCTCGACAAGTTCGGACACCTTGGCCTCGATGACGTGCGAGCCGTCGAAGATGTCGTCGTACTCCAGCAGATCGGACTCGAACGCCAGCACCTGCTGCAGCCGCAGCGACCACTGCTGGTCCCACGGACGCGGCAGGCCGAGCGCCTCGTTCCAGGCCGGCAACTGCACCGCACGGGCGCGCGCGTTCTTGCTCAGCGTGACGCCTAGCATCTCCAGCACGATGCGCTGGACGTTATTCTCCGGCTGAGCCTCGGTCAGGCCGAGCGAGTTGACCTGGACGCCGTAGCGCATACGGCGCATCTTGGGATCCTGCACGCCGTACCGATCACGTGTGATCTCATCCCACAGCCGCCCGAAGGCGCGCATCTTGCACATCTCTTCGATGAAGCGCACTCCGGCATTGACGAAGAACGAGATGCGGCCGACGACCTTCTCGAAGTCCTCCTCGGGGACCTGACCGGAGTCCTTGACCGAGTCCAGGACCGCGATCGCGGTCGACAGGGCGAACGCCAGTTCCTGCGTCGGGGTCGCACCGGCCTCCTGCAGGTGATAACTGCAGATGTTCAGCGGATTCCACTTGGGGATGTTGCTGACCGTGTACGCGATCATGTCGGTGGTCAGCCGTAGCGACGGCTCCGGACCGAATACGTAGGTGCCGCGCGACAGGTATTCCTTGATGATGTCGTTCTGCGTCGTGCCGGCCAGTTGCGACGGATCGACGCCTTGCTCCTCGGCCGCGACCTGGTACATCGCCAGCAGCCACATCGCGGTCGCGTTGATGGTCATCGAGGTGTTCATCTCGCCCAGGGGGATGTCCTGGAAGAGGCGCCGCATCGTGCCCAGGTGCGGGATCGGGACGCCGACCTTGCCGACCTCGCCGCGGCTCAGTTCGTGGTCGGGGTCGTAGCCGGTCTGGGTGGGCAGGTCGAACGCGACCGACAGGCCGGTCTGGCCCTTGGCCAGGTTCTTGCGGTACAGCGCATTGGACTCGGCCGCGGAACTGTGGCCGGCATACGTGCGCATGACCCACGG
>Ga0164243_10013672_pt1 | contig 11395 bp, 13 predicted proteins | sample OricompcompostOP_FD_108781 | JGI IMG/M metagenome (GOLD analysis project Ga0164243, IMG submission 108781) | Organic Plus compost microbial communities from Emeryville, California, USA - Original compost - Organic plus compost (OP) | ecosystem: Engineered > Solid waste > Mixed feedstock >... | reverse complement strand
GTCTGCAAAAGTCCTACAGCAGGGCGACTTGACCTTCAACTTCTCACTAGACCAAATCACCATGGCTCTTTCCAATGCTGGCACCGTTTAGTGGTGTCGAAACAGAACCGAAGCGATCCATCAGCCATCGCGGATCATAGATACAGAGGGCATCATGTCTACGCGTGCAACGCCCTCCGAATATGCCAGCTGGCTAGCCCACGGCAGTGGTAGTCTGGTGAGGGCCTTGAACTGGAAGTTTGCTTGGGCGGGCAGGGAAGTCCTACCACCTTCTCTGGCGCAGACTCTCCGCGAACTCGAGCTTCCCGAACTTAAGCTTTACAACTCATACGGGCCAGCAGAGACTATCACCTGCACCAAAGCCGAAGTTCGACTGGCAGAAAACAAATCTGCCAGTAGCGATGATGGGAATCCCAATGATGCCGACGACAGCAGAAACGATAGTCACAGTAGCGAGGCAGCGGTGATACCTGCAGGCTTTCTTTTGCCGGGCGACTCCGTCTTCATCGTGGACCATAATCTTGACCTCTTGCCTCAGGGTGCAGCGGGCCAAATTGTCATCGATGGCCCAAGTGTTGCTGCCGGGTACCTGAACGACGACAAGCTAAGCGAAAAAATAATTCATCAGGAACGCACGACTCCCCTCCATCAGCCGCTGGAAATACAAGGATCGCCAACTCAGCAAACCACAGTCGCGTCGTCTACCGAACAGGTGACGTGGGCCGGCTACAGAGTGACGGGAGCCTCGTTTTCATAGGCCGCGTGGCCGGAGACATCATGATCAAGATGCGTGGTATGCGGGTCGATCTCCAGGAGACTGAAATGCCACCATCGCAGCGGCTGAGGACGCGCTTCGTAAGGCTGTGGTGTCTCTGGGAGAGCCATCTTCTGGTTGCTCACGCTCAGTTCGTCCGCAATGATTTCTATCCTGGTGGGGTCACACAGAAGGCATTCCTACGGCAGCTGCGTTTCATTTTATCTCTGCCTCTTTACCTGGTCCCGGCTCTCTTCGTGCCTTTCGAGCAGATGCCGACGGACGCTCACGGCAAGACGGATCGGAACGCCGTCTCCAATCTCACCCTACCCCGGGTGGCTAGTGACGTGGCCGAGCTGAAAAAGTGCTCAGTGAGACTGAAGGTGGATTGTTGCAGGTCCGGAAGGATATTATTGACTCTGAATTCAACAACGTAACCGGCACCATCCAGGTGGAAAGCGACACCAGCTTCTTCGAGCTGGGTGGCAATTCCCTTTTACCTATCAAACTTCAAACGCTCATTAGCATTCGCTTGGCGGTATTGTTTCGTTGATTGACCTGGCAGCCAAGATCGAGACTTCTGCAGTGGCGGCTTCCGACGTGGTTGATTGGGAAGAGAAGACCCATTTGCAGAAAGAATACTTCGAAGACCTTCTAACTCACACCAACAATCTGTTGCATCCGTACCATCAAGCAATACTGTGCGTCCTCCCGTCAACGTCCTTCTCACAGGAGCGACGGGCTTTCTGAAACGGAAACTAGTAGATTCCCTGGCCGCCTCTAACAAGGTGGGAGCGATCCACATTTTCAGCAATACTAATCCTGTCACCGACGATGAGAAGAAGACAGACAGCAAGGTGGCCGAAGAGGAGCTCATTGAGATCAGGCTCGATTCGGGAGATCTTTTAGAGACACATCTTGGCCTCTCCGATCTTTCTTTCTCATCACCATGGACATGATCATACACGTCGCTGTTGGCTTCCCTTTGGTAGATGCTTACGCCTCACCCTGCAATGCTAACTTAGAATCGGTCAGGACACTGCTGAAACTCGCTGTACTTCGTTGTATTCCATTCCATTTCATATCCGGAGAATCAGGCGAGTCCCTGGATGGGAGGAAGGAGACTTTGGATACCGCGGGTTTCGATAACTACATGGCCTCGGAAAGTTACCTTAGCCGGGCAGAGAGCACGCTGGGTCTCCTCATCGCGGTGCCTCGACTCGCGATCGAGCTTCCATCTCCATAATGCCGCCCAAGAATGGGAATGTCGGTGAAGGTAAAGAAGATCCTGTCGAGAGCGTCAGTATCCGCGTGTTGGACATGAGTGACAATCCCATGAATGAGAATACCGGCCTCGGCTGGGTGAATAACTTCGCGAAACAAGTGTACCAGTCACGGCCCTGTGCTAACCGGAGGTGAGTTGCCGCCCATGTCATTCAACTATTCCGGAACACCGGCATCGAGCCTCCAGTGTGCGATGCCGTGGTCAGCATCGTTAGTAGTTTACGGCCGAAAATTTCTTTGTTAAAAAAATAGAATAATCAAATAATCTAACATCGTCATCTCATATATGCACGTCAGATCCCCGAGCGGGGAAACCTTCGGGTGTAACTGCAACGCGTGTTCACCTGATTGAGGTCAGGGACGGCCTGCGATCCTTTGATGGAGTGCGGGTTGTAGCGGCATGCCTATATTACTTGCATCCTTAGGAGTATTCGGTCTACAGTAACTCACGAACAACAGGCTAAGTAAGGCAAATTGTTCTGGGTGAGAGTTGTAAGTCGATGATCAATTTACCATACAGTAAATGCAGTTCTCGGTTGAGTCATTCTCACATCTATTGAGCTACAGCAAGGGATCCCCGCCCTCAATCGAAACACTCTACGAACTAATACTGCATAGAGTCCTACCAAGAACCACATACGCGCGTAAGTATTTACCCACTCATTCTTGAGAGGCCGTTAAACAGCATGCGTGAGTTTCGAGAACACGCTCTCACATTTGCCTAATGAATCCTTCGACTAGGCGATATCGTCCGGCACGAACTGGTGCCTCGAATCTTGTGATTAGTACTATGGCAGATCTAGTTGACCTTCGGCGAAGAGGGGTACAGTAGGTACTCCTTTCCGTTCGACATCTTGCAATATAAAGTTGGCACTGCTCCGCAGGAGGCTTCGATAACCACCGCGTGTCCCCCCGAACTGTCATGTTATCCCGCACTATCGAGTTAACTTCTTGATACTTGAAAACCACTATTGACACGATGCTTCCCCGAGCTGAACAGCTCCTTGCAGCGATGATCCTCCTGCGTGGGGTGGTCACAAGTCCGATTGCAAATCCAGTGGAGCTGCAGCCCGCCCAACTCGCGAAAAGGGAGGAGGGATTTATCTTTGTTGACTGCGGGAATTATTCAGCAGCAAATGTAAGCGGTCCCCTTGATCCTACTAGCAACAGCCCTCGCTGGCATACATCCATCCCTCGCTTGGTGTTCTCTCATACCATCAAATTATCATCGTTCTCGTAGCTGACCGCTTTTCTCCAGTATTGCCCGAATTCGGATAGTTGCAACGCGAACCCAGGTCCCGGGGATACATGTCTGCCGATCCCTGCAGGCGAGTATGATTGGGCTTCGGGTCCTCTAGAGTGCTCCTTCCCTGGGTCGCATGGAACATTGTCGTGGAGATTGCACAGTGATGCTGCCGAGTGGCAGGAAGGCAGCAACGTCGGGTACGTCAAGAAATGCTCATCCGAGGGCAAGCTTATAGAAGAAACTTCAACCGACCCACGGATATTAACAACTGTGATCTAGTGAGGCGGACAACGGGTTCCGAGAGTTCCAAGTTTATAAAGATAAAGGCGATGTTGCGTATGTGGATGGAAACGGTAACGAGTGCCGTCGCTTATACTATCTGGTTCCGGCATAGTCAAGTATAACTGTTGTCAACCAAGGAGGTTTATTCCCTTGGCGAATGTTGTCTCAATGATGTATCGGGCCGCGTGATAACATGTGTTCTCGCACACAGGCACAGGGGCCAATTTAGCAACATCGGGCGAGGTCAATATAACAGGAAGAAACGAAGCGCTATGTCACATCGGCTGATCATGTGTCCTCCAGCGATGTGAGCCGTTCAGAATCGTTTATGAAAGAGATTCAACATCTTAGGTTGGTCCCGAAAAAAAAAAATTTAACTTCGAAGTACCAGCCAATTTCGATAGAACTCCACATATCTCGTGCTCTTGTAGGCTCGAAATTTGCATCGGTCTACTCAAATATCACATAGTGTGCATCATTGACTTACCTCAATTTGGCTCGTAGGGAGAAGCTCTTATTCCATAGACGTCGGAAAGATCTTGGGAATAACTCCGCCATTGAAATTATATGTAGGATCCCAGAGGCGAGCTTGGGCGAACGAGAAGGTGGCCTTATGAGATGCCCCTTGTTCTTTCCGTCACTATTTGGAACCAGCAAGCCTGGGGCTGGACTTTATCGGGTTCATAAATGGTGGAGCCCGTTTATTAGACTTGGATTGCGGCGTGCAGGAGATATCCTAAATACTCCACTCTCCACGACCTCTCATCAATTAGTCGGATAATAAGCAAGTTCAACCTTCATTTCTCATGCCTACTGAGAGACCCTGTGACTATCGTAGCAGACTGTACCAGAATAACCACTCCGGGTCACATCTCTAAAGTGGTTCTACTACGCGGAAATGCGTTATATATCGTCAGGAGTGAAGCATCTTTATAAGTTTAAGTGATTCAGGCGGTGCTAGAGAAAGAGTTATTAGCTATCAAAATGCGTTACGATATTATAATGGTCACCTCTATGAACAGTATCACGTTGTTCTCAGGTTCTCGGAAACAAGGCCACTAAGCTCCGTGATCCATTCATCACCTTGCTACATGGACCCCCAGAAGCGACCTGCTAGATTACACGGGGCTTGGGTAGGGACGTGTTATATCTAGCTGTTCAGATGTCAAGTGATGACTAGTTCATGGCACTGCGAATACCACACCCGACTCATCGCTAAGAGGCTACATTTATTATTTCCTCTCATCTCAAGACTTACAGTACCACGTCTATGAAAGAATGCAGTGACAGTATCCAGGATGAGAGGCCACAGCCATTTGGCAATTGAAAGAGCGTTCCAGTCCTCTGAATAAAATGCTCGGAAGATGTGACGATGCCATGCCGTCATTCCACTCGCCCCCGGCTGGCTTTATTAATTTGACGACTTGAGACCCGCGAGTTTCATGAACCCGGACAGCTTTGCCCGCTCACCCATAGCCTGGTACACCCATCCCACGTCGGTATCTTCCTGGGAGTTAACCGTACTCACCTCTTAATTCAACCTGAAAATACCTTTCGCTAGCTTTTCCCAAGCAACGACTTGCGTCATCGATGGGGGTAGTTCCGCGGAGATGCTAAACGCGAAGCCCTTGCGTCATTGTAATCCTCGCCAATCAGTTAGCACGTTCTGGCGATATTTCGCTCGACACTCCACTAATAGCACGATCAAGTTACTCACGCGTTAGGCACCCTAGCATCCTTTGCCAGACTCCATTTATCGAATGATGAGATTGGGAAACGTCCGATTGTGGCGGCCTAGTAAGGAGAGTGTCTGAATCCCTAGTCCCTGTATGCCAGCTCCATCCCGACCCTCGAATCGGTGAAGCCGGAACTCTGATACTAAGTAAGTCAAGGCCGATACCGGTTTATTTCAAGTGCATCCAGAGGGGTTAGACATTCAGAATGCCACTACGGAGTACTTCATACACCACTCCTGAGTGGAGTCACTTGATTTTAGTAGTCACCCGCTCGATCTCTCCGCCGCGAGAGAAACTGCTATTGATTGAGGCTGCTCGATAACTAAAACCAAAACTCTGGGGACGACTTTAACTGCCTGGGATGGCAGTCTTATGCCTACTTCTGTGGCCAGACTAAGAAACTCCGTTGGCCTATCATGAGGTTCCATGATTGTATGAATACATATACCAGACGTCTCCTGTCTCAGTGTTGATGTAATCCATACAGGAAAATGATAAAGGCAACGCTTACCGTAGTATTCGATAATGGACATGATCTTTGCCTCTAGTGAGGATGAACGAATATTGAAGCGAACCTGAAGAGTCTCCTTCGAAGGCAACGCCGACCAGGTTTTGGCCTCGTTGTTTAGCATTACTTGGAATGCCTAAAAGTACATTGAAACCTTCGTTTCCTCTAAACATCGAATACAGAGTATGGGAATACTAGCGTTCGGCGCTTTCATCTGAACCAGTCTCTTGAGATAAGAGCATCTACCATTTTTAGAAGGTGTAGTACACTATTCTCTTGTATGAGAAGTAACCATCTCGGGATAGTAACCAAGCAATTCTTAAAAGGTACAGAGAAAAAAATAAACATCACGACGGACTCAAGGCGCTCACACCATTGCTGGCCGAGAGTCTCACCATATAATAAATTTGACAAAATCGGGTATCACCCTTCGGTGATTATCAAAAATGTCCGACGACTAGGTGTTGAAAAATGAGTTAACCTCTTCAGAAAGCACATCCATCCCAAGCTGGGCCGGGACCGCCAAGAAAAAGTCCCATACATTGACGCGCTTGCCAACAATTAACCAACTCAAATCTGTTGCTCCCGATCTATCCGGGAGGGAGAAGTCCACCCTCCGAATCTGGCCAGTAGGCGCCGTCGGATTGCTTTCCGTGGGATTTGATTCCACAGCGACGGGCCATAACATGCCGGCGATCTTCTTCTGCCATAACATCTGCCGTATTCTAATGACAACATGCACATATCTCCAACTGCCGTTGATCTGCTTGGCGTATCCCCACGCACGCACACACATCACAACAAGAAGCGTTCTGCAAAGACCTGACGATAAGCGGGAACGATGGGCGGGAGAGCGCAGACGGATATGCACAGATGTCCCCGACGTCGCATCCATTGCGTACGTGCAAGTCATTATCCAAAGAGGTGCTCGGGATTTAAATAGAACCTTTCCCCACGCCTTGAGACCATTTCTGCGGGTAATTAATCAGGCCGTCTGCATTTGTTTGCCCCCGATCCAGTCGACGCTCAGACTAGACAATACGAAAATTGTCCCGAGGCCCTTTTGTTGCATGGTCAATGTATCGCATTTGCTACCCGGCTTTTAAATGTTCTCTCTTCGCGCAATTAATGGTGCCTGAACGTCCTCAGAGGCATGCTGCACCTGGGGTCTACGCTACTGCCGACAGTCGGCCGACACTGATGATAGCTCCACAATCTGCGATGATGATCGAACCATGGCGCGCGCGCACGAGAGATTGCTCACGGCCCCGAGGTTAGTTGTCAGACAGCCCTGCAGCGTGAGTGACTATTCGGCTATTCGGCGCGGTCCCCAAGGCGAGTAGACTGAAAATAATTCTTTCAGTCGCGTAAAATATCGTTTCCTTTTGAAAACTATATCAATTTGAACAGTATTTATGATCACCAAAACCTCCGCTCTCCACCGCGGAAAAACGCATTTTCTGAATTGTCCTGCTACACTTCGCTCCGGCCATGACTTGATCCCTTCTCTTCCAGACTCAACTTATGCATAGAGTCCTCATAGTCCTTGCCGTCAACAAGCACTGGGGCTTCCCTGAAGAGGTGTAGATACCAGTAGTATCCACCACAGAACAATGAGCCGCCGATGATATTGCCGAGTGCCGCAGGAATGATGCCTGGAAATGAGTCAATAATTCGCTCGTGTACAGTACCCATGGTAAGGAAAACACAAACCTTTCCAGATATACAAGCCAACCGATAGGCCGGGAGTGTGCAGCCAGATCCCGAGAGGGATAAAGAACATATTTGCGATGACATGGTCGAGCCCAAGGGAGACAAACGTAAAGATGGGACACCACATACCGATAATTTTCGATTGGAAGTCTTTGGCCTGTAGGCCCAAGTAGCAGGAAAGACAGACAAGCCAGTTGCAACCAATGCCGCGCAGAAATATCTGATGCATATCAGGCGTGATCTGTTTCTTGGTCGCGAAAGCAATGACATTCTCTCGAAACGGAGCAGCATCAAAGACTCCGCCGTCTATATTTCCCTCATTTAGAACATTATCATATTTCTCATGTTCAGCGTGGCTTCAGGGACGAGAGATTGAAGGCTCTTACATCCAAAAATGACGACCGCCATGAATAGGGATCCTACCAGATTTCCCCAAAAGCATAGACACCAGTGGAGGAGCATCTTCCACGCCGGCAGTCGATGATGCAGGACCGCAACTGTTGTGAACTAGTGATGGACGGTAAGCAACGGTCTTGGTGCTACGGCCTAAACTTTAACTTACCATGTTCGACGCCGTAAACAGATCCGCACTGGTCAACACGACCATGACGAATCCGACGGGGAAAACCAGAGCACCCGTCACCCTCATCAACCCGGGCGCATTTTCCTGGAACCACGGTGCCGTACTGGCAACGAAAGATGCAGCACCTCCGAAGCTTAGGAGACAACCCGCGGAGATGGCAGAAAGGAACACAAGGTCGGCCCGCATGTTCCCCTTTTTCACGCCAGCCCTCGAGACAAGCTCGATAGCCTCAGCCGGCGTGTACGGCACGATGTTAACGACGTTTACCAAGGTAGGATTAACCATTTTTCCGATGAGCGATTTTTCTGGTGACAGAATTTCAACACATGAGATCAAGCAGTTTCGATCAGATGAAAAACTTCTCGCTTGGATGAAGTCCTGCAAGTCCGGTCCGCTCAAGACCTTAAGTAAATTTTATTTCATCCCCTTTCTCACGGTCAGATGCACGGGGATCACTAATAGCAGCTACCTGACCACCTCGACCCGAAGGACAACATGATTTTTTCAGTAATAACGGAATCACTTCTAGTCTAGGGCGTATCCCGCGGTCCTTCCAACATCTCATCATCATACCATCTAGATGCGTAGTACCATAACCCGACCGATAGAAAGGATAGAATTCGCCATTCTAAACATGCCATAAGAGAGAGCGGTGACAGAGGTGACAGAGGTGACAGAAATCTGATCGGGAGATATCTCATGACAGGAAACTGCTGCCATCCAACCATGTAATGTATTAGACTTCGGAGAAGTTCCATTCCTATCACTACGACCTTGCGGAGTGTATGAGACTAGTTGGATTTGCCGTTAGTAACGCCGATGCGACCAGTCACTTCGGAAGGGGCGATGCAGCGATACACGGTAATACATCTACTCACTTGATCATTTCAACGGCCAATACGAAGTGAACAGAGACGTAATAAAGTGACATTCAGTGCGTCATTCTGCCAACTGGGCAGCTCGGCCTCCATGCCGAGCCGTTGGGCTTGATACATCAACCCTCCATCGAAGTGATAGAACCTCGTTCACGTGTATACCTTCTCTGCTTAAGGATATATCGATCGAGAAAAAAAAAAAAAGCTCTGCCTGGGCAGGTATGGCCTTCGTGTCAGCCCATGTACAGCCCACAAATGGCCGGATATTGATCCGGGGCAGCGCTGCGGGCGACATCATGGACTGTCAAGAAATTGTGGGGGGTCTCCTTGGCCCGGGGTACGGCCCGGGCTACCCCTCATGGTACGTCCTAATGGCCCGACTTCAGCACGAATGATGAATAATGCCCAACGGGCCGGACATAGACGAAAGCAAGCAGCCTCCACCCTGCGGTTAGTTAGCATATAAGAACGTCCTTGACAGGGCATCATGGCCATTTTTTCCCATGAAACCCTGTCTTTCCTCTATCAACTGTTCTAAGTTTTCATCCCTTACACGGCATAAGAACAATGGTATTTTTATTGAGCATCCCTTCTTCCTTGACAACTAGTGCTGCTGTGAGATGTTCTCGCGTCTCGCGGGTCTCATGCCGGAGACTTGCAGCAGTTGTCAATTCCCGGGCCGCTTTAGGTAGTGGTCAACGTTTTGTCTCGAAGAGCTTCCATACTACGCCACCACGGCAGATGCATTTCCAGTATCGCGGCCCCAGGTTGACTCCAACAGGTGGAATATGGACGTACGCTTCCAACTCTAGATTGACTAACCCCTTACTCCTATTCTTCTCGGCATCTGCAGCCATCGGCGCGCTCCTGTATGGCGTAAACAAAGCCTCGATTCGCATGGATGGAGGTGTGTATGGAGACGCCAATGCGCCAGACTCAGCGACAAAGAATACAGAGAAGCCATGTTCCAAATGCTCAGTGTCCCTTCTGCCCATGGGATCCGCCGGGGATAGTCAATCGCCAAAAGACATCTACGAGGCCATCGGTGAAGAGTCACTGGAGCTGTCAACACTCCCGAAAGAGGACGCAATACTGACAAGCGCCCCGAGTGTCCCACCACGGATTACCAGGGACCACCCCGTCCTCCTAAGGGTCCCGCTTCGAACCACTACCAAGGTAGCACAACTCACGAACCAGTACAAGTATGAGCAGTGGACATTCAACGATACTGTTCCTGGACCTTTCATCCGAGCCCGAGTCGGCGACGTGGTGGATCTAACACTCACAAATGAAGATCGAACGGGAAACCCACATAATATCGACTGCCACGCATTCACGGGGCCTGGAGGAGGGGCTGCACTGACTACAGCAAAGGAGAACGAGACGAAGAAAGCAAGGTTCAAGCTGCTCTGCCCTGGACTGTACGTGTATCACTGCGCTGCTGCACCAGTGCCTGTGCACATAGCAAACGGCATGTATGGTCTCATATACGTACAGCCAGCGGAAGGGGATCTTCCTCCAGTGGACCGGGAGTACTATGTTATGCAGAGCGAGTTTTATCACGAACCACCAGAGGTGCTGGAAGACGGAAGACGGTCGACACTGGTGGAATTTTCATATCCGAATGGGATGCGCGAAGAGCCAAACGTTGTCGTCTTCAATGGTAGTGAAGCTGCCCTAACGAGGGAGCGACCACTCAAGGCCCGCACGGGCGAGTCTGTGAGGTTGTTCTTTGGGAATGCTGGGCCGAACTTGACGAGCTCCTTCCACGTTATTGGTACACACTTTAAGAATGTATATCGTGACGGCGACGTCCTCAGCCCTCCTGGTCGCTTTCTACAGACCGTGACCGTCCCACCGGGTGCTGCAACTATCCTCGACATGAAATTGGTTGTCCCTGGCACATACACCCTGGTGGATCACGCTATGTTTCGGTTAGACAAAGGAGCGGTCGGTTTCTTGAACGTGTCCGGCGAACCGAGACCAGAGATCTATCAGAGCGAAGAGCCGGCAGCACCTTGTACTGGGTGCAAGTTGCATTCGTAGGCGATGGCACTGGGGGGGTGGGGGTGACGGTGTCAGGCGGGAGGCATCTCTGGCCATGTCTGAAGGAGCGAATGTGCAATGCGGAGGAGGCCGGGAAGGAAGTTTTAATAAGCAAATTTCTTACCATGTTAGTTGCAGACAAAAAAGGCAACTACAGAGTGGTGAGATCGGAGTCTATATGCTTTCAGAGGGAGAGATATATGCGCAAGGGGTAGACTGGCACAAGGCGGTGAAATATTCAACATCTTCACCCCCCAGAAGTTCGTCTCTTCCAAATGACCTTCGAGTCCCGTGATTTTAGCTATTAGTATCACGTGACTTTTCATTGGGAACTTGGCAAGGTCCTTGGGGACAGGAAATGGAATCTC
>Ga0164243_10013671_pt1 | contig 11395 bp, 10 predicted proteins | sample OricompcompostOP_FD_108781 | JGI IMG/M metagenome (GOLD analysis project Ga0164243, IMG submission 108781) | Organic Plus compost microbial communities from Emeryville, California, USA - Original compost - Organic plus compost (OP) | ecosystem: Engineered > Solid waste > Mixed feedstock >... | reverse complement strand
TGGAGGCGGGCCGTACCAGGAGCTACACCCCGTCCGGCTACCACGCGATCGACATCATCGACCGGCGGACCGGGCGGGTGCGCCCGATCGACGTGGTGAAGCGGCCGCTCACCTACGACTCGGCCGAGTGGACCAAGGACAGCAGGCGGCTGCTGCTCACGATGAAGGACCCGCAGGCGGCCGACTGGACGACGGTCGGGTTCATCGTGGTGGACGTCGCCGCCGGAACCGCCAAGGCGGTCAGGATCCTGGACGACTCGATCAAGGGCGGGCGGTTCTACTGGACCCCCGACGAGACCGGCGTGACCACCGGGTACGCCCACGCCAAGGGGTTCGGCCTGCGCTTCTACGACCTCGACGGCCGCACGACGCGGGAGCTCCCCGAGGTCGGCGAGCCGTACAACACCTCGACGGGGCTGTTCTCGCCGTCGGGCCGGTCGTTCGCGACCCGATGCCCCGCCGGGCGGCGCGGCACGTGCCTGTGGGACACCGCGAGCGGCGACCGCACGGCCGCCGTCTCCTCGGACTGCGTCAAGGTGCTCGGCTGGTACGACGAGTCGCGCCTGTACTGCTGGGCGCCGTCCGGCGACGGCGGCACCGAGGTGGTCGTGTTCGACCGGCGCGGCGCCAAGCTGCGGGTGCTGCTGAAGACCAACGCCACGGCGGACATCGGCCCGTTCTACCTGCGGGAGGACCGCGGCTGAGCGCCCGCGGGCGGGGCGACCGGGACGATCTCCGGCGCGCCCAGGCGGATCGCGTCGGCCTCCTGGTCGGTGTCCTGCTCCTGCGAGCTGCGTTCCGCCTCCACCCGCTTGGTGTAGTACTCGACCTCGCGCTTGACCTGGTCGAAGTCCCAGCCGAGCGGCCCGGCGAGCAGCTCGGCCGCCTCCTGCGCCACGCCGACCCCCCGGTGGAAGGTCTCGATGGAGATCCGGGTGCGGCGGGTCAGCACGTCGTTGAGGTGCCGCGCGCCCTCGTGCGTCGCCGCGTACACGATCTCGGCGCGCAGGTAGTCGTCCGCGCCCGCGAGCGGGCGGCCGAGCGAGCGGTCCGCCTCGATCAGCGCGAGCACCTCGTCGATCATCGTGCCGTACCGCTGCAGCAGGTGCTCGATGCGGGCGACGTGCAGGCCGGAGCGCTCGGCGAGGTGGTAGCGGGAGTTCCACAGCGCCGGGTAGCCGGCCGCGCCGACGAGCGGGACCCGGTCGGTGCACGACGGCGGCACCCGCTGGTCGAGCCCGTGCGCCACCGCGTCCACCGCGTCCTGGGCCATCACCCGGTACGTGGTGTACTTGCCGCCCGCCACCATGACCAGGCCGGGCACCGGGTGGGTCACCACGTGCTCGCGCGACAGCTTGGAGGTCTCCTCGGACTCGCCCGCGAGCAGCGGCCGCAGCCCGGCGTACACGCCCTCGACGTCGTCGCGGGTGAGCGGGACCGAGAGCACCGCGTTGACGTGGTCGAGCACGTAGTCGATGTCGGACCGGGACGCCGCCGGGTGGCTGCGGTCCAGGTCCCAGCGGGTGTCGGTGGTGCCGATGATCCAGTGCCGGCCCCACGGGATGACGAACAGCACCGACTTCTCGGTGCGCAGGATGATCCCGGTCGAGGAGTGGATGCGGTCGCGCGGCACCACCAGGTGGATGCCCTTGGACGCGCGCACGTGGATCTGCCCCCGGCCGCCCACCAGGCCCTGGATCTCGTCGGTCCACACGCCGGTGGCGTTCACCACCTGCCGGGCCCGCACGTCGGCCTCGCGGCCGGTCTCCAGGTCGCGCACCCGCACCCCGGTGACCCGCTCCCCCTCGCGCAGGAAGCCGATCATCTGGGTGCGGGAGGCGACGTGCGCGCCGTACGCGGCGGCGGTGCGCAGCAGCGTCACCACGTAGCGGGCGTCGTCGACCTGCGCGTCCCAGTACAGCACCGCGCCGGTGAGCGAGGAGCGCTTCAGCGCGGGCGCCAGGCGCAGCGCGCGGGTGCGGGACAGGTGCCGGTGGCCGGGCACGCCGCGGGTGGCGCCCGGGGTGAAGCCGAGCGAGTCGTACAGGACCAGGCCCGCGCCGACGTACGCGCGCTCCCACACGTGGTGGGTGAGCGGGAACAGGAACGGCACCGGCCGCACCAGGTGCGGGGCGATCCGCTGGAGCAGCAGCGACCGCTCCTGCAGTGCCTCGCGCACCAGGTCGAAGTTGTACTGCTCCAGGTAGCGCAGCCCGCCGTGGATCAGCTTGGACGAGCGTGACGAGGTCCCGGACGCGAAGTCGCGCGCCTCGATCAGGCCGACGGTGAGCCCGCGGGTGACCGCGTCGAGCGCGACGCCCGCGCCGACCACGCCCCCGCCCACCACGACGACGTCGAGCTCCTCCGCCTCCATCCGGGCCAGCGCCGCCGCGCGCTCGGCCGGACCGAGCCTCGCCGTGCCCATGCGCACCGTCATCGCGCCCCCCGTCCTGGATCATCTCGTGGTCATCGTCGGCCCCTGGCTAGGCCTACCCGTAACGTCCTTTTACCCGTTGTACGGTCACAAATCCCACCAACACCCTCACCAGCGAGATCATCGGTCGGGGAATGGCCGCCCTGCTAACCTTCTTGTCCGAACCGGGGCGAAAGCAACTCCCTTCACCGAGCGGAGGAGTCACGGGCACCACACTCGCCAACGCCCGCGTCGTGCTCGCCGACGAAGTGCGCGAGGGCTGGCTCACCATCGAGGACGGGCGGATCACCCACGTCGGGCGCGGCGCCGCGCCCCGCGACGGCGTCGACCTCGGCGGCCGGTACGTGCTGCCGGGGTTCGTGGACATCCACCACCACGGGGGCGCGGGCGGCTCCTACCCGGCGGCCGACGCCGAGCAGGCGCTCACCGCAGCGCGGTTCCACCTCGGCCACGGCACCACGACCTGCGTGGCGAGCCTCGTCACCGCGTCGCCGCGGGAGCTGAGCGCGGCCGTGGCGACGCTCGCCGAGCTGTGCGACGACGGCGTCTTCGCCGGCATCCACCTGGAGGGGCCGTACATCTCCGCGGCCAGGTGCGGCGCGCACGACCCGGCGCTGCTGCGGGACCCGGACGCCGCCGAACTGGCCGCCCTGATCGAGACCGGGCGGGGGCACGTGCGCATGCTCACGATCGCGCCCGAGCTGCCCGGCGCGCTGGACGTCATCCGGTTCGCGACCGGCCAGGGCGTGATCGCCGCCCTCGGGCACAGCGACGCGGACTACGAGCGCACCCGCGCGGGCGTCGAGGCGGGCGGCACCGTCGCCACCCACCTGTTCAACGCGCTGCCGCCGCTGCACCACCGCTCGCCCGGGCCGATCGCCGCGCTGCTGGAGGACGAGCGGGTCACCGTCGAGCTGATCAACGACGGGGTGCACGTGCACCCGGCGATGCTCCGGCTCGCGCACGCCGCCGCCGGACCGGGGCGGGTCGCCCTGATCACCGACGCGATGGCCGCGGCCGGGCTCGGGGACGGCGCGTACCGGCTCGGGCCGATGCACGTCGAGGTGTCCGGGGGCGTGGCCCGGCTGACCGAGGGCGGCGCCATCGCGGGCAGCACCCTCACCATGGACGTCGCCTTCCGCCGCACCGTGCGCCAGGTCGGGCTGTCGCTGCCCGAGGCCGCCCGCGCGGCGGCGCTCACCCCCGCGCGGGTGCTCGGCGTGGCCGACCGGGTCGGCTCGATCGCCGCGGGCAAGGACGCCGACCTGGTCGTGCTCTCCGACGACCTGCGGGTCGAGGCCGTCATGCGGAAAGGGGCCTGGGCGGTGCCGCCGCAGTAGCCGCCTCAGGAGCCGAGGTGGGGGGCGACCACGACCTCGACGCGCTGGAACTCCTTCAGGTCCGAGTAGCCGGCGGTGGCCATGGTGCGCTTCAGCGCGCCCATCAGGTTCATCGAGCCGTCGGCGAGCACCGAGGGGCCGTGCAGGATCTGGGCGAGCGTGCCGATCGTGCCGACCTCCACGCGGGCGCCGCGGGGCAGCTCGGGGTGGTGCGCCTCCGAGCCCCAGTGGTAGCCCTTGCCGGGCGCCTCGGCCGCCCGCGCCAGCGGGGAGCCGACCATCACCGCGTCGGCGCCGCAGGCGATCGCCTTGGCGATGTCGCCGGACAGCCGCATGCCGCCGTCCGCGATCACGTGCACGTACCGGCCGCCGGACTCGTCGAGGTAGTCGCGGCGGGCCGCCGCCACGTCCGCGATCGCGGTGGCCATCGGCACCGCCACGCCGAGCACGGTGCGCGTGGTGTGCCCGGAGCCGCCGCCGAAGCCCACCAGCACGCCGGCCGCGCCGGTGCGCATCAGGTGCAGCGCCGCCGTGTACGTCGCGCAGCCGCCGACGATCACCGGCACGTCGAGCTCGTAGATGAACTGCTTGAGGTTGAGCGGCTCGGCCCGGCCGGACACGTGCTCGGCCGAGACGGTGGTGCCGCGGATGACGAAGATGTCCACCCCGGCGTCGATCACGGCCTTGTAGTGCTGCACCGTGCGCTGCGGCGACAGCCGCGCCGCGGTGGTCACCCCGGCCGCGCGGACCTCCTCGATCCGGCGGCCGATCAGCTCGTCGCTGATCGGCGCGTCGTAGATCTCCTGCAGCCGCCGGGTCGCCGCCTCCTGGCTGAGCGAGGCGACCTCCTCAAGCAGCGGGACCGGGTCCTCGTAGCGGGTCCACAGCCCCTCCAGGTCGAGGACGGCGAGCCCGCCGAGCCGCCCGATCTCGATCGCCGTGGCGGGCGAGACGACGCTGTCCATCGGGCTGACCACCACGGGGAGGTCGAACCGGTAGGCGTCGATCTGCCAGCTGATCGACACCTCCTCGGGGTCGCGGGTCCGCCGGGACGGCACGATGCCGATCTCCTCCAGCGCGTACGCCCGCCGCCCGCTCTTGCCGCGCCCGATCTCCACCTGGCTCATTCCGTTCGCTCTCCGATCACCTGCACGTCACCCCGCGCGCCACCGCACGTCACCGCACGTCGACCGCGGGTCAGCGTCCGTGGTAGTTGGGGGCCTCAACCGTCATCTGGATGTCGTGGGGGTGGCTCTCCTTCAGGCCCGCGGCCGTGATCGGCATGAGCTCCCCGCGGGTGCGCAGGTCCTCGATGGTGCGCGAGCCGGTGTACCACATCGCCTGGCGCAGCCCGCCGACGAGCTGGTGCGCCACGGCCGCGACCGGGCCGCGGTACGGCACCTGGCCCTCGATGCCCTCGGGGATCAGCTTGTCCTCGGTGGCGATGTCGTTCTGGGAGTAGCGGTCCTTGCTGTACGAGGTGCCGCCGCGCTCGCGGTTGCGCATCGCGCCGAGCGAGCCCATGCCGCGGTACGACTTGTACTGCTTGCCGTTGATGAAGATCAGCTCGCCGGGCGACTCCTCGCAGCCGGCGAGCAGGCTGCCGAGCATCACGCTGTCCGCGCCCGCCGCGATCGCCTTGGCGATGTCGCCGGAGTACTGCAGGCCGCCGTCGCCGATCACCGGCACGTTCGCCGGGCCGCAGGCGAGGGACGCCTCGTGGATCGCGGTCACCTGCGGGGCGCCCACGCCGGCCACCACCCGGGTGGTGCAGATGGAGCCGGGGCCCACGCCGACCTTGACCGCGTCGACGCCGGCGTCGATCAGCGCCTGCGCCCCGGCGCGGGTGGCGACGTTGCCGCCGATCACCTCGACCGGCGAGTTCGCCTTGATCTTGGCGACCATGTCGCAGAGGCCGCGCGAGTGGCCGTGCGCGACGTCCACCACGATCACGTCCACGCCGGCCTCGATCAGCGCCTTGCAGCGCTCGTCGGCGTCGCCCGCCACGCCGATCGCCGCGCCGACGACGAGCCGGCCGTCCGCGTCCTTGGTGGACAGCGGGTACTGCTCGCTCTTGGTGAAGTCCTTGACGGTGATCAGGCCGCGCAGCCGGCCGTCGGCGTCGACCAGCGGGAGCTTCTCCACCTTGTTGGTGCGCAGCAGGTGGAACGCCTCGTCCCTGGACACCCCGACCGGGGCCGTGACCAGCGGCATGCGCGTCATCACCTCGCGGACCGGCCGGCTGTGGTCGGTCTCGAAGCGCATGTCGCGGTTGGTGACGATGCCGACGAGCACGCCGGCGGAGTCGGTCACCGGCACGCCGGAGATGCGGTACTTGGCGCACAGCGCCTCGACGTCCGCGAGGGTGTCGTCGGGGAAGCAGGTGATCGGGTTCGTCACCATGCCGGCCTCGGACCGCTTGACGAGGTCGACCTGCTGGGCCTGCTCCTCCACCGAGAGGTTGCGGTGCAGGATGCCGATGCCGCCCTGCCGCGCCATCGCGACCGCCATGCGCGCCTCGGTCACGGTGTCCATCGCCGCGGAGACCAGCGGGACGCGCAGCGTGATGTTCCGGGACAGCCGCGTGGTGGTGTCGGCCTCCCCCGGCTGCAGGTCGGAGTACGCCGGGACGAGCAGCACGTCGTCGAACGTGAGCCCCGGCTCGGTGAACCTGGCCATCCGCAACCCCCTATTGCCGTGATGGGGCCGCCGCGCCCCTCCGGCCAGTTTATCCGTCCGTCACCTACCGGCTCACCGCGCGCCGCAGGTCGGGCGGGCGCCGCGGGGCGGCGGGACGGCGCGGGAGATCGGGCGGGCGTCATTTCTCCGTTGGAGCGTTGTATTTCCGCGCATACGGCCGGCGCGTCGCGCATAGCGGCACGATGCGCGGGCGAAGAAGTGGTTGAAACGATTTACTCGGCTGCATAAGGCCGGGAATGGGCGCTCGCGGCGGGTGTCATGTTTTATGCGGAAACCGCTTGCCTTACCCCGATGAGCTTTGTTCCGCGATTGGCGGGAACGCCGTCGCGCCCCCTCCCGCGCCGCGCCGGCCCCCGCCCGGCACGCCGAGCCGTTCCACCCAATGAAACTTATTACACGAAGTGTAAGAGATGTATCACCTTGTGTGAGTCGCCCACGTCGGGGGCGACGTCAGGGGGTGACGCGGTCGGTATGCATGTGAGCACGACAGCTCGACATCCCCGCCCGCCTCCCGATCTTCCACCCCTCCCGCAGGCCGCCCCACCTGCGACGGGGTCGTCCCGCACGGCCGCGCCCGGCGGATCTTACGGCCCCGATTCCGCGCAATTGCGCGGTAAACCAATCAATACGGCAATGCGTCGCGAAGGGCGGATGGGAGATCCATCAGATATTCGACTATAGGGCCCGAGGATGAAATGTTCCCCACTATCGTGTTCAGTCGATTACCGTCCGCAATCGACGCATCAATGTGACCAATCCGTAGCCGTCCGATATGACGAAATCCACGATCGTGCGGGCATCATGCCTAACGTGACCGAGGGATGCGTCGCCGACGCCGTAACAGGGGTAAGGCTTGCGACGAGATCGGATGAGTCCGACCTCAGGGAACTGACAAGCCTTGCCGTACAGGGGGATCGCACCGCGATCGAATCATTGCTCGGGCAGCTGCGCCCGATGGTCGTGCGCTACTGCAGGGCGCGCTTGGGGAGGGTTTCCGGTCACTACCACATCGCCGACGACGTGGCGCAGGAGGTCTGCATCGCCGTCCTGTCCGCGTTGCCGCGCTACCGTGACATCGGCCGGCCCTTCGCGTCGTTCGTCTTCGGCATCGCGTCGCACAAGGTCGCCGACGCGCTGCGCAGTTCGGTGCGCTCGGCCGTGCCGACGCAGGACCTGCCCGACGGGCCCGACGAGGGGCCCGGCCCGGAGGAGACCGTCGTGCGCCACACCGAGGCCGCCCAGGCGCGCGAGCTCCTCTCCCGGCTCCCGGACAACCAGCGCGAGTTGCTCATCCTTCGGGTGGTCTCCGGGTTGTCCGCCGAGGAGACCGGTAATGTGTTGGGCATGTCGGCGGGCGCGGTACGGGTCGCCCAGCACCGGGCCCTCGCCCGGTTGCGGCAGTTGGCCGACCTGGAGTCGATTGCGTGATCATGTACGGGGATCCGGCGGAGGATGTCGAGGTGCTCAGGACCGATCGGCTCCTGAGCATGCTCGCCCGGCGGGAGCACGGCCTGCGCGGCACGGCCGCCAGGCCGGGCGACGCGGCCATCCGGCTGCTGACCGCCCTGGTGAACGACGTCGATCAGCGGCTTTCCTCGGTGTCGATCACGCCGTCGACGTAGCCGCGGGCGTACTCCCAGCTGACATAGTCCGCCGGATCGGGCTGGAAGGCCGGCTCGTGCACCTGCGGCCGGCCTTCATTGATCATTTGCCGCAGATTGCCGCGCAATAGTTCCCAATCGAAGTAGTGCTGCTCGCCGCACTCCGGGCATTCCAGGACCAGCCCGAGAACCCCCTGCGGCTCCAGCAGGGAGCGGAAGACCTCCACGTCGGCGAGGTCGCTGAGCGCCTCCTCCCGCTCCGAGCTGGTCAGCGGATCGGCGTTGTCGACTTCGCCCAACGCGGCGGCCGGGTCGTTCGGGTCGTTCGCGAACGGGTCGCGGGGGACGTCTTCCAACACGGTCCCAGCCTATGACGCATCCCGGGTGCCTCGTCGAGCGTCGCGGAGACCCGGGCGCCGGGAGGTTCCGCCCGACGGCCCTCGCCACGCGCCGAATGAAGACGTTGGTGGAGGAAGCGGCAGGTGCGATACTGATCGCACACGCAATGTGAATCTCCGATTACGGAAAGTCATTTCACTTCCCGTCGGAGTTCATTCGGTTTTTTCAGGGGGAACAGATGCTGCGCCGTATCCTCATCGCCTCGGCGTGCGCCGGGGCCGTGCTCGTCGCGCCCGCCGCCGCGCAGGCCGCCGTCCCGGCCACGCCGAAGGACATCGTGGTCGACCTGCTCGGCCGGACCGTCAACAACATCGCCGGCGATCTCCTTCGCAGGGATCGCGTCGTCAACGGCCACGGCATCAACCAGCAGGTCGCCATCAGCCGGGGCTAGATCCGGCGTCGGAGACACCTGAGGCTCGCACCCACCGGGGTGCGAGCCTCACGTGTTCTTGCGGGATCAGTGGCTTCTCGCAGGATCAGTGGCCGTGGCCGTGACCGTGGCCCGCGCCACCGGCGGCCGGAGCCTCCTCCTCGGGCTTGTCCGCCACCAGCGCCTCGGTGGTGAGCAGCATGCCCGCGATCGAGGCGGCGTTCTGCACGGCCGAGCGGGTGACCTTGACCGGGTCGATGACGCCCTCGGCGATCAGGTCGACGTACTCACCGGTGGCGGCGTTGAAGCCGTTGTTCGCCGGGAGCTCCTTGATCTTGCTGATCACCACGTAGCCCTCGCGGCCGGCGTTCTCGGCGATCCAGCGGGCCGGCTCCACCAGCGCCCGGCGCACGATCGACACGCCGGTCGCCTCGTCGCCGGTGAGGCCGAGGTCGTCGAGCTCCTTGCTCACGTGCACGAGCGCGGAGCCGCCGCCGGAGACGATGCCCTCCTCGATCGCGGCGCGGGTGGCCGAGATCGCGTCCTCCAGGCGGTGCTTCTTCTCCTTCAGCTCGACCTCGGTGGCCGCGCCGACGCGCAGCACGCAGACGCCGCCGGACAGCTTGGCCAGCCGCTCCTGCAGCTTCTCGCGGTCCCAGTCGGAGTCGGACTGCTCGATGGCGAGCTTGATCTCGCGGATGCGGTCCTCGATCGCGGCCGGGTCGCCGGCGCCGTCGACGATCGTCGTGTCGTCCTTGGTGATCACGACGCGGCGGGCGGTGCCGAGCACCTCCAGGCCGACGTTCTCCAGCTTGAGGCCGATCTCCTCGCTGACCACCTGGCCGCCGGTGAGGATCGCCATGTCCTGCAGCATCGCCTTACGGCGGTCGCCGAAGCCCGGCGCCTTGACGGCGACCGAGGTGAACGTGCCGCGGATCTTGTTAGTGACGAGCACGGCGAGGGCCTCGCCCTCGACGTCCTCGGCGATCACGACGAGCGGCTTCTTGGTGGCGGCGACCTTCTCCAGCAGCGGCAGGAAGTCCGCGATCGAGCTGATCTTGGACTGGTGCAGCAGGATGTAGGGGTCCTCGAGCACCGCCTCCATCCGCTCGGAGTCGGTCACCATGTAGTGCGACAGGTACCCCTTGTCGAACTGCAGGCCCTCGGTGAACTCCAGCTCCATGCCCATGGAGTTGGACTCCTCGACGGTGATCACACCGTCCTTGCCCACCTTGTCGAACGCCTCGGCGATCAGCTCGCCGATGCCGGTGTCCTGCGCGGAGATCGAGGCCACGTTGGCGATCTCACGCTTGTCCTCGACGTGCCGCGCGGAGCTGAGCAGCCGCTCGCTCACGGCCTGGGCGGCGGTGTCGATGCCCCGCTTCAGCGACAGCGGCGACGCGCCGGCGGCGACGTTGCGCAGACCCTCGCGGACCATCGCCTGGGCGAGCACGGTCGCGGTGGTCGTGCCGTCACCGGCGATGTCGTTGGTCTTGGTGGCCACCTCCTTGGCGAGTTGCGCGCCGAGGTTCTCGTACGGCGCCTCGAGCTCGATCTCGCGGGCGATGGTGACACCGTCGTTGGTGATGGTCGGGGCACCGAACTTCTTGTCGATGACCACGTTGCGGCCGCGGGGGCCGAGGGTCACCTTCACGGCGTCCGCGAGAGCGTTCACGCCACGCTCGAGGGCGCGGCGCGCGTTCTCGTCGAACTCCAGGATCTTCGGCATTAAGCACTCCTATTCACGGCGACGCGGAACGCGTCGCTACCCGCCTTCAGCGCATGAGCCCCGGGCACGGCCCGGGGCTCGACACGCCATGCGATATATGCTCGGCCGGGCTTACTTCTCGATGATGGCGAGCACGTCGCGGGCCGAGAGCACCAGGTACTCCTCGCCGCCGTACTTCACCTCGGTGCCGCCGTACTTGCTGTAGAGAACGATGTCGCCCTCGGAGACGTCGAGCGGGATGCGCTTCTCGCCGTCCTCGTCCCAGTTGCCGGGGCCGACGGCGAGGACCTTGCCCTCCTGCGGCTTCTCCTTGGCCGTGTCGGGGATGACCAGCCCGGAAGCGGTCGTCTGCTCCGCCTCGAGCGGCTGGACCACGATGCGGTCACCGAGCGGCTTAACGGGAACCTTGGTGGCGGTCGTCACGATCGGACCTCCCCTTCAGATTTGATAGATGAGCTGAAGAGGCGACCAGCGGCCTGCCGTCGCGGGTGTCAGACCTGCCTCGTCGCTTGTTGGCACTCTCAGGCTGAGAGTGCCAACACGAAACAGTATGCAAGCCGGTCAGCGCAGTCAACACGAACCCGCCATGCAGGCCAGCGCATATACCCAAGGAGCGACCAGCTTTCAGCGAACTGCGACCCTACGTCCCCCATGTCCTGTTAGGCCGTCCTTGAAGATCGATTGAACAGGGCCGAAGACGACGAAAGGGGGGCGGCGCACTGCGCCGCCCCCCTTTTTAACTCTGGGTGCGCCCTTGTGGGGCGCACCCCCGAATCGCCGCCGCCGCGGTCAACCGGCGGCGCCCCGCCGCGCCGCCTCGCG